>Ga0160451_100029_pt1 | contig 187145 bp, 149 predicted proteins | sample HID1975M_E1MG_FD_108270 | JGI IMG/M metagenome (GOLD analysis project Ga0160451, IMG submission 108270) | Enriched soil microbial communities from UW Madison campus, WI, USA - HID1975M_E1 MG | ecosystem: Environmental > Terrestrial > Soil > Unclassified | place: USA: Madison, Wisconsin... | reverse complement strand
TGTTTTTCCGTGCAATGCTTCGACCACGTATGCTTGATCCATTTCCTGATCGGAAGCTAAGTCAATCTGATCCCTTTCGACAGCAGACATCATACCCGATAGGTTCCAGGCCCCTTCCCATGGCACGATCTCCATATAGAACAGTTGATCAGCAGTAGGTTCCTGAAAGTTTTGAATCGAATTTTGGTTGACCAAGAAAATTTCTCCAGTTGTCAGGTGTTTCAATTCTAAACGGCCCTCTTCCACTTTTTTAAATTCAAAAAAGCTATCAATTCTGTTGCCGATGGTTTTTAGATTCTCATGTTGCGGATGGTTAGTATCTACAGTCGAAGCAACAAATTCACAGGATCTGAGTGCTAATAGGTGTAGACGGAAAAAAGTGAAATGATTGTCACGAACACGGAAAGTCATTTGATTTAAGTAGGCCGGATCGTGCTGATAGCGTCCTAAGTCAGCGATATCCATATGCTGCATCAAACTGTTATAGTAATAGCCACCGGTGATATAATTGGTCGCAATTACCTTCTCAGCATAGTTGCGTACTTCAAGATAATTGGCATCTGTCGCTAGTGTATACTCTTTTTGTAACAGCGTATTTTCAGGTGCAGTCTCATAATATTCTTCCAAAACAGCATAAGCTAGGTCGGTCACCAAAGCCAGTAAACGACCTTCTTTATCCAAGAAAAGGTGTGGGTTACGTTCGCTAAAAAACAGCCATGAAAGGACTAATACATCTTGTGGATTGATATCTTCCGGGTAATAGTCTGTCAATGCCGCATCTTCGAAAAAAGGGAGCATCTTTCCATAAAGTGCCTGGTGCTCTTTTCGGAAAGCATCGAAAAGTTTTGTTCCGGAAACCACATCCTCCAGATAGCAGGTCAAATAAACACTAAGTGTTTTAATCATTTCAGGTCTGATCAGGGCATCGGTTTCTTCTTCATCAAACCAAAGTGTATTTAAGGCATCCTGTATATCATTGGCTACTTCTAAATAAAAACGATCGGCATCCGATCTTCCTTGATAAGGGTGCTGTCCTAGCCAATCCTGTATATAAATGCGGTTTTTTTTCATTAAAATTAATCATTAAATGAGCTCGTTTCACTCGGTTTATTTTTCGGGCAATGAAGCTATCCTAAGCCAAGTATTAAAGAGCTGTTTCAGCTCATGTGGGTTGTATCGATTCAATGCTCATTCAAAAATAACCAAATTTTTGAATTCCATAAATTGATTGTGAAGTAAATGGACATTTGGCAATATCTTCTTACTTTTGATCTATGGCTACACGAATTCCACTGGCAGAGCGCATGCGTCCCAAGAAATTGGAAGATTATGTTGGACAGCAACATATTATCGGTCACGATGCGGTATTATATCATGCCATCCAGCAAAAAAATATTCCCTCCATGTTACTTTGGGGACCTCCGGGAGTTGGTAAGACCAGCCTTGCACTCTTGATGGCCAAAGAATTGGGGCGTCCATTCTTTTCCTTAAGTGCTATTCAGGCCGGTGTGAAAGATATTCGCGAAGTTATTGATAAAGCAGAGCGACTGATGAATTTAAATCAGGAACAAGCGGCTATGAATTTTAATCAGGAGCAACCCATTCTCTTTATTGATGAGATCCACCGTTTTTCTAAATCACAACAGGATTCTTTATTAGGGGCTGTTGAACGAGGCTTAGTGACGCTTATCGGGGCAACGACAGAAAATCCATCTTTCGAAGTCATATCTGCACTACTATCGCGCTGCCAAGTTTATGTTCTTGAACACTTAAGTTCCGAAGACCTGATTGGTTTAGTGGAGAAATCCTTACATGAAGACGAATACCTCAAAGCATTAAACATTGAGATTGAAGAATATGAAGCTATTTTACGTCTGTCAGGTGGTGATGCCCGTAAGCTTTTAAATGTGCTTGAACTGGTAAGTAATGCTGCGGTACTGCATCATGAACCGATTACCAATGCATTTGTGCTGAAGCAGGTACAGCAGAATATGGCTATTTACGATAAGACAGGCGAGCAACATTACGATATTATATCTGCTTTTATTAAATCGATCCGTGGATCAGATCCCAATGCGGCCATCTATTGGCTGGCACGTATGATCGAAGGGGGGGAAGATCCTTCTTTCATTGCTCGTCGTCTTCTGATATTGGCTTCTGAAGATATCGGTAATGCCAATCCCAATGCGTTACTCTTAGCGAATACCTGCTTCCAAGCTGTTAATGTCATAGGATGGCCGGAATCGAGGATTATTTTGGCGCAGGCCGTTACTTACTTGGCGAGCTCTCCAAAAAGTAATGCCTCTTACGAAGCAATCAATAAGGCACAAGCTATCGTGAAGCAAACGGGAGACCTTTCCGTACCCCTTCATTTGCGAAATGCGCCGACAAAATTGATGAAAGAACTCAACTATGGAGCCGAATATAAATACGCACACGCATATCCGGGAAATTTTGTTCTGCAGGAATTTTTGCCCGACCAACTGAGCGGTATGACTTTATACGATCCCGGTAAAAACCCACAGGAAGAAAAGTTAAGACAGGGATTACGGGATAAGTGGAAGGAAAAATATCGGTATTAATCTCTATGTGGTGGCAGCAGCAGTGCATATGCCTGTTTTATTGAATTAAAATAAAACAGGCAGTAAAATGTAATTTCTACTTTTACCTGAACCGTTTTTGTTAAGGAAATGTTAAATATTTTGTATGTTTACTGCCACTACATTTACTATGAAACATATTGATGGACATAACTTTGAAGAACTTCTGATTCGTATTGGAGAAGGAGATCAACAGGCATTCGCCATTATATATGATTTCTATTCGGCAGATTTGATCAGGCACATTAGCAAAAAAATTTCAAACCCTCAGACAGCAGAAGATATCCTGCATGACCTTTTCCTGTCCTTATGGAACAACAGAGCTAAAATTGTTGAAATTGTTTCTTTACCGGCTTATCTATATTCCTCTTGTCGTTACTTGATGCTTGCACATTTTAGACAGCAGCTCAAACAGGGCAATCAGCAGGATATTCGTGATGTTGATCTATTCGATGATAGCCTGCCCTTAGAAGATCAATTATACTATCGATATATGTTGGATACCGTGGCCAATGAGGTTGAAAATCTGCCAGAAAAATGTCGCGAAGTTTTCAAATTAAGCCGGGAGGAGTTTCTGAGCAATAAGGAGATTGCCGCAAAATTGAATATTTCTGAGTCTACAGTTGAGAAACATATCAATAAAGCTATCAAGCGATTGAGGGCTGTTACAAGTCATCTGTTTCATGTTTTTTTAATTTTTTAAAAAAAAATCATTTCTCGAGTAGAAGCTACCCATAGTTTTTGACACTTGTATTATAACTGACCATCAATTTGATGCCCCTTATGAAACAAGTGAAGCATATCTATAAGTTAATCACGTTATTTTTAAACAGGCAAGAGAGCCCGCAGGAGCGAAGAGCACTTTTTGACTGGATGGATGCGCTTCCTTCTGAGCAAGAACGAAGTGAACAAGAGTTGATCGAAATGCGTAAAAATACCCGAAAACGGTTATTAAGCACGATTAATAAGAGTCAGAAAAGTATTCGCATATCACGTATTGTACGATACAGCAGTGTTGCTGCTGCCATCTTGATGATTGCATTTCTAGTCGTCCGTTATTGGCCTGTTACAGAGCAAGAAGCTTCAAAATCCCTACTAGCCTCCATTCCTCCGGGCCATAAAACAGCTATAATAACTTTGGCTGATGGGCAACAGATCAATCTGGATCAATTGGCCTTAAACCAAAGTGTACAGGTGGGGGGAACACTTATTAGTAAAGATGCTCAAGGCAAAGTTAGTTACCGTAATGTTGCTACAGGAAAACAGCAGGTACAACGAAATACCCTATATACTCCCAAAGGGGCTACTTATGACCTCATGTTATCTGATGGAACGCTCGTGAGTTTAAATGCAGATTCTAAATTAATTTATCCTTCCTCTTTTGAAGGTGGAGATCGCGTGGTGGAGTTAGAAGGAGAAGCCTATTTTCATGTGCAGAAAACAACAAATAAAGCTCGATTTATCGTTAAAGCTGGTCAAGAGCAGACCGAAGTATTAGGAACGAAGTTCAATGTAAATGCCTATGCAAAAGAGCAGATACAAACAGCTTTAGAAGAAGGCTCTGTTGTTGTTTCGCGTAAAGATATAGGGCAGTCTGTTCATCTGAAACCGAATGAAAAGGCACAGACAGTACAAGGAAAGCTGGTTGCTGCTGCTGTAAATATGGAAGATGTGCTCGGTTGGAAAAGAGGGCAGTTTTGTTTTGATGGTACGAACACGGCAGCAGTGATGCAAGAAATTGCCCGCTGGTATGATATTGATGTCAGCTATCAGCGTATTGACCGAGGACCTCAATACAGTGGGAAAATTCCAAGAAATATCAGTTTAGATAAATTAATAGAACTCTTAAATTTTGCCGATTTAAAGACTAAAGCAGTTGTCGGTTCTGGAAACCGCATTCACCTTATTATTACTTAACCAAACTTAAAGCCAATATGAAAAACCTGGACATGATAACCTGATACTTTTAAGTATAAGTCAATAAAAAGCGGATTCTGCTCCAACAGAACCCGCAATAAGATTTGGCTTTACGTATCGATTTTGTGAAAAAACTAACAACATTAACCAAACAAACGAATTTAATGAAAATTACGCGAACTCCGTCTAGCAAAGGGGAGAAAGATTTTCGGTGCCTTACTTCGTGGCTTTTGCAAAATAGTCCGAAACATAGGATATCCGAAAAAACAGTCCCTTTCTTTGCGCGGCCTTTACCCAAATCCCTAATGAGAATCAACTTAATAGCCTTACTTTTAGGGTTAGGTTTGTCCCAAGTAGATGCACATAGCTATGCGCAGCAGGTGAGCATAAAGAAGCAAAAAGTAAACCTTGAATCCATCTTAAAGGACCTTGAGAAGCAAAGCGGTTATAGCTTTTTTTACAAAAAAGCTGAAGTCGCTCCATTGGAAAACCTTTCAGTTGACCTCCAGAATATCCCTTTACGCCAAGCACTGAACAGTATTTTGGAGGATGTTAATCTAACCTATCATTTTTTTGATAAGACTGTGGTTATCAAGAAAAAAGATCGTGTCAGAACCATTTCCCCTTCGGCTACATTTCATCTTACTGATCCCTTTCATCAAGTTAGACAGCAGTTCATTAAAGGTAAAGTCATCGATGATAACAATCAAGCTATTGCAGGTGCCACAATCCGTCTAAAGGATGATCCTAAAAAAGTCGTTAACTCTCTTGAAGACGGTTCCTTTACCCTTCCTATTACCGCTTTGAATGAAATACTTGTTATTTCTTTTGTTGGATTTGAAAACCAGGAGGTAAAAGCTAACCTGAACGGTGGTAATATGCTGATCAAGTTAAAGAAGAAAGATAATGCCATGGATGAGGTGGTGGTAACTGGGATGATGACCCGTAAAAAGGAGAGTTTCTCTGGTGCAACAGCAACTTTTACAGGTGAAGAACTCAAGATGGTCAACAACCAGAATATTGTTGCCAGCTTACGTGCTCTCGATCCTTCTTTTATTCAGATCGAGAATAATGCTATGGGGTCAAATCCTAATATGTTGCCTACTATAGAGCTTCGCGGACAGACCAGTATTGCATCTTCCAATTTGCGTGATGAATTTTCAACTGATCCCAATCAGCCGCTATTTATATTAGACGGGTTCGAAACCAATTTAAGAACGATCATGGATCTGGATATGAATATTATCCAATCGGTGACGATTTTGAAAGATGCAGCCTCCACTGCTATTTACGGTTCGCGCGCTTCCAATGGGGTTATTGTCGTGGAAACGATTAAGCCAAAAGCAGGAAAGGTTATTTTATCGTATACCACAGATATGCAATCGCAGGTTCCAGATCTGTCGAGTTATAACATGATGAATGCGACTGAAAAACTGGAGTTTGAAAGATTGTCAGGACGTTTTACGGCGAGTAATAATATCATATCCCAGCAATTGGAACTGGATCAGTTGTACAATGATCGTTTAGCAACAGTGCTGAGAGGTGTCGATACCTATTGGCTGGATAAACCCATTCAAAATGGATTTTCTCATCGGCACTCTTTAAGTGCACGTGGTGGGGAAGGTGCGGTTGTGTTTGATATTGGCCTTAATTATAAGGATACCAAAGGAGCGATGAAAGGTTCGGGTAGAGAAGATTGGGGGGCTAACCTGAATCTAAATTATCGAACCGGAAAATTAAACATCGCTAATAGAGCTTTTGTAACGGGCTATAAAAGTAATGAATCACCTTATGGTAGCTTTTCAACTTGGGTGAATACCAACCCTTATTATGAATTTCTTCCTGCATCAGAAAAATATTTAGCCTATCAAGATAACTCCCGGACATTTGGTTATTATTGGTCAGTTTTCAATCCAATGTATGATGCGCACCTGGCCAGTTTTGATGAAGGCAAGAACTATGTTGTCAATAATAATTTGATGCTGACTTATGATTTTAATTCAGCTTTACGTTTAACAGCCAGTGGTCAGATCAGTAAAGGATTAACGAATACGAACAAATTCCTCTCGCCTTTACACAGTTCCTTTCAAAATGTAGAGAACCGGAAAAAAGGAAGTTTGACACATCGTGAAGCGTCAACATTCGGTTATACAGCCAATGCCATGTTGACGTACGGAAAAGTCCTAAATGAAGTTCACGCCATTACGGCTAATTTAAGAGGTGAGGTCAGTGAAACCCAAAATACGTTGAATGGGTATACTGCTATTGGATTTCCTGCTGCAAGTAATGGAAACCCCAGTTTTGCATTTGGTTTTGAAACAGATTCCAAACCGAGTGCTTCTACCCGTGTAACAAGGAGAACTTCGCTGGTCGGTTCTGTGAACTATTCCTATGCTCAAAAATATAATGTTGATGTCAATTATAATGTCGATGGTTCGACCAGTTTTGGTTCAAACAATCTGTTCTCGCCTTATTATTCTTTCGGTGCCAGCTGGAATGCACATCATGAAAGTTTTATGAAGGGTATTTCTTGGATCAATGTCTTACGTTTAAGAGGAAATGTCGGCGTGACCGGAAATCAAAACTTCGGAAATGTCAGCCAGTCGGTTTTTAATTATAATACCGACGTGAACCGTTTTGGCCAGGGAATTTCACTTGTTGCATTGGGAGCACCGGATCTGGAATGGCAACGTACACGACAAACGAGTGTCGGTATGGATGTAACCTTATTTAGTAACAAATTAAATCTCCAATTAAATGCCTATGATAAGTTTACCGATCCTTTAGTCGTAGCTGTAACCCTTCCTTCTTCGACCGGCTTATCAGCTTATCCTTTCAATGCAGGTACTTTAGATTATAAAGGGCTGGAAGCTACCGTTAATTATTCACCTATTTATAGGCCACAAGATCGTTTTGTTCTGACTTTTGGCTTGACAGGGTCTATGTTAAAGGCTAAATATGACCATTTCGACAATAAGTTAAATTCTTTAAATCAAGAAATGCGGGAGAGTAATGCTTTAATCCGCTACCGCGATGGTTATAGTCCTAATACCTTATGGGCAGTTCCGTCTTTGGGGATTGATCCAGCGACAGGAAGAGAAGTATTTTTAACGAAAGCGGGAGAGCAAACCTTCAATTATAATATAGACAATCTTCAGGCGATTGGAAATGCACAGCCGCTTGCCGAAGGAATTCTTCGGACCAGTCTGGCTTATAAAGGTTTTACCGCCAATGTGATGGTCCGTTATATCTTAAGGAAAGACAATTTCAATACCGCACTGTTTAATAAAGTAGAGAATATGTCTGAAGAAGAAATTGTCAACAGTAACCAAGATAAACGTGCGCTTTATGATCGCTGGCAACAGCCCGGTGATGAAGCACAATTCAAAGGAATTGCTATTACGACCACAACACCGATTTCATCCCGCTTTATACAACGTGAAAATTCATTTAGCGGCGAGTCCATCACATTTGGTTATGAGTTTCGGAACAAAAGATGGCTTGATCAGGTAAAATTATCTAACCTCCGTATTAATGCACTCATGAACGATATTTTCTACACTTCGACAGTTAGACGAGAGCGCGGTATTTCCTATCCGTTTACACGCTCGGTATCCTTGAGTCTTAACGCAACATTCAAATAAAATCATGAAAAAAATATTAATTCCTTTGTTGGCACTAACCGTTCTTTTCAGTAGCTGCAAAAAGTGGTTGGACGTCAAGCCTGAAGATAAATTTATTGAGGAAGAAGTCTTTAAAACCCCACAAGGGTTTTACGATGCGCTAAACGGTATTTATCTCAATATGGCAGACAAGTTCTTATATGGGCATTCATTAAGTTTAGAAACACTTGATATCCTAGCGCAGACCTATTACATTTCCACCACCCATTTGGAAGTACGGAAGCAATTGAACAACTTCAATTATGCGGATAAAGATGTAAAATCTCGTATAGACGGTATTTGGTCAAACTTGTATGTCAATATAACCAATATTAACCGTTTTTTAGAAAATTTAGATACCTATGGTTCAATATTGGACGAGCAGACTTTAAGTTTGATGCGTGGCGAAGCATTGGCAGCGCGCGCATACATCTATTTTGATATCCTGCGCTTATTTGCTCCTGCCTATACCTTAGAACCAGAAGCGCAATTGATTCCTTATTATTCCAATACCAGTTATGAAGCAGCTCCCTTTTCGAAGAGTTCGTTTGTGATGGAAAAAATAATAGCCGATCTGCAAGCATCGGAAGCGTTATTGTTAAAGCATGACCCCGTATTAAGTTTAACGAAGGTTGATCAAACTGTAGGTACAATTGATGTTGGCAATAAACCATTCCTTCAATTTAGAAACTATCATTTCAATTATTTTGCGGTCAAAGGTTTACAGGCGCGTGTGCACTTATATGCCGGAAATAAATCCGAAGCATTGAAAGCAGCAACAACGGTAATTGAAGCTAAAAGTAAATTTCCATGGGTAAAATCCAGTGATTTAAGCGAAGTATCCATCATCAATCGAATTTTTTCAATGGAGCTACTTTTTGCTTTTGAAAGCCCACGTTTGTATACGAGTTATGAAGCTCTCTTTAATCCTGCGCTAGATGATAAAACAATCTTAAGTGCAGGTACAACGACTCGTTTTATCAATCAGGTTTACGAAAATTGGGAAAATGATTATCGCTATTCTTCATCCTGGCGGGTTGACGGTGGAAAAACCTATCCGGTGTTTCTAAAGTACAAAGACCTGTCCAATATCAATTACCGTAATTATCGCTATACGATCGCTGGTATTCGCCTTAGTGAAGTGTTTTTGATTGCTGCAGAATGCGAACCTAATACGACAAAGGGACTCGCTTATTTAAACGAATTGAGGCAGAACAGAAACTGCGAAATATTGACAAGCGAGGTCAACCTGCTGGATAATATTAAAAAAGAATACCGCAAGGAGTTTTATGGAGAAGGTCAGCTTTGGTATTATTATAAACGCAATGACTTACGAACCATTAGCGGAGCGACGACCACCAATAAAGCAGTTAGTAAGGACAACTATACGTTTCCTGTACCGCTATCTGAGACAGACCCTAGATAAATTTAAGATGATGAAAAATTTACATACAATTTTATACATGGGGACACTTTTGTTTTTGTACTCATGTAAGCAGGAACCTCTGGAATTGTACTCTGGAAATCCAGCGATTTATTTTCAAGGAGCCATTCGAAATAATATTTATGAACCAAAAGATAATGGTAATTTTTCTTTCGGATACATGGACCCTGCGGAGAAAAATGCAGTTTATTCAATTATTGTAGCTTCCATGGGTTCAGTACAGAATTCAGACCGGCCCTATAAATTGTCGATCGATCCCAGTAGTGATTTAAAAGAGGGCCGTGATTTTGAATTCCTTGACCGTAGCTTTACCATTAAAAGTGGTCAGGCGAATGATACACTTTTTTTGATGTTAAACAGAACAGCAGAATTGAAAGCGAAAAACTTAACGGTCTTTCTGCAACTGGAGAGTAATGCGCATTTTACGACTGCGATGAATAGCCAGCTGATCGGAACGGGAGTAAATCAAGAAACGAAATACTTTAACACATTCACTTTTTGGGCCAATGATATAGCAGGTACACCCTGGTTTTGGGATGCTACCCAATCAACGACAGCAAGTATTGTCAATGGCTATCTCGGCAAATTCTCTGGCAAGAAATTGAAATTATTAATCGATCGGTATGGATTGAATCTTGATGAAATAACTGCAATCGGTTATCAGGCATCAGCTTCAGCTATCCTAGCCTGGGGCTATGGTCTCAAATCTTATTTTGAAGAAATGCAGGCAGCAGGTACTCCTGTTCTAGATGAAGATGGTCTCCCGATGACAGTAGGTGTTTATTTACAGTAAAAAGACTAATTATGAAAAAGAATCTTAAAGCAATATTACTGATGTTCCTATTTACATTCAGTCTTTTATCATGTAATAAGGATTTAGGTAACTATACCTACAGTGAATTGAGTGAAATTCAATTTACGGGTGTCGACTCGACTTATCAAGCTTTCAATCAAAAGGAATTTGTTATTAAACCCGTCATCAAGTTTTCGGATGGTGCTGCATTTAACGCCGATGAATATACTTTTGAATGGTTTACCATAAACGCAGCTTCCAATGTACTTAATGCGGACAAAAAGAAGTTTTTGGGGAATCAGCTTAATTTAGATACGACGATTACATTATCTCCAGGGGAATATGATTTGTATTTCCGTATTCAAAATAAGAAAAATAACTATCGCTATCAACACATCTCCAAGCTCAGTGTTACTTCCGAATTGAGTAATGGCTGGCTCGTGTTAAATGATATAGATGGTAAGGCCCGACTGGATATGCTAAACTACAACAGCATTCAACAAAAATATGTTCCTTATTCCGATATTTTGAGCACATTCAGCGATGTGCAAATGGAAGGAAAGCCAAAGCTGGTTTATTATCTCCATAACCGCGATCCTTTCACAAGTAAGTATTCAAACCGTGTTTATGTTGGGACAGATCAAATGACCTTGAGTTTTAATAATGAGATCCAAACTTGGACGGATTATCGTAACCTGCGTTTTGAAGTCAACCATCCTACATCTTCTACATACCATGCCGAGGTTATTCGATCGCAAAATCCCTTTCTATGCTATATTTTAGGTAGTGATGGCATCTTGATGGGTGAAAATGTCACACAGAACTTCTTATACGGACCGACATTAAATCGAGTTAGTGGTGGAGCGCGGCTGAATATATCGAAATATATTGCCGAGTTTTACGGCGGATCAAGTGCCTATGCTGTCGTTTTTGATCAGGACAACAAAAGATTTCTCGTGCATTCTGGCACCAATTATACCCTACTGCAACCTAGTTCTTCGCAACCAGAGATTTTTACGCCCGATCAACTTGGTATGGACTTGTTGTACATGGAAAGAGCATTAACCGCTACCAATCAATTTTACGCCTTATTAAAAAATAGCAGTACCAGTCAGATCAAATTATTAAGATTTGTACACAGCAGCTCCACCTTTACGCCCTTGGCATTTGATGTCGTAAGCAATACCCACCAGATCGATCAAGCCATGAGTTATGTGGTTGATCCGGTTTACGGATCTCTTATCTATACGATCGGAAGTCAAGTGTACCAATATGATCCGTTCGGCAAAAAATACACGATGTTACTTGATTTAGGAAATCGGAAAATTAGCTTAATGAAATATCAAAAGTTGGTAAAAAGTAGAGCTGATCCACGTTATGTAAATTTTTCAAAGAAATTGATGATCTGCAGCTACGATCCAAGCCAACCCAATACTTCAGGGAAGATGGAGTTTTATGAAATCAGTTTAGGCGGAACAGCAAAATTGACCGAATCCTATACTGGATTTGGAAAAATTGCAGATGTTTCTTACCGCGAATAAAAAAGGAAAGCGATGAAAAAATACATATTAACAATTCTCGCGACTTTCACCATAGGTATGGGATTCGCACAATCCGGAGGGTCTTTTGATCAGCAATTACAGCATGCTTTTCTTAAAAAAGATCATACAGATCTCGCCGCCGCATTGGCAGACAATTTCGCTGTGGCTGGTCATACGGGTAAGGGGGCTGAGTATCGGTTGCAGCAGATCATTAAAAATTATCCTGCTGAAGCTATTGCTGTAATTTCCAATAAGAAAACGGATAAAGGGCAGCTTTATACGGTGGAAATAACCGAAAAAGGGGGGAAGAAAACAAAAACGGATGCTTTGCTCAATAGTGAAGGCAAGCTGGTTCGTATTACATTATTTGATCAGCTTTATGGAATGAAAAGGGCTACTAATCCCAGATTGCGGGCGGTCATTCCTTTTGAAAATAAAAATGGATCGATCTATCTGCAGGTCAAAATCAATGATTTTCCACGTCCTTTAAGTCTTCTCTTTGATACCGGAGCAGATGGAATGGCTGTTAGCCAAGAACTGGCGGATGAGCTGGGATTAAAAGTAACGCGTGAAAACAATGCGTCGATGGTAGGTGGAAATGCGAAAATCAAAGTTTCAGATCAGAACTCGATTCAACTGGATACGCTTCATTTGTCAGGACAGGGGATCGCAATTTTTCCGGAAATGGGTAGGGAAGGCGATGGACTGATCGGTAATAGTTTGATCCGTCAGTACATTACGCATATTGACTACGATAAGAATGTGATTTCGCTTTATGATTTCGGCGATTTCGATTACAAAGAGAAAGGAACAACAGTTCCTGTCAGCATGCCTTCGGGTGTGATGTTCGTTCCGGGGCAATTGGATATTGTAGCAGGAAAAAGTTATGCAGGCCAATTTGTTTTTGACACCGGAGCATCTTATGATCTGATCTGTTTTCGACCATTTGTACGAAAAAATAAACTGCTTGTGAGTGGATTTAAACCCGAGGCACAGGCTTCTACAGTAAGCATGGGGATTTCATCCCCTACTTTTATTGGGCGAAGCCACCAGTTTGCAATATCTCCCTTACCTGCCATGTCTGGTTTACCAATTACCTTGATGGGGGGCAGTTCCCAAAATGAAAACTGGAATCCTGGTGCTGATGGTTCCATTGGTGTGCGTCTCATCAGTCGTTATAATATGACGATCAATCTGGCGGCAAATGAAATTCATTTCAGTCCCAATAAACTGCATGGGTTTCCGCAGGATTTTATCCTCAAAACGTATCAGTTCGGTTGGGACAATCAAGGTAAACTAAAGATGCTCGGAACACTTGGAGGGGCGGCGTCCTCCGAATTGAAACCCGGTGCTCATATAGTCGCTATCGGGAGCTATTCTGTTGATCAAATCCGAAAAAAGCCAGCTTTGATTGCGGAAATACAGGAAAAAGAAAACCCGATCAATGTACAATTGGAAGATAAAAGTATTATTTCCATCTAAATCTCAACTCGTATGAAACTCAATTATAGATTTTTAATGATCACTTTGCTACTGGTCCTTTGTGCACCATGTATATATGCACAGGAAGTAGCTTCTTTTAAGGGAAGTTTTGAGGCCTGTAAGGCGCAGGCTCAGAAAGAAAATAAATTAATTTTGATCGACCTCTTTTTTGTCGGCTGTATGCCCTGCGCAGAGATGGACGAAAAGGTTTTCCCAGATCCTGCAGTAGTGAAAGAGATCACTTCCAATTACATTGTCTTTAAAACCGATGTCATGAAGGAAATGGATGGTAAAAAACTGGCCCGTAAATATGGTGCGTCCGGTTTTCCAACTTTTGTCCTGTTGAATGCGCAAGGAAAAGCTTTATTGACCGAAGCTGGATATTTTGGAGCTGAACGTTTTGTTTCCTTATTGCAAAAAGGGAAAGCATTAGAAAAACAACGGAAGTATTTGGCTTTTGATACCAATCTGGATCATGCTTATCCTGCTGCGTATAGCGAACGTTTTATCAAAACAGGTGAACAACATGATTTTGCGGAATTGGAGTCTTATTTAGCACAACAAAAAGATCTGACATCGGAAACCGCATTTTTAGCCAATACCGTGACCAATTTTCCGATATATACCAACTGGATCTATGATCATTTACCGCAAATGATTGATCTCTATGGCGGTTCGCTGTTGTTAAATAAAGTGAATGCGATCGCTAAAGTCAAAAGTAAGCAATTTGGCAGTTTTCAACAGGCCGATAGCTTGCGTCAATTGCTCAGCTACATTCGCCCGGTATACAATGAGCGCATGTGGTCTGTCTTTCTTCCCATTATGGTCACCAGCTATTATGAGCAATCCAAAGATGCGGCAAGCTATCTACAATTAATAGATGAATATGATCTTTATCCGAATTGGGATCTTAGAAGCAATGCCTTGGGGCAGGTTATTTTTAGTCAGAAACAACAGCCTGCGATCTTGAAATCTATCCTAAAAGAATTTTTGGAGCAGCAGAAAAAAGGAGCATTAGATATTCCTGATCAATATAAACTGGTGGCCTTGTATCTGTATCTGCAGGATTTTGATCAAGCGCAAAAAGCGATGGATGTCTTATTGAAATTGGACTTCTCAGCTCCTTATCTCGCAACGAAGAAGGCCGATATTGAACAATTGAAAAAGGCGATTGCGGGTAAGAATACACAAAACATCCAAGTAAAAGATATTAAAAAAAGCATTCCAGTACGCTTAGGGTAAGGAAGTAAAAAACTAATCATAAATCGAAAATACATTTTAATGAAAAAAACAATTTTAATCGTTGCAGCAATAATGACATCCTTATTTGCTCTAGCGCAAAAACCGAGTAATATCAATGGTACTTTAGTCACTCCTGTAACCAAAAAAGTGGGTTTGTTCAAAGTTTTGAATGGACGGCTTGTTGAAATCGCTACGTCAATGACAGACTCCAAGGGGCGTTTTGCCTTTCGTTTCACTCCCGAGTATGAGGGCTTATATGCTGTTGGTGCTGGCAATCCTTTGAGCCAGCAAGGGCTTTACCGTTTTTATTTTAAAGGCGATGAAGTGTTGAATGTACAATTGGAAAAAGATAGTTATACTTTGGTTGAAAAAAATACCCCTGAAAATGAAGCGCTTTATGCTTGGGATAAGCAGAGCAAAACTTTCCGTGACAAAGGTCTTACGCCTGGAGGGATGAGTACTTATGTGGATTTCTTTCCTGAGGTAGAAGCATTCAAAGTAAAACTTGATGGCATCAAGAAGGGTGTCAAAACTGGGAATCCGAAATTTGACCAATTCTTCCCGGAATTAGTGGATTATGATTTTGCGTATTATGCCACTTCATTTCTACAGATGCCCCGCAGTGCGCACCCAAGTAAAGAGGAAATGAGCGACTATTATACCGAATTCAAATCGGATAAATACTTGACGTTAGAACTTTTAAAATTTCCTTATGGGGATCGTTTCTTAGGTAATCTGGTATTTCGTAAAGTGGATTTAAGCAGTAAGCCTACATTCGATAAAATGGTGGAAGCAATAGGTCCAGATGAGCTGAAGGGTCAGTATGTATTGCAACGTTTGGAAGGTGCTCGTTCTTATCAGGATTTTCAGGAAATGAATACGACGTATAAGAAGTATTTTATATTGCCAGAACAACTGGAACGCGCCAAAACGGTAGAAACAAAATTAGTAGAGACCAAAACTGGTGTCCCTGCATTTCAGTTTAGCTTTCCGGATTTAAAAGGTAAGAATACCAGTTTGAGCGATTTGAAAGGTAAAGTTGTTTTAGTGGATATGTGGGCGACATGGTGTGGCCCATGTCGTGCTGAAGAACCGCATTGGGAACAGTTGAATGAGCTGTATAAGGATAAGGCTGTTGCATTTGTTGGTGTTTCTGTTGATCAGGATAAACCAAAATGGGAGGAGTACCTTAAAATCAAAAATTTGAAAGGGATCCAATTGCACGCGGGTTCTGGAAATGACCTTTCAACAGCATATAAAATTAATAGTATTCCACGCTATATTTTAATTGATAAAGCGGGTAATTTGATCAATGCAGACAGTCCGCGTCCGAGTGATGCAAAGCTGAAAGAATTGATCAATCAGTATTTAGCGAAGTAAATTTTCATCTTTTATACAACAGGCCTTTCCCTAAAACCATCGGGGAAGGCCTGTTTTTATTACGATATTTTAAATCTCAGCGGATATTGTTTACCTTTGCTCGGATAGGAGTATAGCATGACATCAGATTTAACATTTACAGCGATCGATTTTGAAACAGCAACAGGGCATCAAAATAGTGCCTGTGCAGTTGGTATCGTGACAGTGGAATCGGGTATCATTACAAATGAGTTCTATTCCTTAATCCAGCCACCTCGCAATGAGTATATGTGGCAGACGACCCGTGTTCATGGTATCAAGCCTAGGGATACGCAGCATTCTCCTACTTTTAAAGAGTTATTTCCCTCTATTCAATCCTTGCTTACCAATAAATTGATGATTGCGCACAACGAATTGTTCGACCGCAACGTTTTACGGAAAACAATGGTACATTATGGTTTGTCTTACGAGGAACTGCAGCTTGCCGAGATGTGGGAATGTACTTATAAGATCTATCGTAACAAAGGTTTTAAACCTGCTCGCTTAAATGCCTGCTGTGAAGTGTTGGGAATCAATCTCAATCACCACGAAGCATTATCCGACGCGAAGGCCTGTGCTGAATTATATCTGCGCCATCCTTTTGTAGCAACATTGGTGGAGGAGGGTAATTAATACTTAGAAGTTAGTAATTAGATTTGAGAAATTACGACGTTACTCCGTCACTACTTTACTCCGTTACTCGATCACTGTGTTACTCCGTTACTGATCACTTCGTTATTAGTTCCTTCGTTACTTCTTGATAAATAAGGTTTTATTGCGAGTAGTGAACGATGTCCACCTTTTTGTCCCCCTTTTGTCCCCCCTTAAAACTCGCTCTTGCAGTAGCTAAGAATTATCTTTGCCTTTGTCAATTCAAAAACGCTTAAAAATTGCCTTTTGAAAAGATTTGTCGCAAATGGTTCTTATTTTTTAATAATATGTTTTACGTCTATCTTTTACTTACTGCTTTAGTTTTAGTTTCTGGTTTTTATTACTGGCGCAGATCGCGCTTGTCTGCTGAGTTTTTAAAACGCGCTGTTTTACAGGTGCACTATCGCTTTCACCACTTAGAAAATGATGAGCGAGAATACGGTAAATCAAAAAATGGGGCATTATTACTTAAAGTTGAAAGAACAGATCAGGACACACGTAATATTGTTGTGAAAGATGTGATCATGGATCATGCTTGTCTCAGTGTAAGCTTGGATCAGATCATTATGATCACGTTTCCTGCCGATTCAAACCAAGCCTATGAGGCTTCTGTACGTTTTAGAATACGGGGTGCGGTGCGTAAACCTGATTTCCTAAGCCATCACCATGCAACCGTTATCGGTTATATTACTTCCGAAAAATCAGGGCGTGTGCCTTTCCGCATTAAAGTTGGGATGCTTGAGGCGGAGCAGGTTAGTCAAGTGTGATTTTAGGAGTTAGTCGTTAGGTTTTAGAAAGTTAGTTTGTCTGTGGGTTAGAAAGTTAGTGCGTTACCCTGTTCGTATCGCCTCCGTTACTTCCATCACAACTTTACCCCGTCACTACTTTATAGGTTCGTTTTTTTTGTTACATTCATACTTAAGAAGGGGAGACACACGGTAATGCACGTGCTCCCCACTCTTATTATTTATGGATGGGAAAGTTAGAAATAGTTGTTGGGAGAGAAAGTTAGTAAGTTAGATTGTTCATATCACCACTGATAACTCTGTTACTTCCCTCACTTGTCACTTCGTTACTGGTTACGCCGTCACTGCTTCACTCCGTTATTCCGTCACTTCATTAGCCGATTAAATAATTGTATTATAATCAGCATCATGTTATTGTTTTTGAGATACTATTTATCTAAGTTTGTTTAATATTATATTAAAAAATATGAAGATAGCGCTACAGCAACCTTTCGGAAAGTGGGTTGTTTTTATTCTGGTTGCATTTTTTTTCGTTAGCTGTAAAAAAAATACACCAGATCCAGAGCCGGAGCCTGAACCAATTGTACGAACCACGGATCAAAAGATCCGGGATAGTATCTATTATTATTATAAACTGTACTCCATATGGGAAGAGAAATCCATTCCAAAATATGAGCTTCCATCCGAATTCACAGATAAGTACAATTCTGCTAGTACTGTTCTCAATGCTCTGAAAGGTATGACTCCTGCCTATGCTAACTATGCCCAGTATGGTGGTGTATATGATCGTTTTTCTTTTATCGATGGACTTAACGGTTATAATATCAATGCTACGGCGAAGTTAAAAATGGATCGGAATGATGGCTATGGTTTATACATTTCCATGGGTACTGTCGATTCGAAAGTCGCAAGACCCGTCATCTATTTTGTCGAAGGTGGTTCACCTGCTGATAAAGCTGGGTTAAAGCGGTCTGATATGGTAACAGCTATCAATGGCGAGACCGACTTTACTGTTGCGATCAACTGTGATGCTTCAGGATGTAAACCTGTTGATCCCAATGCGCTGACAAACATGAGAAACCGTGTTGCCAATGCGCTGGAAGGTGGTGGTCTTCAGCTAGTGCTCTTGCGTCAGGATGGAACTACTTATAATGTAAGCCTATCTTATGGATCATATACCATCGATCCAATTTATCACGAAGAGGTTTACGAATATCCAAGTAAAAATGTCGGCTATTTTGCACTTTCTTCATTTGAAGAAATAGAACGTAATAATTATAATCAGCAACGCGTAGATGCTTCTTTTAAAACTTTTGAGGACAAGCATATTGAAGATCTTATCGTAGATTTACGCTATAACACGGGAGGCTATGTTGATGCTGCGGTATATATTGCCAACAAAATTGCAGGAACAAAAGTTCCAGATAAGAAGCTGATGGTGACCTATATCTGTAACGCTTATATGGAGCGAACTCAGAAAGGTACCAATGGTATGTTCAGAGATACATACTTCAGTCAGACAAGTACGTTGAATCTGCGTAAAGTATATTTTTTGGTAAGTGAAAAAACGGCTTCAGCAGCAGAGATGCTCATTAATGTCCTTAAACCTTATATGAACGTTCAGATTATCGCGACAGGAACACATACTTATGGGAAACCTGTTGGTTTTTTTGAACAGATTATTGAAAACCGTGTTTCCTTCTGGCCAGCATCTTTCCAGTTAAAAAATTCTGCAGGTTTCGCAGATTATTGGGATGGATTAGTGGCCGATAAGCCCAATATAAATGATTATATCTTTTTACCAACAGGTGATACCCAAGAGACGATGTTAGAGACGGCTTTGGAAGATGCTGTCCCGGGAAGTACAAAGAAAACCTCCGCCCGTCTGCGCGCTAGCCAACATGCCCGTATGTCACTCGGTGGTGCTGTGAATACGTTACCTGAAAGAGGTCTTTTGAAGAACTAGTCGTGTCGTCGTTAGAAAGAGTGATTAAATTGATCCCTAAAATTTTATAAATGAAAAGAGCATTATCGATTTCGATAATGCTCTTTTTTATAGTAACAAATCAGCTATAGCACCTCATTTAATATTGAATTATGATGTGGTAACCATGATCCTAATCTGCGTTATTCTGACTTAAGATGTTGTGGCAAAAATATTTTTATGACAGAGCTGTGCAGCCGCTTCATCTGGTAAGCATTTTAGAAAACCAACAGGAACTTGGCTTACTACTTTTTCCAATGTACTGTTCATCATTGCAAAAAGATCTTTATTCCATCGAATAGCTGTACAACTTGGCAATACTGCAATGAAACCTTTTACGCCTGCTAATGGTTCAAATATATTTTCAGGCCCCTGTTGCAGACGTACAAATGCTCTTAACGGTATCGCTTCATTTTTATAACAAGGCGTTTTACCGCTCCATGGAGTACCATATATAATCACGCCATTTTCTGTAATCCGGATCGCCGGATTATCATCATTGAGCAATGATGTATCTGGGATATGTTTTAACCACAGACGGCTATGCGTACTTTTCCCTGTGCCGCTTTTACCCAAAAAAGCTATGCCCTGACCATTTCGGTTGATGACCGATCCGTGGATCATAATAACATCGTGCAAGAGAGCGGCTTGACCAAAAAGCATCATCAACATCCAACAGATAACTGCACTCTGTTCTGTTTCGGTACTTTCTGGGATATAAATGGTCGACTGAGCAAAATCTCTTTCACTGTACAGATACCAAAAGTCGTTACCCCGATCATTGGCTATTGTCGTGATAAATGTATTTCCTTTTTCGTAGAAACAGAAACGGTCGCCCCATGATATGGACTGATCACTTAAGAGTTGTCCGAGGTCTTCACCTTGAGGAGCTTGCTCCATACTCAGGTTCACTTGGATGGTCCTGTTTTCTTTCGTTGTATTGTATTGAAAATCACGGAAAGAGGGTAATAATTTTTCCAGATCTAGGTTAGCCGGATAGTTGATCTCCAATATTAGATCGGCTATTTTATACCATTTTTTCGATAATTCAGTAGGTTTTTTTAAAATCATAGCGCGTTCATTAGTCGAGATAGATACGCTGTACGCATGTATCGGCCAAGTTTAAGTCGTGTGTTACAAAAAGGCATAATTTATTTTGCCCAAAATCTAAAAGTCTTTTGATCAGTGTGTCGGCCGTATTTCTGTCCAGTGCCGAAGTCACTTCATCAAATAACCAGATATCACCATTATGCATCAGCGCTCGGGCAATCGCAATGCGTTGCGCCTGTCCTTCGGATAGACCCATTCCCGATTCACCGACTACGGTGTCTACACCATCAGGGAGTTCCAGTACAAATTCTGCACAGGCAATCCATAGTGCTTTTTCTAAAGCAATATGCTCCCCTTCTTTAACATGGAGCATCAGGTTTTCCCGAATGGTGCCACTGAAGAGCGAATTTCCCTGTGGGATATAAGCAAAATTGATGCGGTGTGCCGCAGTTAAAGGTCTTGAACCCTCGCGGTCCGTGAGTAATATTTGGCCTTTTTCTGCCTTGATCAGCGACAGCAGTAAACGTATCAGGGTTGTTTTTCCTTTACCGCTTGGCCCCACTATAGCGGTGGGCTGACCTGCGACTAGGTTTAAATTCAAGTTATTTAAAACCCATTTATCTTCATATCTAAAAGATAGATCCTGGATCTTTAAGGCTGTTGTCTCCAATAACCGTTGCTGTTCAATCTGCGGTTCTATTTCACCTTCTTTAAGTTCTAAGAGTCGGTCCGCAGAAACTCTGAATCGCACAAAACCAGGTATATAGGTGATCAGTGCGAGAATCGGTGTTTGTATACGTGCTACCAACTGCAAAAACGCTGTCATGGTACCGAATGAGATCTGCCCACTGTGCAGTCTATAGATCCCCCAGATAAAGGTAAGCAGATAGCCCGCATTGATACAGATTTTCATGGCACTCTGGGTATAAGTTGAAAAATTGAGCTGTTTCATTTTCAACAGGAAAAGCTCCTCTTGGCTGGAGGTAAGTTTTTGCCTTCTTTTTGGGAAGATGCCCATAGCACGGATCAATAGACGAAAGCGAAGATTTTCTTGCAGGATGTTCGAAAAATTACTCTCTTCGCTTTTTACTTCCCGGCTCAGCTTACGCATTTTTTGGAAGTATATTTTCGAAAATAAAAATAGGGGCGATATGGCCAGTATCATGAGTGCCAGCATCGGATCCATATACCATAGAAATGCAAGAGATGCCAGTAACTGTATAACGGTCAGTAAAAATGAAAGTGCCGATTTTGCGATCATAGTGGCTACTTCTTCGCAGTCTGTTTGGATCCGGATCTGGATATCACCTGTATGCCAGTTTTTGATAAGTTTCCAGACGGATAGCATCTGTGCGTCGAGCATATTCCGTTGCAGCTGGAAGGTCATCATCATTTTGATCCGCTCATTTAGCCAGCTGGTATATGCTCGGATACCGATCCCGACAGCAACACTTGTCACAATTCCGATCAGTGTCCACTTCAGCGGAAGATCTTCCGGAGAGATGGCCATGTCTACCGCTTTTTTGGAGAGGTAGACAAAAAGTAGGGAAAGTACAATCGCTATAAGCTCCAATATAAAATACAGGAGCAGTTTCGATCGGTATCCCTGGCTTATCGACCAGGCCCAGCGGATATGCTGTTTCAAGTTATTATTATTGGTCACAGCTGGTGGTGCTTTTTGACATTTATTTTTCCAGTAAACCTTGTTTTTCGAAATCCTGAATTAAAATTTCTGCGTCAACTTGTGCCTGTGTTTCTGTTACTTCATAGTGTTCGCATAGCAGATCAACTACAGTTGCGCTTGAGAACTCAATACCCTGCAACTGCTCCCAAAGCCATGCCGCAGAATCATTCAGCGTATATACTGTAGAAAGATCGACCATATCTTGACTAGGATCTACAATCATATGATCCGAACCTATTGTTCTTAAAACTAAATCTGCTCTTAATTTCATTTATGTTAAAGTTAAAAAATTAGTAAAATCAAAGTTAATCAATCATTCGCATTCTAAGAAATTAGGTCAGAAATCTTCTTTTTAGTGCACTGATTACCCTTCTAAGGATTCTTAGCCGGTACCAGCTCATGCCTCTAAACCGTGGCCAGTTGCCGCTGATATCTTTTGCGAGATCACTGTCTCCTGAATAATGCTTTGTGGCAATCGCTATAATATCGGATGATGTTACATACTCGTGCAATGCGATATTTCCATCCCCGGCAAGAACAATGTTTCCATTCTTTTTACCCACATAGCGATGAAAAACAAACTTTCCTTCATGCTTAGCCAGGATGTTTGCTCCTGAGGGTAAAGGAGTTCCACGATAAGCTTCAAGCAATACTCGGTCTCCATTCTTGATAAAAGGTAACATGCTATTGCCCTTTATGCGGATGCAAACTTCTTTTCCTTCGCGGAGTAAACGTTGTACTTCTTCAAAATACAGCTCATTCGTGATGATACGTGGTTCTGTTTTATCCATCTTTCCTTATTTAGGTAAGCTGGACCACATATTGGAGAGCCTGTTGCAGTTCGGTATCTTTTAAGATCACCTTTTTGTCGGCATCTAAAAGATAGATTGTCGGCGAAGCTTTGGTATCGTAAAGTCTTTTTTTCTGAATAACAGATTCGGTATCAAAACCATTGATCCAATTTTCTGCCAGATGCGTTTGAAAGTTTTTCCATTTATTACGGTCACCCCAAGGTTCGATGGTTACCATCTGGATCTGTTTTTTTTCAAAAAGATCGACAACTTGTGGTGTATCTTTAAGCGCCGCAATCATTTGCTTACAGTGTGGACATTCAGTGTCGTAGAAAAACAGTAATGTATATTTTGACTTCACATCCGACAGCTTTTGGGTTTTGCCATCGCTGGTTTCGAAACTAAAATCTTCGGCTACTTGACCTACTTTATTCCGTTGTACCAATTTATAAACCGGGCGGTAGGCCTCTTTTTCAAGGTCTGTCAGCTGATCGGTTTTTATAAGGTAGCGCAGTACAGATTCATATCGGTTATCATTACGCATAGGCGAATTGCCTTCGTAAAGATAGTGTTCATATAATTTAATAAAATGATCAAAAGTTACTTTGTTTCCTTTTGCTTTATCCAACATGCGTGCTACAGCATGATCCGCTACAGTATCTGATACCGAGTTGAGTGCCGAGATAAAGTCAGCTAATTTCTGCTCGCCAATATTGGGATCTTTAATTTTTGCGGTATCCTGCATATCAATTTTGTCCCAGTAGCTCAATACTGCACTGTCCGCACCGGTGTAGACGATGGCTTTCTTGTCTTCTGTATGATCCTGTTGATCAGACTTCGGTTTCGGATTGCATGCTATGGACAACAAAGTGATTGCTCCACCTATACACAGCAATTTAAAGGGTACACATTTCATTATAATTAGCTTAATGATAACAAATTTAGCGATATTGTGATTGATATACAATATTATTGAGGTGAAGTTAAAAACAATTGCTTGATTTTTTTCATCTTTAGAATTTAATTTTAATGCTGGTTTAGGGTAATACCGCAAGGATTTAATGTCTGATGTTTTTTTAATGAATTAATAAAGAGCTCGTTATTTTGTCTGTTGTAAAATAAGAAATGGTTTTCAAGCTGGTTATTGTAATTCAATACGCTTTCTTCGAGAACTTTTCACGACAGCTTTTGTTTTATAAATAATCTCTATCTTTGAGATAGTAAAAAAACTGTGCTTAATTCATGTTGTTATTATTTTAAATATGATTACCATACCTGCTAAAGAAATGCGTATCGGCATTACTTTCAGTGCGTTTGATCTGTTACATGCAGGTCATATCAAAATGCTGGAAGATGCTAAACGTCAGTGTGATTACCTGATCTGCGGCCTGCAGACAGATCCTACGTTAGACCGTCCTGAGAAAAACAAACCGACACAGACTGTTGTGGAGCGTTATATTCAACTCAAAGGCTGTAAATATGTAGATCAAATAGTACCATATGCGACCGAACAGGATCTGCAGGATGTATTGCGTTCGTTTAAGATCGACGTTCGGATTGTTGGTGATGAATACCGGGAACGGGATTTTACGGGGCGCCAATATTGTGAAGAATCTGGTATCGAGTTGTATTTCAACAGCCGCGATCATCGTTTTTCAAGTTCAGGTCTACGTCGTATCGTTGCCGAACATGAGGTGGAAAAAGGTTAGAAAGTATCAGAGTAAAGAAGTTATTGGTCACTAGTTACTGCGTTACTAAAAAGGACTGCGTCACTAAAAAAAGAAAGAACACATTACATGAAAATAGGAATTACATTTGGTGTATTTGATTTGTTGCATGCCGGACATATTATGATGTTGGAGGAAGCACGTCGCAATTGCGATTATCTGATCGTTGGACTCAATACCGATCCTTCAGAAGTTTCACCAGAAAAATCTGCACCCACACAAACTGTTGTGGAGCGTTATATTCAATTAGAAGGTTGCCGTTATGTGGACGAGATTATCCCTTACGAAACCGAGCAGGACTTGATCGATATGATCAAAGCGTTACCTATTCAGGTGCGTATCATTGGAGAAGAATACCGTGATATGGATTTCACCGGAAAGAAATATTGTGTGGAAGAAGGTATCGACATCTATTATAATAAACGTAGCCACCGTTTTTCAAGTACTGGTTTACGGAAAGAAGTTGCCGCGAAGGAAGCGGAGAAAGTTAAGTAGCTAGATAGTTAGAAGGTTAGATAGTTAAGAAGTTAAATGTTTTTGTTACTTCGTAACTAGTCACTGTGTTACTTAAAAAAACTACGTCACTAAAAAACAACTAGGTCACTAAAAAAGAAAATAATTTATAAAAATAGAATGAGCAATATCGTACATGTGATTTTATCGGGTGGAGTGGGTAGCCGCTTATGGCCGCTGTCGCGTAAAAGTTTTCCTAAACAATATCTTTCCTTGTTTAAAGAAGGGTCTTTGTTTGAGATGACCGTCAATCGTAATCGCGATTTATGCAACCAGGTTATTGTTGTGGGGAATAAAGATAATAATCAATTGAGCCGCGAAGTCATGGAGAACAGCGGGGTGGAGTATATTGATATCGTGGAGTCTACTCCTCGTAATACAGCTGCAGCGATTGCATTTGCGGCATTTGCGGCTAATGCCGATGATATTTTGGTTGTTACTCCTTCAGACCATGTTATCGTGGGCGACGAAAGCTACAATAAGGCTATTCAAGAAGGAATTGAAAAGGCAAACCAAGGATATATTGTTACTTTTGGAATTCAGGCAACTAAGCCGGAGACGGGTTATGGTTATATTGAATATAAAGGTGATCAGGTACTGTCTTTTCGTGAGAAACCTAATAAAGAAACGGCAGAAGATTTTATTGAAAGGGGTAATTTCTTATGGAACTCAGGTATGTTCTGTTTTCGTGCGGACACGTTATTGCACGAACTGCAACAGTTTGAGCCCCGGGTTTATGCAACAGCATTAGCCGCATGGCAACATAAGAAAGATGGTATTTTAGATGAAACATTATCTAAGGAGATTCCATCGATCAGTATTGATTATGCTGTGATGGAGCGTTCAAAAAAAATTCGCGTTGTGGCAACACACTTTAACTGGTCTGATCTGGGTTCATTTGAATCGATGTATGATTATCTGAAACATACGGGACATCCTACGGATGAAAATGGTAATATGGTCATCGGAACAGATATTTACAGCGCCTTTGTTGGTTTGAGAAACACAATCTTGGTGTATACCAAAGATGCAATTTTGGTGCTGCAAAAAGAAAGCTCTCAGGACGTGAAGAAAATCTACAATACGCTGGAAAGACACCAGTCCAAACTGATCGATTAAAAATATACGACAAACTGAAGAGCGTGATGTGTTTTTTGTAAGATTGCGTTTTATTAAAAACATACGGCTTTTTATATGGCTGCATGAATGGGAATCTACTAGTATGTGGATTCCCATTTTTTTCTGTTTTAATATTCGAACTAGTATTTGATCAGCATGTTGTGGTCATAAGAAATAAAAAGAGGTTGAATTTGTGGTCAGCTATCATTAGATAAAAGTGTAACTCCCACAATTCTTTATATTAAGATGCGTTTAAATTATGAAAGCGTTATTTTAAATTAAGGTCAATTAAAAAAATTTCAGATATTACAATTATATTTGAGCATGTGCTATAAATTTTATAAAGTAACTCTTCTAATTTCGTTTATCTGTTTTTCTTTTTCATCATGTATGAAGAAGAATTTATATACGGGTGAAAAGAATCCTCCGAATGATGAAAATCTTCCGCCAAATAATGAATCTAGCAAACCAGGCTATCTTTATCCCTTTTCAAAAGAGATAAGTGGGGCCGAGGCTGAAATTACCATAAATTTGGCATCGGTTCCACAAGGCATGAAAGATCTAGACATTAGCTTACCTCCTTTGAAATATAACAAGAGCTTATTATTTATGTTGACACAAGACGATTGTAAACAATCTGCGTTCAGTATGACTTGGGCTGCTATCAATGGAAAGCCGATTGATGTTTCCGACCCGAATAAAAAATACTATTATGATGTAGAAAATTTAGAGGCAGGGGATTTACCGCCATCGGCTTATACGTTAGGTAAGACATTAGGTAGCACGGATGGATTTGGTAATGAGGTTAGGTTTCATTTTACAACTACACTTGCACCACAATGGGATTTTATGCGAGCACCAGCCACTGTAAATCCTGGATATAAAGAAAACTTTTTTCGTTTCTACATGAAGGCTGGACTGCGCTGGAATAATGTGCGGGAAATCTTAAATACGGGCAATGGAATTGCATTCCATGACTTAAATACCTTGGCCCTTGATCATGTTGATTCACTGGTTAAACATTTTGCGAATGCCCAAAAGATTACACAGCAATCCTTAGATGGTAGAGGTGTTAAATTTTTTGCCGAACCTAATGGAGATAAGCGCTATCTCACTGCTGCAGTGCGCGATCCTGATATGGAGACCATGGTCGCACAGACCGGAGCAACAAAGCTTATTCCTTATCAGGTCCATTCCGACCTCAATAAAATGACATTTTCACGTGTATTTGTTAATCATAGTTCTGAGGTGAAGAATTTAGTAATTAACGAACTTGCCGTTGATCCGCAGCAACGTGCCGCCGTTCATATTGGCGTTCATGAAACGGATCATGAATGGGCACAATTTCTAATGTGGCTAAATGATAGCTATGGACAAGAAGGTACTGATGTGCTTTGGTTTCCTTCACAGGAAGAGTATTATGAATATAATTATTATAGACAGCATGCCGATGTGCAGATTAACAGAGTTGGAACTGAGATAAAAATAAAGGTGAAATTTCCAAATCGAAAGAATTTCTATTTTCCGGCTTTGACCTTAAATATACCGGGATTAAAAAAGAGCATGATCGCATCAATCTCCTCAAATGAGCAGGTAACAGGATTAACTTATGGCGATTTTGCGGATGGTTTGAGTATAAATTTAGATTGTCGAAAATTTTTATACGATCATGCAGACTATTATGTCAAACGCTATCTCTCCAAAAGAACAAAAACCAATCTGGAAGATGCACGTTATCATACTGGAGCATTAAAGGAAAGTGTGCAAAAAAGAGATTTACTTAAGTTGTTGGAGTAATCGCATTATTAGTATAAAATTTATAATAGCGGTAAAAGTTTCTCTTTTTAAGATGTTGAGGTTTCATTATATAACTTATTTTCCAGTAAAAGACTGACTGAAAAAAAAATGGAGTTCGATTGATGTCAATATCACCTCCAGTTTGTAGCTATACAGCTACAAATTTGTAGTTGTATAGCTACACCTCCCAAATTATTGTTCAATATCTTTTTTTTTAAATGTATGTATCTAAAATTAGTTCTATTTTTGTCCTAAATAGGTTGAAGTTAAGTGTTTCTCATTAGAGGATCAGTTATCTGGATCACATTTATTATTAGCTGTTAGCCTGTTTATATTAATCTACTCTATTATGTATAAAGGAAAAAGATTTAATTTCTTTTTAATTAACCTTGTTGCTCTTTCTGTCTTTGCAGCAAGTTGTTCTAAAGTGAAAGACTTGTATGAAGAACCAGAAGCGGGCTCTTCAACATTATTTCCTGATGGGGCTAAGATCCCAGCGGATTTTAACTGGAATTCTTCTAAAGCCATGGACTTTCGTGTAGCTGTCGAAGATAAGTTTTCAGGTCAGTATTTTTATCGGATTGAAATTTTTGATAACGATCCTCTTTTAGGAAGTGGAGCAAATTTATTGGCTGCGGGACAAGCAAAACAGGGGCAAGATTTTACCGGCAAATTAATGATGCCTACCATGTCACAGTATCTTTATCTGAGAGAAACTTCACCTCTAGGTATTGCCTCTGTAACGATGTTAGCTGTTGATGCGGCAAAGAACACCATCAATTTAACACCTGCTACTACATCAAACGCAAATAAGGCAAGCGTCGTACGTGCGTCTGGAAATTCAAATATTCCAAATGCGAAAGCTGCTTCAGCAAATGCAGCGGCAGCTCCTGCAGTGGTGGTTCCTAATGATGCAATTGAGATCAGTGGAAACAGTAACGTATCTGTAGTTGCCAATAAATCATATGTCATCAAATCTGGAGTAACTTTTACAGGTAAGATCGATGCGAATAACGGAACAAGTAATGTAAAGATTTATGTTCAGGGCACATGGAAGAACCCGAGCTATGAGTTAAATCTTGGTAACAATAATAATTTGACCATTACACAGACAGGATCCCTTAATCTCATCAATGTGACACAGAATACCACAGGTGGCTTTGTCAATTATGGGACAGCTTCTTTGTCTAAAATGGAAACAAGAAATAATGCCTTATATGTCAATTACGGTATTTTAGATGCTGATAAAGCAGATATTACAAATGGCAGTTTTACTAACTATGGTGTAGCAACTATTCAAAATTTAAGTAGTACGACTAATGGTACGGTAATTAGAAATGAAGGTACGCTTACAGTAAAAAATGCAACATTAACCAATGCAATACTGGAGGCCGTTTGCCATACAGCGATTGAATCACTGACTACAAATGGTGCTAAGATATCAGTATCATCAGGTTCACTCTTGAGTCTTGATAAATTGGATGCAGGTGGTACAGCATTTACTTTAGCGGGTTCTGCGATTTTAGATGTAAAAAGTTTAGCTAAATTTAACAGTCAGGCAAGTACCATGACAGGCCCATCATCTGGCCAGGCAGTCGCTCGTCTTAAGAAGGTTGATGTAAACAATCAATATATGGCTATTACTTATTCAGGTAATTTAGAGGTTGCTAGTTCAGATCATACTGCAAATGGACAATGGAACACTTATTACGTGATCAATAGCCCTGCAAAATTGGTTGCTTATGACAAATCAACAGTCGTCATCGCAGGTACATCCTGTAATGCTGGTGGAAATAATGCAACAGGTGGTAATCCGTCAGATCAGACTATTACAGAAGTTAATTTAGGACCATACTCTTATATCTTCGAAGATAAGTGGCCTGCACAGGCAGATTATGATATGAATGATTGTGTGCTGGATATGAATGTGACGAAGTTTCAAAATACGGCAAATAAAGTGACAAAAGTAACTTTAAAAGCTAAATTGCGTTCAGTTGGAGCTTCTATCCGTTTTTCTTCAGCAGTACAACTGGATGGTGTTCAGACTTCAAATGTAAAATCAGTTACTTATTCCCGTAAAGATCTTATAGGTACAGCATTACCGCTAGGTTCAAATGGTACGGAATCTGGTCAGACTTATGCTGTTCTTCCTCTTTGGGATGATGCTCATAAAGCTTTTGGCGTCTCAGACACACGTTTTATATCGACGCAGGATGGTCAGTACAGTCCAATTGATGTAGTCGTTACGATTGAGTTTAATACTCCTTTGGACAACTTTACATACGCAACTTTAAATACTTTTATTGTTAATTTCAGCCAAAATATAGGCGGCAGAAATGAAGTACATCTCGTGGGATATGCACCTACTGATAAAATAAATAAAAGCTTGATCTCGCGCGAAACTGGTAAACTTTTATCCGCAACAGATCCATTTAAAAATCTATATAATGAGCCTTTTGCACTATCCGTGCCGGTATCATTTAAATATCCTGCAGAAGGAAAAAGTATAAAAACAGTATACCCATTATTTGAAAATTGGGCACGTAGCGGCGGAATTCAGAATAAAGATTGGTATTTAAAATAAATAACATAATTGAGATAAAATTCCGTATATTATTCATTAAGTACTCCCGGTCATCTGGAGTACTTAATTTTTTTGAGCTAAAATATTTTTAAGCAATACCGTTTGATATATATTTTAGCATAAATACTTTTATATGCTAAATGATTCATGAAAAAGAAGATCGTAATAATTGATGATAAACCGGCTATAGGTCAATTAATAACATTATATTTAAATGCTGATTATGATTTTCGTTTTTTTCCAAATGCGATTGATGCTTATAATTGGCTTAAAGAAGGCAATAACGTAGATTTGATACTATCAGATTATACGATGCCCGAAATGAATGGTTATGAATTTTTGGTCATGATTAAGCAAAATGAATTTTTAAAAGATATTCCTGTTATTATCCTTTCTGGTGAGGACAATACCAATACCCGTATCAATTTGCTAGAAGCAGGTGCTGAGGATTTCATATTAAAACCCTTTAATCCGTTAGAATTAAAACTCAGAATTAAAAAAGCATTAAAATAATGCCACTATACAGCGATTATATTTACTTTGGTAATAGTTTGCAAAATTTTGACTATTTCAAACTTCAGGTGCTTGATACACTGGGGGTAGAGTTAAAGTATTTCAGCTCTTTCGAAAGTATGGATCAGTATTTTCAAGACCATCGTGGGCAATTTCTTTCTATTATCTTTTACGAACAGAGTTCAAGTTTGATGGCCGATTTACGTCAATTGACCAAACTAAATTCTTATGGAAAAGAAACGCTTCTATTTTTGGTGGGTAATGGTTTTACTTTGCTGGAAAAGAAATCATATCTGGAAGCTGGAGTAACCAATACCATCAGTTCCAATGCAAGCAAAGATGTATTTCAATCTATAAAAAAATATATCCATCTGTATTTTGAAGCCGCTGCACAAACCGAAAGGTTTAACGCATCAGCATCTTCCTTTCCTAAACTTCGCATTCCAATAGGTAAACGGCTTTTTGATATTGCCGTTTCTTCTTTATTGATTTTAATGTTATCTCCAATACTCATTACAGCCTATCTAGCGATTATTATTGAAAGTAAGGGACCCGCTGTATATCGCTCCAAACGTATCGGAGCAGGATATTACATGTTTGATTTTTATAAATTCAGATCCATGTATGCCGATGCTGATAAGCGCCTCAAAGAATATATGATGCATAATCAATATGCAAAACAAGAGGTTGCTATTGCGAGCAACTCCCAATCCTATGCAAATGCGGAAGTTCCACAATTTACAATCGATGAACTAAGGCATGTATTGATTGATGATCATACTGTGGTAAAAGGGACCGATATTGGTGGAAAACAGAAGAAAGCAGCTTTCTTTAAACTGGAGAAAGATCCGCGTGTTACAAAAGTAGGGCGTATCCTGCGAAAATATAGTATCGACGAATTGCCACAATTGTTCAATACGCTTTTTGGTGATATGTCTATCGTGGGTAATAGGCCACTTCCACTTTACGAAGCTGAAATGTTGACAACAGATGATAGTGTTGAGCGCTTTATGGCCCCTGCCGGCATTACAGGCTTATGGCAGGTAGAGAAAAGAGGCGATAACGGTAGTATGTCCGATCAGGAGCGTATTAAATTGGATATTGATTATGCTAAAAACTATTCCGTATGGATGGATGTTAAAATACTGTTTAAGACATTCTCTGCTTTTATCCAAAAAGCGGATGTATAATAGCTACACTGATAAATAATTATTTCAATGAATAGAATATATAGCAGGTTTTTTTTGTTGTTTCTGTTGACATGCATGGGTATATTATCTAAAGCCCAATCCACAATGGATCAACTGGATATGGTTGATTTTACAAAGTTAACGCTTCCTCGATTAGAAACGCTTTATGAAAATGCGAGAAAAAGCCCTGGCGTTGAAATGTATGAAGCGAAAATGGAATCGCAGGAGAACCAATTGATCACCGAAAAGCGGAGCTGGTTGAAATATTTTCGAGTCGGTGGCTCCTGGCAATATGGTAATATTGCCATCAATTCTGCATTTACCAACGAATATACCCCATTATTCTATCAGTCGTCCGGTGTAACACAGAGTTCTTACTATGGTACTGTGGGATTAAGTATTCCTATGGATGACCTATTTGACCGCGGCAATAAAATCAAAAGACAGAAAATGGAGAAGCGTTTTACGCAATTAGAACTGGATAAATGGTTCGATGAGCAGCGCATCCGTATTGTCAATTCTTATACCAAGGTGAGAACAGCACTTTCCACGCTGAGGAAGAAAATCGAAGACTATAATATTGCTTTGGCAAATTATAAAATTACAGAGAATGAATTTAAATCAGGAAATGCAAATATCAGTGATCTCAATACGGCCAAAAAATTGGAGACCGAGGCTTATGAGATTTTGAAAACCAACGAGTCCATTATAACCAATGAAATTCTTACATTAGAGATTTTAAGCAAGACCAAAATAATCAGCCAATAGCAATATGAATATTTTCCATTATATTTTCCGGGCCATATTTAGAATTAAATGGTGGCTATTGATTTTACCGTTGGCATTTGCTTTTCTTGCGATATACATGACCCAGAATCTGGATAGACAGTATAAGACGGATATTACTATTTATACAGGAGTCATATCGAGTTACGGGAGTGATCCGGGAGAGTCTAATGCTTCACAGGACTGGAATGTTCTGAATAATTCGATCCAGAATATCATTAATACCATCAATTCTAAAGAAACGATCAAGCGTCTTTCTTTACAGCTGTATGCCCGTCTCATGATCCATGGAGATCCTGATCGTGACAATGTTTATATTTCTTCCAAACATTATAAAGAACTGCTTGCCATTACGCCGAAAGATGTACGTGTTTTAATTGATAAAAGCTCAGAAGAAAATACGGTTAGAAATCTGGAGAGATATGAAAAGGCAGATCGTGATAACTTTGTTTATGGCTTGTTTAATTGGAACCACCCTTATTTCAGTTATGGTTCCCTTCGCGAAAATATCAAGATCAGCAGAATCGACAATAGTGATATACTTCAGATCAACTATCAGGCGAATGATCCTGGAGTTGCTTACCAGACATTAGAAATCTTGAGCAAAGTATTTGCCATAGAATATACCAATCTCCAGTTTGGAAGTACAAATAATGTTATTCGTTATTTTGAGGCCGAACTTGCGCGTATCGGAAGTGAATTGAGAGGGCAGGAAGATTCGCTTACCAATTATAATGTTGCTAACCGTGTTATCAATTATGATAAGCAAACTGAGGCGATAGCATTACTCGACAAGGAATATGAATTGCGCCATCAAGATGTATTATTTGTTTTCAATAGCTCACAGGCTGCACTGAAGCAACTTGAATCGGGTATGGATGCCAATATGAGAGCGATTCGTAATAATACGGAATTTTTGTCCCGTATGAATCAGATCGCGGATATCAATTACAATATTTCAAAAATTCAGACACTTCATGCTGATTCCCTTCAACAAAAGCAGGGGGCGGATCTTAAAGTGCTTTCTAAAGAATTGGACGAAAAAGAAAAAGGATTTAGAACATTTATGGATCAATATACCGAGCAGAAGTATACCAAGAATGGCTATCCTAATTCCAAATATGTGGAGCAGTGGGTTGAAGAACTGCTTAAATTTAAAAGATCTGAAGCGGAATTAAATGTAGCACGCGATTTTAAACAAGAATTAGATCACAAATATACCCAATACTCACCGATCGGCTCGGTTCTCAAACGTAAGGAAAGAGGGATCTCTTTCACAGAGCAATCTTATTTATCAATTTTATCGAGTTTAAATGCTGCGCGTCTAAGGTTAAAAAGTTTAGAAATGAACTCTGCAACTCTTAAGGTCATTAATCCGGCAAGTTTTCCATTAAATGCACTTCCTTACGGGCGTAAGATGATCGTTATTGCTGTCTTTTTAGGCACTATAGCGTTTATTTTAGGGATACTGCTTATTCTTGAACTGTTTGATCGGACTTTACGCGATAAAACGCGAACCGAGCGGATTACTAAAGGAAAGGTTGTCGCTGCATTTCCAAAAGCTAGAAAAGGTAAAAATAATAAATATATTGAAGAAAGGTCAACCCATGTTTTAGCGAATAGACTTTATGGTTTTTATCAAGGCGATGCTGACGTTAATTTTATTAATGTAATTAAATTTTCATCAACTTTGGATACAGGAAAGCTTACTGATCTTTTAATGCAATATTGGGAGAGTCTTGGGCTAAACATATATGCTTATAAAGAGGGGCGCGATTTTACTGCGGATTCCAGAGCATATTTGGTTGATCAAGGTTGGATAAATCAATTAGCTCCGTATGATATTTCACTAGTAAAACATGGCTCAATGGCATTGATGGCAGTTCCTTCTTTATTTTTAGAAAAAGCCATGGTCAATTTACTTGTTTTACCTGCAGATAATATCTGGAAAACGGAAGATGAATTATTATTTTCAGATCTCCTCGAACGATCCGCAGGTACACCTACTGTCATCTGTTTAATGAATGCAGAAAAATATGTTGTAGAAGAATTTACAGGCATGTTACCTCCTTTTACATTTTTACGCCGCTTAGAATATCAATTGGCTAATTTTGGTTTGACATCCATGGGTAAATAAAATTGGAGCAATATGATGCCATCAGATTACAACAAAACGTCATCAATTTTTACCAAGCATCATTTGCTGCTGCTGTTACTTATATTGGGAGGCATAATCGGTGTATACCTGTTCGTATTTGCTGGAGTAGCAATGGGTATATTGTTTTTCTTATTACCCCTACTTTTTTTGTTAGTCATTTATTGTCTTTCTTCACCGATTAGCTGTTTTTTCCTCTTATATATTGCCTCTTTCCTGGTCATGGGAGTAGGGCGGTATGTTATTTTACCGTTGCCTGCGGGGGTTATATTGGACCTGCTGATCTTATTCAATTTTCTCTGCCTAAGTCTTCATTATATTCGTGGTAACCCGCTGGGAAAACTTTATTACAACCCATTTCTGTTCATCTCCATGTTATGGATGATTTTTTGTCTCTTGGAGATTATCAATCCCATGTCCACGTTTGCCAACTGGATTACTACAGTGAGAAGTATCGGTATGCACATCGTTTTCTTTCAATTATTGGTCTTCCTATGTCTGGACAATCTGGAGAAATTAAGGATATTTTTTGGTTTATGGGGTATTTTGATTCTATTAGGGGCATTAAAAGCGATCGGTCAAAAATACATTGGTTTAGATCGTTTTGAGTCTACCTGGTTGTATACATTTGGCGCCCATACCCATGTCATCTATAGCGGCATCCGCTATTTTTCATTCTTTACCGATGCAGCCAATTTTGGCTGTCATATGGGGTTAGGTATTGTTGTTTTTACAATTTTAGCCTTTTACGAAAAGAATGCTAATCGACGTATTTTCTGTATTACCGTTGCGCTTTTAGCTGTTTATGGCCTTATGATTTCCGGTACCCGGGCGGCAATGGCAGTGCCATTTGTCGGTTTTGCATTTTTTATAATCTTGGTGAAAGAGTGGAAATGGATCATTCTGGGTGTTTCCTTGTTGGTGCTTGCGTTTTCATTTTTTAATCTTACCACCATTGGTAATAGCAATGCCGATATCCGCCGTATGCGGACTGCATTCTCCTTTTCTGATGATGCGTCATTTAATGTCAGGTTGGAAAACCAGAAAAAAATGCGAAGCTTTATGAGCGATCATCCTTTTGGTATTGGTCTAGGGGGCTCCAAACATGCTAATCAGGGAGACGTTATGCACGGCATTGCAACAGATTCTTCTTTTGTGTTTATCTGGGTAGAAACCGGCATTATAGGTTTGATCCTTTATATCCTGATGTGTCTTACCATATTAAGTTTCGGTACATACTACGTCCTGTTTGTGCTTAAAGACAATCGTATAAAATCAATAGCGGCAGCTTCTACCGCCGGACTTGCCGGCATTATGGTCGCCGGATATGCCAATGAAGTGCTCCATCAGATGCCTACCGGACAGACCGTCTATATTTTGATGGGTATCATCATGCTATCTCCCGTTATTGATAAAAAGTTATCTTATGGCATCTCAACTGTTTAGACTTTCTTTTATTACCGTCAATTACAACGGCTTGGCAGATAGCCGTGCGCTTTTACAGCGCATTAATAGCATTTCTTTTTCTTTCCTTTTTGAAGTCATTGTTATTGATAACGGTTCAGCTCAAGATGAATTTGCTTTATTGAAGGCAGAGTTTCCTTTTATCACAGGCTGTTACAGCTCGGTTAATCTTGGTTTTGCAGGGGGTAATAATGTCGGTATACGCATGGCCCAGGGCGATTTTTTGTATTTTATAAATAACGATACTCTCCTTCCTATGGAAGCCGATGCGCAAATTTTGGCTATGCTTGCTTTTTTTGAGCAAAATCCCGAAGTCGGAGGTATTACCCCCAAAATTAAATATGTGGATCCTGCCGATATGATCCAATTTGCAGGTTGTACACCATTGTCCAAAATTACATTGCGCAATGAGCAGATCGGTTATCGGGAGTTTGACAAAGGGCAATATAACCGCAATCTCCAAATTCCTTACCTGCATGGTGCGGCAATGTTGTTGCCTCGTGATGTGGTAGACCAGATCGGTCTGATGCCCGAAGCATATTTTTTATATTACGAAGAGCTTGACTGGTGTTGCCAGATTACAAAACGTTATCAGCTGTATTACTTCGCCGAAGCCTGTATCTATCATAAAGAAAGTGCATCCACAGGTATTGATTCCCCTTTTAAGACTTTCTATCTGACACGGAATAGATTGCTGTTTGCCTACCGCAATTCCAGTGGCGTGACTAGGATTTTGTCCCTTGTCTATCTGCTGCTGATCGCAAATACATCAAAAATGTGTAGCTTTATGCTTAATGGGAAATGGAAGCATATCCATTCAATGTGGTCCGCGACCCGCGCTGCCTTTAAGCTGTTTAAATCAAATTAACTGGGACTATGGAATTCTTACTGCATATTGTTGAGGGAATATTTTTTGTTCCATTTATCATCTGGATCATCTATTTTTTTGTGTTTTCCATAGGCTATCGTATTCCTAGAAAACAGGTTTTTAAACCCGTTTCCATACAGCATCGATTTTTAGTTATTTTTCCGGCTTACAAAGAAGATGCTGTTATTGTGGAAAGCATTCGTTCTTTCCTTAAACAAGATTATCCGTCATCTCTGTATGAGATAGTGGTTGTTGCCGATAGCATGCAGGATGATACCAATGCTGCTTTGCGACATCTGGGAGCTACGGTACTTATTCCAAAATATGAGCATCGATCCAAAGCCGCCGCACTTAATCTTGCTATTAGCGCCACGCAGGATAAGCAGTTCGATGCCGTTGTTATTTTGGATGCCGATAATTTGGTTTATCCCGATTTTCTACAGCAGGTTAATCGAAGCTTTGCCTCAGGTTGCAAAGCAATACAGGCACACCGTATCGCTAAAAATGCTAATACGGATACGGCCTATTTGGACGGTATCAGTGAAGAGATCAACAATTCGATCTTTCGGAAAGGCCATGTCAATCTGGGACTCCCGGCGGCATTGACCGGTTCGGGAATGCTGTTTGAAATCAATTGGTTTAAGCAGGTTATGCCCAAAATTAGTTCGATGGGAGAAGATAAAGAATTGGAATATCACCTCCTTTTAGATGGAATTTTCACCACTTATTTGGAAGAGGTATATGTGCTGGATGAGAAAGTACAGAACCGAAAAGATCTTTCCAATCAAAGGAAAAGGTGGATAGCCGCACAAATCGATACATTTTTGCTTACTTTTAAGAATATAGGTACTATTTTTCGCACGCGCAATTGGCCCATGCTGGATAAACTAGTACAGTGGTCCATTCCTCCGCGTATTATTTTACTGGGCTTTATTCCCCTCTGGATTTTCATTCTCTATATATTGGCGCCAATATTGATGTATAAATGGTTTGTGCTTTATATCTTATTTCTTATAGCACTTTGTTTAGCTGTTCCAGATCGATATTACAATAAGCGAACATTAATATCCTTTTTAAAACTACCGTTTATTTTTATGGCTATCTTGCGTAGTTTTATGGGTATTAAATCAGGGCGTACCACTTTTGTTCATACACCACATGGCGAAAAAAAAGAAGATTATAGTAATTGAGGCACAACGGATATTCCGAAGAAATAAGCATGGGATGGACTTTGTCGCTTTGGAAATGATTCGGAGCTTACAGCAGTTAGATCGGTTTAATCAGTATATTATTGCAGTCGGTCCCGGAGAAGACCATTGTCTATCAGCAACAGAAAACTTCCGCATTGTTGTATTGGAAAGCTCTAATTATTTGGTATGGGAACAGGTGTTATTGCCCCGTCTACTTAAAAAAGAGCAGGCCCATCTTTTACACTGTACGTCAAATACAGCGCCTTTGTGCATGCATATCCCACTTGTACTGACCCTTCATGATATCATCTTTATGGAAAAGAAGATCGGGAGCAATACTTCGATGTACCAGAATCTGGGTCGTATCTACAGACGTTGGATCGTTCCTAAAGTGCTAAAAAAGGTGCACAAGGTGATTACGGTATCGGATTATGAACAGCACAATATTAAGGCTGCTTTTCCGCAGTTAAGTCAGCATATCATAACCGTTTATAATGGTGTTAGCCCGCGGTTTCGGCAACTCATCAGTTTTTCCGATTCCCGGTTTTCAGCGTTGGAAAATCGAAGTTATTGGCTTCTTTTGGGAAATACAGATCCTAAAAAGAATCTTAAAAACACATTGCGCGCCTATGCCTATTATCTGCAGGAGAGTGCCTTTAAGAAGAAAATGCTACTGGCAGATCTGGATGAGGAGCATCTGGATCAGCTGCTTACCGAGCTGGATTTACATGCCATAAAAGATTACCTCATTGTAGAAGAGTATATTGCCCATGATCTTCTGGTCGAATTATATAATAAGGCTTTCGCATTTTTATATCCCTCCATTCGGGAAAGTTTTGGTTTACCGCTTTTGGAAGCGATGGCCTGTGGCACACCTGTCATTACTTCCAATACTTCCGCGATACCGGAAGTCGCTCAAGATGCGGTTGTTTATATTGATCCCAACGATATCAGGTCCATTGGCGACGGCATGTTAAAGCTGGAAAAAGATGCTATATTATACGATACTTTAATTGGCAAAGGATTCGTGAGAAGTGCACAGTTTGACTGGAATCAAACAGCGGCAAAGACATTGGATATTTATGAAGCAGTACATCTATCAAAATAAATCATTAAAACGATTGGTTCATTGGCTCATTATGAGTCCAGTACGGACACGACCACGCTGGTACGTACGTATGCTGCAGTTCCTGTATGTCAAAAGAGGCCGTGGCTCTGTGATTTACAGCAGTGTCCGCCGCGATCTTGTTCCATTTCGTCAATGTTCCTTAGGAGTACGTTCGGTGGTTGAGTCCTTTTCTGTACTCAACAATGCCGTTGGCGATCTTTTTATTGGCGACCATACGCGAATAGGTATCGGTAATACGATCATAGGTCCTGTTACAATTGGAAACGAGGTTAATATTGGACAGCATGTACTCATTTCGGGGCTGAATCATAATTATGAAGATATCCAGACTACTATTGCATCGCAGGGAGTTACTGTTGCACCGGTATCTATTGGCGATGATGTATGGATCGGTGGAAATGTGGTTATTCTATCTGGAATCAGTATCGGTCAGCATGCCATAATCGGCGCAGGCTCTGTTGTCACCAAAGATATTCCTGCCTATAGCGTAGCTGTAGGCAATCCCGCTAGAGTGGTTAAAGTGTATGATTTTCAATTAAACAGTTGGATTAAAGTATGAAAAACCAACCCTTGATCAGCATCATTATGCCTGTTTATAATACAGAAAAGTACGTCGACGAGGCTATTCATAGTATTATGCAGCAAGACTTTCATAATTTCGAGTTATTGCTCATCAATGATGGATCAAGTGATGGCAGTGGGGTTATATTGGAACAGTGGGCTGTTCAGGACGAGCGGGTGCATCTTTTTTTTCAAGAAAATCAGGGGCTTTCTGCAACAAGAAATAAAGGGCTTTCCTATGCCAAAGGAAAGTATGTCTATTTTATGGATAGTGACGATAAGTTGCGTCCAGATACGTTGTCTTCTTGTATCGACTATTGCGAAAGCAGCAATCTGGATTTTGTGTATTTCGATGCAACGGTTTTTGGAGAAGAAGCTGATGCTAAACTTTTAGCGGGATTCAATTATGCAAGAACGTACACAATTCCCTATGATGTGAGTACCGGACCTGTTGCTGTCGCAGGCCAATTGGAGAGGCGAGAGTTTTTTTCATCTGCCTGTATGGTATTGATCAAGAAAGAACTGCTCGATCAGCATGGTTTGAAATTTGAAGTCGGTCTTCTTCACGAAGATGAACTGTTTACCATGTTACTATATCTTCAGGCTGCACGCGTCGCATATTTGCCTGAAAAGTTCTTTTTAAGACGTGTACGTCCCGATTCCATCATGACCAGCAGTCTAAGACTGTTTAATATACAATGTTATTTTAAGATTGCCGAATACCTCTCCGATTTTGCGCATAGGCATCATCAGCACAAAAATACAGTAGACCATTATTTAAAAAATATGTTAAATGCTGCTGTCTGGAAAGCACATGTATTGCCCTTTGCCGATCGCTGTAAAATTTTATATACAGTACTTAAAAATTGGAGGAGCTACGTGCAGATTCGGTCACTGCAGGTGCTCATGTTTAAGAATTATATTTCCTAAAAATGAATGATCTAAGGAAACAGCTGTTATCGGGAGTGTTTTTTACGGCAGTGGCCAAATATGCCAATCTGATCATTTCTTTATTGGTGACAGCGGTATTGGCGCGCTTGCTTGCGCCCGATCAATTTGGGGTGGTGGCTATCGCAACCGTCGCTATCGCTTTTCTCAATCTCATCGCCGATATTGGATTGTCGGCAACAGTCATACAGCACAAAGATCTGGACCGCAATGCACTCAGTGCTTTATTTTCGCTTTCGGTCTATATTGCCTTGATCCTTGCTCTGATCTTCTTTTTCTGTGCCGGAATATTTGCCGACTGGTATGATCAACCTATCCTTCGGCCCATCTGCCAGTTGCTCGCGATTAGCTTATTTCTTTCCGGCATCACAGTCGTACCTAATGCCTTATTTTTTAGAGAACGTATGTTTAAGGCTATAGCCCTGCGCAGTCTTATTATACAGTTAGTAGGCGGGGCTGTTTCTATAGTTGCCGCTTTCAATGGCATGGGCGTATATGCTTTGCTGGTCAATCCTATATTTTCATCTTTACTTATTTTTGTGATCTCCTATGCGCGATTTCCGTTAAAATTCACGTTCAGGTTCTCGCTGCAGTCGCTTCGGCATATTTTTTCCTATTCGCTCTATCAATTTTTATTCAATATCATTAATTACTTCAGCCGTAATGCGGATACACTGTTAATTGGTAAATACCTGGGCATGGTACCCTTAGGATATTATGATAAGTCCTATAGGCTGATGTCACTTCCCTTGCAGAATATCACGCAGGTCATTACACCGGTTATCCATCCGATTTTGAGTTTACATGGGCAAGATCGGCAATATTTAAATCGTGTAAACTTGAAGCTGGTTAGTTTCCTCGCTTTAATTGGATTTCCACTGTCTGTTTTCCTGTATTTTTCTTCCGCAGAGCTTATTCTAATATTTTTCGGTGCGCAATGGGAACTGGCGATCCCTGCTTTTAAAATATTAAGCTTGAGTGTCGGTATTCAACTGGTTTTATCTTCGTCAGGATCTATCTTTCAAACTGCTGGCGATACCCGGAGTTTATTTGTCTGCGGCCTTTTTTCTGCCATAGTTAATGTGACCGGTATCCTTTTAGGAGTATTCCATTTCGGAAGTATTGAAGCGGTAGCACAATGTCTTCTTATTACCTTTACGATCAATTTTATCCAGACCTATTGGCTCATGTATAGCGTCATCTTTAAAGAAAGTATACTTGTGTTTGCAACCTGTCTGTGGAAACCTCTTTTGTTTTCCGGGCTATTAGCTGTCCTGTTATATGGTACAAATTCAGTTTGCACTTCAGCGCATCAACTTTATAATTTCATGTTCAAAAGCTTGGTATTTATTCCTTCTTTTACGCTATTGGTCTGGTTTGGAGGTTATAAGGCCGATATCATGCAGTTTGTCAACAGAAAAAAAAATAAGAACTAAATTATTGATTATTTAATAGCAATTTTTATCTATTTTTTTGTAATTTCTTCGAGCCATTTAGGTGTAATTTAATTATTATAAGATATCATGGGGTTGAAGGTGCTTTTTTTTGTTTTTCATGGTTTTAGTGCGTACAACGGGATCAGCAAAAAGATTTGGGGTCAGGTCAATGGTTTAAAACAAAATGGTGCTGAGGTCATCCTATGCTCTTATACCGTAAAGGCAAATGGCCATCGCGTATGGAAGGTCAATGATGATATTCTTGTGGATCTTGGGACAGGAACATGTGCCAAAATTCGGAAACGGATCGACTATCGCGCCATCAGCAGGTATGTTTCTGAAAACAATTTTTCCCTTATTTATATCCGTTCGGATCATAATGCCAACCCTTTCACTATCAATTTGATCAAAAGTATGCGTCAATCCGGAGCACCCGTTGTCATGGAGATTCCAACTTATCCTTACGATCAGGAATATGATACTTTTAAGATGAAAGTTGACTTATTCGTAGATCGATTATTTCGCCGGCAGTTAGCCGAGCATTTGAATGCATTGATTACTTTTTCCGATTTTAAGATAATTTTCGGGCGTCCTACGTTACAGATCTCTAACGGGATTGATTTTGCTTCTATTCCTATTCGTCGTCCGGTTTCAAAAAGTAACAAAGAGATTCATTTATTAGCGGTGGCCGAGATCCATTATTGGCATGGCTTTGATCGTTTAGTTCATGGGCTTTCGATTTATAAGCGGGAGCATCCGTCCAGTCAGGTGTTTTTTCACCTTGTAGGTGAATTGAGCGGTGATCGTGAACGTCACGAAATCCTCGTTCCTTTGCAACAGTACGGTCTTGAGCACGAGGTGATCTTGCACGGTGCTCTTTGGGGCGAATCACTGGATCATCTTTTTGATCTGGCCGACTTTGCTATCGGCAGTTTAGGAAGGCACCGAACAGGAATAGATGTCATCCGAACGTTGAAAAATCGTGAATATGCTGCCCGCGGTATTCCTTTTATGTATTCCGAATCTGATCCAGATTTTGATCACCGGGCATATGTCATCAAAGCAATACCGGACGAATCTCCAATTGATATCAAGCAGATTTTAAATTTTTTGGAAATAAATGAGCTGTCTCCAGATGCCATTCGGAACAGCATACTAGAACTTTCGTGGCAAGCGCAGATGAGCAAGCTGTTAAAATCAGTTGTGCCGTTAGAAAATAACTTTATAGAATAGACGATCATGGGGAAATGGTATAAGCCTTATTTAGGGGCCTTTAATAAAGATGTAGGTCAAGTTCAAGGACATATTTTTGAGAAGGTTAGTAAGCAACTGCAAACTTTTTCGCATCAACAACCTTTGTTGAGTATTGTTGTTATTGCTTACAACGAAGAGCAGCATTTACTGGGATGTCTTTGGTCGCTGACCGATCAACTGTGCAGTCAGCCGATCGAGATTATTGTCGTCAATAATAACTCAACAGATCGGACCGAAGAAATTCTAAAGCGGGTGGGTGCTCATTATTATAATGAATCCCAGCAAGGACCTGGCTTTGCGCGACAGTGCGGACTGGATCGTGCCAAGGGGCAGTATCTGCTCTGTGTGGACGGTGATACCCTATATCCGCCTTATTATGCAGAAACACATTTAAAGGCGTTATGCAAAAAAGGTGTAAGCGCTACTTTCAGTTTATGGAGTTTTTTACGCAAACCCGGCCAATCGCAGTTTTTTTTAACCTGCTATGAAGCATTAAGAGATGTGTATCTCAACTTACAGGCCATTAAACGACCGGAGCTCTGTGTACGTGGTATGGTTTTCTCATTTCGTACGGAGCAGGGACGAAATGTCGGCTTTCGTACCGATATTAAACGCGGGGAAGATGGCTCGATGGCACTAGGACTTAAATCATTTGGAAAGATTGCCTTTATCCGAAGCCGCAAAGCACGCGCAGTCACCGGGCAAAATACATTGGGAGCAGATGGTTCTCTGATGAATAGCTTTTTCATTCGGCTACGCAAAGCATTCCGTTCGGTAGGTGGTCTGTTTTCAAAGAAAGAAAAATACCTGGACGATGAAACCAATATTATAAATAATAACAAATAATTAGTATATTTTTGTCTTAAATACATCTGTCTTATGCTTGAGGTTGTTTTTTGGTGCTGTATTTTTCTAGTACTCTATACCTATGTGGGTTATGGAATGCTTATTTTTGTTTTAGCCAAATACAAACCTTACCAAAGAGATAAAGGTTATAACACCTATCAAGAAGCCGAATTACCTGAATTGACCTTATTTATAACCGCTTATAATGAATCCTCGATTATAGCTGCAAAGATGGCTAATTGTCGCGCTTTGCTTTACCCTGCAGAAAAATTAAAGATCCGCTGGGTAATTGATGGAAGTACGGACGATAGCGCTTTGTTATTGCGAGAATACATGGATGTAGAGGTTATTGATTCCCCGCTCAGAAAAGGAAAAACCGCCGCTATCAATCATGGAATGCAATCCGTTCATACACCGATTGTGGTTTTTACCGACGCAAACTGTTTGTTGAATACCGATGCTTTAAAAATCATTGCACATCAATTTAGCGATCCCAGCATTGGTTGTGTATCCGGAGAGAAAAGGGTGGCTTTTACAGATGATGATACCATATCCTCTAAAGGAGAGGGCACCTACTGGAAATATGAATCACTGTTAAAGAAACTTGATTTTCAGTATTATTCTACCGTAGGTGCTGCGGGTGAACTTTTTGCTATTCGTACCTCACTATTTACCGTTATGCCAGAAGATACCCTGTTGGACGATTTTATGCTGTCTATGGGGATTGCGAAACGAGGTTATCGCATTGCCTATACACCCGATGCGTATGCAGTAGAATCAGGATCACTTAATATGGAGGAAGAGGCAAAAAGAAAAAAACGTATTGCAGCAGGAGGTTGGCAATCGATCAAGAGACTCTTACCATTACTGAATGTCTTTACTTATGGTAAATTAAGCTTCCAGTATATCTCGCATCGGGTGTTACGCTGGTCCGTGACACCATTTGCACTTTTTGCACTTTTTCCGCTATCCTTTATTATTGGAATAGGATACAGCTCATATTTAAATGTGTTTAATATCATTTTTGTTCTTCAGGTCATCTTTTACCTTTGCGCAGGTTTAGGATATCTGAAGCGAGAAAATCCGCATGTATCCAAACTTTTTTATGTTCCCTACTATTTTATATTTATGAATATAAATGTCCTATTCGGAATTTACTACTTATGGAGTAAGCAACACCGTGGCGGATGGGAGAAATCACAGCGGAAATAATTTAGCGAACAGCATGGAGCCAAGAGCATTACATCAATTAAAATATTTGGAAAAGATCTTAGATCTTACCAGCGATACCTTATTCCTGATCGATCAGGACAATGTATGTGCCGATGCTATTGTTAAGACCGACAATCCGATCATTAATTCGCGGATTCAGTTGGTCGGCACTAATTTTCTTACTCTTTTACCGACTTCCACCTCGGAGCTTCTAGCGCTGGAATTTACGAAATGCCGTGAAACGGGAGAAACTTCCAACCTGAATTACGATTTACCAACAGAAGATCAGACTTACTACTTCAAATTTATTATCCATAAATTTGATGAAGAGCATCTGCTCTGCCAATATCGTGATATCACGCAACGGAGCAATATGAAACACCGCCTCAAATCAGCATTGAAAGCACAGCTTGAGGTCGGTAAAGTTGCTATGATCGGGCATTGGCGTTTTGATGTCAGGCAGCAAGAATTTTTGCACACCGGTTATTCCAATCTTTTGCGAGTGAATCTGATGGAACCGAAAATCACAACCATGAATGATCTGCTGGCATCCGTTCATCCCGATGACCGGAAGAAGATGCGCGATTTTGTGAATAACGACAAAGCCGAATACAGTACGATGGAATACCGGATGGTACTTGCCGATCTACCCATCACTTATATTCGGACCACTAAATATGCCAAATATAGCGAGAATGACAATTGTATCATTGAAGGCTTTTCTCAGAATGTGAGTGATTTCATGAAGAACCGCAATGAGTTGGAAATGGTTTTAGCAGTTGTCAATAATGCACCTTACAGTATATTTGCCTGTCATACCGATGGTCAGCTGGCTTTTGCAAACAAAGCTTGCCGCCAACAGAATTGTCTCTCCGAAGAAGAGGCAATTGATCATATGAAGGTTTATGAGCGCTTAAAAAATTTCACCAGTAAAGAAGAATGGCAATTGTTTTTCCAAAAAATAAAAGAATCTTCAGGCTATTTACAGTACCGGTGCGATATTCCCTATCCTGAAATGGATATCATCGGGTCCGAATGCAGTTCCTTGATTATTAAGAATGGAAATGGCGACGATATTGTCTGGACCATTCAGCGCGATATTTCTGATCAGATCAGGTATGAGGAACAGTTGCTCCGCTCTAAAGAAACAGCAGAGGAATCTGAAAAATTAAAATCAGCCTTTATTTCCAATATGAATCATGAGATCCGGACACCATTGAGCGCTATTATTGGTTTTGGAAATATTATAGCTGAAACTCCTGATCCCGAATTGCGAAAAGAATATGGTCAGATTTTGACGACCAATAGCAGCCAATTGTTACGCTTGGTCTCAGATGTGCTCGAAATGTCGCAGATGGATGCCGGCAGAGTCCGTTTCGAATCGGCTCCTGTTTCGCTTACCGGAATTTTTAATGAGCTTTCCCTAAGCTTTGGTCCTTCCGACGACTTACCCGATCTTTTTTTTGATATACCTCAAAAAGAAGTTGTTGCCTACTTAGATCGCGGGCGGGTCATGCAGGTTCTGGTCAATCTCATTAATAATAGCATGAAGTTTACACCTTCCAGTGGAACGATTCACGTCGGCTATTTATTACATCAAGATCATATTGAGTTTTATGTGAAAGATACTGGAATCGGCATTGCAAAAGATAAGCAAGAAATTATATTCAACCGCTTTTTCAAGATCAATGAGTTAGATAAAGGTACCGGACTAGGCTTATCGATCTGTAAAAGTATTGTGGAACAGATGGACGGCCAGATCTGGGTAGAGTCTGAAGAAGGTAAGGGTTCGACTTTTAGAATAAAGCTTCCCTTAAATAGTCAAAGTTTATAATCGTATTGATCTATGCACAGCCTCCCGGAACCTAAACCTATACGTTTGCGTAAACTTTTTGCTAAAACGGCTTATGTTGTCCTGATGCTTCTAACTTCGCTATCCTTTTTAGCCCTGTTTGTGCCGCCGCAGACGCTGGTGTTTTTCCAATGGTTAGGGGTCTGCCTACCTTTTTTGCTCTTTTTTAATGTAATTTTTCTAATTATTGCACTTTATAAAAGAAGTTGGTACAGTATCTGTCCACTTGTAGCAATCTTGGCAAACTTTCATTACTTTCCTCAGAAGATCCAGTTCAATACGCCGGTAGAAGCACCATCTGTCGATATTAAATTTGCGACGTTCAATGTTCAAGAATTTAAAATGATCTACAATTTATCATCAATGGAACAGATTGCCGATTATTTAGCACAAAACGGTGTCAATACCGTTTGTCTGCAGGAAGTTCCCGGAGATCACTCCGTTGCTGCCCTTCAACGTGTTTTTACAACCATGCCACATGTCGTTACTACGGGCGGAAAAAGTGGCCAGCTTCAACTTGCTATTTTAAGCAAGTATCCGCTTGACTCCGTTAGAACAGTGTCTTTCGAAGAACGTGTTAATTGTGCGTTATTTGCAGATATTCTTGTGAAAAATCAAAAAATCCGTCTTGGAAATTATCACCTGCAGACGACAAACTGGAATCAGGTAAAGGGGGCATTGATCCCACAGCAGGAAAGTAAAGGCAATTGGATGGATGCATTAGGCACGATTTCACAGAATTTTAGATACAGGGGACGTCAGGTAGATAGCTTACGGAGTATGATGGACCGATCGCCTTATCCCATGATCATGAGCGGAGATTTTAACAATACACCTTTTTCTTACAGTTACAGTACGATCAAGGGAGATTTGAAAGATGCATTCCGTGAGGCTGGCAATGGGTACGGATACACCTACCGCTATTTTATGAAGCTGTTCCGTATAGATTTTGTTTTTTTTAATGGTGCCAAATTTCAGGCATTAAAATATCGTACAGGGGATGTTGATTTTAGTGACCACTTGCCTGTTTTAGTGGATCTTAATATCAAATAAAAACATTCATGTTCATTTTTTTGTTAAATAATGTTATTAAAGGATTAATATCGTTGGTAATTAATAATTATATTTAAGAACGAATTTACTTATGTTCGTATTTTCGTATTTGCAGCTAATTTATGGAAATTGATTTTTCACATTATAATATCCTTGTTGTTGAGGATTCAGAACTAAACCGTTACGTATTGAGGGAGATTCTAGAACGGGAGTCTTTTAATGTATTTCCTGCGCCCGGCGCTTCCGTAGCATTTGAAGTTCTTCAAAAGGAAAGAATAGACCTCATTCTTATGGATGTGATGATGGGTGTAACCAATGGTTATGAGCTTACCCAGCAGTTAAAATCAATGGATCTGTATAAGCATATTCCCGTAATTTTTATTACAAATTTACGGTCCCCCGAAGATATTGTACGGGGCTTTGACAGTGGTGGCGTGGACTATATACCAAAACCCTTTAATAGGAAAGAGCTACTGCAGCGTGTCAAGCATCAGATCAGGATACTCGCTTCCAATCATACAATCGCCAAGCAGACCGAAGAGCTTAAAGCTGCTATTAAAAACCGAGATAGTATGTATGCCATTTTAGCACATGATCTGCGCAGTCCCATTTCTTCCCTTAAGATGATCTTTAATATATTAGCGGTCAAAGCGGAGGAAGAAAATAATGGCTATTCAGCTATGGTCAACACTGGAAATGATATTGCCGAGCAACTTTTTAGTGTGCTGGACAATTTACTCAAATGGACCAAATCAAGTCTTGGCATACTCAGTTTTATACCGCAGCAAATTGACTTAAAAGATATGATATTGGGAGTTGTAGAAACACTTCAGCCTTCTGCAAATTTAAAAAATATCAATCTCGATCTGGAACTGCAGCAGGGACTGGAAATCTTTTTTGACGTGGATATTATGAAAAGTATCCTCCGGAATCTGTTGATCAATGCGGTTAAATTCAGTCATGAAGATTCTGTTGTTAAACTGACTTTACATCAAGATGGAGATTGGGCCGTTGTTGAGGTTATCGATAGCGGTATCGGTATGAGTGCATCCGCTCAAGAGCAGTTGCAGCAACAGATTTTTAGACATGATGCGGTAACCGCGATGGGAGAAAAAGGTACGGGTATGGGACTATGGGTAGTCTCTCATTTTATTCATGCGAACCAGGGTGAATTCTTTTTTGAATCTGAGGAAAATGTAGGTTCCCGTTTTGGTTTTAAAGTCAAACTCAGTACCGGCGATTTATCTGTTTAAACTAATTTTTAAGTAAAAGATGCACGGTTTATCTGTAAGAAAAACCGTGCAATTATAGTTAAGACAGATTTTTAAAATAAGCAATGGTCTTTATCAGTCCTTCTTCCAGTTGGATTTTAGGTTCCCATTTCAGTTTTGCTTTAGCCAGATCAATATCCGGTTTTCTTTGTTTAGGATCGTCAGAGGGTAGAGGCTGAAAAATAATTTTAGACTTGGAGCCTGTCAGCGCGATCACCCTTTCTGCCAGTTCACGTATGCTGAATTCATTGGGATTTCCCATGTTAATGGGGCCTATCGTTTCAACAGGGCTTTCCATCATTTTGATCATACCATCGATAAGATCATCTACATACTGAAAGCTACGGGTCTGCGAACCATCTCCATAGAGCGTAATATCTTGATTGTTTAGCGCCTGAATGATAAAGTTCGATACGACCCTTCCATCATTCGGATGCATGTTCGGGCCATAAGTATTAAATATTCTAATGATCTTTATTTTAACATCGTTCATGCGGTGATAGTCCATAAACAATGTCTCTGCGCATCTTTTGCCTTCATCATAGCAGGAGCGTATTCCGATGGGGTTGACATTACCCCAGTATGATTCCGTTTGCGGATGGATGATCGGGTCACCGTAGACTTCACTTGTAGAAGCCTGCAAAATTTTAATATTTAATCTTTTTGCCAACCCCAGCATATTGATGGCGCCCATTACCGAAGTCTTGACTGTTTTGATCGCATTAAACTGATAATGTATCGGCGAGGCCGGGCAGGCTAAATTATAAATTTCGTCCACTTCGATAAAGTAAGGCATGGTTACATCATGTCTGATGGCTTCAAAGTATGGGTTTGATAATAGTGGAGCTATATTTTCTTTAGATCCTGTAAAATAATTATCCAAAGAAATCACCTCGTTTCCTGCATCCAACAATCTTCTGCATAAGTGCGAGCCGATAAAACCCGCCCCACCTGTTATCAATATTCTCTTTTTCATGGATCTCTTTTTTTATAAAAAGTTGAACATTACGAAGATATAGATCTCACCGTTGTCTGACAAATTTATTCCGCTCCGTATTGAAATTTAGTAAATAAATGAGTAATTTCGACGTCCATATAGCTACGTTAACGGCCTTATATTTTGTTGGTTAAGACTATTATATCATTGTATGCTATATTACATATAAATAGATGAGAGAAATTAAGAGAATAGCCTGTGTTGGGGCAGGTTATGTCGGTGGGCCGACGATGTCGGTTATTGCGCAGAAAAATCCTACTATCACGATTACAGTTGTTGATTTAAATCAATCTCGTATCGATGCGTGGAATGATCCAGATTTAAATAATTTACCGATATATGAGCCCGGTTTAGATGCGGTTGTTGGTGAAGCCAGAGGGCGCAATCTTTTTTTCTCTACAGATGTGGATAAAGCGATTGCAGAGGCAGATATGATCTTTATTTCGGTCAACACGCCTACCAAAACATATGGTAAAGGAAAAGGCCAGGCTGCCGATTTAAAATACATAGAATTATGTGCCCGTCAGATTGCACGAGTTGCAAAAGACGATAAAATTGTTGTTGAAAAATCTACTTTACCTGTCCGTACGGCCGAAACATTGAAGAGTATATTGGATAATACGGGCAACGGTGTCAATTTTCATATTCTCTCCAATCCTGAATTTTTGGCAGAAGGTACCGCGATACCCGATCTGCATCATCCGGACCGTGTACTGATCGGCGGCGAAGATGCCGGAGCTATTGAAGCTTTGGTACAGATCTACGAAGCTTGGGTACCACGGGAACGTATATTGACCACTAATCTGTGGTCTTCCGAATTATCCAAACTAGTGGCCAATGCCTTTTTAGCACAGCGCGTCTCTTCCATTAATGCCATTTCCGAATTATGTGAAGTGACGGGGGCCAATGTCGATGAAGTGTCGCGTGCCATTGGTTATGACTCCCGTATAGGATCGAAATTCCTGAAGGCGTCGGTAGGTTTTGGGGGTTCCTGTTTTCAGAAGGATATTTTAAATCTCGTTTATATCGCTCGTTCCTACAACTTAACTGCTGTGGCCGATTATTGGGAGCAGGTTATTTTGTTAAATGATCATCAGAAAGAACGGTTTGCACAGCATATTATTAAGACCATGTACAATACGGTCAATGGTAAGAAAATCGTGTTTCTGGGATGGGCCTTTAAAAAAGATACCAATGATACGCGAGAGTCTGCAGCCATATATGTAGCCGATCATTTATTAGAAGAAGAAGCCGAGATTGTTGTTTACGATCCGAAAGTATCTGCAGAGCAGATCTACCGTGATTTGGATTACTTGGGCAGACGTTCTCCATCAGAAAACCGTCGGTTATTGACAGTTGTCAGCGATCCTTATGCTGCATTGGCGGAGGCACATGCTGTCGCGATATTGACCGAGTGGGATGAATTTAAGCATTATGATTGGAGTAAAGTAAAAGATAAAATGAAAAAACCATCCTTTGTATTTGACGGACGTAAGATTTTGAATAGAAAAGAATTGGAGGATCTCGGTTTCCAATATTATGCTATTGGCGAGTAATCGTTGCAGTATCAAGTATATCACAGTATTAAAGACGCGTTTATCGCGTCTTTTTTTTGTTTATAAGCATTTTCGTCTTGCTAGTTTCATCGAAACTTAATTTTAAAGGAAAGTACAGTTCATGTTTGGGGCCTACATTTGTGCTATTCGAAATGTCGATTAAGTGATTTTAAAAGGGTATCCAAAATTGATCTAATTAATCTGTTAAAATTCATACGATGTGGCTTTTGATTACGTTATTATATGCAAATCATGTTTACTATATGCAAAACCATTTTGAGCATTACAGTGTTACTGTTTATCAGGTGAGGTGATTAGACCATTAGTAGGTGTTTGTTACTCTGTTTACGGGTCACTCGTCACTGCTTACTTGGTCACTGGTTACTACGTTACTAGGTCACTACGTTACTAGGTCACTACGTTACTATGTCACTGGTCACTACGTTATTACGTCACTGGTCACTACGTTACTCATCACTATCAATGCTCTTTTATTTTACAACCCTTAACCTTTACCCACAATGATTATTGTAATTATTTTAATTGTATTATTTTTATTTGGCAGTTATTACTTTTGGACAGCACAGCAGGCAAAACAGCGATTAGCGGAGCACGGTGCGTTATCCGTCAGTTATCTTTTTCAAGAGCGGCCGGGACAGTACAGTGGCGATCGTAGTGTGAAGAGCGGCGTGATTGTGATCCATACCAGCAGCAGTGATCAAAAATTAAAGCATGCTACACTAAAAAGTGTCAATTTAAAACACCCTGATTTAACTATACAGCTTGATCAATCTTTATCACTTCCTTTTCAATACAATAGTTTAACGCAACCTGAGGTATCCATCCGTTATAAACTAATGAATAGAGATATTAGTGCCCTAGACCTGACCGGGGTACTCACGACTATTTCCGGGAAATTACATTTTGAAGGCGGAAAGACGAAACCTTTTCGCGTTACCATACCGATATCCGGACTATATCAAGAGCAAGTGGAGAAATAGATTTTTGACAAAAAATAAGCTGAAAACCTCATTTTAGCTTGTTTAGCTTGTGTGCTGTGGTTGATTGTTCATAAAATCTTATTACTTTTGATGCTAATCCCTTAATTATCGTTAAGGGGCTTTAAGCTGTTAAGAAATATTTTGCTCATATTATAAAATGTTCATGATTGTTAAAAACAAACACGAATTAAATAATCTGAACATTCCATATGGCCATTAAAAAACAAACCGAGCTTGCGAGCTCATGTAATAATTATTTGCATATGAATAAAACGATCCTAATTACAGGTGGAGCGGGTTTTATAGGTTCGCATGTTGTACGAAATTTTGTCACTAAATATCCGGATTATCATATTGTCAATTTAGATGCTTTGACTTATGCCGGTAATCTCGAAAACTTACGGGATATCGAAGAAAAACCTAATTACACCTTTGTTAAGGCCGATATTACCGATGCCTTGGATATGTTTCGTGTTTTTGAACAATATCAACCCGACGGTGTCATCCATTTAGCTGCAGAATCCCATGTTGACCGTTCCATTGCAGATCCTACCGCATTTGTGATGACCAATGTGATCGGTACAGTTAATTTATTGAATGCAGCGCGCCAGATCTGGAAAGACGATTTTACGGGTAAACGTTTTCATCATGTTTCTACCGATGAGGTATTTGGTGCATTAGGAGCAGAAGGTCTGTTTACAGAAGAAACATCTTACGATCCACATTCACCTTATTCAGCATCGAAGGCTAGTTCCGATCATTTTGTTCGGGCTTATCATGATACCTATGGTTTACCTATCGTACTGACCAATTGTTCCAATAACTATGGACCTAACCATTTTCCGGAGAAATTGATTCCATTATGTATTCATAATATACTGAACAATCAACCATTACCGATCTATGGTGATGGTAAATATACACGTGACTGGTTATTTGTGATTGATCATGCAACGGCCATTGATCTGGTATTTCACGAAGGTAAGAATGGTGAATCGTATAATGTTGGCGGATTCAACGAATGGCAGAATATTGATTTGGTTAAAGAGTTATGCAAACAGGTAGATGAGAAATTAAACCGTCCGGCAGGTACAGCAGAACAACTGATTACTTTCGTTAAAGACCGCCCAGGGCATGATCTACGTTATGCTATTGATGCCTCCAAAATCAATAAGGAACTCGGCTGGTATCCTTCCGTAACCTTTGAAGAAGGTTTGTCTAAAACAATCGACTGGTTCTTGAATAACAAGGAGTGGCTAGAAAGTGTTACTTCCGGGGATTACCAAAAATATTACGATAAACAGTATAAGGATTAAGAAGTGACCGAGTAACAAATAACCGAGTAACAAGTAAAGAAGTGACGAGTACTAGGTCACTAAAAAAATAAACCATGAATTTTACCGAAACAAAATTAAAAGGCTGTTTTATTTTAGAACCGACAGTCTTTGAAGACGAAAGAGGATACTTTTTTGAGGCCTTTAATGATCAGAAATTTGAACAGATTGTAGGGGCAAAACCAGCATTTGTTCAAGATAACCAATCCCAATCGCAGTATGGTGTTGTTCGCGGATTGCATATGCAATCCGGCGATCATGGGCAAGCAAAATTAGTACGTGTTTTGGAGGGTAGAGTTTTGGATGTTGCTGTCGATGTACGTCCAGGATCAGCAACTTATGCTCAGTACGTAGCAGTAGAGCTCTCTGCAGAAAATAAAAGACAATTATATGTTCCACGTGGATTTTTACATGGATTTTCGGTATTATCAGAAAATGCTGTTTTCTTCTACAAGTGCGATAATCATTATCACAAAGTAGCAGAAGACGGAGTTCATCCGTTAGATACAGAGTTAGATATTGATTGGCAGATCCCTCGGGAAGATATGATTCTTTCTTTGAAAGATGAAGAAGCGCAATCCTTTACGACATTTAAAGAAAAAAATGGAATCGGTTAACCACAAGCAACGTATTGTTATTACAGGAGCATCTGGACAGTTAGGGCAAGAATTGAAAGTGCTGTTGGACAAAGATGTGTCGAAAGAATGTTTTTTCTTGGATCGGAAACAGCTTCCATTAGATCAGATTTCGATTATTCAGGATATACTAAGTATGTATCAGCCCGATTTGATTATTCATGCGGGAGCATATACTGCCGTCGATCAGGCAGAATCAGATATCGATCTTGCCGATCAGGTCAATCATTTGGCTAGTGAGGAGATTGCGTTGTATTGTCGTTCGAAGGGCGCAAAATTGATCGCTATTTCAACCGATTATGTCTTTGATGGAAATAGCGGTATTGCCTTGACAGAGGATGCTACAGTGAATCCAATTAATGTTTATGGTGCAACAAAATTAAAAGGTGAGCAAGCCATACAGAAGTGGTGCACCGAGGCTATTATCATTCGAACTTCATGGGTATATTCCACTTTTGGAAAAAACTTTGTAAAAACCATGCTGCGTCTGATGGCTGAGCGTGATTCTATTTCTGTTATTAACGACCAGATCGGTTCTCCGACTTCGGCACAAGATTTAGCACAGGCAATTGTATATATTGTGAATTCAGGGAAATGGTATGGCGGTGTTTATCACTATAGCAACGAAGGTGAAATCAGCTGGTATGATTTTGCTATAGAGATCAGAGATATTAAAGGTTTGAACTGTGAGATACAGGCCATACCGACAACAGCATATCCTACACCTGCAAAAAGACCAAGGTATTCGCTATTAGATAAAACAAAAATTAAAGCAACATTCGGAGTGGAAGTACCATTTTGGAAAGATAGTTTAAGAAGGCAGTTAGAAGGTTAAATAGTTAGGAAGTTAGAAAGTTAAATAGTTAGGAAGTTAGAGAGTTAAATCGTTAGAAAATTAATAGTTAGAAAGTTTCTAACCTTCTCACTATCATCTCACCTTCTCATCATATAAAAAAACAAAAAAATGAAAGGAATTATATTAGCAGGCGGATCAGGAACACGTTTACATCCAATGACATTGGCTGTTAGCAAGCAGTTAATGCCTGTATATGATAAACCGATGATTTATTATCCCTTATCCACTTTAATGCTGGCGGGGATCAATGAAATACTGATTATTTCGACACCACAGGATTTACCGCAGTTCCAAAGGCTACTTGGCGATGGTTCGCAACTTGGATGCCGATTTGAATATATTGAGCAACCAAGTCCAGATGGTTTGGCGCAGGCCTTTATCTTGGGCGAAGAATTTATAGGTGATGATAAGGTAGCGTTGATCTTAGGTGATAATATTTTTTATGGCTCCGGGATGTCCAAGTTATTACAGTCCTGTGTCGATATTGAAGGAGGAATGGTTTTTGCTTATCAAGTTACAGATCCTCAACGATATGGCGTTGTGGAATTTGATGAAGATAAAAAAGCCATTTCAATCGAAGAAAAGCCATTGCAACCCAAATCTAATTTTGCTATCCCAGGTTTATATTTCTACGATAACAATGTGGTAGCAATTGCAAAACAAATAAAACCATCTCCACGAGGAGAATTAGAAATTACAGATATCAATAAAGTTTATTTGGAGCGAGCAAAGCTGAATGTCGCAGTTTTTGATCGCGGTACTGCGTGGTTGGATACGGGTACAGTTCAATCACTTATGCAGGCAGCACAGTTTGTTCAGGTTATTGAGGAGAGACAGGGGTTAAAGATTGGAGCAATAGAAGAAGTGGCTTATCGCATGGGATATATTGATAAAAAGCAGTTGTTAAAAATTGCAGAACCCTTACGTAAATCGGGATACGGTGAATACCTGTGCCTCTCAATTAAATAAATTTACCTATTTTTGTGAAAATTTCAAATTAGAATGAAAAGAGTGATATTGTTGTTGTGTGTGATGAGTCTTTTGGGATCGATTCATGCACAAACTAATCCAGCAAATATAAAAGTTGACGATTTAACAGATGCGCAAATTGAGCAGTACGTAAAACGTGCTGAATTGATGGGCTATGGTGAAGGTCAATTGGATGGATTTGCTCGTGCACAAGGTGTTTCTGCGGTTGAAACTCAAAAGCTGAAAGATCGTTTGCAACAGATAAAAAGAAATAAGCAACAACCCAATCAGTTACAAAGTAAATCAAATAATACACGTTCTATAACGGGGCGTCAAGTAAATGGTGTGTCACAAATAGATTCTTTACAAATAACAAGAAATAGTCAGGATTCTTTAAAAATTAACGACTATCAGCCTAAAATTTTTGGTTCCGATTTATTTAAGAACAGCGCAATTACTTTCGAACCAAATTTAAGGATGGCCACGCCAAGTTCGTACATTATTGGACCTGACGATGAAATTTTATTGGATATTACAGGAGATAATGAAGCTTCTTATAAATTGCCAGTTAATCCTGACGGAACCATTACAGTTGAATATGTCGGCAAAGTAGCTGTGTCAGGATTATCTATCGCAGCAGCAAAAAGTAAAATTCAGCAGCGTTTGAGTGGAACCTATCCGGCCATTCGTTCAGGTCAAACACATGTCGATGTCAACATTGGTAATATTCGTAGTATCCGCATTACACTAACCGGTGCCGTGACAAAACCGGGGACCTATACTTTACCTTCATTAGCAACTGTATTCAATGCTTTATATGCTTCAGGTGGCCCTAGCGAAAAGGGAACTTACCGTCAGATCCAGGTCGTTCGCAACAATCAGGTTGTTACAACTATTGATTTATATGATTTCTTAGCGAATGGCATCCAACGCGGAAATATCCGTTTACAAGATCAGGATATTATCCATATTCCGGTTTATGGTAGCCGGGTACAATTTGAAGGCGAAGTCAAACGTCCAGCGATATTCGAAACCGTATCTGGTGAATCATTATTGGATTTAGTTAAATATGCTGGTGGATTTAATGAAAATGCATACACTGCCAAAGTTAAAGTATTGCAAAAAACAGATAAAGAGCGTAGTGTCAAAGATATTTACGCCGATCAATTTGCTGATTACAGTCCAAATGCAGGTGATCAGTTTATTGTGGAGCCAATCTTGGAACGCTTTGCTAACCGTGTCAGTATTTTAGGGGCCGTATTCCGTCCAGGTTTATATGGAATGGAGCCAGGTATGACGTTGAAGCAGTTATTAGAGCAAGCAGATGGTGTGCGTGAAGATGCCTTTTTAGAAAGGGGGATCATCAATCGGTTACGAGCAGACAATTCGGCAGAATTGATTAATTTCAATGTTCGTGAAGTACTTGCAGGAACAGCAACAGATATTCCGTTAAAAAGAGAAGATAAAATTGAAATTGCTTCTATTTTTGATTTAAGAGATGAATATAAGTTTACCGTCCAAGGTGAAGTGCGTCTTCCTGGTGATTTTCCTTTTGCTAGTAATGCAACGCTAGGCGATTTGATCCAGAAAGCAGGAGGTTTGAATGAGTCTGCTAAAAATGCGCGTATAGAAATTGCACGACGATTAAATAATCGTGAAGTTACAGATTCGAGCACTTCACAGACTATTGTAATGGAGATAAATGAAGGCAAGATATCGAATTTAAATTTTGCATTAAAAGCTTACGATGTGATTACAGTTTTAGGCGATGCTGGATTCCGTACACAAAGGCAAGTTAAAGTCGAAGGAGAAGTGCTATTTCCGGGTTTTTACACAATTTCCCGTGAAGATGAGCGTATCTCCGATATTATCAAACGTGCAGGAGGATTGACTTCGTATGCCTATACGGAAGGAGCATCCTTAAAGCGAACTGGACTTTCTAAACTAAAGGCTGAAGAGAAAAAAGAAAAAGAAAGTGCTCAAAAAGAAATCGAAGTTACTTCAGGTGAAAAATTAACTGAAGAGGAGGGGTTTGAGCAAGAAATTACGTTAGCTAATCCAAATGCTAAAAATAAAGCGTTAGCAAAACTATCACAGCAGCAAGGTGTTTCAGCTCCCGATATTGAACCAAGTGATTTAGTAGGTATCGAACTGAGTAAAATACTTACCAATCCTAAGCAACGAGGTGATTTACTTGTGCTTGATGGTGATATTATAACAGTCCCAAAGGAACTGGAAACGGTAAAAGTAATGGGCGAAGTATTGAATCCGAATAACGTGATTTATATAAAAGGTAAAAACCTAAAATATTACGTCAATCAAGCTGGAGGTTTTACAGATAATGCGCTAAAAAAACGTGTTTTTGTTCAATATGCTAACGGCGCAGTTAAAGGAAAAGATGGAGGATATCCAGAAGTAAAACCTGGAGCAGAAATCGTTGTACCGAAACGTGCACCACGCGAAAGATTAAGTTCACAAGCCTGGGTAAGCATAGGAGCCGGTGTTGCGTCGACTTTAGCCATTATATTAAGTTTATTCAAATAACATATGGTTAACATGAATAATGGGGGGACGATAAGTTTAAAAGATTTTATCCTAAGTTTTAAGGATTGGATGAGCTATGTGGTATCTAAGTGGTACATCTTTATTATAACAATCTTAATAGGTGGGGCTATTGGTTGTTATTATGCTAAATCACAGCAGGCTGTTTATACTGCCAGTACTACTTTTGTATTAGAGTCAGGCGAGGGAACAAGTAGTGGTGGAGGGCAGATGGCAGGATTAGCAGCCCTCGCTGGGGTTAATTTGGGATCTCCGGGAGGAGGTATTTTTCAAGGAGACAATCTTTTTGAATTATATAAGTCACGTAAAATGATTGAAGCAACTTTATTACTGCCCTCAGAAAGTGACAGTTCGATGCTTATTTTAGATCGTTATCTCTCTATAAGCCATGCACGCGAGCGGTGGAAAGAAAATAACCCAACATTATTGGACATTAACTTTAAAGGGACTGTACCAATTGCATTAGTTCGTGCGCGGGACAGCGTATTGCAGAAGGTCGTTCAGGATATCAATAAAAAAAATTTAATAGTTGGAAAATTGGATAAAAAATCTGCATTATTTAAAGTAGATGTTACATCCACAGATGAGGTTTTTTCCAAAGAATTTAATGAAGCACTTGTTGCGCAGGTTAATGATTTTTATGTAAAAACCAAAACGAAGAAATCGCTGGATAACATTGCGATTTTACAGCATAAGACCGATTCGGTTAGAGCAGTTATGAACGGTAATATTTCTGCAAGTGCTGGTGCAATAGATGCGACGCCCAATCTGAATCCAACAAGACAAGCGCAACGTCTTATACCTACACAACGGTCGCAATTTTCAGCAGAAACAAATAAGGTTATCTTGAGTCAATTGATGCAAAACCTGGAGATGTCAAAGATGGCACTTATGAAAGAATCACCTTTGATTCAAAAGGTTGATGAACCGGTGTTTCCACTTATGGTTGAGCGTCCCAGTGTTTTGAAAACAGGCGTTGCAGTTGCTTTTATATTTGCCTTTTTAACATTTTTAATACTTGTTATCAGAAGGTGGTATAATGAAATTCTTAAAAATTAATGAAATAGAAATATAATGAATTTGGATAATAAATCGATATTGATTACGGGTGGTACGGGCTCCCTTGGCAAAGCTTTGGTAAAACATATTATAAGTACTCATCCCCGGGTGAAGAGACTTGTAATATTTTCAAGAGATGAACAAAAGCAATTTCAGATGGCACAGGAATATCCTGGTGCAGAATATCCTCAAATTCGTTTTTTTATAGGCGATGTTCGAGATAAAGATCGTCTTGTAAGGGCAATGAAAGGGGTTGATTATGTTATTCACGCTGCCGCGATGAAGCATGTTCATATAGCCGAGTATAATCCGGACGAGTGTGTTAAAACCAATATTCACGGCGCTCAGAATGTAATTGATGCTTGTTTAGAGACAGAAGTAGAGTGTGTTGTTGCGCTATCTACAGATAAAGCATGTGCACCGATTAATTTATATGGAGCTACTAAACTTGCTTCCGATAAACTTTTTGTTGCTGCAAACAATATTCGAGGTAATAATCCAATCCGTTTTTCAGTTGTGCGCTATGGAAACGTGATGGGATCAAACGGATCTGTTATTCCATTTTTTATGAATAAGAAGAAAGAGGGTGTTCTTCCGATTACGGATCCAAATATGACCCGATTTAATATTTCTTTACAAGGAGGTGTTGATATGGTTATGCATGCTCTATTTCATGCTTGGGGAGGAGAGATTTTTATACCAAAAATTCCATCTTACCGTATTATGGATGTGGCTGTCGCGGTTGCTCCTGATTGTGAACACCGTGTTATTGGCATCCGACCAGGTGAAAAGATTCATGAAGAAATGATTACTCCTTCAGATTCCTTTTATACTTATGATCTCGGTAAGTATTATACCATCTTACCTTCTGTACCAAAATGGAATTTACAAGATTTCCTTCTAAAATTTAATGGTAAAAAAGTTGAAGAAGGTTTTGCTTATACTTCAGGAGCAAACACGGAGTGGGAAACTGTTGATAGTTTACGCAATTTAATTAAAGAACACGTTGATTCAGCTTTTGATCTATAGTTATGTTAAATAAAGCAATCCCTTACGGTAGACAAAATATTACGGAGAGTGATATTCAAGTCGTTATCGAAACCTTGAAATCTGATTATTTGACTCAAGGGCCTAAAATAAAGGAGTTTGAAGATAACTTTGCAACTTATGTCGGTTCAAAATATGCCGTAGCAGTAGCGAATGGTACCGCAGCATTACATTTATGCGCGATGGCATTAGACGTTAAAGAGGGCGAAAAGGTGATAACAACACCTATTACCTTTGCCGCTTCTGCCAATTGTGTACGCTATTGTGGAGGCGAAGTTGTTTTCGGTGATATTGATCCAGATACCTATTTGCTGGATATTAATTCAGTGAGAAAATTATTAGAATCATCACCAAAAGGCACTTATAAAGGTATCATTCCAGTGGATTTTGCTGGTAGAGCTGTAAATCTTGAAGAATATAAGCATTTAGCTCAAGAATATAACCTCTGGATTATTGAAGATGCCTGTCATGCTCCAGGTGGATATTTTATTGATTCTAAAGGGGAGGAGCAACGATGTGGAAACGGGAATTATGCTGACTTAGCAATTTTTTCTTTTCATCCTGTAAAACATATTGCATCTGGTGAAGGTGGAATGATTACCACCAATGACGACGAGTTATATCGTAAGCTATTAACATTGCGCACCCATGGTATTGTTAAGGATAATGATCTTTATGAAAATACCATTGAATTTGCTGGCGGAGCAGAAACTTATCCTTTGTGGTATATGGAAATGCAGACACTTGGCTATAACTATCGCATTACCGATTTTCAGGCAGCATTAGGTAATAGCCAATTAGAAAGAGCCGATGATGGAATTGTTAAAAGAAGACAAATTGCAGAAGCTTATGAAGTTGCTTTTTCAGGTTTATCTTTTATTAAAGGACAGTCAGGTTCCGTCGAGGGGCACGCATACCATCTGTATATTTTGGAAGTGGAGGACCGTCTAGGGCTTTATAATTTTTTAAGAACAAAAAATATATTTGCGCAAATTCATTATATTCCTTGTCATCTGATGCCTTATTATCGGAACTTTGGCTGGAAAGAAGGAGACTGCGTTCAGTCTGAAAAATATTATAAGCACTGTATTAGTTTGCCTATGTATCCAACTTTAACAACAGAGGAACAGAGCTATGTAATTGAGACTATAAAAAGTTATTACCGATGAATGTAAAATTAGCAGTTTTTGGTGATAGAATCGGTCCGGATATTGGGCTTACACACTGGATGTTGCATTTCAAGTATTTAACAAAGATATTTTTATTGGGTAAATTTGGAAAGATTGGAAAAAATTTTCAGATAAGGCCCTATGTAAGTATTGTCGGGGGGAAAAATATATGTATTGGTAATAATGTCACTTTGAGGTCATTCACTCAAATACATGCAGGAAAGACGGCTCAGGTAATAATTGAAGATGATGTTCTAATTGCACCAGGAGTTTTTATTACTACTAATCAACATAATTTTGAAGATATCTCCATGCCGATCCGGCTCCAGGGCGGTAATTCGAATGGTATACGAATTAAAAGTGGTGCATGGATAGGTGCAAATGCCATTGTTATGGACGGCGTCACTGTTGGTCATAATAGTGTCGTTGCTGCAGGTGCTGTTGTAACAAAAAATGTTCCGGATTACTGTGTTGTTGGTGGTGTTCCTGCTAAAATAATTAAAATGCTAGTATGAGAAATATTTGCATAATTCCTGCTCGTGGTGGAAGTAAAAGAATACCAAGAAAAAATATAAAAAATTTTTTGGGTAAACCTATTATTGCCTATTCTATTGAGGCAGCTCTTAATTCGGGACTGTTTTCGGAAGTAATGGTCTCAACTGATGATTTAGAAATTGCTACAATTGCAAATCACTATGGTGCAAAAACACCATTTTTTAGATCTTCAGAAAATTCAGATGATTATGCGAGTACAACCTCGGTTATTAAGGAAGTATTACAAAATTACGCTGCTGTTGATATGTTTTTTGATGGTTGTTGCTGTATTTACCCAACTGCTCCGCTTATCTCTTCTTATTCACTAATTGAAGCTGCTCGCTTGCTGGAAAGTGGTAGTGGCGATGTAGTGATGACTGTGGTCGAATACAGTTTTCCTATTCAAAGAAGTTTAGTAATCAATAAAAAGCACAAAGTAGCATATAAGTTTCCCGATCAACGGTTGATGAGAAGTCAAGATCTAGAACCAAGTTATCATGATGCAGGCCAGTTTTATTTCTTTTCAGTAGCTAATTTCAATACCAGGGATAGCATTATGAGTGAAAGCGCAGTACCTCTTATATTATCAGCGCTGGAGGTTCAGGATATCGATAATGAGTCGGATTGGTTGATTGCTGAATTGAAAATGCAACTGAAATTAAAATAGTTAACAATATGAATATAGGCATTTATGTTGAGGGAGGGCATTATTTAGGTTTAGGTAATGTATATCGCATGCTTTCGCTAGCCAAATCCTTAGCAAACGAACATCTTATTAATATTTTTTTTATCACCACCAGTGATCATACCGTTACCGATTTAATCAATGGTCAAGGTTTTACGAATGTAATAAAAAAGGCTGATTTAGCAAGTGTAAATTCCTGTTTGGAATCTTTAGACCTAGCGATATTAATTATTGATGTTTTAAATATTGATGTCAATTTTGTTAAAAATATAAAGGAGCTTTATCCTTTGAAAATTGTTTTATTTGGAAATAATAATGAAGCAAACGATTTCTCGGATCTTGTCGTCAATGCGATAATTTCCACTAAGCAATTTCGTAATGAAAATTATGTCGATACTTTTCACACTCATTATCTAAAAGGACCAAAATATCTGACATTACGAGATGAATTTAGATTTCAAAGTTATCAATATACGAATACCTTAAAAAATGTTTTACTTCTATTTGGGGGTAGTGATCAAGCCAATTTAAGCTATAAAATTTTAAGCGATCTGCAAATTGACGAGCGATTAGAAGACGTACATTTTAATGTCGTTTTAGGTGCGGCTTATTCCAATCAGGATAGTTTGGATCAGTTTATTTCAAATGGAAACGTTACCATATTAAAAAATATTACAAATGTAAGCGAAGTCATGCTTGCGAATGATTTTTTATTGACTTCAGCAGGAACAGCCTATTTTGAAGGGCTTTATTTAGGAGTACCTTCCGTTGCTTTTTTTCAAAATAGTGCTCAGCGTGAAGTGTTTGGCAATTTTTTCAACACTTTTGAATATAAAGAAGTTCTATCGGTAGTTGACCTTATGTTAGATGTCTTTGATAATTATGGCAGTTTTAGCAAGAGTGTTGGAGAACTAGGTGTTGGACTGGGAAAGAAAGAAATTATAGAAACGATATTAAATTTAAAGAAATGATAATAGTTATTGGTGGCACGGGATTTATAGGTGCTTATTTAGTCGACGAATTGATTGCAAACGGTAAAAAAGTCTTCGTTACAGGAAGAAATAAAGTCGTTTTAGACCATTTTAAAAATAGTGGTATCGATTCGTGCTATTTGGATTTAAGTGATGGCGCATCTTTTGATCAATTGCCAACAAATGATATTGAGGCAGTTGTTCTATTGGGAGCACACTTGCCAGCAAATGTTCAGGATTACAATCCTCAGGATTATATTGATATTAATATTACGGGAACCTTAAATGTATTGGAATTTTGTCGTAACAATAGTATTGATACGGTTATTTCTACTACATCTTATTCTGATGTTCGCACCTTGTGGATTAAAGATCAGCCAATTGATGCAGATGCACCACGTGAAGCTATGTTCAAAGGTGATCATGCAGTCTATTCAATTTCAAAAAATGCTGCTACGGATCTGATTGTACATTATAGTGAAGAATATGGTATAAACGGCAGTGTTTTCAGATTGCCACCAGTATATGGTTATGGGCCCCATTCAGCAATCTATGTGGACGGGAAATACTATAAATCTGGCTTTCAGGTATTTTTAGAAAAAGCTATAATGGGAGAAGATATTGAAATATTTGGAGATTATACCGCCTCAAGAGATGTTGTATATGTTAAAGATGTCGTACAGGCATTTGTAAAAGCTATTTCAACTAAAAATGCTCGAGGTGTATACAACATTACCTCTGGTATATCAACATCTTTGGTTGACCAGGTAGAAGATATTGTCATGGTATTTGGACCGGATGATAAAAAGTCCAAAATCAATTTAAATACAGCTAAGCCAAATGCTAGTGCAAGTTATATTTTTGACATTTCGAAAGCCACAAATGACTTTGGTTATACGCCTCAGTATGTTCCTTTCGATCGTCTTTTAGAAGATTATAAAGCCGAGATGCTAAGTAAGAAATTTGATTTTTTAATTAATTCCAGAATTAAGTCATGAACGAAAAAATTCTGATACTTGGAGCCGGTATTATTCAGGTACCAATCATAAAAAGAGCTAAAAGCTTAGGTTATGTCGTTCTCGTATTAGATGGTAGCGCTGACGCTCCGGGTATGAAGTTAGCAGATCACAGCTTTGTAATTTCAACTTTAGATGCAGCATCCGCATTAAAGGTTGCCATAGAATATCAGGTTAATGCTGTTCTTACAACATCGGATTATCCGGTTAATGTCGTTGCTAAAATCTGTGCCCAATTAAATTTAATTGGGATCAGTCCCTATGCCGCAGAGATCTGCACAAATAAATACCTGCAAAGAGAGTTAGCCGTGAAAAATGGTATTCAAAGTCCTGGTTATGATAAATTAAATTTTAATCATTTGGATCATTATACCACTAAGCTTAATTATCCCCTTATTGTCAAGCCATTAGATTCCTCGGCAAGCAGAGGTATTACAATCATCCATGAAGAATCAGCCTTACCAGAGGCTTATGCGCAGGCAAAGCTATACAGCCGAACAGATGAATTTTTAATTGAAGAATTTGTTGGAGGGAAAGAGTATAGTTTAGAAGGGTTAGTTCAGGATGGTAGATTACATATATTAGGTATCACCGAAAAATTTCTTGAGGAATCGGAGGGGATGGAATTTCCGGTAGAGATAGGCCACATCTGCTCCATCGTTTTCGCTCGAGAGATTCAAGAGATGATCAGTAGTTTTGCGCTTTCAGTAATACAGGCCTTTCAAATTGATAACAGTGCACTGCATCTTGAATTTAAACTGAATGAAAATCAGATTTATCTGATTGAGTGCGCATGTAGACCTGGAGGCGACTTTATTGCTTCCGACCTGATACCTCTATCAACGGGAATTGATATGTTGGAGGCTCTTATTAACATAGCAACAGGACAGAAGTTAAACTTAAAGAGATCGCGTGATACATATGCTGGTATTAAATTTTTAGACCGTAACAATTACGGACGTTTGACAGATTATTTACATCAGTCACCGGACCCCTCGATTTCAAAATTTAGTATCGAGGAGTACAAAGATGTTCCCTTAAAGAGTTCATTAGATCGTTTAGGTTATTTTATAGCCAGTGATAAAAATAAAGATAGGTTAATAGCAATATTAGATGGAAAATAGAAAAAAATTCGATTATAAAAAGTTTAAGGAAAATAAAGAAGTATTTATTATAGCAGAATTATCTGCCAACCATAATAACGATTTTGATTTAGCAATTAAAACCATAGATGCGATTGCTTCGACGGGAGCAGATGCGGTTAAAGTTCAGACATTTACTCCTGATTCGCTTACTTTAGATGTCGATAATTTATATTTTGGCCCTCGAAAAGATGGCTTATGGGAGGGAAAACGACCTTATGACTTGTATAAAGTGGGTATGTTGCCATTCGAATGGCATGGTAAATTAAAAATGCATGCTGAGTCTTTAGGCTTATTATTTTTCTCATCTCCTTTCGATTCATATTGTGTTGAATTTTTGGAAGATTTAGATGTCCCTATGTATAAAATTGCTTCAGCAGAAATTACGGATATCAATCTTATTAAAGCAGTTGCAAGTAAAGGAAAACCTGTTATTATATCTACAGGTATGGCAGGTCTTGAGGATATTGAATTAGCGATTAATACATGTTTAGCGGCCGGCAATGATCAGATTGTATTATTAAAATGTACCTCAGAATATCCTGCACCTATCGACATGGCGAATTTGTCTACTATTCCGATGTTAAAAGAAAAATTTGGAGTAGTAGTTGGTGTCTCAGATCATACTATGGGAAGTATAGTGCCAACTGTGTCTGTTGCGATGGGTGGGCAAGTTATTGAAAAGCATATCATATTGTCCCGCGATTTGGGAGGCATAGATTCACAGTTTTCAATGGAACCTGCAGAATTTAAGGAAATGGTTGACTATGCACGTATGGCAGCAATGTCTATTGGTAGTCCGGTGCTTGAATTGAGCGAGAAAAATAAGTTAAGAAGAAGGTCTATTTTTATTTCCGAAGATATAATGGAAGGCGAAGAATTATCACGTCATAATATGAGAGTTGTTAGACCTGGTCACGGGCTAGCTCCTCGATATATGGAGGATTTAATTGGCCGCAAAGTAAAACACTCGGTTACAAAAGGAACTCCTTTAGACTGGAATATGTTGATGGAAAATGATAAATAAAATTAAGCGGGTAATTGCTGTTGTATTTAAAAACAATGTGGTTCTTTATCTATTTAGCAGGTATTTTACATTTTTCCTTCAGTTTTTAAATTCCTTATTTTTAGCGACAAACTTAGGGCCATATTACCTAGGTATTTGGGGCTTCTTTAGTTTATCGTTGCAATATATTGCTTTTTTAAATTTTGGAATTCAGCAATCGAGCAATAATTATTTGTCGCTTAAATTTTCGAATCAAAATTTACGTGTAAAAATAACAACCAATGCCCTAATTTTATTATCTGCGTTGTTTGTTATTTTGATTATGGCGGCATTTGGATTTCGGCTTTTTGGATCAAATTTCTCAGATAAATATCATTTTTCAGCCCTATATATCCCATTACTGATTGCGGGAATAATGAATCATCTGATTGTTTTTTTTTCAAACATATACCGTATTTATGGTAAATTTTTAAAAATTGCAATCAGTCAGTCTTTATCCGTGTTTCTTACCCTTTTAGTCGTGTGGCAATATCAAGGTCTTTATCTTTTAGAAATTTTGGTTTTTATTCATGTTGCCTCGGCTATCATTTCCGTTATTTTGTTTTTAATAGGTTTACCTATTAAAATTAAATGGTCTTTTAACACCTACTGGTTAAAGCGTATCTGTATTAAGGGGCTCTATATGTTTTTTTATAATTCATCCTTTTACTTTATGATGCTTGCTACCCGATCATTTGTTAGTACCTATTATGAAGTTGAAGAATTTGGATACTTTACTTTCGCTTTTACCTTGGCTAGTACAATATTATTGTTATTAGACTCGCTAAATTATGTCATTTATCCCAAAATATTGAATAGATTTTCTAAGATGGAGAAAAGCAAAGTAGTCCAGGAGTTAAGTTATATCCGATCATGTTATACCACCTGTACACATTTTCTTGCACACGCAGCAATTGTACTTTTTCCCCTGTTTTTATATTTGTTTCCTAAATATGCTGAAAGTCAGAATGCGTTTCGTCTGATTATTTTGACGGTTATTTTAACCACAAATGCATTCGGCATATCTGGATTTATTATATCAAAAGGAAAAGAACGTAATCTGGGGCTCATAGCCTTCCTCTGCTTGCTACTAAATCTTGTGTGTAATTATATTCTGGTTATTGTGTGGCATGTCGGTTTCGAGTATGTAATATTGTCGACTGGAATAGCATATTTAGTTTATATTTTTGTGATTAATCATTTTGGTTTAACGCTTATCGGTGATAAGCTTAATTTCAGACAATTGCTTAATTTCACATTTAATATAAAATTGTTAGTACCTTATGCTTTAACTTTACTATTTATCTTTTTAAATTGTCCAAATTATTTTTACATCTTATCATTTGTTCTTTTTGTTTTGCTTAATATGCAAAGTTTCAAACAAGTGTTTGTAATCATGAAGAGATTAATTCTTGATCCTAGTATATTTTCCTTAAAATAAATCATGAAAATACATTATACGGCTATTATTTTATTTTTGGGATTCCAATTTCTCATAACAGGTTGCAAAAAAGAGAAACAGTGGGTCAATTTGCCTGAAATTCCACTTGTTGACGGTGAATATAGGGCCGAAATGTTGGATAGTGCAATTGTATATCATACTTCTCCGTATAATGCTTTCACTGACCTTGCTTTTTACGAAGGTAATTTTTATTTAACATTTAGAATTGCTCGAGAGCACGGATTTGATACTACCAGCTCCATTAAAACGTTGCGAAGTAAAGATTTTGTGCGTTGGAGTGATTTCTCCACCAATCGGGAAAAGGGTCTAGACGTACGCGACCCTAAATTTTTAGTTGATAAAGAGCAGTTATTCTTAAATTATACCACTATTACGGATAATGTTCCCATAAATAAAAAGCAATTAAAATTATTTGCAGTAAATGGTATTGATAAAACGACCTTGTTAAGGAACGATTTTACGAAAAATGATATCTGGTACTGGTATACTGGTCCGCTTCACGGCGAATTGCTAAGTATGGGCTATAAAGATGCTAAAGTAAACTATTACCATATGTCACAGGCGAAAAGTCCTTATCTCAAATGCGCTCTTGATTTGCCAAATCACGCCTCTGAAGGTAGGTTTGTCGCTGATAAGAAAAACTTATATTCTGTCGTCCGGACCCAGTTTAAAGGTATTTTAGTCATCAGTAACTTATTGAATATTTGCGCTCCAACATTATTTCAATTACCGATTTATCAATTAGGAGGCCCCAATATAACCGTCTTTAATGCGGATAATCTTCTAATTTCAGGTAGGGAGCTTATAGATAATAATAATTCAGGTAAGAATGTCAAGACTTCCTTATTTCTGTTTAATACAAAGCTTAATACAATATCTAAACTGATGGAATTGCCCTCTTTTTCGGACAATGGCTATGCAGGGCATGTTATTAAAAATGACACTATATATGTCAGTTATTATGATCATCATGTAGCAACGGGCAAAGCAGTTATTAAAACAGCGCGAATAAAAATTATTAAAAAGAATGCTTAGAGTAAAAGAGAAATTAACCAAAATAGTTGACGAAAGCAGCCTGTTGCGGGATTTATTTACATTGTATAAATGCAATAGTAATCGTGATTTTTGTCATGAAATTGATCGTAGAGCTAAGGTGTCCATTTTTGATTATAAGACGTTAGGTAAAGAGCTCTTCGAATACCCCTATTTCTATATATCTGACTGTAATTATTATGGATTATACCATCAGCTTTTATCTTACGCAGGGCTGGTCCCAGAAGATCTAAGTCGTTTACAAAAACATTATTTTTATATTGAACATGGTCTAGTTTTAGGAAGTTATGCCAATCATTATAATTTAAAAAAAGCAAAAATGATTACGACTATGAGTCAGACTCGTAAATTACATATTGCTAATTTTGTTAATGATACTCCAATTCATGTAATAGGGCCTTATATTCATTATAGTTCAAGTTTGTTGTCTGAAAATGAAATCATGACATTAAAAGAAACATTAGGACGTGTATTGTTAGTTATTCCTTCTCACTCTATAGGATCTGTTACCGCGCAATTTGATGAACAGGCTTTTATCACAGCTATTCGCGAAAAGAGCGTGGGTTTTGATACTGTAATTGTGTGTTTATACTGGAAAGATATAGATAATGGAGCCGATAATGTATATTTGAAAGAAGGTTTTAAGGTGAGTACTGCCGGACATCGTGATGATTTAAACTTTCTACCACGACTCAAAAGTTTACTTTTATTATCCTCTGAAGTATTTACCAATAATTTTGGCACGCATGTGGCCTATGGTTCAAGTGTCGGTGTACCTGTAAGTTTATATCAGCAACAGATAAACTATAAGGAGATCCAGTACTTTAAGAACAATGATGATATATTAAAAAATCAAGAAAATATTCTTTCATCAGGATTTGCAAAGAAAGAGATAAAGGCCGCTTTAGTCCATAACGACCGTGCGGTATTAAACCAATATTTTGGTCTGGACCAAGTCAAAAGCCAGGATGAAATGCGCCAGATTCTATTGTCAATCAAATAGAAAATAGAGTAATCAATTACGTTATATATGGACATGAAAGAGCTTAATCTTTTTAAAATAATTTCATTAAATCTGTTGATAATAGCCTTATTCGACTCTTACACGGTTTATAGTGAATTTGTTTTTTTGAAGGTTGCTATTTATCTCCTCAAGCTTTTAAATGTTGTCGGTATCATGTACCTGTTAAGGTATAATACGCGGTCAAATTATCAGTGGCTATTGCTGGTAGTTCCGATATTCTATCTTTACCTTTCTAAGGATATTGTTTTAAGTATACAGCTTTTCTATTCTGCATTTTTACCGGTTTGCTGTTTTATCTTACTTCCAGATGAATACAAGCACCAAGTTGCATTAAATTACGTTCGTGTTTTTTGCTTTTTGTGTTTAATTGGAATTCCAATTTATATTTTGATAAATCTGAGGCTACTACCAAGTATTTTTACATTTGCAAAAGGAGAAAAAATCTATTATAATTATCTGCTTGTCTATTGGGGCCGGGAAAATCTACTGTATCGTTTCACATCCATTTTTGACGAGCCGGGCGTAGTGGGAACCCTTGTGCCTATGATCTATTTTTATTTCCATAAGGAATTAAAGCTCTGGCAAAAAATTACCTTAAATATTGCTGGATTTCTTAGCTTATCCATGTTTTATTTCATTACGATTATTCCGGTATTATTTTTCTCCGATCTACGTGCAATTTCGATGAAAAAATCAATTAAACGACTTATCGTCTTCATCCTTTGTTTAATAAGTTTTTATTTTTTACTGAATGTTGTTGCACTGTGGAGCAAATCAAATCCGGTTTTAGCCCTAGCAGTGTACCATCGTTTTGAATGGGCTGGAAATTGGATTGTTGGCATCGTAAACAATAGAGATGTTGCCATTCAGGGTTTTGATGAATTATTTGATAAGTGGAATAATTATCGTAGTTTTACATATTATTTCGGTTATGGAAAAGACTACATGATGGAAGTTTTTGATGGTTCTACATTATCCTATCGTACAGTTTTAATTGAAAAAGGCACACTCATCGTGTTTTATTTATTATTATGTTTTTCCCTTATGCATCAGTCTAAATATAAGCTCTTTAATTTAATTTCCATTGTCTTTTTGATGACTGTTTTTTTTCAACGACCTACTTTACATGCCATAAATTATTTTTTATTGCTTTATGTCGGTTTACGGCTTTACGTTGGTTCGGACGAAAAGGATAGCCTGAAAGAATTAGACAGTAGTGATCAAAAGCCATTATAAACAGGTGAGTCGTAATTTCGGTGGGCAAATAAGGAGAGGTCATACTGTTTTAGTAGAAGAAAATTTAAAAATGAAAAAGCCTAAATTAATACATATTATACCATCTTTAGACAGGGGGGGAGCTGAACGGTTTGTTGTTGATCTTTGCAATGAGCTTTCAAAAACGAATGAAGTATATCTGATTTCTTTGTTTGATAACAGTGAAGATTCATTTGTCAGTGAAATATCGGAAAATGTTCAATTAATCTCACTTGGAAAAAAGCCAGGTTTTGACTTGAAAGCAACGTTAAAACTATCCAGAATCATAAATAAAATAAGACCACAAGTTGTCAATACACATATCAGTGCTTTGGAGTATTTAATACCCCATCTGTTATTCAGCTTTAAAAAGAAAAGTGTCAAGTTTTTTCATACCGTTCATAACGAAGCTGATAAGGAAACAGTTAATCAGGCTATCTTCAATTTAAGAAAAGTATTATTTAAGTTAAAGCTTATAATCCCGATTACTATTTCTAAAACAATGAGGAGATCTTTTGAAGAAGTTTATAAGTTGTTAGGCTATGATAAACAGGTAGATAACGGCAGGCCATATAGACCTTTTAATATAACGGTTCGTGATGCAATCATAACGAAGTATGGTAGTACAGGTCAGCCGTTATTTGTTAATGTAGCAAGAATAGATACACAGAAAAATCAGTTAAATCTTGTGCTCGCATTTAAAGATGAAAGGCTAAAAAAGAGCAATGCGGTGTTGTTGCTTATCGGAGACATCAGGAATGAAGCACTTTATAATGCTATTCTCACAGCGATAGAAGGTGAAAGCAATATTTATTTATTAGGTGGCGTTTCCAATGTAGAAGATTATCTGGCAGCCAGCAATGCTTTTATTTTACCTAGCATTTATGAAGGTATGCCCATTTCTTTAATAGAGGCCTTATCTCATGGATCCTTCCCTATATGTAGTCCGGTTGGTGGAATCAGCGATATGATTGATGATGGGATAAACGGCTTTTTAACTGCGGGCACCTCAGTAGAAGATATTACCAATTCGGTGATACGCTATTTAAATTATGATGATAAAGAGATGATCAAGGAAAATGCAAAAAAAAGTTATCATGATCGCTATGCTATCGAGACAACCGGTTTAAATTATTTAAAAGCCTATGGATTATGAATATGAAAGTTTATGTAATTGCCATAATATTTGCAGTGGTATGTAAATCTGCTACAGCCCAGTCTGTCAAGACTATTTCTGTGCTTGATTTTGGTGCTAAGCCAAATGATAATGTCAGTGATCAGGAGGCATTTGAAAAAATGAGCGCCTACGTCAATTCGCGAGGTGGGCATGTGGTCATTAAAATACCTGCAGGAGTATTTCTAGTAGGACGGCAAGAGAAAATCGCAGGTGGTAGTTATTATTTAACAGGAAAAGATGTTATTAGTCTTCAAAACTGCGAGAATGTAACGATCAAGGGTTCGGCGGGGACAAAGTTGTTATTCAATGTAGGCATGCGTTTTGGATCCTTTAATCCAGCTACAGGTAAAAGTACAAATAAGACATTTGAATGTGTTGCCAAGAATAATGTTGCCACAGAACGTGCCATGTTGGGCCGGGTTATACATGTTAGAAACAGTAACCAGATCAGCATTCAGAATCTCAGTCTGGATGGAAATTTTTATGCCGGGACAGTCAATAACATGAACAGTTTTCCCTTGCGTGGGATTTCTCAAAATTCAGAATTTCAAGCTGATAAAATTAACATAGGAGGTGGTTATGGTGACTGCGGGATTCAGATTGAGCACTATGGTATCGTGATATCCCACTCCACCAATGTACTTGTTGATCATGTTCGGTCCAATCGATTTGGGACGGATGGATTGATGATCGCTAATATCAGTGGCAGTGATAATCATGTCCGTGTGCGAAACTCTACTTTTGATTACAACTCGCGTACTGGTATTGCTGTGGGTGGCGGTCAGGATATCACCATCAATAAATGTACGATCTCTAATACAGGACGATTTCTTTATATCTCTACGGCAACAGGTATCGATATAGAACCTGAAGCAGATGCAACAGTGAAAAATAAGACTGTTAAAAAGGTAACGATCAGTAACTGCATCCTTTCGGGTAACAGTGAAGGCGCCATTTTAGCTAAATTTGGAGGTGCAAGTTCAGAAGTCCACGTGATGAACTGTGATATATCATCTTCAAGAACAGCGGTCGTTATAGGTCCAAAATCAACAAATTTTAGATTTTCTAATAACCGGCTGAATGGTGAACTCATCCTTAATAATAAGAATATGGGTAAGATTTCTGCTAAAGAGCAACGTGTATTAAATAAATCAAATTAATGAATATTCTCCATATCATCAACAATATGGCCAATGGCGGTGCAGAACGGCTGCTTGTTGATTTTTTACCGCAGTTAAAATCAGATCAATGTGATATAAGCTTATTGGTTATCGTTGAATCCACGAGCTTACCCGAATATATCCAGGAATTACGCGATTCAGGCATTCATGTTTATTTTTTAAAACACAGTGGCAGTCTTTATGATTTAAAACTACCATTTGCCATACAAAAATTTTTAAATCAAAAACATTTTGACATTGTTCATGCGCATTTATTTCCGGCGTTTTATTATGTCGCGTTAGTGAAGCGCATGTTCCGCCGAAAAGAGCGCTATTATTTTACAGAACATAGCATTCATAATAAGCGTATCGATGATAGTCGATTTAGATCTTTGGAGAAATGGGTTTATAATGCTTTTGATAATCTTATAGTCATTTCCAGTCCCATTAAGGACAAATTGGATCAATGGATTGGCAATTCAGAGAAGACGGTATTAGTTCGAAATGGACTGAATTTATCGAAGCTACAATCAGCAGAGCTAAAGGATCTGTCCACAATAGATGGTGCGTTAGGACATAAGGACCGAAAGTATATTTTAATGACTGCTCGATTTGATCATCCAAAACGTCAGGATCTTTTATTGGAAGTTTCCCAATCTCTTCCTGAAAATTATACTATAGTCTTTGCAGGGGAAGGACCGCAGCTAAACAGTTGCCGTAGCTTAGCTGAGGAGATGGGGATATCACATCGGATCGTTTTCCTTGGGCATCGTAATGATATTGCTTCTTTAATGAAATCGGTAGACCTTAATATTTTGTACAGCGAATATGAAGGTATGTCAGGAGTCACGATAGAAGCTATGGCATCAGGCCAGCCATTTTTAGGTTCCGATGTACCTGGTATCAATGATATTGTTGCCAGTCCTTTGAATCTATTTAAAAATAATCAGGCCACTGAGATTGCAAATAAGATTGTTGGATTATGCTCCTTGTTGGATACTTCTCTCTTGGATCTTCAGATAGAGCAATCAGAAAAGTTTACGATGAAAGCGATGGTAGAAGGATATTTGCAGTTGTATCGATCAAAATAATAACGATGAAACGAAAAAAAATATTACATGTTGTTTCCGTATCATTTTCACTACGTTATTTCGTGGGTAACCAGTTTCATTATTTTAAGGAAAAGGGGTACGAATTTCATGTCGCATGCTCTGCATCAGCAGAATTCGACTCATTAGCTCAAGAATTTGATTTTAAGCAATTCCCTGTTCCGGTTTTGCGCAGTATCAATCCCTTACAGGATATCAAGTCTATTTACAAATTATATCAGTATATCCGCAGGGAAAAATTTGATATTGTTATTACGCATTCCCCAAAGGGTGGTCTAATTGGTATGCTGGCAGCATATCTTGCTCAGGTTCCGACGCGTGTTTTTTTTCGTCACGGATTAGTTTTTGAGACTGTTACAGGATTGAAAAAGCACTTATTAATTAATATTGAGCGTCTCATTGGCTTTTGTGCCAACTCCATTGTAAATGTAAGTCCCTCCATCAGCAAAATTTCGGATCAGTTACACTTAAATAGATCTTCTAAAAATGTGCTCTTAGGCAAGGGAACATGCAATGGTATCGATACGGTACGATTTGCACCTCGAGCTGGTTATAAAAATCCTGAAATAACGACTGTAGGTTTTGTCGGAAGATTATCAAAGGACAAGGGCATCGTTGAGCTTATCGAAGCATGGAAAATGTTAAGTCATGAATATGGATCCATTCGGTTGTTATTAGTAGGCCCTGTTGATGAAAGAGACCCTTTACCCACCGCTACATTAGATCAGATTAAAAAAAATCCATCTATAAAGTATGTTGGAGGAGTCAGTGATACTGCTCTGTATTACAATGAGATGGATGTTTTTGTGTTGCCATCTTATCGAGAAGGATTTCCTACGGTTACCTTAGAAGCTTCTGCGTCGGGATTGCCTATTGTGACCACTAAAGTGACGGGCTGCATCGATTCAATTATTGAAAATTTTACTGGTCTCTTTGCTGAAAACACGGCTCAAAGTCTGTACGAAAAGATAAAATTCTATATTGATCATTCAGAAATCATAAAAGAGTATGGAGAAAATGGAATTCAATTTGTTCGCGATAATTTTTCTGAAGACTATATATATACAGAAATTGAAAAAAAACTTTTAGTATGCGAGTAATTATATTAGGTGGGTCTAATGGGTTCATTTCAAGTCATTTAAATGAAAAATTGTGTGGTAGTTTTGATATTATTTCTTTATCATTGCGAGATCCAAAATGGAGACAATTTGATTTTAATGTAGATTGCATTATTAATTTGGTAGGTAAGGCTCATGATCATAAGGGAGAAGCAACAGAAGAGGATTATTATTATGCAAATCTTCAATTAGCTAAAGAAGTATTTGAAGCTTTTGTTTTATCGGAAGCGAAACTGCTAATTCACATAAGCTCTTTAGCCGCACTAGAAGAGTTCGAGTCAGATAAAGCTCTGTCTGAAAAAGATGAGTGTAATCCCATTTCTTGGTATGGAAAATCTAAACGAGCAGCTGAACAATGGCTACTTAAACAAGAACTTCCACCAGATAAAAAATTGATTATCCTTCGTCCTCCAATGGTACATGGGCCAGGTGACAAGGGAAATTTAGGACTATTGTATAAGTTCATTTCAAAAGGGATACCTTATCCTCTTGCCGCATTTAATAATCAGCGGTCGTTTATTTCGATCGGAAATTTTTGTTATTTTATTGAGCAAATAGTTGAACATAACCATAAATTGGCAACCGGTATTTATCATATTTCAGATGATGAACCCATCTCGACGACCGAGATTATTAATGTTATTAAGAATGTAACAGGTAAAAATACCATGAATTTCTCGATTCCAAAATTTTTGATAAAGGGCATTGCTAAAATTGGTGATGTAATTCCGATTCCCTTGAATACAAGACGGTTAAAAAAGATGACAAGTAATTTGTTGATTTCAAACAAACATATAAAAAATACACTTACGATCAGTAATTTACCTTTAACTGCTAAAAAAGGATTAGAGATAACTATCAGATCATTTGGCGAAAAAAAATGATCTTTTATTTTTTCTTGAGAGGAAATTTTAGAATTCTATAAAGACGGTTATTTATTTTACATGAGATGATTATTTTTAAGAATTTTTAAAGTCTTATTAATATATCAACTCTGCTTAATTATAATAGATTTTATTTATCTAAATTTTATGAATCAAACGGTTGTAATAGTATGATGAGGTTGATCTCAAGTCTCTACCTAGTCAAATTCCGTAAGAACACCAACAGTAAATATGAATTGTTACAAAGCTCTTAATTAAAAATATGGCTATTAACGCTTTAAAATCGCATAATTGAGAAATTTTTCATTTTGACTGTAACGTTTTAAATAGATTTAACGTTAAGTAAATATATAGAGTAATTATAAGTATATTTGCACCTTTAAATGTTAACTAGATTTATGGCGTATATCTTTACCGTTATATTATTATTTGTACTCGAGCTTTTGTATTTCAAGATAGCCGATAAGTTCAATATTATTGATAAGCCCAATCAGCGTTCTTCGCATAGTAAGATTACTTTGCGCGGAGGAGGGATTATTTTTTATATCGCTATACTTATATTTTTTATTCAATCTGGATTCTCATATCCGTGGTTTATGCTAGGTTTAACACTTATGGCTACCATTTCTTTTCTGGATGATATTTTAGAAATTTCTACACGGTTAAGATTGGCAATTCATTTTACTTCTGTTTTATTATTGGCTTTCCAGATGGGAATTTTCTCTCCACCTTGGTATTATATTATTGTCACGTTCATTATCGTTGTGGGAGTAATCAATGCCTATAATTTTATGGATGGTATCAATGGTATAACAGCTTTATACAGCCTTGTTGTTTGTGGGCTTTTGTACTATGTGAACCAAACGGTTCAATTTATACAACAAGATTTTCTGATCTATACATTGATGGGAATTCTCGTATTTGCATTTTTTAATTTTCGCAACAAAGCAAAATGTTTTGCAGGTGATGTCGGTTCCGTAGGAATTGCATACATCCTATTATTTGCTTTAGGTACTTTGATATTTAAAACAGGTGATTTTATTTATATCTTATTTCTTGCGGTTTACGGTGTTGATGCTGTTTGGTCTATTGCACGTCGTTTATATCTTGGCGAGAATATTATGGAGGGGCATCGAACACATCTGTATCAGTATCTCGCGAATGAGGCTGGGTACAATAGGTTGCTGATTTCGGCAATGTATGGCGCTCTTCAACTAATTTTAGGTATAGCCGTCATTTATTTTGCTCAGTTTGATGGTAAGATCAAATGGTTTTTTGCAGTTTTGATAGTCGTATCCCTAAGTGCTGGGTATTTAGCGTTGAAGAATTACATTATAAGACAGTACGTCCTTAAATTAGCTAAATAAAAAATGCTGTTTGAATTCATGTGCTTGTACAAAATATTCTACCTTAAGATAAGAGGCAATTATTTTTCTCAATCTATCTACAAAATTAAATAGTATCTTTTTTAATTAAGTTATGATTACAAGTATTAAAGGCGGTATTGCTCAAGATGAACGGGGTGGAATTCGATTTGTAAATGATTTTGATATGACTCCTATCAAACGGTTTTATATCATAAAAAATACGGATACATCATTAATTCGTGGATGGAGAGGGCATCGTATTGAGCAAAGGTGGTTCTATGCTTTGTCCGGTTCTTTTTCTGTTGATATTGTCAAGATTGACGATTGGACGAATCCTTCTCCAACTTTAGAAGTTGAGAATTTTATTTTAAAAGCTGCTGATTTACAAGTGCTCTACATTTCAGCAGGATATGCCACTGCCATCCGCGCATTGGATGAAGGTAGTGAACTACTGGTGCATTCCGACTACCCTCTATCACATGCACGAGAAGATAACTACACGTATCCAGTTGATTATTTTGTCAACGTCAATACCTAATTCAGTTTAGCTGATCAATCCTTTTTTAGTTGAACGCATATCTTTCAGCAGCTTTTTTTAAAATAGCTGCTGATTTACTTTTGAAATTGGCTCAAACACTTTATACTTCTAGGTATTGTTTCCTGATCTTATTCGTACTTGCTCTTAACCAGCTTTTTAGATTTCTCATGGTTCCACCACCTCCGCACCTCCCTTTTTTCGAGGCAGGAACGGAGCAAAGGCTTTTGGATTTAAAAGCAGGTCAGTAGCAAGTGCAAGACAGGTCGCACCCAACACCGTAACTCCAATCAAAGATTTTAGAGTTTCTTAACAAAAATTTAATTTGGAGATTCAGTTCCCGTTGAGTACTTTTGTTGCTCAAAGACTAATCAACCTTATGCTGGATTCGCTTATTACATCCAAAACGAGACTCAAGCTTCTGATCAAATTTTTTGTATCAGCGAGCAACCAGGGCTATTTGCGCGGATTGGCCGATGAATTTCAGGAATCTACGAATGCCATTCGAAAAGAATTGAACCAATTGGAAGAAGCGGGCTATTTGACTAAAAAATCAGAAAAAAACAAAATTTTTTACAGTGCTAATACACAACACTCTTTATTTAAGCCGCTCCAAAATTTAATTCACACTTTTTTAGGGATTGAAGATGTTGTTGATCAAGTTTTATCTAGATCTGGTGATGTTCAGTCCGTTAGTTTAATCGGAGATTATGCAAAAGGTCTAGATTCTGGTCTAATTAAGGTATTAATTTTAGGGCAAGATTTAAATCAGGCATATTTATTGCAGTTAGCGCAAAAGGTTGCGGAAAAACTAAATAAGGAAATTAAACTTTATTTTAATACTGAGCCCCAGGAAGGGCAACGCGTTATTTTATATACAAAATAAGCAGTTTAATAGGAATACATTATTGAAAGTTAATATATATTAGAAATTAACAGTTACATGAAAAAAATAGCAATTATTGGACAAGGTTATGTAGGGCTACCCTTAGCTATAGAATTCTCAAAGCATTTCCCTGTAATAGGTTTTGATATTAGTAAAGACCGCGTAGAAGAACTCAATCAAGGTAAGGATAGAACTTTAGAGGCTGATCTTGAAAAATTAACAACCGGATTGGCACTAGCTAAAACGACGTCTTTCGAAAAGGGATACAAGGCATCTTCTAATCTACAAGATTTAGAAGACGTTCAAATTTTTATTGTGACTGTTCCTACTCCCATTGATCGTTATAATGCTCCTGACTTAACTCCATTGATCAAGGCTACCGAGATGTTAGGTAAAGTGATTTCAAAAGGGGATATCGTTATCTATGAATCTACTGTATTTCCGGGTTGTACAGAGGAAGATTGTGTTCCTGTGTTAGAAAAAGTTTCTGGATTGAAATTTAACGAAGACTTTTATGTAGGTTATTCGCCAGAACGTATTGTTCCTGGTGATAAAGTTAATACATTGACAACCATTAAAAAGGTAACATCAGGCTCTACCCCTGAAATTGCTGAAGAAGTTGATCAATTGTACAAAACAATTGTAACAGCAGGTACGCATAAAGCCCCAAATATTAAAGTGGCAGAAGCATCAAAGGCGATTGAAAATGCCCAACGTGATGTTAATATTTCTTTTGTCAATGAGTTGGCATTGATCTTTGATCGCATTGGTATTGATACGAATGATGTTCTGGAAGCTGCTGGAACTAAATTTAATTTCCTGAAATATAAACCAGGATTGGTAGGTGGCCATTGTATATCGGTTGATCCTTATTATCTGGCACATAAAGCTGTTCAATTAGGTTATCACCCTAATGTTATTTTATCGGGTAGACGCGTTAACGATTCTGTTGCAGAATTTATTGCTTCTAAAGTCGTAAAGCTGATGATCAAAAAGGATATTAAAGTGAGTACAGCAAATGCATTAATTCTTGGTGTTACATTTAAAGAGAATTGTCCTGATGTTCGTAACACAAAAGTTGTGGATGTATACAAAGAACTAAAAGAATATGGTGTAAGTGTTGATATATACGATCCTTGGGCAAATGAAGACGAGGTAAAACATGAGTATGGAGTTGATATTTTATCATCTTTGGACACGAATTTTAAATACGATGCTATTGTACTTGCTGTTTCTCATAATGAATTCTTGACAATGGATTTAACGAGTTTGAAAGAGGAAAATGCTGTAGTATTTGATATAAAAGCATGCCTAGATAGGAGTATTGTTGACGCAAGACTTTAGTTTTATTTAGAGCTAGGGTTTACAGATATCCTTCACGGGGCGGCATTATGCGAAAATACTATTTTGGAAAGTTGATTTAAAATACTCAGATTTTTCTAAAAGAGTATGTGGCTAGTTAATGATGAATTGGGCGAGAGTGTTTGAATAGATTAACATTATAATTATCTCGTTTTGAAAATTAACACTTACGTAGCTCTAATCCATGAAAAGTTGGTAAAAAGTATAGAAGATCTTTGTGATTGAATAATAGTAAATGTGGTAAGTTAAATCTATTTAGATTTAACTTATCATCAGTTAGAAAAAAGTAGATGAGTTATTGAATTATAAGTGACATTCTCTAATAAAATAATACAGCGAGGATTTTGTTAAAATAGTAATAGTATATGTCGAGTATCAAGAAAAAACTTATATCTGGGGTTATATGGGAGGCTGTTGGACGATATTCAGCTTTAGGGATACAGTTTATAGTTACTATCATAATTGCGAGGATATTAACTCCCGATGAATTTGGAGTAATTGGGCTTCTTACAGTGTTTATAGCATTAGGTCAAATATTTTTAGATTCTGGTTTTTCACAGGCATTGATTCAAAAGAAAGAGACAAGCGAAGTTGAATTATCTTCTGTTTATTTCGTAAATATGATTGTTGGGATATTTTTATATCTTATTCTTTTCTTTTCAAGTCCTTTTATTGCGGACTTCTATCGGCTTCCTGATTTGACAAATTATGCGCGAGTAGTCTTTTTAATCATACCTATAAATTCTTTTGGACTTATTCAGAACGTAATAATTCAAAAGGAATTAGCATTTAAAAAAACAGCTATGGCGAATATGATATCTGCATTGTTTTCTGGAATAGTAGGTATTAGTATGGCGTATTCTGGATTTGGCGTGTGGGCTTTGGTAGGCCAACAAATATCTTTACATGCTTCAAGAACGTTATTATATATTATTCAAATGAGGTGGGTTCCCTTATTTACTATATCTACAAAGGCAATTAAGGAATTATTCACTTTTAGTATTAACTTAATGCTACATTCTGTTGTGAACACGACGATGAAGAACATTTACGCACTTGTAATAGGGAAATTCTTTGCAGTTTCTCAAGTAGGATATTACAATCAAGCTGATAAATTTCAAGAAATTTCGGCAGGTACTATTTCTCAAATTGTTTTAAAAGTTTCATTTCCAGCATTAGCTCAAAAAATGGATGAGCCACTATATCTTCGTGGTGCTTATGTTAAAATTTTTGCTACTACAATTTTTTTTGTTGCACCTCTTATGGTTTTTCTTATGTGTGTTGCAGAACCATTGTTTAGGTTTTTACTGACAGAAAAATGGCTACCCGCAGTTCCATATTTTCAAATATTATGTATTTATGGGATGCTGTTGCCTACTTTGCAAATTAGTTACAATTTGTATAAACTGTTTAAAAAAGGACGTTTTTTGTTATTTATAGATTCTTTCAGACATTTATTGGTAGTGATATCAATATTTTTTACTATTAAATTCGGAATAGAATATATGCTTTTGGGTTTGGTATTATGTACTGTCGTAATGACAATAGTAAATTTACTCAAATCTGGAGCTTTAATTTCATTGTCTTTATTGGATCAATTAAAAAGTGTTTTTCCTTATTATCTTATTTCAGGACTTGTAGGTGGTTTAGTCTATTTCTTGCCGAGGTTTGATTCTGACATTTTAACAATTTGTTTGTCAGGAGTAGTATTTATTAGTTGTTATTTGTTAATTTCAAAATGGGCGAAGCTTCAAGGTTATACTGAATTAATGGCTTTTGCAAAATCTGTGAAAACAAGAATTAAAAAATAAATGGAAGTCAAAAAAATAATACGGAGATTAATTAAGAGATTTTTTGGAATTGATGGAATTTCACTTTTTGTTAGAAAACAGAAAAAAAGAATTCTAAAAAAAATATATACCAAAGGATTTACAGCGGATGATTTAGTTAATGAGATGTGCAAGATGGGAATGACCCGAGGTTCCGTGGTTTTTGTCCATAGTGCAATGACGGAGTTTTATAATTATAAAGGATCAGCAGTCGAATTAATAGAAAGAATTATAGAGGTAATAGGAGAGGAGGGAACCTTAATGATGCCAGCTTATCCAAAAGATAAATCCGCATTATTGAAGTCCGCAAGGCGAAATACAGAAGGAATTCTTTTTGATGTAAATAATACACCGTCAGGAGCTGGATATCTTTCTGAAGTATTTCGAACTTTTCCTGGTGTTAGGCGTAGTGTAAATATACAACATTCGGTTTGTGCATATGGGAAACTTGCGGAGCATTTTGTAGGAGAGCATCATCTTTCAGAGGTCGCTTGGGACCGCTACTCTCCGTATTATAAACTTGCACATACTAGTGGATTGATATTTTCTTTTGGACTAGATTCTTATCTGAGAAATGTCACCCTTATACATTGCACTGAATCGTTTTTCCGAAATAAGTATGCATATTTTTCTTCTTTTTTTGGTGATGAGATTGAATATTCGTTCTTGGATCATGAGGGTAGAATTGGTCACCATAAAATGATTTTACCTATTAAGGGGGGGGTAAGGTCCGCTAAAATTATCAAGACGCATTTTGATAAATCAAAGTTTCTGAGAAAGCGACTTTCGAACCTAAATATAGAAGTAATTAACTCTGATTATATGTTCAATCGATGTGTTGAGTTAACTGAGAAAGGAATATCAATTTATACGAAGCCTGATGCTAGTGATTTTATTTTAAATGGGGAATTTCTCAAAACAAACAGAGAAAATGGCGAAGAGTATTAAAATTATAGTATTATTATCTCTGTACTATTACCTCCTCACTTGGGGTTATGAGAATATGATCATTCCCAAATGGGAATACCAAGGGTTTGTTAATGAGGCAAGCACCGGAAATTTTATTCTGTCTTTTGTAGGGGTATCACTTAGCATATTTACATTCATTATACTTGATAAGAAAAATACACCTTCAGCAATGGTAATGAACTTGTTCAATTTGCTGTTTTATATTCCACTTTATGTATTTGTTGCATATACAGAAACAGTTAGCGGATTTGTTCTTTTTTGTATGCTATATCAGCTTGCTCTGTTTCTTTTTTATCTGTTCTTACCAATTTCGTTTAGACCTCTACTTCCCCGGAGTAAAAGATATTTTACATTTATTATATCGTTTGTCCTTATTGCCACCCTTTTTATAAATGGTATTTATAATGGCTTTAAACTCAAATTTGATTTGGACGATGTTTATGAAAATAGATTGGCAGTACGTGATATATCGATGCCTTCAATTTTTAATTATATCAAATCGTCTTCTTATTTTGTCGGGATTATTGCTTTAATTTATGGGCTCAAGATTCGTAATTGGAGTTTTGTAGCATTTGTGACACTAGTTCAGCTAATGTCTTTTGCTTTTGGAGCATCTAAGACTCAGTTTTTTTCAATTTTTATCTGTTTCATTGCTTTCTTCTTTTATACAGAAAAATTACGACTTTGGGCCCCGGTATCTCTGTTACTACTAATTGGAATTTCCATAATGGAATTTAAAATTTTTAGCACAACTGAAATATCAGATATTTGGGCAAGAAGATCACTTTTTGTTCCTGTTAAAATTTCATATAGTATGTACGATTTTTTTGAAACACCAGGACGGGAATTCCTTTATCTTAGAGGTTCTGTTTTTAGGTTTCTAGGTTTTGAAGATCCATACGCTACTCAAGAAGGGTTTCAGCGGATGATTGGCTTTATGCTTAGTGGAAAAGAAGCTACAAATGCAAATACAGGGCTATTAGGAAATGATTATGCCCAATTTGGTTGGTGGTCATTGCTGGTTTTTCCTTTTTTGCGGATATATCTTTTACGCATGTATGATTACTGTGCAGAAGGTGTTGATAGAAGGATTGTGGTAGTACTTTCTATTTTTATTGCATTTACCTACATTTCCGGAGCATTTTTTACTGTATTGATAACAAATGGAATTTTGTTGGTCAATTATTTGTTGTATTGTTTTCCAAGAGATAAAAATTATGAATAGGAGAAATTTATATTTTCTAGTATTGTTGATGTTCGGACTACAATTTAGTTGTGTGGCTCAAAAGAATGCTGTACGAGATAACCCCTACAATCTTCTAGGTGTTGGTAATAGTGTGAAAGACTATAACCATGCAATAGCTGTAAGCGAGAAGGGAAATGCTTATCAATTTATGGGATTAAGACGTTATTTGGGAGCTAATAATGCTATGATTGAGAAATCAAATGAAGAAAGTGCTATAAATTTTCAATGGCGACTCATAGAGAATCTTATGAATTCTGCACGTGTTTCTGGAGAAATAGGTAATAATAAAAGCCCTTTTAAAGATAAATATAAAACATGGATTACTTTATCAAAAACAACTATGTACGGTAAAGAAGCTCAGCTTTATGAAGGCTATTCATTTTTTTATATTGCTCAGTTTTTATATTATACTCAAAAAAATGGATGGAACTCTATTAATTCACAAAATAAGAGACGGTGGAATACAGCGTTAAGTTTTCTTGAAACAAATGTATGGACAAAGTGGTGCGAAAGGTCGATGAATACATATGGGAAAAGATATCGTAATTTTTTATGGACTAGAACTCACATGGGATCACATTGGGCAGGTGTAGCTATGTATTTAGGAAAGTTGACAAATAATAAAGTGATTAAAGAGCAGTGTTCAACCTATCTGAATCAGTATGATATCTTATTAAAAAGAAATTTTAAGAGTAAGGGGCAAGGATATATATGGAATTCAACATATGATGATGTAACTGGTACTGATGCAGGTACAAGTAAAACAGAGATAACACAGGATGTCTCGCATGGGAATCATGTGATAAGCTACATTGTCGCAGCTTATGAAGCAGGAAACAGAAATTGGACTTTAGATGATATAAGAAAGTTGTCTTATACTTTTTCAAATATCATCTATAACAAGGATAGTAATACATATAGTGACAACGTGGATGGAAGTAATATAAAAAGTGGAATAAAAGGTGGAGAAAATAATGGAGATTTTGTTGGTGACGGGTGGATAAAATTGGCTAAATATGACCAAAATGTAAAATCCATCATGAGTAGATTTATAGATAACAAAAATATAAAAAAATATGATCAGGAAATTCAGCTTAAAGCAAATTTTTAAGTGTAATCTTTTATTTTTCAAAAAGATAGGAGAGTCTTTAATGAACATGGTCAAGGAGTTTGAGATTTCTCGAGTAGTAGAATTCTAGATAATATACAAAATAGCACTTATGCATATTCTTCATATTTCAAATAGTTATGGTGGCACAGAAGTTTACACTCAATTGATTCGATCATTGGATAATTTGGGCGTAAAACAAACTGTTTTTGTGCCACTGAACCCTAATAATAGGAATAGAAAAGGAAATTATTTGATCGATTTTAAAGTGTCAGGTTCAAAAATTATCTATTCTACAAAATTAAAACAAATTCACCGCTATTTATATGGTTTAAAAATAAACACAATTAAAAGAGAAATAGAAAAGGAAATTGATATGTCAAAAGTTGATTTGATTCATGCAGGACTCTTTTGTACTGACGGTGCTGTGGCTTTTGAACTTTCGAAGATTTATGATATTCCGTATATAGTGGCAGTTAGGAACACTGACGTTAATTTTTATTATAAAAAAATGTGGTGGAGGCGAACATACTTCCATTCTATATTAGCCTCATCAAAAAAGATTGTTTTTATATCTCATCAATACCAATCGATGTTTCTTAAACTACTTAGTAATAAGAGAATTGAAAATTTAAAGGAGAAAAGTGTCGTTTTACCAAACGGGCTTGATTCATTTTACTTGGAAAATAGGGTTAAGCAATTGCAAAACATTCATTCTCCAATTAGAGTGATATATGCTGGCGCATTTAATAAGGGAAAGAATATTTTGGAGACTCTTTACGCATTAGAATCCCTAATAAAAAAAGGATATAAAATTGATTTTAAGGCAATTGGTAAAGGATTGAAGTTTCGGAAGGAGGATAAAGATTATCAAGAGAAAATTAGAAGCTTTGCTATGGGTAAAGATTGGGTTCATCTTTTGGACAGCATGCCCAAGGAGCCTTTAAGGAAGGCGTTTGAGGAAAGTGATATTTTTGTTATGCCTTCGGTGCCAGAGACATTTGGTATCGTTTATTTAGAAGCTTTATCGCAAGGGTTACCTATAATTTTTGCTCAGGGGCAGGGTTTTGATGGATACTACGAAGATAAAGATATAGGTTTTCGTGTTAATCCTAAAAATTCAACTGAATTTGCGGATAAAATAGAAACAATAATAAAAGATTATGATCGTATTTCTTTGAATGTCAGGAAATTAGATTTGTACAACGATTTCTCCTGGGAGAAGATATCAGAAAAATATTTTAAACTTTATAAAAAAATAAAAACTCAATGAAAATAGCTCTGTTGACATTTCATAATGCTGCGAACTACGGTGCTGCTCTGCAGGCATTTGCACTTCAAAAGGCACTTGACGAGAAAGGTTATGAGAATGTGTATATAAATTATCAAAACGAACATAGAATCAATAGCTATAGTGTTTCATATTTAGTACTTTCTGCTGTTAAAAAATTCGATATTAAAGGTGCAATGAGGTATCTGGCAGGATCTCCCTTTTTACTTCAGCGGAAAATAAGATTCAATACGTTTTATAGAAGAAATCTAAGAAGTACAAAGAAGATTTATAATTCTTCTTCTGAAGCAAAGAGTCTAAATGACCAATATACTAAATTTATAGTTGGTAGTGACCAGGTTTGGAATTGGAGCAACAATGGAGGGGATGATTCTTATTTACTTTCCTTTGTAGAGGATAAAAATAAAAAAATTTCGTATTCATCGAGTTTTGGGGTTGCTGAAATTTCTGATGATTTGAAAGCTGTATATCAAATGCATCTAAATCAATTTAGTCATTTGGCTGTTAGAGAGCAACACGGCATTGAAATAGTTAATGGTCTTATTGGTCGAAATCCGCTACTGGTGCTTGATCCTGTCTTTTTACTTTCGAAGGAACAGTGGTTAAATATAGCAGATCCAAAAAAATTTAATGATCGATTTATTTTTAGTTATACTAACAAACCTAATCAACTGGAGAATTTTCTCTCGACGACGAATCTTGATTTAACTGACACGTATTTATATAAACTGTCACGGAATATTAAAATTAATGATTTTCTTGAGAAGCATGTTAAAGTTAAATATACAATGTCACCTTCTAAGTTTTTGAGTGTTGTTAGAGATGCACAGCTTGTAGTCTCAGCTTCATTCCACTGTGTTTCCCTTGCGATAATTTTGAATAAGCCGTTTGTTGCAATATTGACTGGCAATAGAGGAAAAGACGAGAGACTTACTAACATATTATCACTTTTGGATTTAAATAATCGAATTTATTCAGAAAATATGACAGAGGAAGATATAAAAAAACCTATTGACTACGATAGAGTCAATATAAAAATAGAGGAATTGAAATTATCGTCACTTGAGTATCTATGGAATGCAATAGAAAGCTAGTGGGAATTGGTTTGTTATAGTATTTTAAAAATTAAATGTACATAAATAATATGGATAAATTATTGGAATCATTGCATTTTGGGAATGTTGATTTTGAACAAAATGTTGATTTAGCGAGTCACACCTATATGAAAACCGGTGGTATAGCTAAACTGTTAATTCTTCCAAAAACTACGGAAGAAGTGATTCAATCTATTAACTTGCTAAATGACCATGGCGTGGCTTATAAGATTATTGGCGCGACATCTAATTTATTATTTCTAGATAATGCGGACTACAGCTGTTTACTTTCAACAACAAATTTAAAAGGGATTGAGATAAATCAAGCTAATAATGAAATAGTTTCAGCTAGTGGGGAAATGTTAGGAGATTTATCTCGATTTGCGCTTTTAAACTCAGTAACGGGATTTGAAGGTCTAGAAGGTATACCCGGAACAGTTGGTGGAGCTGTCTTTATGAACGCGGGTGCATATGGTTATGAAACTAAGAATGTTTTAAAGAGCATAGAACTTGTCGATGATAATGGGAATAGAAGAAGCCTTCTGCTTGATGAGTTGGGTTTGAAATACAGGAATTCTGTATTAAAACGAGGCGAAGTAAAAGGCGTTGTTGTAAGCGCTACATTTAAGATTGAACTTCGTAATCAAAGTAAAATAGAAAAAAGAATGGAGTTATTTCATGCTAAAAGACATAAATATCAAGAATTTTTATTCCCTAACTTAGGTAGTTGTTTTAGTGGCTCAATATATAGAGCATTGGGTAAAAAAGATCGTACTTTTAGAGTTATTTCAATGCTTTATTTCTTGTTTGCTTATAAAATCAAAATATTTCGAAGAGAGTCTCCAATAAATCGAAAGTGGATAAATGACATTGCTTTAAAGAGGTTTAACTTTAGTTATGAAAAACAGCCTTTCTCTAATAAGAATATTAACACTATGGTTAATAGAGGGCAAGGTACAGATGAAATGTTGAGATATATTAACGAGATAAATAGACTCGCTGATTTTAAGATACCGATTGAGAATGAAATTGTTGAGAAATTCTAAATTCACTAGAATTATATTATTATAGCTTTTCCTAATGAATCTTATTTATCTACACCAGTATTTTAAATTTCCTGATGAATCGGGGGGAACTCGCTCTTATGATTTAGCGACTTCGTTTGTCAGAGAAGGATATAAAGTAATTGTAATTACATCTACATCTGACGAAAAATATAACGATCACGAAAAATGGACAATCATTGAACGAGAAGGAATAGTGGTGCATTATATTTATTTGCCCTATGGCAATCACTTACCCTATTTTCAAAGATCTCTGGTATTTGTAAAATTCCTTTTATTTTCATCCTTTAGACTTTTGAAATTAAAAGGTGACATCTTATTGGCAACATCAACGCCATTGACCATCGGCATTCCTGCTTTGATAAAAAAATGGTTTGGGAAAACTCCTTTTGTTTTTGAAGTACGCGATGTATGGCCCGAAGCAGTAATCGCCATAGGAGCTATTAAAAATAAATTCATGCAGAAGGTGCTATATACTCTTGAAAAGATAATATACAAAAATGCAGTTGCTGTAGTCCCGCTTTCCACGGATATGCAGCAATCTATAATTTCTCGTTTCCCTGAATTTAAGGAGAAAACAAATGTTGTTATTGAAAACATTGCAGAAATTAATCGTTTTCAAAATAATTCGGATAAAGTTGATTTAGAAGAAATATTAGGATTTAAACCAAGATTTACGGTATTATATGCTGGTACTTTTGGTAAAGTTAACGGTATTCATAAGGTAATAGAACTTGCTGAAAAAACATTGAAGTTAGATGATCGATTGGTATTTATCCTAATGGGTTTAGGAGTTGAAAAGGAAAATATTATTCAATTAGCAAAGGAGAAAGGTATTTTCAATAAGAATTTTTTTATCTTAAAACCCATTTCAAAAAGTGAATTACCATTGTGGTATAATGTTGCTTCTATGGGTTCTTCTTTTGTGATAGATATACCTCAACTTTGGGCAAATTCAGCAAATAAGTTTTTTGATACGTTGGCAGCTGGAAAACCTGTTTTGATTAATCATGAAGGATGGCAGGCAGAAACTATTCGTTCTCGGAATGTGGGATATGTATTGCCATTTGAAATGACAGATAAAACAGCAGAGCAGTTTGTTCAATATTCTAAAGATGATATGTTAATTAAAGAACAAAGTGTATTAGCCCTAGAATTAGCAAAAGAAAAGTATTCATTAGATGTTGCAACTCAGAGTTATCTAAAAGTGTTTGATAGAATACAGAAATAAATCTACAGTTTTGTTTACTTTTTATTTGATGCTAAATTAGTATATCCACTATGTCAATCGGTTCAGTCGTGGTGTCTCAAGAGTTAATGGAAATGGTAACTGAAAAACCGTTTTTAATTTTGATTTAATGATGGTGTTGGAAGTAACAGTTCGCCTTTCTAATGACTGTAGTGTGCAATTAACCGCGCAAGTCGATGATTTAATTAAATGTATTAACAAACCAACTGATTAAAAAATGTATAAAAACTACATCAAACGTCTTATAGATTTTCTAGCCTCATTAATAGGTTTATTGTTGCTTTCACCAATTTTCATTATAGTTACTATAGGATTGGCTATAGCCAATGGTGGGAAACCCTTTTTTTTTCAGTCTAGACCGGGACGATTTGGTGAGATTTTTAAAATTGTGAAATTCAAAACCATGAATGACAAAAAGGATGCTGATGGCAATTTATTGCCGGATGCAGATCGCTTAACAGCAATTGGTACTTTTGTACGTAAGACCTCATTGGATGAAATACCACAATTAATAAATGTACTCAAAGGCGATATGTCCTTAATTGGACCAAGACCGCTTTTGATTCAATATTTGCCTTTGTATACAGCAACCCAGAAACGTCGTCACGAGGTAAGACCGGGGATTACAGGATGGGCGCAAGTCAATGGAAGAAATGCAATCTCGTGGGAGAAAAAATTTGAATTAGACATCTGGTATGTGGATCATGTTTCTCTGGCAACTGATCTAAAAGTTTTTTTTACAACCTTTAAAAAAGTATTCAAAAGCGAAGGTATTTCTGCAGATGGACATGTCACAATAGAACCTTTTAATGGAAACAATTAGCAATTAGAAATATGTATTTATTTGGAGCAAGTGGACATGGTAAAGTTATTGCAGAAATCGCTGAAAGCAATGCTGTAGTAATTGATGGTTTCATTGATTCAGATCCTAGTAAAATAAATTTATTAGGATATCCCGTTTTTCATGAAATACCAAAGGAAAAAATTCAAGTTATTATTGCAATCGGAAATAATAAAATACGCAAACAAATTGTTAATGCTAATGTTAGTTTTGAGTATTCAAGCTTAATACACAAAAATACGGTGATTTCTAAAAGAGGGTTATTAGATATCGGAACGGTAGTAATGGCGGGAGTTATTATTAATGTAGATGTAAAAATTGGCAAACATTGTATTATTAACACAAACGCATCTGTGGATCATGACTGTATTATAGAAGATTTTGTTCACATATCTCCGAATGCTGCTTTGGCGGGAAATGTGATTGTCGGAGAAGGGACACATATCGGAATTGGAGCTTCTGTTATTCAAGGCATAAAAATAGGCAAGTGGTGCACAATAGGTGCTGGAGCTGTCATTATAAAAGATATACAAGATGGATCTACAGTAGTAGGAAATCCTGGAAGAATAATCAACAAACACAACGATAAATTTTAAATATCATGTCAGATAAAATTTGGCTTTCATCCCCACATATGGGAGGACGTGAATTGACTTATATTCATGAAGCCTTTGATGCGAATTGGGTGGCTCCCCTTGGACCAAATGTGAATGGTTTTGAAGAGGACTTAGAAAAATTTTTAAATGCTGATGTTCAGGTAGCAGCATTATCTGCTGGTACAGCAGCATTGCATTTAGCATTAATTGAATGTGAAGTGGGCTATGGTGATGAAGTGATTTGTCAGACCATGACATTTTCAGCTTCAGCTAATCCAATTGCTTACCAAGGAGCTATTCCGGTTTTTATAGATTCTGAAAAGGATACTTGGAATATGTGTCCGATTGCATTAAAGGAGGCTATCGTTGATCGTATTGCAAAAGGGAAAAAACCTAAAGCAATTATTGTCGTTCATTTATATGGAATGCCGGCAAAAATGGATGAAATTTTAGCTATAGCACATGAATTTGATATTCCAATTATTGAAGACGCAGCAGAAGCTTTAGGTTCTACTTATAAAGGAAAATCTTGTGGTGCTTTTGGAAAATTTGGAGTATTAAGTTTTAATGGAAATAAAATTATCACAACTTCTGGTGGTGGTGCTTTGGTCTGTCATTCTAAAGAAGATAAAGATAAAGCGGTTTTTTTATCGACTCAAGCTCGTGACGATGCACCCCATTATCAACATTCGCATATTGGTTATAACTATCGTATGTCAAATATTTGTGCTGGCATTGGACGTGGTCAAATGGAAGTTTTAACCTCACGTATCGAAGCACGTCGTGCAATGACAAATTTTTATGTGGATTTGTTTGCTGGATATAAAGGTATTAAAGTGTTTACAGAGCCTTCGGCTGATTTTTATTCGAATCATTGGTTAGCGGCAATTACAATTGATTCTATAGAAGCAGGTATCACACGTGAAGAACTTAGATTGGCTTTATTGGAAGTTAACATTGAATCTAGACCGTTATGGAAACCCATGCATTTACAGCCAGTTTTTGAAGGTACACCTTATTACGGAGGTAAAGTCGCTGAAGAATTGTTTGATATGGGTTTGTGTCTCCCTTCTGGTTCTAATTTAACAGATGAGGAACGGGGTCGCATAAAGTTGACTATCATGGATGTATTTGCTGATTTGTAGTCAGAATTTTGTATTTATAGTAATAATTCAATCGGTTTTTAAATATAAAAAAAGAAGGATATAATAAAAGTTTTAAAAGATACTTAGAAAGTAATTCGAAAAATGATTGTTATTGTGAATAACTAAACAATGATATTTTTATCAAATATTTAACTTTTTTTTCTTAGCTTAATTTTAAGAGAAATTAAAAAATAAATATATAATTTCTTCTTTCTGAGCTAATCTATTGAACATTTTAAAATAGATATTTGAGATTTTTGTATCAGGCATTATATTTGCTATTTAAGCTTCTTCTTTCTAATTATCATTTTTTATATGACATTAAATGGAGGTACTATGGTTAAAATAATCTATTTTTGTCATAATATTAAGCAAAATAAATCTTTTAAATTTGAATAGAACATGCGATTAATATCAAAGTATAGTTTTGCATTAGGGTGGTTGGCAGCCTTCCTAATGGTTTTTAGTTCTTGTGGTTCCAGAAAAAATATGGTGTATTTTCAACCGGATTCTACGCATATTAATACGGTATATGAACAATATGTCCCAAAGATACAGAAGAGTGATATCTTAACTGTTGTTGTAACTGCTGCTGATCCAAAGGTGACTGCTCCCTTTAATCCAATAAGTTCAATGCCAACTAGTAGTTTAAATCAATCCGTTGATCTGGCACTACGCCCAACTTATACTGTGGATAATGAGGGTAATATTACTTTACCGATGTTGGGTAAAGTACATATAGAGGGACTTACTAGAGTAGAAGCTATTGAAAAAATAAGAATCGATTTAAGCCAATATATTAAAGATCCAGGAGTCAATATAAATTTCAATAATTTTAGAGTTTCAGTTTTAGGTGAAGTTGCTCGTCCAGGGTCATTTATAGTGCCAACCGAGCGTGTTACCGTATTGGAGGCATTAGGTATGGCGGGAGATCTAACTATTCGTGGGATACGGGAAAATATTACTTTGATCCGTGAGGTCAATGGACAAAAATCCATGCATCGCTTGGATTTAACTAAGCAAGAAACTTTAAATTCGCCCTATTACTACTTAGCACAAAATGATGTGATTTATGTAGAACCAAATAAGGCACAAATAAATAATTCAAAATTAGGAGCTAATACAAATATTATTATTTCGATAGCTGGACTAATTATTACCGTTATATCTGTATTGACACGCTAAATAAGATGATGGAACAACAACCTTTACAACAGAAGGAAAATAAAGAAGAGGAAATCAATTTAAGACAGCTCTTTGAACAGTATGCTTATTACTGGAAATGGTTTGTGCTTGCCGTAATCGTTTCATTAGGGATAGCATTTGTATATTTACGTTACGCTCAGAAAAGTTATAATACTACGGCTAAAATTCTCTTAAAAGATGAACGTAGTGCTTCAGCAGGTGAATTGGCAGGGATTGCGGAATTAAGTAGTAGCTTGGGAATAGGTGGAGGAAGATCATCTTCTTTTGTAACCGATCAAATTGAAGTGTTAAAATCACGTCGTTTGATGCGAAAGGTAGTGACTGCCCATCATTTTAATATTAGATATACAGTAAAGGGGAAAATTCGCTCAGCTGAAATCCTTGAAAAAGAAATGCCCTTTACTATTCAACCCCAAGGTGATCAGGACACTGTACAGTTTAAATTAGATGTTAAGTTTAAAGAAGGAAGCTCGTTAAAGGTTACTGATCTATCGTCGGGAACCACACTGATTTGTAACTTTGATAAAGTTGTTAAAATTGGTGATAACAAGGTTGTTTTTAAAAGAAATATTGGTAGCCAGATTTATAAAGGGGAAGATTTCGTAGTTAGTGTTATGCCACGAGATTGGGCTGTAGATGCGGTACTTTCAGCAATTAGTGTTTTACCTAATAAAGAATCACAATCCTATATTGTTAATTTTGCGATGGTATCAGGTCTCAGTAAAAAAGCTGAATTGGTGTTAAATTCTTTAATTGAAATCTATAATACAGATTTGACTAACGATAAAATGCGTACGACTAAAGCAACTTCTGATTTTATCAATAAGCGGTTGATGCTGATTTCTAAAGATCTTTCGGGAGCGGATGAACAAGCTGCCGATTTTAAATCTGCGAATTCAATGGTCGATATGGCCACAGAAGCTGGTGTCTTTTTACAAAATGCGTCTGAAAATGATAAAAAAGTATTGGAATATCGTACGCAATTGCAATTGGTAGACCATATGAATGACTTCCTTAAAGGAGAAAAAGAAGGTCGGTTATTACCTTCTAACATTGGTTTACAGGATGCTTCTATTGGAGTAGCTATTGAAGGTTATAATAAATTGGTTTTGGAGCGTGACGATTTAATGAAATCTGCATCGGAACTGAATCCAACAGTTATTGCATTAAATGAAAATATAGGCGAGAGTCGTAATAATATTCGTCGCTCTTTAGAGAATTATCAACAGGTTACTAAATTAGCGTTGAATAGTATAGAGCGGAAGTCTAATGAGATCAAAGGACGTATCAGTTCAATTCCGAGCCAAGAACAAGGATTCAAGAAAATCTCTAGACAGCAACAAATTGTAGAATCTTTGTATTTGCTTTTATTGCAAAAGAGGGAAGAATCTGAGGTGAGAGCCGCTGCTACACCGGACAACTTAAAAATCATTGATGCAGCCTATGGTAATGGTGTGCCAGTTTCTCCTAAAAATAATATGGTGCTATTGAGTGCTGTTGTTCTAGGGTTACTTATTCCTCTTGCTATCTTATACATTAAATTCTTATTGGATAATAAAATTCATTCACGTAAGGATATTGAAGATATTGTAAAAGTGCCTGTGCTAGGTGAAATTCCAAGTGCAGAAGATACTGTGATCCATCAAAATGATCGTTCTTCACTGGCGGAAGCATTCCGGATCTTACGTACGAATATGAATTTCATGTTTGGAACAGATCAAAAGGAAACTTCAAAGGTAGTTTTTGTTACATCAACAATTTCTGGTGAAGGAAAATCATTTGTAACAACAAATTTGGCTCAGATTTTATCGATGTCTGGTAAAAGCGTATTGTTGATTGGTGCTGATATTCGGAGTCCAAAAGTTTTGGATTATCTCGGTTTATCACATTTACAACACACGAATGTAGGTATTACTCAATTCTTGATCAATCCAGAAATGGATGTCGACAATATCATTATTAAGAAGCCCGGTAACTATGATTTTGATGTGGTTTACTCGGGATATATTGCACCGAATCCAGCAGAGCTTTTAATGAATGGCCATTTTGATGATGTAATCAAGTATGCGCGTGAACATTACGATTATATTTTAGTGGATACAGCTCCAGTAAGTTTAGTGACCGATACCTTGTTGATTGCACATAATGCTGATTTAACTTTATACGTATCACGTGTTAATTTCTTAGATAAACGTTTATTACAAGTGCCACGTGAATTATATGTGGAAGGTAAATTGAAAAACTTAGCTGCTGTTGTCAATGATGTTGATTTTGCTCGTGGTTACGGGTATGGCTATGGGTATGGCTATGGCTATGGCGACAAAGGCTCTAAAAAAACTGGTTTTGCCAAATTTTGGAATGATTTTAAAAGTAAATTAGGAATCAAATAGTATATTAATTGGATAAAAGATGGCGCATTTCAAAATAAGAAATGCGCCATCTTTTATTGATATTCTTTTATACCTGTTAAAATTAATCTTTACCTAAAAGTCTAGAATAGGTACGTACAAATGGGAAAAACAGAATTTCTTGGGGCGCATATTTGAAATAATTTCTTAGACTTTTCCAAATACGATGAGTACTATCGGGACGTATTGAAAAGGGTGATATCTTTCCATTTACAAAGCGTTCATCATGAAAACCAAAATTACCAGAATACCAGATTTCTTCCAGCATCCATTGTGCATCCCAACCTTCTGGATAAGGAAATGGAAGTGATTCTTTTCGTAATCCTAAATTTTCTACTAATATGATGTGCAATAGGTGCGTCCAATTTAGTATTCCTGCTTTCTTATAGATTGTTTTTAAAGCTTCTGGGTCGATTTGTGAGGTAACTGAGTGGTAAAGACGTGCTGAATCGCATATTTGTCTTAAACCAATTCCAAATGATATTAAATGTTTTAAGATATGAGCATTTACTTGTAATAATTGTAGCTCTGGAGCTAAAAGTTTAATAGGAACATCTTTTATGAGTAATTCTTGTTGTTTGTTGCGATACTTTGTTTGTAAATCTTTAAAAAAGCTGTTTTTAAGTGGACTGATAAGATCAAATAACCGTTTATGATGTTCAATATGAATCCCGTTCCAGTCATAATCTAGACTAAATCCTGCAGTGTCCTTGAAAACTAATTTTTTATCCTTAAGCATTTGCCTTGCTTTGGCATAACCATTGTCTTCGAAATACCAATCAATATCTCCAGAAATACGATGTTGTGGTATTTCATAACAAGCTGCTACTCCTTGTCCTTTTTGTAGAATAGGTTGAAGCCCCTGTTTGATGAATGCTGTATATTGTGATGCGATTACTTCATTCATCTTCGCATTATGGCGTTCGATCTGATCAATTCGGATAGTCCATTTCAACCGTAGCGACTGTGGTGGCAATTGATTCTCCTGCAGATGTTTAAAACTATCGTATATAAGACCTTCGACCGTATGGTGAATAGAATAGGATCTTATTTCTGACCAATCAGTTTCCGATAGTGGTGTTGTAAGTTTTAGTGATTCTTTTCCCCATAATCCGATACGGATTAATTGAAAAAAAATATCCCTAAGTCTAATGTCCATGTATTTTTATTAATATATTGTATATTCAAAAATAGGTTTTTTTATTGATTTATGAGTTTTTGAAGCCCGATGATTTTTCTTAATTTTGAAATTAAAAATTTTACAGTCACTTGTGTGGCTCAAAAATTGCTAGGAACCTTCATGAAAAACAAAAGCTTGGTATGCATACGATTTTTGTGATTGCAACAACAATGTGACCAATAATTTCGTTTCTAATAACAAATCAACTTATACAATGAAAAAACTATTTTTTACCCTTATTATGTCAGGCTGTCTTGCGACTGCTTCAGCCCAGTTTTCCCGTCCTATTAGTATAGGTGCTGGTGCAGGAGTTTCTTATGGCTTGACAGATCTGAAGAATTCAAAAGTAAATTTTGCATGGTACGGAGAAGGGGATTATTTATTAACCCCATTTGTATCTGTCGGATTGCAAGCACAGAAAGGTGAATTAACAGGTGAGAGTAGGGAGAATTCCTACAAGAATAGCTACTATGCAGGTAACGTGAACGCAAAGTTAAGATTAGGTCAATTTATGGATCTGCCCGATAATTACAGTTATTATACTTTGGGAGCAAGTACGTTTCAACGTATTTTATCGAATGTTTATATTGGAGCTGGTGCTGGATTGATGAAAAATCGTATTTCAACAGATTTTAGCAGTGAGTACAGAGAAGCTATTACCAATATAGGAGGAGAGATCGCTGAAGACCGATCAGGTATTCACTTTGTTGTTCCTTTAAATGTTGGCGTGGATATCCCTTTTGGACGCACCTTATATGGTCCTAAGTGGGCTATAAATGTAAACTATCAGCACGGATTAAGTTTTAATGATAACATAGATGGTATCATAAACAAAAGTAATGATCAATATGGCGTGATGACTGTTGGTGTAAAATATGCCTTTTTCAACCGTAACTAATTTGATTTAAACTTACTCTACTATAAATAATAACAACCGCAATTATGAAATATCCATTTAGTACAGAATTCACAAATACGAATGCATATAGTTTGGATATTACATATGACTTATTAAAAAACTAACCGAGCTTGCGAGCTCATGTAATAATTATATGCATATGAATAAAATGAGAAAACACTATCCGACATTTACATTCGGGCTGTTTATTTTAGCAGTTTTAGTGTCTATGCAGGCTTGTAAATCAAGCTCATCTATATATAAAGCGCCTAAAGTTGCCGCATTCCGTGCTGGCGAAATGCCAGCGCCTCCGGGAATGGTTTATGTACCTTCTGGAACTATCCTTTTTAAAAGCTCTCTTGACACTGCTGATACGGGTAAAAATGTAAGCTTAAGTGCTTTTTTTATCGACGAAACAGAAGTTACCAATAAACAATATCGTGAATTCATCAACTGGGTAGCAGATTCAATCGCCGTAACCGATTACCTGAATGATGATCAGTACTTTTTAAATACTGGTGAACAGGGAGAGGAAAGAAGAATTGACTGGAAAAAGGTAAAGAAGGCTTCTCCAATTTGGAAAAGCAATGATCCTACTATCCGTGAGCGCTTAGCGCCAATGCTCGAAATGAGAGGCTCTCAGCGCACTTTAAATCCAGAGGTGTTACGCTACCGTTTCTCTTATCAAAAGACAAAAGGGAATATTAAAAAGGTCTATGTGACCGATACGGTTCCTGTGATGCCGGTTGAAGAAATCTGGTCTTCCGATTTTCCAAATGCACAACTCGCTTCGCTTGATGTCAATTACTTTACACATCAGTCATTTGATTATTACCCGGTAGTTGGTGTGACCTGGAGACAGGCTCGTGCTTTTACAGACTGGAGAGGTAAAGAGATCATGGCGACTTTAATGAAAAACTCGTACTTGAGCGGTTACCAATTGACTTTAAGTCTTCCTACAGAAGCGCAATGGCAGTATGCCGCTGAAGGTAAATTGGATCCCCGTGATACTTCTTCTACTAAACGAATGACAATCGACGGTTCTGAAGGTAAAGAAAAACTTGCCGTAAACTTTAAGCAAGGTGATGGTACCTATTCTCGTGATGGCGCAACTTTTACGCTGCCTGTGAAGTCGTACACACCTAATGCGTTTGGAATCTATAATATGGCAGGGAATGTTTCTGAATGGACATTGGATGCTTTTAGTCCTTCTGCAATGGTTTTTGTGAACGATTTAAACCCTGCTCTTTTGTATGATGCAGATGAGAAAGATGCGGATGCACTGAAAAGAAAGGTCGTTCGTGGTGGTTCTTGGAAAGATAATGGTGAGCAATTGAATACGGATACCCGTAATTATTCGGTAGACTATGAGCCGCACTCTTACATCGGTTTCCGTTGCGTGATGTCGGCATTTGAGATGCCAACGATCCAAAGTAAGACTAGAAAATTTTAAAATATAAATTCAGATGAAGATATTTATAACAATGGCAATGGCTTTAGGATTTACACCGGTCTTTGCGCAACAAGAAATACCGGATAGTTTGAAATCGCAACAGGTTACAACTGCCGTACAAGGAGAAGTTTTAATGGATACCATACCGACAACGGATGGTTTTTATCAGGCCAATAACCTGGAAGATGCAGTTCCTTTCGCGTATCCTGAAATTAATATGAAAAATATTCGCTTTTATAAGCGAGTGTGGCGTGATATTGATCTGAAAGATGAAAAAAATGCGCTTCTTGCTACTCCTGGAAATTCATTAATGGAGATCATTATGAAATCTATCGAAACGGGCAAGTTGTCTCTTTATAGTCCTGATGATGATTCTTTTAAAGGTAGAATGAGTGCCAACGAAGGTATGGCTCGTTTTACGGATAGTGTACTGGTTCCAATTTTTGATGATGAAGGAAACCAGATCGATTCAAAGATGACCTTAAATGAATTTGATCCGACCCGCGTAACGAAATTCCGTATTAAAGAAGATATCTTTTTTGATAAACAGCGTAGCCGTTTGGAGAGCCGTATTATTGGCGTTGCTCCGCTGATGAATATTACAACTTCTGCTGAATTAGCGGAATCGGTCGGTTCTACTCCTGCATTTTGGTTGTATTTCCCGCAGTTACGTTACAGCTTGGTTAAAGTGGATATTACAGATCCGGATAAAGGTTTATACGATATGACGATGGATGACTTATTCGTTCAAAAGAAGTACGCAAGTACCATCATCCGTGAGTCATCTGCCGGAGCTTTGAAATTGGGTGATGAAGCACAGCAAGCGCAAGATGCACAGCAGATCGAACAAAAGATCGATGCATATAAAAAGAAACTGTGGACAAGTCCTAAAGGGGTGAAAGAAGAAAACTTGGAAGAGTTTATTCCGAATGCTCAGAAACAGAAAAAAGTAAAGAAAAAATAAGCGTCGCTTAATATTGCTATCATAAAAAAAGCATTCTCAATTTTTGAGAATGCTTTTTTTTATGTCTTGTATTTAACGTTGTCTGACATATTTAGGTTTATTTAAGATGTTGCGTAATTCCTCTTCGGTATAGTGCTGTTGACCTTTGGCATTTAATTTAAAACCGCAAACCAGACGGAGGCCGCCCATGCAATGAAACCGCTTTTCATAAACTTCCCTGGAGTATCCTGTCAGTTCCAGCAGCTTACTACGGGGGATACCATTTTCAAAGCCATGTAGGATACTTTCTGTCCTGTAATGCTCGGCCAATTGTTTTTTGCTGAGCTTGCAGCGCTCAGGTGTTTTGTTGCTTGGAATTTGGCCAATGGAATGAATAAAATCATTTAGAGGTTGATTAAGCTTCCAGGTCATAGCTCCTGAAGTCACACCCATTTTAGCTTCTAGTTCTTTTACAGTGGGCGTTCTTCCTAATTTCTTGGCCAAAAGGAGGTAATGATCTTTTATACTGAATTTCGTTAATGGGATTTTCGTCCCCGCCATATAGCATAAGTTATTCCACCCAAATTTTTCCTTAACGTACCATGCCGAAGGATAGTTTTCCGGTTTTAAACGTTGATAATCTTTTATATATTTAATCCGATGCTTTTTGATCAGTTTAATAACGTTTTCTTTCGCTTCTTCTTCGGTCATCGTGGTGATCCGGTAGTATGGTGGTAGTCCAACGTATTCCAAGACATCAGCCCAGGTGCTGACATTGAAATGGGTTAAATAAGACCGATCATTATAAAGGCCATTACTTTTTAAACATTCTGAGATCGCAGGCGACCGCTGGTGCTTGATGTAATAACGGACTAAGGAGTTTTTTAGTTTCCCTTTCGAAGGGATACGTCTATCATTAGCATCATATCCTGATGCAATGATAAATTTATTCCAAGATCCAAAATACTTGTGGATACTTGTCGATTTTGAAGAAAATTCTCTACGCATGGGGATGCGCTTATTCGTTTGATAAAAATCATGTAATTGGGCAAATAGTTCAGCTTTGACGATAGCTTCGGTTTTTTTGACATTAGGCTGTAGTCCTGCGGCTGCAATAAAATTGTTCCAGGTGCCAAAATAACGGCGGCTCATCGTATTGAGGTTTTCCATTTCACGACGTACGGGAGTTCTTCCGTTTTTAGTGTAAAATTCGTTCACGACCGAAAAAGCTTCTGCGATGATTTCTTCTTGTGTTGGATTCAAATCGTACTGAAAATATTAGTTGATAGAATAAGTTTATAAATGCGAATATTAAAGATAATATTTTTCTTTATTAAAATGAAATGTTGCTATGAAATGGTTAGAAGGTTAGATAGTTAAATAGTTAGGGGGGTAGTTTGTAAGAAGGTTAGTATTTAGATATTAGAATTTAGTAATTAGACAAGATAGGCTTGTCCGTTACTGCGTTATTTGTTTAAAAGTTAGTTAGTAGGTTAGATGTACTCGTTACTCGTCATTTGGTTACTAATAGTAGAACCGTGTAAAGGTAATCCAACAAATAACCGAAGATCGGATTAATGTGGATCTAATTACGCTATGAATGTTTGTTATTTCAATCAAATTGGTGTTATTTGTCTATAATATCAAACAGTATTAAAGTATGAGTATCAAGAAACAAATCGTTTTCCCTAGGCTAGCCAAACTTATGGAGCAAGTAGGCGAAAATATAAAACTGGCAAGAAAGCGTCGCAAACTAACAACTATTCAAGTTGCAGAGCGGGCTGGAATTGCGCGCTCAACTTTATACCTTATTGAAAAAGGAGATACAAGTGTCGCATTTGGTGCGTATTTAAATGTGCTCCGAGTATTAGGTTTACAAGAGGATGTCTTGCAATTAGCATCAGACGATGATTTAGGAAGAAAATTGCAAGATCTCGAATTATTAAAGTAGACAATGACACAAAACAAATATCAAGAGCAGAAAAAGAATTGATGAGTAGCGCATTTAAAACACAAGTTTAAATGACTTAATATTAGGGTTAAGACAAAGGGGATTTAGGAAAATGCTTTATCATTGATGTCATCATATTATGAAGAAAAAAATAGATAGTTATGGAAACCAAAAGTTGGAAAGATATTAAAGATACCGTTTACGGTGAGGTTGGTACAGAGAGAAGAGATGAGCTTGAAAGAGATTTTTCATCATTTCAGATTGGTTTATTACTAAAAAAGGCGCGTGAAGAAAAGCATCTAACGCAATTAGAACTTGCTGAATTGGTTCATAAAAGGCGAGAGTATATTTCAAAAATTGAAAATAATGGAAGTAATCTCACACTTAAAACTTTATTTGATATTGTAGAAAAGGGCTTAGGTGGAAAGGTTAAAATCTCTATTGGACTTTAACATACTTATTTTGAGAAGTATTTAACGATTAAAAAGCAAAGTGAATATGTTGAATAAACTTGACAAAATAGCAGATAATATTTCTTTTTCTGAGCGAGTACGATTGGGTATTCAAAAAGCATTAATTAAATTAGCTCATGAAACGGCGGAAAAGAATGGGACCTTATTTGTTAAAATTAATGGCGAGATAAAAGAAGTTGCAGCGAAAGAACTTTTAAATTCCTTGCCAAAGGAATAATTAATAAATATCACCATTCGCATATTACACGAACCTTATTTTTTACTTTCGTTCATCTGCGACAGGTATTCCTATTACTGGCGTTCGCAAGTTTTGAACAGGCAGGAATGCGATCAAACTGCATTTTTTTTAAATACTATTTTTTGGTTATGATTTTTTTGGATGTTGGCGCTAGGGCGATAGTAAAGATTATCTAACGATAGAATATTTTCCTTATCATCCCTGCTGTAGTAGATCAGTAATCTTAACAGCTTAAATATGATTTTAAAAAGATAGTAAAATCTCCTAGGCACGAAAATTGTAAAAGCCTAGATTTAAAATTAAATATATGAAAAAGCTAAAAAATTTATTTTTGTTAACATTGTTAGTTGGTGCTACAACATTTTCTTTAACAGGCTGTAGTGATAAAGATGATCCTGCTCCAGAAGGTGGAAAAGCTAAGGTTCAGTATAAGCTGATTGCTTCAGAGGGTGTTAATATTTCAACAATTGTCTATTATTCTGATAATTCTGTTGTAACTAAAACAGGTGATTTTGGATCGACATGGACAAGCGAAATTGTGACAAACAATGAAGAAACCACGATGATCAGTGCAAATGCTGTTGGACCATCTGATCAATCTACTTTAAAAGCGCAGATATTAATTGATGGAAAAGTGGTAAAAGAAAACCCGGTGTCAACAGGGAAGATATTGACAACTAATGTATCGTTGAAATAAATTTCGTACAAAAACTATTATTCATCTTATCTAAGGTATAATAATAAGTTTGATATAGTATGTTAATAAAGAAGACCGAATGTTTCATTCATTTGGTCTTCTTTGTGTTAGGGTATTTGATTTCGATACGTGTATTTTGAAAAAATGCTAAAATAGACTTTTCTCCCACGCCTAAAAAATTTCTTCTTTATTACCAGTTTCTAAGGTTCATGTCGTTATGTTCAGCTAAATGTTGTCTTATTTGAGCAAAAATTATCATATTTATATACTTACCTGAATTGTTTGTTCACTGTTTATTACGCTGGATAACATGAGAACACCGAATTCAGTAAATACATTTGGCGCAGATCTTCTTCCTCCCCAACTTGAGGTCGCATTTTGCGACTTTAAGATTTCAAATTCTTAAATAGTTAATGTGGACATGAAGTTCTTAGCAAATCTGGTTAAGTTGAACCGTACATGTTCATTTAATCTTTTCTTTTCAACCCCATATAATTCTGCAAAATCACTATCCATAACTACTTTGTGTCTACAGAGTTTCCATCCTTGATAGTATGATATGATACTATCAAGGATATAATTTATTTGCTAATATTGGATCATCTAAAACTAGTAGCTTAATTCAGTTTTAGTTTAAATGCCTATTCTATACCTCTTATCTAAGCTAAATTTCTTGTTTTTATTCTACACACTAATTTTGTCGTAAAAAAATCAAAATAGTATGAAAGGGTCTCGAGGTGGAGTACTTTTTTGAAAACAAAAACAGGCATTATGAAAATAGGACAAAAAAGATTACAGCTTATAAAATATTTTTAAGGTTGGTACAGTTCACCTTATTTGGATTCAATTGGTATCCCGACTATTGGTTACGGAATGCCTACCTATACTTAGAAAAGTGACGATAAACGATCCGGATTTACCCAAAACAGAAGGATAGCTTATGCTTTTAGAAATACTTTCCAATTATGAAGATGATATTAACCGGTTGTTGCTAAAGCAACCTCGTTAAAATCAATTTGATGTACTGGTATCTTCTTATTCACCTCTGTAGTAAAATCAGTATAGGTAAAAAGATAGCCTTTAGGAAGTATATCTAGAGTGAATGTTATTTAATCAGTAGTTTTTATACCTTTTTATTACATCGAATATATGATTTTGTCCAGTTTATTATATAAAAAACTGGACATTTAGATTTTAAGTTATAATGTCCAGTTTTGCTTATAGGTAGACTTACCTGTACTTGCGCTATTAATATGAATTATTAGTAATTTTTGCTAAATTTTATCGGTATAAGGTTTATAGTAATAAAAATAGTGAAAATTTACTCTCGTTTATCTAACGCAGGTAATATTTACACTTGTTATTGATTCTTATCTGCTTGCGAAGATCAATAGTCTTTATCCCTCACTTTCCTTTCGTTCATCTGCGACAGGTAATCCTATAACTGACGTTCGCAAGTTTTGAACAGGCAGAATGTTATCAAACTGCATTTTTTTAAATACTATTTTTTGGTTATGATTTTTTTTCTATGTTGGCGCTAGGGCGATAGTAAAGATTATCTAACGACAGGATATTTCCCTTATCATTCCTGCTGTAGTAGATCACCATTTTTAGTAGGTATACCCTCGGGCTTCCTGCCTGCAGGGCGGGCATCCAAACGCAGGCGTTTTTTTTGATAGCAGTAGTATGACTCCGTGGCCAGGGTTAGGGGTATTTGGTTCTATGCTTGTTAAAGCAGCGATCCAACCATTCTTGAATATAAGAAACTGAACACTGATTGAGTCAAATTTTAGACCTATATTGGGTTTAACTGCAGACAGACCCATTGTTGTGGCTAATTGCTCAATATAAATCCAACAATTGGAGTTTCCTATCGTTTTGACGCTGTTAAAAGTACGGTCTTTGCAGGTTACAAAGTGAAATACTATCCATTTGAGGATGCTGTGGATATCAATTATCTTTCTGTAGGGATTCGTTATCACCTGTAATACGGATAAAATATCAAATGGTTGCCGATTACCAATTTCGCATCTTTATTTTGCATAAATAAGTAAGTTTTGGTTTACATTTGATTTAATTAGAAAGGACTTCAAAAATATTGAAGTCCTTTCTATTGTATTATAGATAGCTGAAAATCAAATAAGAGCACTTAAGATTTACAATTTATTAAATTTTAAGTTTCAAGAGATTAATCTTATCTTTCAATTTCCTTCCCCGATCTTGCTTTCGTAATTCTATTATAGGACTCTCGCAATGCATGTTTTTTATTTTTTTTGGTATTAAAGACTAAATTTTGCACCTATTTGCCCTCTTATACCATAATACTCCACTTGACTAGGTCTCTCAGGTACTCCTAAATAGTACTTAAAACGCGTATTTAACAAATTATTTGCTTCAGCAAATATTAAGATCTTCTTATTGACACGGTAAGAAATGTTAGCATCCATCGTAGTATTTTTATCGAAGTATTCATCATATGAAGCATCGGCCCCAAATGCTACAATATTAGCACCTTTATTGTTTAAAGCCAGTCTCGTTTGCAGTCGGTTATTCTCGTAAAATAAAGCAATATTAAAAAGACTGTTTGCTTGACCCGGAATACGCGTTTTATCGTCCCTACCGATAATCTGCATCTTCGAACGTACAAACGTATAATTGGTGTTAATTCCGAAACCCGATAAAAACCCAGGAAGAAAATCCAGTTTTTTACTTATTCCAAGCTCGAAGCCAGCTACATGTGCATTTTCACCATTTTGGTCCTGCATGACACGCACATTTTCTTTGCCTTCAAATTGATCATAAAATTGACTGCCTTGGAAGATCGGATCTTTTATCAATTTGTAGAAAGCACCTGCGGTGATAGCTCCAACATTATCAAAGAAATACTCACCCATAAAATCAAGATTATAGGATTTGATCGGAACAAGTCCGGGGTTACCATAGAAAAAAGTGTTATCCTGAACTTTGTACGATCCGCCAGCAACCAGCGATCCAAAATCAGGTCGTGAAAATGTTTTTGTGGCCGCCATTCTTAGATTTAAATCTTCCACTGGTGTATATTTCACATGTAGCATCGGTAATAGGACCGTATAGTTGTTTTTCTTAGTTTGAGGAGTAAGTTTTCCTCTATAGTTTGGTTGCCCTTCAACGGCTTCATATAACCATCCCTCAACTTTCAAATTGGTGTGTTCGGCACGAAGTCCACCCACAAATGAAAGTTTATCAGATGCATTAAACGTCATCATCGCATATCCTGCTGTATGTTTTTCATAAACATCAAAATTAGAACCAGTCTGTACGCCATTTGCTACTAGTGCAGAATTGGTAGAATCAATTTTTAGATTATCACGGTGCTGATTAAAAAATCCTGCTATATCCTGTGTTTTTATAAATTGAGGGAATATACCAACAAACTGGTTGCCGACATTTTTCATGTAAGCATCTGTATTTGGTTTAGACTCTAGATTAAGGTCCGTGTACAAAGGAGCAGGTTGAGTGCCTCCCTTATCATCCCATATCCAGGTCGGAAGCTCGTAGCGTTCTGTTCTTAATTTATCTCTGTATTTGGCTCCGACTTTTAACTCTAATCGGCTATTGATTTTTCTTTTTAAGTCTACCTGTGCGATTATCCTATCCGTTTCATTGATATGGTGCACTTCCATCTGTACCGAATTGAACCGGTATTTGCTATTGTCATTTACCGCATTAGCGTTCGGGAGAAGGGTCTGTGGAGACGAAGGATCAATGCTGCCGCCATCGATTAAATAGGAAGCCATTTTCTTTTCATCCAATCCTGTGTAACCTACATTTTCTTGATTGTACTGTACAATAAGGTAGGATGGGAAATCTTTGTTTGGGATATTTCCGTAATTAAAATTATTGTTGTAGTGTGAAAGCTGTACATTTAAAGATGTATTGGCATCCAATTGAAATTCTCCTCCAATATCTCCCCCGTACAAACGTGTTATCAGTTCGTTATTGATACTCTGTGCTTCTGCGCGATTTTTTTCATAGCGTAATCTGAGCTTATTATGTTTTTCATTATCATTCAGAGATCCATAGATTCCTCGTATAAATATTTTTGAATTCGGACTTAATTTATAATCCGCAGCCCCATTAAATCCCAATGTTCTCCGTGTACCATAGTAATCGCGAAGCTCCATGCGAGCGATTTTGTGATCTGAAAAACGAGGTTCATAATTATGGGTTGCCCAGTCTCTATTCCATATATTTCCATTGACTATAAATCCGAAGCGGTCATTTTTGCTCCTGTTTCCATATAAAATATTTGCGCTGTATATTTCGCCACGGGCATAATCATTATAACCGCCGCCCAAAGACACATCAAAGGTTTTTTTATCAGGTGAAGTTTTAGTGATAAAATTGACAGTTCCGCCCATCGCATCACCATCCATATCTGGAGTGATCGCTTTGGATACTTCAACGAACTGGATTAATTCGGATGGGAAAAAGTCAAATGCCGTTGAACGTGATGTTGTCTGTTCTTCTGCTGTTGGAATTCGGTTACCGTTGATTGTAGAAGAGCTCCACTCAGCGGGTAGTCCACGTAATGAGATGAACCGTCCTTCCCCTTGATCCCGCTCCAATACCACTCCAGGTATGCGTTGCACGGCCTCACCGGCATTGCGATCTGGTAATTTGCCGATACCATCGGAAGCAATGATGTTGACAATGCGGTTCGACATCTTCTGCATATTCAAAGCTCGTGCTTCTGTTGCTCTTCGGGATTGATTGACCGTAATATTTACGGTACTCAATTCATTTTGATTAGAAGAAAGTTCTACAATACCAAGATTATTGATATCAGAACTTTCTAATGTTATATTTTGCCTCTGACTATTATATCCGATAAATGAAATAAGTAACGGGTAGCTGCCTTGTTTAATATTGGAGAGCCTAAATTCCCCATTGACATCTGTGCTTGTCCCTATTGATGTGCCTTCTATTTTGATAGATACACCAGGAAGTGGACCTTGATTATCGACGATTTTCCCCTTAATGCCCGACGTTTGGGCATAGATTTGACATGTGATAAAACTGAGGACTAATAGTAGTATATTCGTTTTCATAATTTATAAATATGGCAGTAAAACTATAGATAGTTTAGTATTTATAAATTAACGTTTGCATATTTAATAAAAAGATAATAATTAGCTTACATAAGTTTTTGTCAGTGTTTCCTTTCTGAAAATCAGTTGAATATGCCTTTTTGTAATGTCAGGTCTATTAAAATTAATAATTTCGATAGGCTGTGTGTCTGTTTTAATTCCAGATTTTTACCGTTTAGCTCATTATAATTTATAAACATAATTTTAACATTTGTTAACTAAGTTGTATACTAAAAACTTTGTTGCTTCATGATTATAAACTTTTGAACAGTCAATGAAACTGATTCGCCATGGAATATGAAAGAAGATCTAACTCAGACTATGGTTTTGGCATTAAAGGATATTCATATGGGATGAGTATGTCCTCAAGCTTTTCTATAGCACACTATAATCCTCTCTTGTCTACTAACTAAAAAGCCTCAGACTTATACAACCTGAGGCTTAAAAATAAACATTGGCTACTAACTCGACAATTCGGCTCTTAAAATTAATAATTGATTTTAAAATGTCAAAAAATATAAGAAAAATAGCTCTAAGGGGGAGGCCTAGAGCTATTTTTCTTATATTTTTATGATAGCATGCTTATTAAAAGCAACACTAAAATAAATATTTTCAATAATTTTTCAAAATAAAAAGGCTCTATCAAAAAATGAAAGAGCCTTTAAAACCTGTAAACATGACAATATTAAATTGAAGCGTACATGAAGATAAAATAAATCTTTTAAATACGGCTAGAAAAAATTCAAATGCAGTGTTTTTACTTGGAGATAGCAAGTATTTCTAACTTGGATTCGATGTCTTTTTAGAAGTTATAAACGAGCTGATAATTTGAGGTTAAAGTATCCTTTTTTTCATTTTACAATATCAGCTTCTATTTTTATTGCGCATCCTATAAGCTTTATATCGGATATTTATATTTTTTATCAGACTGATCAGGTACTTGATGATGCGGTAACAACTATAACCGATGAAGACTAATATTAAAATCGTTATGGTATAGTCCAACCACTTTGGCAATGAGTTTTTTAGTACAAAATAACCCATAAACATAAAGTAGCCAGCAATGTAGAGTAATATTTGAAATCCTCTGGTATTTCTACTTTTAATCCCAATAGCGTTGCCGTTGCTGCAGGCCGTATTATGTTGAATAGAATTCAAGAGTTGATGTTAGAAGGTGTAGATTTTGCCTTTGAGACTACTCTTGCTACGAGAAGTTATGTGACATTAATTAACCGTGCAAAGGAGATTGGTTATCGCGTCACGTTGTTGTTTTTTTGGCTTGATTCACCCGAGATGGCTTTTAAGCGTGTGTTAAAACGAGTTTCATTAGGAGGTCATTCTATTCCAAAAGATGTAGTTTTTCGACGGTATTATAGAGGTGTTTTTAATCTATTGAATTTGTATAAACCTATTTGTGATACTTGGATTGTCTTTGATAATATGGGTCTTGTACCTGAGATTATTGCGAAAAAAGATGAATTTGGAGAAATGGTTATTAATAACGAAATTTGGTTAACGATTAACAGGCAGAGTGTACATGTTGAATAAACTTAAAATAGCGGATAATATTTCTTTTTCTGAGCGAGTACGATTGGGTGTACAAAAGGCTTTAATCAAATTAGCTCATGAAACTGCGGCAAAGAATGGGACATTAGTCGTAAAGATTAATGGAGAGATCAAAGAAGTTTCGGCGAAAGAATTATTAAATACCTTACCAAAGGAATAAAATATATCGCCTTCCGTATATTAAGCGAACCTTATCCTTCACTTTCCTTTCCTTCTGCTGGTTTCGGTAAGGCCAATAACTGGACGCTCACTATCTCCATAGAATTGTCGATGCGGCAATCCATGCTATCGATTAAAAATAAATTCTAACCATTATGAACTACTCCTGTTTACCACCAACATTAAATCCTATCTTTTTTCTTTCTTTTGGGATGGGTTCCTCTATTTTATCTTGGAGACGATCAATGTATTCAAATACTAGGTCAATATTTTTATCTTGACCTTCCTGTTTTTTAGAAATCTTTTCAACCGTTTGTTTTATTTCAGCGATTTCGAGGCGTAGATCAGTGTTATCAATTAATAACTGACGCATTCGTGTAAATACACGCATAATCTGTATGTTTATTTTAATCGCAATGTCGCCTTTTAATACTGAAGAAAGCATTGCAACTCCTTGTTCTGTAAAACAAAATGGAGGGTGCCTTAATCCCTGTTTGTCTTTAATGGAGGTCACAAATTGTGATCTCCAAATTTGAAACTCACTGGTTGACATCTCAAACATAAAATCATCGGGGAATCGGTTTATATTTCTTCGCACGGCCTGTTTTAGGACTCTTGTTTCTATTCCATACAATTCAGATAAATCTCGATCCAGCATTACTTTATGTCCTCGGAATACATATATTTTGTTCATCACCACCTCTTCTGGTAGTATTGATAGCGTTTCTTGTTTCGCCATAATTGGTTAAATATATTGGTTTTCAATATCTAAGATAGTGAAAAAGTAATAATATCTTAATCTTTAGACTTATCTACTTCATCTGATTGCGGTAATAAGCCGATAACTGGACGATCACCATCTCAATAGAATTGTCCGGAGGTCAATCCATGCTTCCGATAAAAACAAATTATACACATTAATGAACTATTCTAAATTTATATGGTTCTAGGCCGAGTGCAAAAGTAAGATTGTGAAATTTGAGCTATCGTCATTTAAGTAGACCTGTGTATAAAAAAAGTACTTCAAAAATATCGAAGTACTTTCTGTTATTATAGGTAGATGAAAAATCAAGTGAATAGCAACTAAGATTTACAATTTATTCAATCTTACTTAGAAGCTGATAAATCTTTGGAAATAGCCTTTTTATTAGCAAGTCTCTTTCTGACAAAAAGAACAACTTGAATAATATTTATTACTATTACCACTCCATATATAAGATGCAATACGATCATAAACTAAATATACTAAAAAGTTTTAGTTTTCAAAGGAAACGCTTTTTATGATAGACCTTCTTCTTCAATTTTCTTTTCCTTCAGCTGGTTTGGGTTACAAACCAATAACTGGACGCTCACCATCTCCGTAAAAGTATTCGAAGAGTATATGTGGCTTTATGCCGAAAGCTATTGCAAGTCCATATACCTCGCAGGCATATATCACTCCTTTTGTTTCATTAAACAATTCTCCTAATCTTGTATTACCTATTTGAGATGCTTTGCTCAATTCTAGTCTAGAGTTTAAATGAGGAGCTAAAAGATCTCTTAACCTGCTAGTGGAATTAGAACTTATTGAATTAAGTAGTTTAGCTGGATGATTTTTAAAGAAGTGCTGGCAGGAAGTTTCTAAATTTTGATTTAATAAAATAATTACGGAATAAAATGCTTGTCCTGATAGCTTTGCGGTATCATTTTCCATGATTGAATATACCTTATCTCTACTTTCTCCAAAAGTAAATGAACCTTTAAGTTTCTTCGTGAGTATATTGTCTATAAATTCTTTGAATTTATTTAAATTATATTCTTGATAATCAATCATTTGAGTATTTTTAATATTAAAATGAGATTATTTTATCTCGTTTGTTTATATATTTTGTATATTTGATTAATAATCAGTTTATTCTGATTGTAGTCTCGGAAGTGGAAACGACGAATTTTCAAATGATATGAGACCATAGGGCTTGCTGCCCCCTCATCTTTTTGTATATTTACAAAAAAGGGGAAGGCTTCCCTATTGGATACCATGTCAAGGGCTCTTCGTCGTGCCTCACTGCCGGTTGAAAATAGTGGAGCCTTCTTCTTATATAAGGCCTTCACAACCTTCCGCACGAGACTTATTTTCATTAACCAATGTTTTATTAACCGAATAATGATGAAAAGAAAAGAGTCCAGAAATCCATTTTTACGTCTGCCGATCCAGGATCGGGCAGGGCATAGCGCTATTAATGCGTTGATAAAAAACAAGCTCCGACAACCGGAATAGCTTGTATTCCATTAAAACCAAAAGGGCGTATCTACCTGTGATGGGCAATGAATAATGGCGATAATAATAAATAACCATTTTAACTGTCCGATCCCTTGTTGGTTTTACCGATTCATAGCTTCACTATCAGCGCAAAAGCAATAGAATTTCGATTCCTTAAAATTTCACACATTAAAAGTAACGAATATTTTATTGCTAAACAACGATTAAGCTTTTATTTGTATAGATTTTCTGTATAATATGAATCGGTTTTTATTCGAATTATATAAAATGCAATCACGAAGAAAAATTTTAATACGTACTGAAGACATATTATTGCATTTTTTCCATCTTATTTTTTAACTGTTAAGCTGTTAATAGCAGGTTGCTGGATTTCTAGAGTCCAGCCTGCTAAAATATGCTTAACGTAACACTTAATCGAATGCTAAAAAATAGCAAAAGGGAAAGCTATGCGCTGTCCCCAGAGGAAGAAATGTTTTCGTACCAGTCTAAAAAACGTATTCCAATCCTCAAAAAACCTGTTATGATAAGCCTTTTACCGGAAGGAGCTTTTAAAAAGCGAGTCGTGGAATCGACAAAAGAGCAAGTCCGCAACCGACTTAAAGATAGAACTGACGAGCGCCCGAAAGATCGCTACTATTCGTATGTGATTGCTTCTAAAAAGGAGCACGAATCATACAGCGCGGTGGTTCGTGATGAACGCAAGGATGTGCTCCGGATATCACTGGTGAATATGGCTATTTATGAATGCTATTTGTTTGCAGTGGGATTGCCGTTGAGTTTTCCGACGGAACACATTATCGTGCACGGTGAAGATAAATCCAAGTTGGTACCGCCAAGAACCAATAACTATCGGGAGCAGTTGTCTGCCCATAATGATTTTTACGACTATGAGCTCACCGTACCTGCCGATACGGAAAGAGAGCAGTATAGTCAGCGGATATTGAACGACCTGAACGATCACTTTCAACTGGAAGTACATATCGAGAATCTTTCGGTCGTGAAAGACAGTAGGTCTTTTATGACAGATAAAGGTGAATCAATTGAGCTTATTTGGGAAAAACAGCCGACTATGATCATGAAAACGAAAATAGGGGCTAAAGTAGGGAAGACTTATCCAATGTTAGCGGAGAGCAATTAAAAGTAAAGTTTCAGTGTTTATCGATCCCCTTTCTGCCGAGGGCTAAAAAAGACTTTAGAATCAAGTCTCCCTCGGTATGAACTGGAGTATGGGCACATTATGTCTAAAAATATGATTAAAATACATATAAAATATATAAGCAAGCTCTGGAGCTATCTCCAAAAGTTGATGCGGTCTGGGGGCGAAGGTTTTCTGTTGGTTGGGAAGATGATGATGGTGATGCTGTTGGTAATGGGTGTTAAGGAAGGAAAGGGACAGGAGATTAAACCTCTAAAAAGTGGTGAACTTATTCCAGATGCCGTTTGGCTTACTCCTTTACACTTAAACTATTTGAATGGTGAACAAAAAACCATTACTTTTTCCGATCTCAAAGGTAAACTGATACTTTTTGATTTTTGGGCTACCACATGTCCTTCTTGCATAGAAGGGATTCCGAAAATGGAAGATTATCAAAAGCAATACACGGATAGCATAGTAGTTATATTAGTGAATAGCAAAAGGAATAAAGATACACCCCAAAAGATAAAGAATACTGTAGAAAGATATAAAGAAAATTATGGTTACACGATTGCTCTACCCACATTGTACGATGATACTTTGTTCACACAATTGTTTCCACATAATACCATTCCAAATGTAGCATGGATATCGCCAGAGGGTCGGTATTTAGCTAATTCGTTCAGTAGTTCGGTGAACGCCGAACTTATCAGAGACGTGTTGCAGAAGGGTACTGCCAATATACCAAGTGTCAATATAGTTCGAAATCGTGATCGAAACACCACACCGCCGTTAATCGATACTGTAGGCGTGAAAATGTTATCTGTCTTTACAGGTCATGTCAAAGATTATTTAGGAGTTTATCCAAATCTCATCCATAATCATGGAAATTCATTGTATCAAATTGGTAATTATAGTCTGTCTTTTATTCTTGGGCAAGCATACGCAGAGGAGCTGAAAGGTTTCAATTGGGTAGACTATGCATTTGATCCTAAATTGGATAAGGGATTTAAACGGAGATTATTCTCAGATGATGACGTCTTAAACAATTATTGGTATCAGCTCTACGTGGCGGATACGATCACACAAAAGGATGCTGTTTCCATGTTACGAAAAGATATAGCACGATATTTTAATGTCGAAGTAATTAGAAAGAACGGAAATATTGATATCTATCATATCACAACTGGAAAGGGCATTGAAAAAATAAGATCCACGGGTAAAATGACCATGATTTCACCTTTTTTAGATCATACTCCAATTAAGCTTCAGAATGTTAAAATCCGATCATTGATAATCATGCTTGCGAAATATTTTGATAGACCGCTGAACGTTGACATAAAAGATGATTTAAATATTGATATCATTTTACCACAGGGGTTTCCCAATCTCCCTTTGGAGGAGAAAATAAATTTATTGCGGCAGCTTGGGTTTACAATTACAGCCCAAACAATACATAGGGAATATCCATATTTTCAAAAGACCAATTAACAGACTTACTTTATGAAAAGATTTATTTATATACTGGCCATCGTTCATTCTGTATTTACTGTACATGGACAAGATGTGGGGAAGTCGTGGATCAAAGGAAAAGTATATGCTGCTGAGACCAATTCACGCCTTAATAATGTCAATGTTCGTGTGAAAAATAGTCAAAATATCGCCTCTACAGATTTCAAAGGTGACTTTTCATTGCTTGTGACCTCGACTAAGGACTCTGTATTATTCTCTTGCGTAGGTTATGCCGACAAGATCTTCATTGTTCAAGATCTTCTCAATAGTCCTCATATCTTCCTATCCAAAAAAGATAATTATTTGCAGGAAGCTGTTGTCAATACGGGCTATCAAACAGTCAAAACGAATGAAATGACAGGTGCTGTAGATGTTCTTACGACCGATATGATAGAACAACAGACCGGCACTAATATCATGCAACGGTTGAATAATATGCTGCCCTCAGTTAGATGGGATAATGCCCCAATACAGAATGGCGATCTACAAAAATTACCCATATCTGTGCGTGGACTCAGTACGATAAATGGTAACCTGGATCCTTTAGTGGTCCTGGACGGATTTATCTACGAAGGAAATATTACTAACATAGATCCTAACAGCATCGCATCGGTGTCTGTACTCAAAGATGCTGCTGCGGCAGCGATATGGGGAGCCAGAGCTGGTAATGGTGTAATTGTGATTACTTCTAAAAAAGGATCATTTTCCGCCGAGCAGCTCTCAAAGATATCTTTTAACAGTACACTGATTTTTTCAGAAAAAACAGATCTCAATAAGCTTTATCAACTATCCAATAAAGACTACTTTGATATGGAAAAATACATTTATGACAATGGATATTATAAAAACTATTCATTATTGATGCCTTATCAAGCTTTGACTCCTGTGATCGATATTTTTGAAAGACGTAGAAATGGAACGATATCAGCAGTAGATTCTACTCGGTTAATAGATGATATTTTGATGCAAAACGGTAGAAAAAATTATTCTTCCGCTTTTTATAATGTGCCTTTGACGCAGCAATATGGACTGAATGTATTAGGAGGGAACTTAACACAACGATATTCTTTGTCTGTAGGTTATACCGACACGCGAACAGAACTTGATGCTAGGTCAAAAAAGATTAACATGCAGTTGTCTAATAGTTTTCAGTTGTTGCAGCGGCTTCAGCTAGATCTCAGCATATTATATACCAATCAAAAGGATAGCGAGGGTAGACCTTCTTATACATCATTGACTCACGGCGGAACAGCTGTACCCTATATGCAGTTCTTAGATAAGGATGCCAATGAGATTCCTTTTGAACGAGATTTTCGCCAAAATTATCTAACGCAAAATTTTTCCAAAGGCTACCTTGACTGGGACTATTTGCCGCTATCTGAATATAAGCATGCAAATATAAATGGCCAACTAAATGAATGGTATGGTACTGCAAATATGCGGTACAAACTTTTTTCATTTGCAAATATCAATTTAGGAGCGCAGTTACAAAATCAAAGGGTTGATAATGTAGGATTAAACACATTAGATAGTTACGAAACGAGAAGTTATATCAATCAATTTCTAGAATATAATCCTATAGACGATGCTGTCAAATATAATGTTCCATTGGGAGGGATTCGGAAATCTAATACCGAAGTAAGCAGTTCTTATACATTTAGAGGTCAGTTGGATGTCAATAAAAAATGGCAAAGGCATCTAATTAATGGTGTCCTTGGTGCAGAAGCGCGAGAAAATAAAATTAGTGGTGAGAGTATGACTGCATATGGTTTTACAGAGCGCCCTTTATCATCTGTACCGGTGGACTATACTGCTGTTTTTTTTACAAAGCCCAACTTTGGCATCCGGCCGATAGCAGGCGCCCCTGATTTTAGGAAATTGAATAATCGATTTGTATCGATCTATGCAAATTTTAACTACGTTCTAGATGAAAAATATGCTTTTTCTGGGAGTTTCAGAAAAGACGGAGCTAATATATTTGGTGTGTCCAGCAATGATAAATGGTCTCCTTTATGGTCAGTTGGATCTTTTTGGGAAATCGGAAAGGAAGATTTTATTCAAAAAGAATGGTTAGACATGTTGAAATTCAGAATTACTTATGGTTATAGTGGAAATGTTGATCTTCGAAAAACACCGGATCCAATTGCCTATATCGGTTCTGCAAATTATACTAACCTTCCCATGTTGCAGATCAATAATCTCAATGACCCTTCCTTGCGCTGGGAAAAAATAAGAACAATTAATTTGGCAATGGATTTTGCAATTCTAAAAAATAGGGTTTTTGGCAGTTTTGATTATTATTTCAAAAAAGGAAAGGACTTATACGGAATGAGTGATTATGATTACACTACTTGGGGATTTCAGGGCAATATCACAAAGAATGTTGCAAGTATGGAAGGGCAGGGGTATGATTTAAATTTAAATAGTAAAAATATCCAGGGGCGGTTCAATTGGACGACAAGGCTTGTTCTCAGTAGAAATAACAGTAAAACATCAGATTATTACAATGCCTTAAATAATAGTGTTTCTCAGTTTCAAGGAAATGGTTATACCATTCAGCCTGTTGTCGGTAGGCCATTGTATGGACTATCTGCTTTTAAGTGGATGGGGCTGTCCGAAGCAGGAGAGCCGCAAGGCTTTTTAAACGGTCAGGTAAGTACCGATTATGCTGCAATTATCAAAGATATCAATCAAAAAGGTGATGATAGTGATGCTATTTATTTTGTTGGGGCTTCGAAACCGCAAGTATTCGGAAACTTGATTAATTCGTTTGGATGGAGAAATATCGGTATCTCTTTTAATATAAGCTATCGCGGTGACTACTATTTTAGAAAACCGGTAACAACTTATCACAGTCTTTTTAGGTTTGGAAGTGCTTATCCGGACTATGAACATAGATGGAAGTCTGCTGGCGATGAAAAGAAGACCAATACCCCTGTTATGAAATATCCTCAAGAATCACCATTGTCGGATAGCTTTTATGCAACAGCAGATATTAATGTACTGCGGGGTGATCATTTAAGACTGGAATATATTAACATCGACTGGTCTGAAAATTTTAGAATAAAAAATAAAGATATGCAACTAAAAATATATGCCAATTTAAACAACCTAGGTTTATTGTGGACTGCAAATAAAGAACATATAGACCCAGAATTTCCATATAGAATGACTCCTCCAAAAATGTTTTCAATTGGTGTTAAACTCGATTACTAATTATAGATCATGAAAAATCAATTTTATTACTTTAGGATTGGCTTGGTCATTACCACGTTAATCTCGCTATGTTCATGCGAAAAATATTTGAGTGTGCAGTCGAATGATCAAATGAAGATTGTGACATCTTTGAATGATATGCAAATGTTATTGGATGATACCAGAATTATGAATATGTCGCTTTCTTCTTTTGCAGAAGCATCCGCCGATGATTATTTTATTGATGATATAACTTACAAAACTTATACAGACACCGATCAGAAAACATACATGTGGGACAATTATAATTACTATTATAAAAATGATTGGGCTTATGCTTATAATGTAGTCTATAATTGTAATTTGGTTCTCCAAAAATTAAATGAGGTAGATCAAAATCAGAAAATTACCAAATTATTTGATGCAGTAAAGGGTACTGCTTTATTCTTTCGCGGCAATCAATATCTGAATCTGTTGTGGACATATGCCAAAGCATATGATCTGAATAATGCTAAAAATGAACTTGGTATTGTGCTCAGGTCAAATAGTGATTTTAATATACTTTCTAAAAGAAGTACAGTTGAAGCAAGTTACCAAGCCGTAATTTCAGATCTTCGTCAAGCAGAGGGATTATTACCTGATCAAAGTAACGTTAAAACGAGACCTGATAAGCTGGCTGTGTGGGGAGCATTAGCTAGGACATATCTATCTATGGGGAGATATGACTCGGCATATTATTATTCAGACCGATTATTAGCTGTAAATAATGATTTAATGGACTTTAACAACAGTGAAGATATTCAGCCCAATAATCAATATCCATTTAAATTGTTTAACAAAGAAACGATTTCTTATTTCGAATTGACCCCCAGTATACTGACAAGTCCGGGAAATATAATGGTGGATACGGCTTTGTTTAGTAAATACGTGGACAATGATCTTCGTAAAACATACTACTTCAAAATTTCAAAAAATGGGTACGCGTCATTTTATGGTAATTATTCGGGTAGCTATGCATTGTTCGGAGGAATAAGCACTGCTGAAATGTATTTAACAAGAGCGGAATGCGCCGTAAGAATGGGAAATATAAGCAGTGCAATTCTAGAGACCAATAGACTTTTACAGAAAAGATATAAGCTTAATACATACAAACCATTTGAATCAAATAAAAAAGACGATGTATTGGATTGGATTTTAATGGAACGTCGAAAAGAACTCTTGATGCGCGGTCTTAGGTGGATGGATATCAAAAGATTAAATGTTGAGGCCAGGGATATCAGTTTAAAACGGATTATCAATGGTCAAATATATCTGTTAAAGGCCAATTCCGAACGTTATGCTTTACCGTTGCCAAACGATATAATTAGACAAACAGGGATAGAACAAAATAGACGATAAAATATGATAAAAGAATACCCCTAGTAAATAATTTTACAAGGGGTATTTTTTGATATTGCTTGTTCGAGTTTCCTAAGCTATATAGGGAATTGCTAAGTTGCAGTTCTTGTTTTGGATCAGTTTCTATTAACAGGGTTGAAAGGAGTGGTACTCGAACCTCCAGTTTTTGTTGGAATGTAATTGCCTGATGATGTCAGTGATGATCCTAAAGTGATTCGCGATGGATTTAAAGCTGTACCGCTTGAATTTAAATCTGTATGATCCACAGGGATATTACATGATTTTTGATTTGCGCCGTCACATGCTTGACCATTTGGCGAAGTAGTCCACATCGATTCATCTTCGACCTGAGATTGAATAGCGGGATTACCTTGAAATTGAACTGTCACAGGAATTAATGATTTTCCTGATGTCATATTACTCGCTTTAAAAGCTGAGAAACCTCCGATTGTTCCAATTGCCAATAAGGCCATTGCGTTTGTTTTTATAAAGTTTTTTAAGTTCATTTTTCAGGTTTTTATTTCACGTGGTGGAAAAAAAACACGGTAAAAAAAAGTTATGTTTAAAAATTGTAATTCATAATTGTTGCCTCTGTCGATAACTGGGTATGATTTTGGCGGTTTTAATTGGTGTCAAAATACTTTAAATTGATACACCGGACTACTGGGGAAGGTGTTCATTTTCTGAGCCATCACAAATGCATTTGTTTTAACCCCTAATGGTTTGCTTTGTACTGTACCAATTGAGATCAGGACTAGATACATGAGAAACAACCGCACGCTTTTGCTGTACCCCTCGCTATCACCTGGGGATAATAAAGCAGGACGAAGTAGCCATAGTCCCAATGTAGATATGCTCAATAATAATATATTCACAACCAGATGCCACTCCCAGGACATTTCATTAAATATTGACGAACAGGTACATGGTCGCTTTTCATAAACTCCAGCTACACCAAGACCTATAAAGACAGTAAAGGCAGAGAGGAGTAGGATAGAACCGCAATAACCTAACCGTTGCAGTTTGTTGCCTCGAAAAGCCTGCAGGATACCGGTGAGGATTTCTATCAGTGGTACTAACCAAAATATAATGCCTATCGACCAGTCGGGCAGTGGTTGCTGCTGCAGGGAAATCCGGAAGTTCTGCCAGCTCCATGCTTTCTCCAAACCGACAAACAACCAGAAGATGATCAGTAAAATACTGATGCTCGTACTGATGATATTTTTTACCTTGTTGTTCATGTTTCCTTAATCTTATTTTCGCTTAACAGATTCCTTGTTTGTGATTTGGCGCGGTATTATTTTCTATATAATACCACTGTGGCGGTTTCAGTAAATCCACAACTGCTTCCCGCATATCGTGAGCTTGATTTTTTAAAACCTCTTGTGAGAATCGTTTGATACTAACCGTTGAAGTAACCAAATATATCAGTGCAATGGCTACAATTATGTATGGGTTATATCGTTTGATTAGAATTTTCATTACTACTTTGTTTTTGTTTGCATCTTTATTCAAAGGTAGTGCGTACTGAAAAATTCCATTTCGGCGATTGACATATTCTGATTTCGGAGTTTTTTCAGTGAAGGTTAGTTGATTAGAGGGTTAGAAAGTTAGAGGAGCTAGGAGGTGAAAAGGTTATGTGGTTAGAAAGTTAGACAAAAGTTAGAACGTTATGGTGTCCGGAGTTTGTGGTTAAATAGTTTAACTATTTTCAATAAATTATGTAAATTGGAGCTTTCTTATTTAACTGTTATGATATGATAAAGTCTTTTTTACCGCTTTTTTTTGTTTTATCGAGCTTGTGTTCGTTTGGACAGTCTACAACCAGAATTGAGGCCTCTCCAATAGAGGTTATGCCTGCTGCTTCTGGCTTTTTTTCCGAAATTAAGGTAGAAAATATAGAAGGGGTACTTTCTAAGAATTTAACGATTTACTCTTTCGATGTAATTTATAATGGTAAGGTAATTGCCAGAGAGGGAGTTAAAAAATCAATTGAAGGAGCAGGAAGTGAACTAGCGGCTATGAGTCGATTGAGCTATGAATTGCTTTTTCCTTACGCAGTATTTGAAACGGAAGATCTATTGACATTATTAGAAGAAAAACGAGTGGAAACAAAGAAAATCGGTGAGATGAAGTATCTTAAAACACCTGATTTTACTTTAATTGAAAAAGATGAAAGTGGTCAATGGAAAGTTGCCGCTCCTCTGGGAAATAAAGTCATTATTAAACTTTATAAAGAAACAGTAAATTAACACCTATTTTACTAATTAGAAATATATAAAACATGCCACACATGGAGTATGGCATGTTTTGTTATTAGATCGTCTGATGTAGATGGCGAGTCTGGTATTTCCTCAGGTCTTCATATTTAAGACCAGACGCTGATAAGCGCTCGGTCGCATACCTGTTTCCTTTAAGAAAAAATCGGAAAAGCTGCTGACTTCACTATAGCCACAATAAGAGGCTGTTTCACTTACTGTATATAGGGCTAACTTTTCTTTTGCTTTTATAACAATAAGTTCGTGCAGGTATTGTTGCAAAGTCAGGCCAAAATACTGCTTGTGTACAGCAATGAGCCGTTTGTGCCCGACATCGAATTTTTCAGATAATCCACTTAGTGATAGATTGCTGAATTCTTGATTAACGAGGTCTTTTATAGCACTACGTACTCGTTTAGCAAGATCTTCATTTGGATCAAGCCATTCATAACTCGTAAATTGTTTGAACTTAGCAATGTCAAATAGGATATAGAGTATCGTGATTATCTCGGCTTCGTGACCGGGATGATAATGAAAGAATATCTCTTCTAATCGCTGGATCTGATAACTCGTTTTTTCTTTGATAGGCCAGATCGGGGTCTGGAATAATTTCTTTTTATCCCGTAATCGTGCGGTTCTAAATTCATAGAGAAAGCTATGTGATGGAAAGATGTTGGCCCGAATAAAACCAACATCAATTAATAAACCATAGACAAGATAATGACCGTACTGAAGGTGGACGGAAAATTTTCCTTTTGGTACATAGGCGTACGTGCCATGTCCACCTGGTAGCTGAATATGATCTTCGCTCTTGTTGTTTTTGATAATAATTTGACTTGGGGATTTGAAAGCATAAAGCAGATGAAAATCTGATTTTTCTGTTTTAAGTGGCAAGATACAGTCTGCTTCAGCATATGCTTCAATACGGTATAAGAGTACTGAATGATAGTCCAAATAGGTCTCCATAAGCTGTATGTTTTCGGCTTCGTGCCTAACTGTAGTAGCATCGGGATGCTGTGGCAGAAAGTTGTGCATTGGTCCACTGAATTGTGCAACTTGGGGTATAGGGAAGTGATAGGTTTTGATCATTGATTAGGTGGTTAGATAGCTAGAAGGTTAGTTGGTTACTTCATTGTAATTAGATTATAGTAATTAGATAAGCGTGTCATGGTTTTTACTGCGTTACTTGTCACTATGTTACTGATTACTGGGTTAACTGGCTAGACTATTACGGGTTAGACTTATATGTTACTTATTCTCTCGATATTAAAAGAAAAATTAGTCTATAATAATAATTACCTGTTTAATTGATAAAAATATTTCTGAATAGGTGTTTTTATAAGGTGAATGTAGGGGTTTTAAGAGGTTAAATATTTTATGGCTTTTAAAAGCGTGTAAATAGAGCTGTTATGTGTATTGGGAAATTATTTTCATCAAGTTGGATAGTAGTGCGATTTTAGGGTAAATGTAAGGGCCCTAAATGAACGGTTATCGGCGCCAGATAACTGATGGTATTACTATTTATAAATGAAAAATCATGAAAAGAGACGAATCACTTATTATGGAAATTAAGAAATTGCCTCAAGAAGTAGGTCAGCCTTTTGCGGAGATTAAACGCTATTTAGCCTTCCTGGGCGACGAAAAGAAAAGCGATATTATTTGGCTATAAGTTTATTTGGCTGTCTATAAATAATAGACAGCCTTTTTATCAATCCTTCAATACTCTTTTTATGAACCTAACCACGCATTTGTGCAGGGACAGTACTGCTTTTAAATTCCGTGAGATTGCACATTATACAACCAATATATATGGGGTGTTCCCAGAACTGACGACTGCACAGTGTTATGAAATGATGCAAATGCAACAGTCGTTGCAGCGTCTCGCTTTGACCAAAAAAGACCGTAACGATCTGAACAGACAATTACGCGTTATTATTTCACAGCTCGATGTAACGCAAGAGGGCTGTATCTGGTTTTCTTTTCATATGGGACCTTACCATCTGTTGCCTCATCTATTGCTCCGGTTAAATGTGAAGCTCTATGTATTGGTCAGCCAACAGGTATATGACGACTATAGCCAAGAACTTAGTTTAACGCAGTATAGTGAAAACATCCGTTTAATTAATGTGCAAGATAAGGCTGCCATCTGGCATATTAACTATGCTCTGAAATCGGGGCTGCAGCTACTCGTATATTTAGATGGAAATATGGGCGTTGGCCAACAGTCGAAACATAGTATGCAGTTTCCATTGGGAGATCGATGGTGGTCATTAAGTTCTGTACTGGCAACACTGGCTCAATATCATCAAATACCGGTCGTACCGATTTGGCTATTCATTAAACCGGATGAAGGCATACAGCTTAAACTTGGCAAAATGCAGATCATTACTGATGCAACAATATTTTTACAGGACCTCTTTCTGCAATTTTACCATGATCTGCTGTGTTATCCAGCGCAGTGGAAAGGCTGGTTATTTGTGCATCATGATATCCGGTCGACTCCTATAAAGTTGGAAAATACAAAGACACCACATAGTTACCCCGAATTTATTCCTTATCCGATTTCAGATCAATATTTTTTATTGGAACGGGCTAGAGGACTTTTTTATCCTGTGGATGCTTTGCTTTACCAGCATATTATGAGGAAAATGAAAACCGAATTAAATCTGAATTTTGAATTGTTTTAAAAAACAAGTATATTAATGATTTGTCAAGTTAATTTCTTGCGATCCTGTAAACCTAAATCTTACTTTTTGATATGCACGAAAAACGAATTGTTTATCGCTTACCTGGGTACGGTATATTTTTTTTATTAATAGGCTACAGCTTTTTATTCTATCAGGTAAATCATGCTAGTTTTGTTGATCTACCCTTTGTGCAGTTTATCTTTATTGCCTTGGCTTACAGCGGTGTTTTTCTAGCTGTTAGACATTTTATGGTTGATAGGTCGGGCTATTTCCGACGAGGTTTGAAGATACTAGTTTATATAGCCTGCTTATACATGCTGTATTTCCTACTATTGGTCACTTTACTGTTTTTACTTCCCAGACAGTGGACAAGTTCTATTTATAAACCTCATCTCACTATTTCTCTATTGCAGGTGGGGCTGGGGCTGGCTGTATTCTTTTTTAAATATAGCTTATATGCTTGTCTGCTCGTGTTGTTCGAGTCGCGGATAAGTGCTCTGGTATGGATGGGAAAACGGTTGCTGCTCGTCAAAAAGTTACAGATCCGCAATAACATGTTCCGTCGTGATGCCTCGCAAGGGAAGGTTCGAGCACTGGTACGTGTGGAGGTAGCACACCTGTTACGCAACTTACTGCAACAGTTATATGCTTGGAAAGTTATTTCTCAAACCGAAAAGCAACATGTTGATCGGTTGCTTCATTATGTGTTAGATGGCTTGTCGGATGAAAAACTACAGTTTGTTACCTTGGATCAAGAGATGGAAGCGGTTGAACGGCTTAACCAGATCTACCCCGAAAGGCAGGTAGATCTGCTGTATCCTGACCGTTTGGGAGGCCACTTGGTACCACGTTTTATGCTTATATCGCTCTTGCAAAACTGCCAGAAACATGGGGTGCATGATAGTTCCGCGCTCTTAGAGATACAGCTGAGCAGGTACATGATGCATATTAAGGTGTATAATAAGATCGCTCATGATAAAAACTGGCAGATCGGAACGGATGGAACAGGTATGGACCGATGGCGTGACATTGTAAGGTATTTTTATGCCGATGCGGCGGAGGTTCTCATTGAGATGCAGGATGACCATTATTTACTGACGATTACGATTGACTACAAAAAACAAATTTGATAAATTATGTTGAAGAAAATTAGAGTTGGAATAATCGATGATGACCAGCAGGCTATAGATTTTTTAAGTGCCTATGTTGCAAAGACCGATGGACTGGTAAAAGTTTTTGAAACAGTTGATCCACAAAAGGGACTGACAAAGGTGAAGACAGGTACCATCGATTTATTGATAGTGGATATGATGATGGCTAATCTTTCAGGTATAGAATTGATCGCTCAGATCAAAGAACTGCAACGGCCAAGCCGAAAGTCCAGACTGGGTATGCAAGTGATCATCTGTTCCGGTACAGATAAATATGCTGCCGCAAGCTATCATTATGATGTGACCGATTACCTGCCAAAACCGCTGGAATATTTACGTTTTGTAGAAGCTGTCGACAAAGTAAAACAGTATTGGAATGAAAGGCACCCTATACTCATACCCAATGAACAGATTTTTCTGGTCAAAGTTGGAAGTATGTACCATCATAAGCTGATACGGATACCTGAAATTATCTTTTTGGAGGCCGATGGTATGGAGTGTATTTTGTGGTTTGGCGATGCGGTCAAGATTGTTGTCGGAAAACCAATGTCTTATGTATTGGAGCGGTTACCTCGTGAACGTTTTATTCAATGCCACCGTTCATTTGTGGTCAATACAGACTATATCGTTGATATTTTCAACAAGGAAATTAAGATGCGATATCTGGCAAATGAGGTGTCGGTCGGTGACCGAAATATTTATAAGGAATTTAGGTTATGGGAAGTGTCTAATAAATTGTGATGCAGCAGTTTAAATATTTGTCAGATGTTCAGGATGTTATGATCCTGAAGAACCAGTCTGAGTAAATTAATACTGAATATTAATTTTCAAGTTTTCACTGCGCTCCCATCAGGAAGTACGCTAACCGTTTATGGTCTTGTTTATGCCCAGTAGCTATGTCAAAAATCAAGCTTATCGAACAGATGCAACAGACTTTAACCCAATTGATACAATATGAGGTTAAGCCTCTGCTGTCCGATATTCCGTACGAATATTTACTGAAGGAGACCATCGCGCGCTTTCCTGCTGACCCGACCTCCCCTCAGGTTCTGTCGAACATATATGAATTTGTATGTCTTGCCTCTCCTCATCTTAAGGAGCAACAGGTTCAACAAGAAAACATACCTCCTTATGTCGATATTGAATGGATCTGCTCGGTGCTGGATATTAGTAGATCTACTTTTTACGAATCTGTCAACCGCATATTACTTTTTCCAGTCGTGAAAGTCGGAAGGCGCCCTTATTTTTTGAAATCGGAGGTCGCAGCTCTATTTGAAAGAACCAAAGGGATGGGGCCTCATATTTTAGGGAAATTAGCAAGTAAAGCCCGAAAAAATTTAATCGATTGACTATTCCCAAGTCTTTCTTGAATCACTCTTTTGCGTCGGCTATCCACAATTTGTGAATAAACATGTTCTAATTGTGAATGAGGGATTACTTATCCACAATTAGGGCATAGCTGTTGAAAAATAGGGAACACTTATTATAAAATAGCATTCACTATTTCTAAAACTTCGATCTAAGTCTCAGCAAAGTTATCCCCGGATTGTGAATAAGGGGATACTTATTGTGGAAAGACGCTCACTTGTTAACCACATTGTCTTGCTCATTCTTAAAAAGTGAACCTTCATCGCCAAACTGTGTTCGAGTTTTTAAAATTATCATTCCTTCCTATTAAACGTTGAGTGCTGTCTTGTCGATAGGTAGTCGATCTTTCTAAAGAAGTGCGCCCTTCTTATAAAAGAGCATCTGCTTTTAACAAATTTTCTGATGCTTGTTCTCAAGTTAGGAATGCTCAAAGTTAAATAGTATCACACTTTGATGCGCTATATCAGATATATGTCTAGATTATTACCTGGAATCCATTCTTTTGTCACAAATCTTTTGAATTTGTTTGTCCGGAAGTCCGCTCGGTCGTCCGTTAATGTCCGTTAGTGTCCGGAAGTTCCATTTCTTGCAGGCACCACGGCTATGTTTGCTTCATGATGTTCGTCCGGAAGTGCATCTGAAACTAATTTTTTAACGGAGCGAAAGCTCAATAATACCTAGTGATATGAGAAAGAAAAAAGTAATCCTGGACTATTCAGGAATCAGCGATCATGAGTTCAATACCATGATCGGAAAGGTGCTGGACTGTTTGGACGGGCACACACTTTTGACCGATTTGCCCATTCCATTGGCTGATCTGAAAACACAGGCTGATGATTTTAAACTGAAATGGCAGAAAGCGAGCCGCGGAGGAAGTCTTTTGGAAATTGAAGAGAAGAATGAGAGTAAGAAGGCGTTGGTCCAAAGTTTACGGAGTATTGCTTTTTATGTCAATACCGTTGCCGATGGCTCCCGCTCCATCTTATTGAGCTCGGGATTGATTTTGGAACTTGACCCTAGAAACGTAGAGGTACCTGCTGTGGTCAAAGAGGTGGCATTACTTGATGGAAAACAGCGTGATCAGTTGCAGATCCGATTTAAGCCTCTTAAAGAAGCGATCTTGTATGAGTACCAGGTATCGAATGAACTGGATCAGTTTGAACAACCGATATGGGGAGAGACTTTTCAGGCGAGTTCGAGTTATGGGAATGTTTTTTCGCCTACTAAACCCGGTTATGTTTACTACCTAAGGGTGCGTGCACGTAATAGAAGGGGCATCGGTGATTGGTGTGATGTGGTCAGTTTAACAGCTCGCTAAAACGGTATGGGAAATGTGCTGGTGCAGCGAATCAGACAGGGGAAGCAAAGTACCCTGTCTCATCTCTATATCGATGGAGAATTTGTGTGTTATGTATTGGAAGATGCCATTCGCGATGTGAAAATCAAAGGTGAAACGGCAATTCCCACCGGAAGGTATTCCCTGGTCTTAAATACCTATGGCGCCATGAATGCGCGGTATAAACGTCGGTTTCCGGACTTTCATCAGGGTATGATCGAGATCAAAGAGATTCCGAATTATAGCTATGTTTATATCCATATCGGAAATAATATTGGTGATACTTCTGGTTGCATCCTGGTTGGTAACAGTTATGAATTGATCGATGGGGACTATGAGCTAAGGAAATCGAGGAAAGCATATATTTCTTTATATAAAAGGCTGATCGACAAAATGGCATATGATGCAGTTTGTGTGCAAGTTGATAACCAAATGCTAGACAAGTGACGAAGTAATCTAGTGATGATGTTAGAGAGTGAGAAGGTTAGTAAGTGAGAAAGGTTTAACTAACTAACCTCTAGCTTTCTAACCTTTAAAAAAAAGACAATGAAAAAAATCATAAAAAAAATAAGCGGTGCTATACAGATCATCTTGTTGGCGCCGGTGAAGTTACCTGCTAAAGTGTTGAATGTCCTTAAATATATCGGACTTGGAATGGGTATTATTGAGTCTGTAATGGTAGAAGATGAAGAAGTCGCATCTGCGGCGAAAAATAATTCACAGGCACGCTCTTCAAATGGCCTTTTGGGTGGTACAGAAGATGATGTTGCCGACGCTATAAAACCTCCAGATCGCATCGTAAAATATGACCTGGAAACTGGAAAGGAGATCAGGGATGAAACTGAATGATATCCGGATTTCGGCACTTGGAGGTACGATCTGCTCCATATGGGCAAGTTTCTCCTTTGGTGATCTTTTTCAGACAGCACTCCTCGCTGCGGTTGGGACAGTGGTGAGTTTTGTGACGAGTAGACTATTAGGGAAGCTAAGGAAAAGAAAGTAGAATGTTGATAGTGAAGGTGTAGTATTACTTTTTATACTCTAGAAATATCTCTTAATGTTTCTTTACACCTTACAATAGAAAAGGCTGCAACTGTAAAAAGTTACAGCCTTTTTTTGAAATAGTTCGTGTTCGGATAGTATCATTTGATACTATCAAGCGGTAAATGATTATCATAAAAAAGCCTCCCCCGATTAAGGAGAAGGCCATGTGTAAATAGGTAGGTATTAGTTTCTTTAGTTCGCAGTTAATGCTACTGCATTTAACTGTCTTGATGTTCCATCTGGACCGACAGCGACAATGTTATCAAAGATAACACGGGTGCCCGGTGTGATACCGTTCAAGGCAGATTTCATGCTTGAACTTAATTGACCGCCTGAAGTGGATAGCACAATGGCATCAGCACGTGGCTTGGCAATGATCATTGTAAATTTGGTTACCTTGAAGTTCGCATCAAAGTCAAAGTTGTCCAGTTTCGCAAAGATCGCATTCTGTGCTTTCAAAGCCACGGTAGCCATACTACCGCCTGTTTTTCCTGCAAATTTTGCAATTGGATCTGGAATACGTTTGACACGGAATTCCGTGGTACTCAAGGTCTGCATTTTGCCCGGTGCTACTTCAGCACTAATAGAAATGCGTGCAGTACCAGGAGAGGAAACACGGGCATTGTACTTACCGCCTGATCCTGAAAGGCTCCCGCCTGTCATGTTTACTTTTACCTTATCTGTTGGTGTTCCTGCAGCAGAAACGGATAATGGGTTATCAACACCAATGTAAAGCACATTCATCTTATCGGGTGATACTACTGCCGAAGGGCGTGCCACCTGATAGGTCTGTGTCGCGGTACGGTATTCTTTCATCGAACCATCTGTTTGTTTCACCTGCACAACTCCGGTCCAAGAGAAGATTCCTTCCTTGCTTGTCGATACATTGTATACTCCTTTTCCATCAACAATCTGTAATGGAGAACCATTGACACTGATGGCGGGTTGCGATTTAGAATCTGAAGCGGTTAAAAATACTTCTGCTTTATAGGGTTGTCCCTGTACTAAGTACGACGTTGGAGCAACAGCCACTGCGGCAAATTTGTCCAGATTAACAACTGCCTGATCCATTTTGCCTAAGATTAATTTCACCATATCCGATTCCGCATTTTGAGCATCGGTCTGGATTTTGGTCAAAATAGTCATCGCCGCTGTTAGTGGTGTACCGCTTCCGAAATTGATTTCTTCCCAGCTTTTCTTTCCGTTGACAGATTTTTCAGGATCCTTTGCTTCCAATGAAAAGGAAACACTTTTTTGTTCTTCAGGAGTCAATAAAGCGAGGAGCTTAGCTCTTGTTTCATTGATCTTATCCTTTAAGACGGTTCCTTTTTTCTCATTGATCATCATGTTAACGGAGATGTCTTCGTTTTCTCTTTTAACCAGATCTCCTTTTTCAGGATCAATACCGCCACCTTGCTTGGTGAAATCTTCTTTTAGTGAGCTGATATAGGTGTTCAGTTCTCCGATGATCGCCTGTGCTTTTTTAGCTTTATCGTAGATCGGTTTTGCACGAGCAGGCTCTTCCTTTAATTTGGTGCTTTCAAATGCCGAGAACAATTGCTGTACGGCAGTATTGACATTTGAGCGAGATGATTCGAGGCTATTGTTGATGTTTTTAAATGCATCCAAGATCGTATCGGGCACATTCAATGCAAGTAATGCAAGTAGTACCAGATAAAGAATGCTGATCATTCTCTGTCTTGGTGTCTCTCTTCCTAATGCCATTTTTCTTGATTTAGATTATACATGGATGAATTAAACACGCGGTTGGTTCATGGCACTCAACATATTGCCATAAATAGCATTTAAAGCGTTTAGGTTTTTTGCCAGCTTACCAACTTCCTCTTTGAATGCTTTAGAATCATCCAATGACTCATTGAAGTTTTGCATTGTATAACTTAAATTTTCATAAAATTGGTTCATCGATTTTAAGTGCGTAGCAGAATCCTGTAGTTCACGCTCGTACATACCATTCAATTGTTGCAGGTTTGTTGTCAGCTTATTCACCTGTTCGTGGTAGCTGGCAGTATCTGCGGATGAATTGGACATCTGTACCAAATTAGCAGAAGCCTGCTCAAAAGCAACACTCATGCTGTCGAATTTGGATGTTGCCAATTTCAGCTTTTGCGTGAAATCTTCTGTTGCCAAAGAAACATCTGAGATTTTATTGATCGCAGACATTTTCTCGCTGAAATCACGTAATCCTCTTCCTAAATTGCCGATACTTGTCTCGTCAATATTAGCATCTGCAAACATTTTGTCAAGTGCTACAGTAGCAGAAGGTCCCGCAGGTGTGTTCACGACAGTTGCACTTCTGGTAGGTAGTTCACCGGTATAGTTTTCATCCAATTCTGGATATACGCGGCTCCAATCTGGTTCTGGTGCAGGAGGGTTGAGACCCATTAGAAAAAATAAGAAGGCTTCAACTCCTAATCCGATTCCGATCATGTAATTGGCATAGGAACCGCCGATGTGGAGAATCTTGAACAGTACACCGATGATGACAATACTCGCTCCCCAAGAGATGGCGACATTTAACCATTTCGAATTGTCTTTTTTCTTACTCATAGTTTTTGTTGTTATAAATGTATTTAAATTGATTACTACTTTGGTTCTTGATATCTTTTTATGTAAAACGTATTTTTCACTTTTTTTAATATAAAATGATATAACAAAAGAAATTATTTGCTTTTCGAGCCACACAGCATATTATTTGCTATCTTATTCAGATAGCGCTACATGTGCATGCGTGGGTAGGAAAAGATTGCGTCTGTTAAATACAAAAATCAAACCACATCTGAATTTGAGGTGCAAATCAGGTAGAAAAGCAGCTGATTTATTATTATTTTAATATTATATTTATATAATTTTGTCCCATCGTTCTGTAGTGGTGAATGTGATTCGGTTTTATGCTGCTTTGGCTACTAAAAAAAGCCTGCTGAGCGATGTCACAAAATCTAGCTGTTGCGATAAAAGTTTTTTTGAATACCATATATGCATTTTTTGTTCACTTTTTTCGCCTCCATCAATGATCGCTTTTGATAGCTATATTTTGTCGGTGCTACATCATTCGCCCCAGGCAACCGCTATTTATAATAACGGTGATCTGAATATCGCTTATGCTAATCAGGGTATGCTGGATATCTGGTGTGCTGATGAGTCCATCATTGGAAGAACCTTATGCGCCTGTTTTCCAAATTTTGTACAGGAAGGGTTTTGTTCTATTCTTAAAAATGTCTGGAAGACCGGCATTACTTATAATGCCACGGAAGTCGCCGCCAATATTGTGGTGGGAGACAGAAAAATCAAACGTTATTTCGACTTTGAGTATAAAGCGATACTTGATGAGAAGGGACAGACTTACGCGATATTGCACACGGCAAGTGATGTGACCGAAAGAAAATTGGCTAATAATAAAATGGAAAGACAGCGCGAGGAGCTTTCTTTAAGTTATAAATTGGACCGTTTGGCCAGTACCTTATCGCACGATCTGAAAAATCCATTATCTGTTTTAAAGATGGGAAATGATTTTCTGCTTAAAAATGAAGATCTTTCTGTAGAGGTGGCTAAACGATGGTATAAAAACTTCTCTGAATCCATACAGAATATAGAATCCATCATCAACCAGACTTTACAGCTTAATAAAGTACGTGGGTCAAAAAATATGGCTGATTGTGTCGAGATCGATAAAAGGATCGGAGAATGGATTAATGAAGTGAAGCTGAATTTTCCGCAACAACAGATCGAATTTCAGTTGGGACATCTCTATTCTTTAAATGCAGACAGTGGTGCGGTATATCAGATTTTTGTTAATCTAATTGGTAATGCTGTGAAATTTGCCAATAGTAAAGGGGCATATCTGCATATTGATAGTGAAGAGACTGAGGAAGGTATTGTTTATATTTTTGAGGATAATGGTATAGGTGTCCCTGAAAAAGAGCTAAGCAAAGTATTACTCATGGAAGTTCGGGGTAGCAATTCTTCGCATATAGTAGGGTCAGGAATTGGATTATCATTGGTAAAAGATCTAATGGAATTTATGGGAGGCACGATCAACCTTTCAAGTGCTATAGGAAAAGGTACTGTGGTCCGGTTATTTTTTCCGCAAAGTGTTGAGGATTGTTAGGAAAGGGTTAGTAGGTGAGAGGGTTAGAAAGTTAGCGAGTGAGGTGGTTAGGAGGGGGTGAGAAGTTGAGAGGTTTAGATCGTGGGATCTCTGTCACTGTGTTACTGTTTGTGATTGATAAGTCGTTCTTATATATCGTGCGAAGGGATTCCCAGCAATTTAGATAAGTTAATTTGCAGGTTATCATTTATAAACATATATTTAGCATTTGTAAACTTTAGGTGGGATATTTTTGATTAAGTTTATTAAACTATCAAGTATTTATGACCTAAGCGTATACACTTGAAGTAGCTAAATTCAATTTGTTGGCATCGATGACCCAATTATTAGATCTTAATGAACATCTGCTCCTCCAAAGATTGCGAGATGGAGATGCCTCTGCTTTTGAAATTTTATACAATTCCTATAAAACCCGTCTTGCGGCTAATCTTTTTAAATTATTAAAATCCTGGGATCAAGTTGAAGAAACTTTACAGGAGCTCTTCGTTCGTGTTTGGCAAAATAGAAGTCGTATTGATCCAGATAAATCTTTTCAGGCTTATCTTTACCGCATTGCCATAAACCTCGTAAACGACTATTACAGGAAAGTTGCCAGCGATAGAGAACTGGTTAATAAACTTTGGGAAAATGTGTCTGCGCTCTATACTCCTGAGACTTTACAAGAACAAATACGTGCTGACGAAGAATTGATGCGAACCATTGAAAAACTTCCCGAGCGCCGCATGCTTGTCTTCAAACTATGCAAATTGGAAGGTAAAAGTTATGCTGAAGTTAGCAAATTCCTGCAAATATCCGAAGCTGCAGTAAATGATCATATCACTAAAGCGAATAAATTTATTTTTGAAAACTATAACAAATCTCTTCCGATCATTTCTCTGTTGATGTGCACGGTATTGATGGAAGGTGTTTAGTGTGAGTAGAAGATAGGTTGCATCACGATTTATAATTCATCTGGAAATCGCTGATTTTTAACGTCTATATTTTTAAATTATATTGCTGTTAATGAATGTTTTATGTTTTATTTTTAAAATTTTATAATTCAGAGCTATTGGTTTTACCTGTTACTTCGTAATATCATAAACCAAGCCTGTGAAAAATAGACCTTCAATATATTACCTCTTTCAAAAGTTTATCGATGGATCGATTAACAAACTTGAATACGATCAGTTAATACAGTATTTTGGTGAGGAATTATATGATCAGCAACTGGAAGATCTGATCAGACAGAAACTGAGTGAAGAACCTAGCGCTATAGATGAGGAAGCAATGGCAAAGACCATAGCTAATGTCGACCTTATTATTGGACAGCAGATCTCGGTTAAAATCAATAAAAAGAAACGAATACGTCAGCTTTATCCTTTTCTCGCTGCAGCAGTAATGCTTGTATTTGGGATATGTAGTTTTTTCTATTGGAACAAGCTCGATCTAATGGATAAACAGACCGTTAATCCAAAGATCAATGATATCTTGCCTGGGACAAATCAAGCCACCATTACGCTAGAGGATGGAACCCTTTATAAATTAAATGATAAAATTAGTGGTATCACAGCTCAGGGAGATCACATTCGGTATGCCGATGGTTCCTCAATCATAGTAAAAACACCCTCTTCTTTACTTTCTCTAACAACCCCAAGGGGTGGTACCTATCAGATTACACTTCCGGACGGCACAAAGGTTTGGCTTAATGCGGATTCTAAATTAGATTTTCCAGTTCGATTTGCAAATAATAGTCGGAGCGTTAGCTTAAAAGGGGAAGCTTATTTCGAAGTGACTGCAGATGCTGCTCGGCCATTTGTTGTGCAAAGTAGCGGTCAGCAAGTAACGGTGCTCGGCACGCATTTTAATATTAATGCTTACGATGATGAGCTTGCTGTCAAAACAACGCTGCTAGAAGGAAGTGTACGAATTGATTCTAAATCGGAAAAATCTTTTAAATCTCTTGTGCTACATCCTGGACAACAGTCAATTGTAACTGCTGATGCGATAAGCATGGAAAAGGTGGATCCAGACGATTATATCGATTGGAAAAATGGAAAGTTTGTCTTTAGTGATGAGTCCATAGCCTCCATTATGCGAAAAGTAGCACGGTGGTACGATGTCGATGTTGTATTTGAAGGAATAGATCAAAATGAAAAATTTTGGGGTTCTGTATCACGATTTGAAAACGTAATCAAAGTACTTGAAAATTTGGAACTCACGGGAGGAATAAATTTTGAAATTAAGGGACGAACTATTTTTGTTAAAAAGCTTAAATCTTAAGGTCTAAATTATATAAGAGATAAAATTATAAAAAATGAAGAGCATGATACGATCTGGTTAACATGAGCCGGAGTTGTCTTGTTAAAACAAACGCGAAAGTGCTCGATACACTTTCGCGTGAAGTTCAGGTCAACTTGACCGACAAAGGTCGGTAAAAAAATCCTACAATGAATTAAACTAACCTAAACCAACTCAAAAGTATGAAATATTATGCTTTTTACAAGACAGTTGTGCCCAACTTTAGGGTACTGTCACAAATTATTAGAGTTATGCGTATTACAGCATTCCTTATTTTAGTCACGCTGGTTCAAGTCAGTGCATCTACCTATGCGCAACGAATTACGATGAAGCACAAAAATGTGAGTTTAAAAGAAGTTTTTGAACAGATCAAAAGACAGACCAGCTACGATGTCGTGTGCAAATCCGAGCAATTGCGACATGCAAAGTCATTACGGGTTGATTTCGTAAATCAAACGGTCCAGACAGTTTTAGATCAAATTTTACCGGACCAGAATTTGGATTATGTCCTGAATGGAAACACCTTTGTAATCAAGGCAAAGGCGCAGAAAAATAGACCGGTAAAAATAAATTTGCAAACAAAGACCATTACGGGAACTGTTAAAGACAGCAAGGGACTTCTTTTATCAGGTGTGACTGTCATGGAAAAGAATTCTGAAACCATGACATCTACCGATGAAGAAGGGAAATATGCGATTGAATTGCCAATTAAAGATCAAACACTGGTTTTTAGATTTGTCGGTTATAAAACGCAGGAGTTACCTGTTAATGGAAAATTACAGATCGACGTAGTGCTGCAGCAAGAGGATTCACAATTGAGTGAGGTTGTTGTTGTTGGATACGGTGCGCAGAAAAAAGTCTCAATTGTGAGTTCGGTGAGCACCGTGAAAGGGAAAGACTTACGTTTTCCGACTCGAAGTCTGAGTAATAATCTTGCAGGACAGGTCGCTGGACTTATTGCTATTCAGAGAACGGGAGAACCGGGGTATGACAATTCAGAATTTTGGATAAGGGGTATCAGTAGCTTTGCAGGAGGGAAATCTCCCCTTGTTCTAGTCGACGGAGTTCCCCGCTCCATCAACGATATTGAGCCCGATGAGATTGAAACATTTTCTATTCTTAAAGATGCGGCAGCTACTGCAGTATATGGCGCTGAAGGAGCAAATGGGGTTGTTCTAATCACTTCTAAACGTGGATCTGACCAAAAACCAGTCATTACTTTCCGGACAGAGCATAGCCAGTCGAAACCGACGCGCCTTCCTGAATTTGTTGGCTCTGCCGAATATTTGAGTTTGTATAATGAGGCATTACGAAATGATGGACAGTCACCGATGTTTACGGATGAATTGATTGCAAATTATAGAAATGGAACTGATGCGGATCTGTATCCCAATACCAACTGGATGGATGCATTGCTAAGATCGCATACCGGAAATCAGCGCTATACCTTAAATGTTCGTGGTGGTGCAGAGAAAGCCAAATATTTTGTTTCAGGAGCTTATTTTTCGGAGAATGGAATTTTTAAGGATGATCCTAATGAACGATATAAAACTAATATTGGTGTTAAACGCTTTAATCTGAGAAGCAATATCGACCTTCAAGTGTCCAAGACGACTACCGTAAGTGTAGATTTGAGCGGACAATATCTTTTGACCAACTATCCGGGTACAGGAACGCAAGCGATTTTTAGACAGATGCTATTGACACCTCCTTATATCTTTCCTCCGATGTACAGCGATGGTACACTTTCTACTTTCCCTAAAGAAAGAGATGTCAATATGCGTAATCCATATAATATGCTGATGAACTCGGGTTATACCAAGGAATGGCGCTCTGCGATACAGTCTAACATTAGATTAGTACAAAATTTGGATTTTGTCACTCCTGGGTTAAATTTTAAAGGAAATGTGAGCTATGACTACAACGGTAATTATAATTTTAGGAGAAATTATGATCCCAGTCGCTACTATGCAACTGGAAGAGATGACGACGGTAACTTGATTTTTCAGCGAACAGTGCTCGGCAGTCCGGATCTCAGTGATCCAACACAGGGTGCTACTGCACAAAAGAATATCTATATAGAATCTTCTTTTAATTATAGCAGAAGTTTCCTGGCGCATACGGTAGGGGCTATGATTTTGTATATGCAGAAAGAAAACCATGCGAATGCGCAACCTCTGCCTGCCCGTAAGCAGGGAATTGTAGGTCGTGTTACCTACGGTTATGATAACCGTTACTTTATAGAAGGTAACTTTGGTTATACGGGTAGTGAAACCTTTGCAAAAGGTTATCGCTTTGGTTTTTTTCCAGCTATAGGTCTAGGTTATCAGATATCCAATGAACCTTTTTACCCTGAAGCGTTAAAACAATATCTTAGCGGTTTAAAACTCCGATTTTCTACAGGACGGACGGGTAATGATAATACCGGTGGTGAGCGCTTTTTGTACCGACCGACTTTTAATATGGCGGCGGGAGGCTTCAACCAAGGTATTACCAGTGGTGGAGGTAGTAATGGGCTAGGAGCTGGTATTGCCGAAAATAGATTTGAAGCACCTTATATCGGTTGGGAGATCGAGGATAAGCTGAATTATGGTATTGATGCTTCTTTTTTCAACAATCAAATAGAATTGACGGTTGATTATTTTGATACCGAAAGATCAGGAATATTGTTGCAACGTAGAACAGTTCCAGCAACAGTGGGTTTTCGCTCTGCACCATGGCAGAATTATGGTAAGGTCGAAAATTGGGGAGTAGATGGTAGTTTAACAGCACGTCATAAAATAGGTGCTGTAGACATTGGAGCTAGAGGTACTTTCACTTTTGCAAGAAATAAAATAACCGAATATGACGAGTTGGCGCAACCTTATCCCTGGATGAGCGTAACGGGAACCCGTGTATCTGAAAATGTTTTGTATATAGCTGAGCGACTTTATACCGACGCGGATTTTGATATCACAGCAAACAGCAATGGTACACCTTCCTACAAATTGAAAGAAGGTTTGCCCGTTCCTACGATTGGGGGCTTGCTTGGGCCTGGTGATATTAAATACGAGGACATAAATGGTGATGGAATTATCAATGAATTTGACCGTAAACGCGGAGTCGGTCATCCTTATATTCCGGAGATCGTTTACGGTTTTGGTTTAAGTCTGGGGTATAGCAATTTTTATGTCAGTGCATTCTTTCAAGGCGTATCCAATACATCTATTAATACGGGCTCTGCATGGACACCATTTTCTTCAGGGGTGGATCAGTCAAATTACCGGACTTTTGCATTAGATCGATGGACGTCTGAAAACCCGAGTCAAGATGTGCCTATGCCAAGATTACATATGAATAGTGCAAATGCTGCTAACAATCATGTTGGCAGTACATGGTGGCTTAAAAGTGGTTCCTTTTTAAGATTTAAGAACTTTGAGCTTGGTTATAACGTACCCAAAGAATTTTTGAATAAGTACAAATTCGGAACAGCAAGAATTTATGTTATGGGTAATAACCTTGCTGTTTGGGATAATATCAAACATTGGGATCCAGAAACAGGAAATGAAAATTCAGGCTTGAATTATCCACTTCCCAAAACTTTCACATTTGGCTTAGAACTGAGCTTTTAACTTTAATGACTATTACAATGAAAAATATATTTTCAAAATGCATCATTATTTCGTTCATCATCATTTCTTCGTCCTGTTCGAAGTATCTTGATGTATCTAATGAATTGGCTGGAGGACTTACCTCTTTAAAAGAAGTATTTGATAAACCGAGTTATGCAAGAAGTTTTTACGCCAATATTTTTGTCGGAATTCCAGATTATTCCAACATGGTTCGATCTGGCTGGGATGCTGGAGGCCAGACAGGGCTCCATAATCCCTGGACGGCGATGACAGACGAAATTAGCCCATATTACGGTGATGTCGCCCGCACGATGATTTCTGATAAAAATTCAAATAATATGCTATTCCATCGTTGGGTTACTGTTTACCAACTTATTAGGCAGGCTAACTTATTTTTGGAAAATGCTAAAGCCATCCCGCCATCTGGTGTAGATGCTGAACAACTTGATCAGGAAGAACTTAATAGAATGAAGGCCAATGTCATTTTTATGCGGGCCTACTACCACTATCTTTTATTTGAGCAGTATGGTCCTATTCCTATTTTAGACCGTTCTTATACGGATCAGGAAGAGCTTGATATTCCTCGAAAGAGCGTGGATGAAGTTGTAACATTTATAGATGCTGAACTTCAAAAGTCTATCCAAGATTTAAATCAAACACCTTATGATGATGATAATTTTAAGGCACTTCCAACCAAAGGAGTAGCGCTCGCTGTACGGGCTAAACTTTGGATACATGCGGCTTCTCCATTATTAAATGGTGGTTATCAAGAAGCTGTGGCATTAAAAAATACAGATGGAAAATCCTTATTCCCTTCTTATGATGCTAATAAGTGGATTAAGGCAACTGCAGTTTTAAAAGAATTTATAGATTACGCAGCTAGCTATCACCAACTTTATAAAGTGCAAAAGGCTGGTGTGTTGGATCCTGAAGCTTCAGTTTATGAGCTTTTTCAGGTTTATAATCCCGAAATCATATGGGCTACACCCAATTCGGGCTGGGGAGGTATGGATGGTGACCGTTTTGAGAGAAGGGCAACGCCAAGGAGTGAACCTAATGGTTTGGGCAGTACAGCCGTGATGCAGGAACTGATTGATGATTTTTATATGAAAGATGGATTGCCGATAAAAGACACCAAATTTCTTTCCAAATCCAATGGTTATTCGGAATCTGGATTTTCACAATATAATGGAGAACAGGTTTTTAATATGTATATCAATAGGGAACCTCGATTTTATAATACTGTTTTCTTTGCTGGACGTAAGTGGCACATATCCAATAAAGTGATTCAGTTTCATTTGGGTTCTGCAAACGACCGTGTTGGTCCAACTTCGCAAGTTTCACCTAACGGATATCTGCTTTATAAACGCTTTAATAGGAGGGTGCATAAAACCAGTCCTGGCGTAGCTAATGTATTCAGACCGTCTATTATATTTAGATTGGCGGAGTTTTATTTACTTTATGCAGAAGCGCTCAATGAAACAGATCCCTCGAATCCTGATATTTTGAAATATGTTAATTTAATTCGTGAGCGAGCTGGAATTCCAAATCTTCAAGTACTTAATTCTGCAATAGCGGGTAATCAAGAACTGCAACGACTAGCCATACAGCGAGAAAGCCGGATTGAACTAGCAACAGAAGGTCAGCGTTATTTCGATGTACGGAGATGGATGATAGCGGAAAAAGAAGAGGCTAGACAAGGTGGCGATTTCTATGGAATGGATATGGCAGGAGATTATGCTAACTTTTTTAAACGTACCAAGTTCGAAACGCGAGTTTTCAATGAGAAAATGTATCTCTACCCGATTCCTTTTACAGAAATTCAAAAATCTAAAAATCTGGTCCAAAACCCGGGTTGGTAGAAGTGTTATCAATGAGAGGATTAAGAAGTGGAAGGTTATACCTTTTGGTTAATTTTTTAGTTTCTATAAGGTTAGATCGTTAAATTAGTCTTGCTAAGACCTAATTATAACAACAACGCTTAGGGTTTATTCTAGGCGTTGTTTTTTATAATAATTAGATAGCAGTATTCAGTAATTAGGCAAGGTTAGATGGTTAGAAAGCTAAAGGGGGAGTTGGTTAGACTTTATGTTACTCCGTTACTGGTCACTTGTTACTTTATCGTATTTAGATTGTAGTAATTGCAAGGTTAGAAAGCTAGAAGGTGAGGTGGTTAGTAATTACATAAGGTTAGAAAGTGAGGTGGTTAGACCTATTGTTACTCCGTTACTGGTCACTTGTTACTTTATAGTTTTTAGATTGTAGTATTGCAAGGTTAGAAGGTGAGTTGGTTAGACCTTTTGTTACATTGGGAATTTTATTTTTTTATCCTAAATAGATGCTTTTTTGGATTAAAACACATGTTTTTTTTGATTTTTAAGTGTTTTTTAACCACTTTTGATAAAATGCTTAAAATTATTTTTTGTACATTAGTCTAATATGGAATTAGCAAATATTACAAAAGAGAGACTTGTAGAAGCTCAAAAAAATGGATATACTGCAATTATTACGAAGTACAATTCAAATCCTTTAGATCCGATCTGGATCTTTGAAAAAGTAAAAAAAGATCAGTTTTTTCAATTTTCAGAAAACCTTCAGGATACTTATCAGTTATGCTACCAGATTTCGGAAGCAATTGATACAGTAGAGGAATACCCTTTTATCGGAAAGGTTACTTTGCCAGATTAGGATAGAGAAGCGAAAAACGAAAAATATACTTATTTAATAAAAAAGCCGAATAGGAAAAATCCTGTCGGCTTTTTTATTTGTATATTCTGTAGGGGAATTAAAGCTAAATTGATAGTAGACTTTGCGTGATACCGTGCTAATCTCTCAAGTTGATATCTTTTTTGTCTCCATCGCTGTCAATGGTCACAAGCTTTTCGACATTGGCCTGATCTCTATAATGCTGTTTGGCAGAACCGTAATTTGTGTTAGAGCCAGTATACCCCCAGTAGTTGTAATAATTAGTATACCCGGTGACATACGAATAGTTGTACGAATTTGTAAAATCGAAACTAGCCATGATCACATAAGTACCCGGTAGAAGATCTGCAAACTCAAAATGCCCCTCATCATCGTACACTTTTGTTTTTTTGATTGCTGTTCCAAAATTAACATCTAAAGGAACCTCAGGGATTTTTCCCTGTTTTTTTATCTTTTTATTTACCCCCACCCATTCTTCATAGTATGCTGAATTCGGGAAAAGCGTGATTTCTGTCCCTTTGGGAGCAAATTGTTTTTTCGCAGTATTGACCAAGCCTCCCAGTTTTTTACCCGTATTATCTTTCGCGTATGCTGTTCCCGTGATCACACTATTGCCTGTAGAAATCTGTTTTATCGACTGTTCTTTATTGAATTGATTTTTTATGGGTTGGTAATCCAGCTCCTCATTAATGCAAATCTCCCACATGCCATTTCCCAGAGACATTTCTCTTTGCCATAACCGGTGATCTTTTTTGTCGATTACAAAATTGTAGATGGCACCTGTGCTTTCTTCTAATACCGAGGCTAGCCAGGTATCGTGATTTCCGGTTTTAGGTGAGCGGTAAGCGTAGCTTTTCACTTCTTTAATTCTGTAGTTTGATACTAAAGTATCCGTATTATCATCATAATAAAATTGTGAGAATGTTCCTTTATAACCTACTGTAAGCGGTAAGGTCGTCATCATATTATCCGCAAGGTTGAAGTCGATAAATGAAGATGGAGTTTTCAGATTTAATATTTTATTTTTTTTCGTTTTTTTAGAATAATAATTTCCTTTTATCGTGTTTCCAAATTCGAGGTTTAATTTACTATTACTGCTTTCAGATTGATAACTGATTGACTTCAGCGTCTTAGCGTCCGCTATGGAGGTTCTGCTAACAGACCACTCATTGCTCTTGTCCGTATATTTGTAGTTGTATATTAGCTGGTTTGCGTCGTAAGTGATGTCATACGTCATAGTTCCCTTTTTAGTCCAGCTGGTATCCTTTACATAGTAAACCGTATATAGTGATTTTTGGGGCTTAAGGAACGATGTGTTAATTTCAGAACCACCCGGTGCAATTATTTTTTGACAAATTGCTATAAAGGGAAATAGAAAAATTGCAAGTATAAGGGTGCGTATATTCATGTGCGTTAATAATCCAATAGTATCGTCTATTGCAGCAAAAACAATTCCAAATATCGGACTACAGGTAAATAATGCTTTCCATATTGAATCAATAATCATCCTATTCTGTTTTAGAAGTATAGGCATATATACAGATTTGTCCAAATTGATCTCATGTGCAAATCGGCTGTACTATTATCTAACATTAAAGATAAAAGTATAATCCCTCACATCACGGTGATGTGAGGGATCGTAATTGGTCAAGAACATTTATCAATTAAAAGTCTGAGCCACTTTTTTTTTATATCTTTTTCAAGAGAGGCATGCCAAATCCAGCTGTATTCGGTGGAATCAATTTGCCTTTTTGTATCTTATATCCAGATAGATCAACATCTTCCGATGTACTTGTTACTCCTTCTATCGTGATCGTATTGCCCAGTCCGCCTGTGAGATGTGCCGTATAGTGTGTCTTAAGTAGAGAACCCCATGCGTGAGGCGATGCCTGCACACCCAATTTCTTCAATTCGGGCATCAGCTTTCTCCAGTTTGTAAAACCGAGACCCTCAATATCGGTAAGATGTACATCCAATAGTTTCTTTTCAAAAAGCTCTTGTAAAAGCTTTGGATCCGGATCGGCTTCCCCATCTGCCAATAAGGTAATTCTGTCTTTTGTTTTGATATAACTTCTCAACTTTTGATAATCTGCAACGGTTTCGTGGAAGGGTTCTTCTATCCAGAATAGCTTTACTGAAGGAATTCCTTCGAGATACTGGATGAATTGGTCAACGGAGAAACCGTTGTTGCCATCCACTAAAATACCGCAATCTGGAAAAGCTTTTGCGACGGCATTGGTAACATCGATATCACGCTGTAGGCCTTCTTTATAGGGCATCCATTTGTGACCTCTACCGATCTTGAGTTTGAACTGTCGATATCCGACTTCATAATCATATCGACATTCTTCCAATATGCGGTCGATACCTGCAGGCTTTTCCGAAGGCTCGAGATCGTCAAAGTAGATCATGCCACTATAGTAATCGGTCAGGTACGGTGTTTTTCTTCCTAGTAATTCATAAACCGGTTTCTGCAATATAATACCCACGAGATCATGGAGAGCCATGTCAAAAGGGATATGTCTAGCTTCTAAAGTTCCGATATCAGCGGCAAAAATCTCCGATACTTTTTTACCAAGCAGTTCTTTTGCGATCTGCTCTGCATCTCTTCTTGATCCGCGGAGTGAGGCCCATCCCATCGCACCTTTGTCTGTTGTGATACAGCAGATCTCGACATTGGGGCCATATCCATGCAGGTCAAGACGTGCATTTTTTCCGACAAGCCGGGGGTATTTCATCTGAACAGTGGAATACTTGATTTCCTGGATACGATGATAGGCCAATTCTTTATCCTGTGTTTTATTGTCCAGGAGAGATGTCAGCGTCATGGCTTGTCCTGCTCCATTGTACAGCGTTGCAGAGGCGATACCTAGGTTTAAGGCCTGTATAAAAGTTCTTCTTTTCATATTTGGTTTATTTTGAGTTTGATACACTAACCAAGGATTTTTCTTCGCTTTTTAACTGATTCTTTCATCAACCCATAGCAGAATGTAATGGAGGAACAAATAAAAGCAGTATCATACCTCGAGCAATGACCAGAACCATTTAAGTTTATCAGTTTTTTTAACACGGTAAATGATTCAATTAAAGGATCATCGTATTTTTTGAAAGTTACATCAAAATATAAAAATCATTATAGCAGATTTGTTTCAATCCCTTTTCAAATAGTCTCATTATTATTTAAAAGACATATATGATTTTTCATTAATGTATTCTGGGAGGAGTATTGATAAAGTCAGAAATAATGTAAATTTATTAATGGTATAAAATAAAAACCTAAAGAAGCTAGCTTTTTTACTGCTGCGTAAGTGTCCATATCGTTTCCCTTACAGGTTTGGGTGGATCTTCCATGACCCCTTCGGTCATGAGAAATTAGTCTATATCTTTTTTACAGGAAAACATCATCTGTGCATCCCAAACATCTAAAATTGCTGTAATCTAGATGAACTTCATTTCTGTGGCTCTATGAATTAGGGAGGCTGTATTGGCTACCCCAAATTTCTGCAACAAATTGCGGCGGTGGCTTTCTACTGTTAATGGACTGATGAACATCTGTTCTCCGATTTTTGCGGTAGTATGTCCCTGAGCCATCAGCGTAAGCACCTCGCGCTCGCGTTGGCTAATGGATGGTATGTGGTCTTTCTTGTTGTTTAAGATAAAGCTCATCTCCTTGCTTAGTACCTGCTCGCCCCTTACCACAACCTTTATTCCTTCGATCAATTCGTCGGTAGATACATTTTTTAGCAGATATCCCATTGCTCCGGCTTTTAGCATACGCAATGCGATACTTTCCTCGTTATGGTTGCTGATCGCAATGACCTGGGTATCTGGATATTTTTTTTTGATGATTTCTGTTGCATCAATACCATTCATCTCGGGCATATTGATATCCATAAGGACCACATCTACAGCTTCGGTTGCTAAAAATTCGAAAGCATCTTCTGCGCTGTTAAATGAACCGCGTAGTTTGATTGTCGAAGTGTTTTTCAAGATAAACTCGAAGCCGTTGAGTACGAGCGGATGATCATCGATGATAATTACTGAAAGCATATTATTTGATTAGTTCAAATTGAATGTGAAATGATGCGCCTTTACCTATGGCAGCATCAATTTCTAAGTGGCCATTTAAAATCTCTACCCGGTTACGGATATTAGATAATCCTATCCCTCCCTTTGTGGGGGCCTGCATAGACGGATCAAATCCCTTGCCATTATCTTCTACGGTGATATAAAAATAATGATCTGCCTCTGAACATTGTACCCAGATCTGGGTTGCACCGCTGTGCTTTACTGCATTGGTGAGCAGTTCCTGCACGATACGATATACAGCAATCAGAAAAGATTGGTTGTAATCTGTCTGCAAGTTAGTGGCTTGAAAGTCTATCTTTAGCTGTGGCTGGTTCATCGCATTGCATAGATCGCGTAGGGATACTTCCAGCCCCATATACAATAAAGACTCGGGCATCATATTTCGGGCGATTCGTCGAAGTTCATTCACCGAGTCGTCCATTTGCTTGATAATTGTATATAAATGCATTGTTGAATCTGTTTGTGGCTGTGCTTCTGCCGCTCTATTTGCAACAGCTGACAATTTGAGCTTTACACTGGCTAGCATACCGCCTAGACCGTCATGCAGATCGCGTGCTATACGGCTGCGTTCTTTCTCTTGTCCTTGAACCATGGCGTTGAAGAGGTTAAGTTTTTCCCGTTGTGCCGTTATTTTTTTTCTGTTTCTGAACGATATGTACCCAATGAGACTGAGCATACCCAGTACAATTGATGTGAGCAGGAAAATGCCGGCAAACAGGCGTGTGCGCTGCATTTTAAGCTGTTGCTGCTGATGGGCTGCTTTTACGCGGAGGAGTTCATTTTCTTTCTCACTGGTCTGATACTTCTTTTCCAATTCCAGCGTGAGCGCCGTGCCTTTATCTGCAAGAAGGGTATCGAGTACAATTTTATGTTTTTCAAACCATTTTACAGCCTCCTGATAGGCACCTAGCTGTACCGCAGTCGTTGCTAGATTGTAATACACCATTTCTTTATTCTTCAAGGAAGGATTTTTTTCGATGTAAGGAAGCACTTCGCGCAGTTTCCTCATCGCTGATGCGGGCTTGTTTGCTGTTTGAAATGCCGCGGATTGGCTGAATAATATAGACGCAACCATATCGCTGTTACGTTGCTCTTTTGCGCCAACCAGTGCTTTTTCGAAATAAGTATGGGCACGGTCGAAATCTCGTTGTTTTTCCCAATAGCTTCCCTCTACGTTGTAGTAGGTTGGAAGGTAGGAGGAAGCTGATACTGATTTTGCGGTATGGGAAGCACTGTCCAAAAAGATTCGGGAATGTGTATATTTATTATTCAGCAACGCGTTGCGTGCTGCATTAACAAAGAGGGTAAAACGTTGCTCGGACGCAGCATTCTTGTCGTGCAGTAAGGTCAAGGCATTGTTGTAATATTGCTCGGCTTTACTGTATTCTTGTAGATTCATCAAAGCCATAGCGACATTCTGAAGATTATTGCCCCAAAGGGTAGAGTCTTTAATACTCTTGGCCATGGGAATAACTTTGTCGATAAGCACCTGCACATACTCGTGCGCTTTTCCTTCACGTTGCAAAAGTGCGCCATAGCTTCCCCACAAACGGGCTCGGTAACGTGTTGCAGAAATTTTGCTTTTCTTTGGTATATCACGGTTGAGGAAGTTTTCGGCCTGCATGTAGAGTTTCTTTGCCTGCGCAGGATCGATGTCAAACTGGATAGCTCCGAGATAGAAACTTAGCAGTCCTTGGTAATAGTCCGTATTGGCTTTATCACCCAGCAATTTTCTGCTAGCGGAAACATAGTATAATGCTTTTTCTGTATTGTAATCGGACCAAAAAAAGCTCAGATCCAACAATGCCAATGCTTTTTCTTCGGTGTCTTTGATCTGCTGCAACTGCCTGTAAAGACTATCGCTATATTGCGTCAATTCCTCTGGTGATTGCGCAGATGTATTGGCGATGGAAAGTACTAAATACGCAAAAAGTAACAGGGTTTTGTACATTATTTAATTGATCGTTTTTTGAAATTACAGATTAATCAGCATATTAACAATCTGGGACCATCCCCATAGTTACTCCTGATGGACTCCATATCGGTACCAGACGCATCTTGCACCCTTCTCCGTCGTCTCCATCATCGATCGTGCGACGCGTATCAAAAGTAAGCTTGAGTGACGATCCTTTGGGGAAGGGACCGTTTTCTTCTTTAAAATTCACGCGCATAATCATGCTTGCTGTTTCCTTTTTTAGGCCCCCTTCGAATGACATCTCTTGTTGCGTATTCTTGATCGCACCTAGGATATTTTCGTCGATAATGCGAAAGAAAATGCTTGGATCTGTTGTATCCATTCGGTATGTAGAGCGATCGTATTTGCCCCGCACTTTAAAATTCATTTCTCCCAGATCACCAAAATCGGCCATAAATACCATCGATACGGAGTCTGCTGTGGCTTCAATCAATGCAATTCGACCTTCACCTTTCCAGGTGTAATCATCAGCCCCATTTTGGGAACGGATGCCTGTGGCCGTGCCTTTAAACGGGGTACCCCCATACGTCTCGTTGAAATTTTGGTTTGCCTCCTGTCCATTATTCTCTTTTGCACAGCCTGTTAGTAATAAAATAAATACCATAAGCAATGCTGAATGTGTCGTTTTCATCGTTTTCTTATTACGTTATACATTAACGCCAGATCATCTGTCCGCCTGCCGTTTCAATCTTTTCTTTGCCTTTTAGAACAACGGGTATGACACCGGCTGTATTTGGCGCAATAGGATCTACATTATACTCTTTGCCATCGTTAGGGATAATCTTCAATGACCACATCCAGCCAAATGGCCCAGTCTGCCTGTATTCAGTGCCTACGAGCAGGTGTTTTCCATCTGGCGAAAACTCAGGTACGGCTTCTTTAAAATTGCTGGTAGTTACCTGTTTCAAGTTGGATCCATCCATATCCATGGTATACACATGGTTTGTAATGCGCACAGCGAGCTGGTTGCCTGCGGGATTGACTGCCACGTCGCCCCAGTCCTCATATTTCATCTCTTTTAGCAAAGTTCCGGATGTATAGGGTGGGGCCAAGCGTATAATATAATTCTTATGCGTAATCAAAAGCGCGTTGCCAGGCAGCCATAAACGCTGGTCATTAAAACCCAGCTCTTCCCCGTTGATATTGTAGATACGGACGACCAAGTCGCCATTTCGTTTTAAAATCGTGATACCGTCTGCCTTATCGTTCGAAAGCACAACAATATGGCTGTTGTCGGGCGAAAGATATCCCTTACAGTATGCATTCAGTCCTGGGCTGTGGTATACAAACTCCTCTACTATGCCACCGTTGGCAATGTCACTGAGGGTAAAGCGTATGGGATATTTGCCCAACGTTTGCTCATTCACGACCGTAAGCTTGTATTTGCCATCTCTTGAAATGTCGAAGTTGTTGAGTTTGGAGTTATCGGGAATAAAGGTGGATCCAACCGCATCTGGTAAACTCACTTTGAGGATTCCCTCGGTTGCCCAGTCATAATATATTGTTCCTTTTAACGCGGATGGATATCCATTTTCACCACCATCTGGCTTGCTGTTATTATCCTTTGAACAAGCAGTTAGCAGCATCAGATATATAGCTATCAGTAATAAATTTGTCTTTTTCATCCTTTTAAATTTATTTATTCATTAGTCGATTTTCTCTTTAATGCATTATATAAATTAAACACCCGTTTCTTCATACGTGCGTTTTTATCTTTTGCTCTAACAAATTTAATGGCTGTGTGATTACTGGTCAATCCACGAAAACATGGATTTTTAGAATTTTGTTTATTCTTTCATACCGCTTATTTAAATAACTTCTCTCAATAATGTTGGTTCAAGAAAAGCGATCATAGTAGATTCGATAATTTACTCAATATTTGAATTTACTTGCGTATCTATTTATTCAGTAGTGTGTTATATCTGTAAAAATCACTAAATTTAAGTTAGAAAATAACCAAGTTTCCAGTAGATGTTGATCTGATTGAATTATTGAGAACATCTTAATTTGCAAAGGTTTTAATTAATAAAGATGTAATGGCAAAACAGATTTATTGAAGGACCGGCATAATTATAAACTAAAAAAGAATTTAAAATGAGTTTAAAAACATTAATTACCAACAGTGTTGATTACAACATCTGGGTTACAGAACAATTGATAAATTGGTTAGGAAACTACCCTGTGGAATTGTTGCAAAAGGAATGTCCGTCGAGTTTTAACAGTATCGCAAAGACCGTAAAACATATCAGTGATACGCAGTTGTACTGGTCATCGATGATCCGTGAAACAGAGACACCGAGTTTTGAGTACATGGCCACAACGGTAGATATTGAACATGAAATGGAAAACTTAGTAAATGAAGCTAAACTCTTAGCCTCTTATGTAAAGGGAAATTACGAAGCGATGAACGATCCCCTATTAATAGAGTCAGAATGGTTTTCGTCAAACTTTCCAAAGTACGAATATCTCCAGCATCTCATCATCCATACGACCTACCATCGTGGACAGATTGTAACCATCGGACATCATGTAGGTGTTTCAAAAGCACCCATGATGGACTATAATTTCTGGAACGTGATGCGGCAACAAGCTGGATAGCATGTTGTTCATGATGTCACTTTGAGATGAATAAAAGGGAATTAGATATAAGCGATCAATATATTGGACATTGGAAAGGCACTCATTGTTTGATTCGAAGTTGGCTGCCCGGACCTGATTTTTACTATGTGTCAAACACCTGTGTTGAACAATGAAAAAGTTCGATAATTTAAAACCTCAATCCGCAGACTGAGGCTTTAAGATCTTAAACTTGATTTTATTGTTGATTTAACTCATTAAGCATAAATCATGGTGTATAACTTCCGCTATGGCTCGTCATCCCATCTTTACGCATCGCTTCAATAAGCAAACAGTTGTAAACGTAATCCCAACTTGAACTGACTTCTGAATTTTGATTCAGACCATATGGCCACCAATGCTGGCTATCGCCACTTATCACCGCATTTTGATCTGAATTGATCAATTTTAACATGTTGTTTCCATTAGCAAATTGATATTTTCCAGCACTTATTGCTTGCTGCGACCACCAGCTTGTTGTGCCTGTTCCAAATGTATGGTTCATTTCATGTAGCATCGTTCGGATATTTTGGTAAGAAGTATTTGTTCCAAATCTCATCCATCCTTCATTATTCGCATCAGCGGTAGCAACCCCGGGAACATAATTGAGGTATACATGCTTAGTCGCTGATGTATATTGATTCGCATACCAAACAGCACTGTCAATCGCTACTTGCAGGCGTGAGTATGCTGCAAGCTCTTCCGCTGTAGGGCTACTTGCTTTGTTGAATGTATACGTGACGTTACCTTTCTTAATTGTTCGAAAGGCAATATTGGTTCCGTAGCTCACCCCGGTTTCATTGATTGCATATGCGCGAAGATGATAGTTGGTCTGTGGAGTTAAATTTGCTAATCCGATTCGAAATTTGCCAATACCGTTTGCTCCGTGTGCCGATTTGTTTTGCGTGATCGTCGGATTTTCTTCTGTGCCCCAACAAACACCACGCTCCGTGACCGCTCCTCCGCCACTGCTCAAAATTTCTACGTCGTAATACGCTTGCGATGACCCGATAATAAACATGGGTGTCTGGGCGAAATTGACAGATTGTATATCTGCTGTTTTTAAAATAATCTGATCTCCGTATGCAACACCACCTTTGTTTTTGGCATATGGTCTGATGTAGTAGGTGGTAGACTGTACGAGGGAATTGAGCTGAACACTAAATTCTCCTGATCCTTTACTTACCGTAGCTTCGTGCGGATTGTTTTCAATTGTAGGGTTGGGACTTGTGTTCCAGCAAACGCCTCGATTGGTGACTAGTGCTCCTCCTTTACTGGTTACCATTCCCTTAAGCATTGCTCCGGAGGTAGTGATATTGGAAAAGGTTAATTTTCCCAAGCCTGGAAGAGCAATTCCTTCCGGATTTTCGATTTGCTTTACAGGTAAGAGATCAGATGTTGATTTGGCGCATGCCTGCACGGTTAAACCGAGCATCAGCAGATAGAAATATCTTTTTTTCATATTTTCTTTTTTATGGTAAAACATCAAAAGTCATATTCCCAGTTATCTTGATGTATGATCCATCACTTGCTGTTCCAGGCATGTTGCCCAACAGTCCGATGGTGACGGCGCTTGCTTCGGATAAATTAAATTCCAATACAGCATCGGTTCCAGAAATAACCTTATAAGCTAAACTTGCAGCTGCTAAATTAGCCTGGTCAGGTAATTGGGTTCCCTTAGCAGCAACTAAATGGACGGTTCCGGCAGCTCCTTTGTCCAGTTTAGTAATGGTAAACCGATATTTTCCAGGTTGAAGGTTGGTCGTTTGATACATTTTTCCATTGACAATCGGAGCTAGGTTTGGCGATGGTGTAGCCCACTGCCACCATCCCGCTTCCAGCGATAAACAAGCTTGGTTGGAGCGGATCTCTATTCCGCCATAGAACTTATTGTCGGTATGTTTAAAATTTTTTGCGGCATCATTCAATTGCCAATCTGCTGGAGTACCCCATCTGCTACCCGCCATGGCAGCAGTTTGAAAAGGAAAATTCATATTTTTTAGATAAATTTCTTTGGGCAATATCTGTGTGACATAGTTGGTGTAAAATGTATCGACACTTAAGGTATCGGGGATAAACAGGGTACGATACCGGTACGGTTTTCCAGGAAGGTAGTTTTTTAATATACTTTCACCGATATGGATAGAATCACGCTGTATGACCAGCTTTCCTGCAGTATTGGTGTACTCGACTTCTGTAAATGTTGCTCCGCTGGTCAGATCAATGCCACCCCAAGCAATGGTGGTGTTCTGATCGCCGGCAAAATATCCGGTCGTGTAGTAAGGACGGTTGAGTAAACCGGATCCATACCGTTCACCATAGGAAATACCGGTTTTAAAAACGCTGAGTGATTTGTTTCCCTGTCCATCAAAAGTGATAAATTCAAAATTATGTACCCCTTCTCTGATGGGTAAAGATAATTTTAAAGTATCTACTCCCGATGTTCTATTGATCGTAAGCTCGGTAGAATCCTGTCGATTGTCCCAATAGACTTTCAATCGTTCGATTTTTGGATCAGCCATAAATAGACCGGTGATATATACCCTTTCTTTTCCAGAATAAACTTGTATTGAATCTATTTTTCCAGTATAGCTTATTTCTCCGTCCTTTATATATTTTTTATAATCATCACTTTTTGAGCAACTGAAAAGATGAAGTAGCGCGACGCCAAGCAACATGCTCTTACCTATTATTTTAATGAGTTGTGTTTTCATAATTTTTGTCTTAAAAATAAATGGTGGTCCCCGTTAGCGAGGGTCTCCATATACCTGAACTTCTGCGATTGCCATAAATGAAGAACCTTGCCAGTTTTTTGAAGTTTTTATGCGGAGATAGCGCACCTTTGGAGCACTGACATCAAAATCGAAACTAAGTCCCGAATTGGCGAGCTGGTAATCTTCATCGGTCTGCTGGCCCATCGGTAATCCTGAAGGCTTTTTGCTTTCAAAGTTTCCGAGCAGTTTCCAATTATTCCAACTGCCATCTGAAGGAGGATTGTCTGAACCCCAGATTTCGAAAGTTTTCACATTCCCACCGTAGTAATACATCCGGCCATTATTGGTGTATTCCGGATAATTCCAGATGACGATCCTACTCATTTTGGCTAAAGTTCCTGTATCAAAAGTGATCCACTGCGGACCATTGATTGTGACATCGGTAAGTGATATATTGGGCCAATTGATGATATCGCCATCCCACATTTTTGATAATCCTGTCGAGGTATACTGTTGTTTAGCATCAGTAGGTAAACTAATGGCATTATAACGGGATTTTGGCAATGCAGTTTCGAATAGGGGTGTAATGGTGGTCACCATGGTATCCGTAAAATTCATGTACTTATCGCGTATGGTGATCGCAAATTGTTTCGGATTAGGGGCAAATCCGCGAATGGTTCTATTGATCTGTTTTGTCGATGTATAAATATTGTCTACAGATGGAACCCACTCTCCTAAGGAATCCACCATGACCATAATGGTCAGATTTTTTTCCTTTTCATTATCAGCAGTTATCCGTATTCCGCCGAAGGCTCCAATTGCTTCTAAACTTCGAAAAGTATCCCAGATCGGATTTTCCAATGGAGTGACCGGGACGGTTACTGGTGTTGAGCTAATTTCGCTTCGGTTTACGGTAGAGAGTTTAATATCATGAGGTTTCATATCCGCGAATCCTTCTACAAGCAACGAGTTGTTGTAATAGGATGATTTTACCTCCATTTCTTGACCAGATGCCAACGTGTAGGTCGCGCGTACATAAAGCAGATCCTGATCTTTGGGAAGTGTGTAATGGATACGGGCTGCTCCCGGTAAATTTTCGACCTGGACATTGCTTACCGGTTGTGGAGCAGCAGCATTAGTTACCTGAGCTGTCTTAAACTCCTCTTTACAACTACTCAATGCTGCTGTCAGCAGGAGTAATGTGAAAATATACAGTTTTGTTTGATTCATGTTCATAATTATCTTGTATCAGCTATAATGAAATAAGGGCTACCAACCCAAATTTTGCATCAGTGAAGGGTTTACGGTTAATTCTCCTTGTGCGATCGGCCAAAAGTAATCACGTGGGGCGACGAATGTTTGTGCATAGAGCGTGCGTAAGCGGTAGTAATCACTGGTCACCTCTTGGTTAACACTCCATCCCGTGATATTTTGGTTGAAATAATTTACCGCCAATTTCCAACGGCGGAGATCCCAATAGCGCTTTCCTTCAAATACCAATTCGATCATGCGTTCACGCTGAATGATTTCGCGTAGACCATCTTTCGTATTTGGTTTGCTGGGATTGGTTGAAAATGAACTCCAGGATTCGACGATACCGGCCAATCCCGCACGTTCACGGATGCGGTCCAAATAGGTGTAAACTTCTGTAGATGGTCCATTGGCTTCATTTAAGGCCTCGGCATACATCAGGTAGATATCACTCAAACGGATCGTTGGCCAAGGGTATGATTTGTAACTCACGCCACTGCTGGCAAAAGCTTGTTCCCAGTTGACCAGTTTTTTTAAGAAATACCCTGTTTCATTGATCCATCCGTGATTATTTGCCCCTGCAGGTTGATTGAGTTTTGCCTGTACATAATAAGTATCCTCATCTGATAAGCTCTTGGTGTCAAATTTAAACCAGATACCGCCATCAAAACCTAATGATGCATAAAATCGCGATTCACGGTCATAATTTAGCCGAGCTGTCGTATAGCCTTCTTTAATATGAAAGCGTTCTTCATTCTTAGCTGTTCTTAATGTAAATCGATTGGTAAAGTCCAAGGTTTTATCTTCATTGATGGGTACGCCATTTTTGGTGTAAAACATTTCCGCAATTTTGATCGGTGCGCTTAAATGCTGTCTTGCAGTACCTACTACAGCATCAATGGTGAGTAATGGCATGGCATCACGCTGGATATTCCAAGCTTGATAATTAGGATTTGCCCAGATGTGCTCGGAAGACCAGCGCTCATTGAAACCTAAGTTTATACCCAGTACTTGTGCAGTTTCATCACTCATCTTAAACTGTCCATATTCCGTTTTCCGAAAGGGGAAAAATGTGATACCGGCTGATTCTGCTGCTGTAATTGCGGCTTTGGCCGCTTCGGCGGCACGCGCCCATTTAGAAGCATCATATACGGGATTAAAAAGAGGTTCCCCATCCTTGTTACGGACTGTCTGAAAATCTGAATTACCATTGAATAAGGGACTGGCAGCGGTCAACAAAACTTCTGCTTTTACCGCTTGAATAATGGGCTTGGTGACGCGGCCTAATTCAGAAGCCTGATCCGGAATGATCAAGGGGACAGCACTGTTTGAAGCCGAGTCTAATAATGATACGATGTAGTTCACGACTTCGTCGACAGGTCGTTGTGTTACCCGTACTTCTTGCTGGTTTGCATCCAAAGGAATATTGGTACGTGCCAAGGGTATTGGGCCATATTGGCGCATCAGGATATAGTGGTAGTAGGCTTTTAAAAACATGACTTCTCCAATCCATCTCGAACGATCTTCACTGGATAAATCGGGTACTTTCGATGTGTTAGAAACATTTTCTAAAAAGATATTGCAATCACGGATAGCGGTCCACATGCCGCTGCGCCAGGTATCTACTAAGGGAGCATTCACATTTTGCCCTCCACGTGCAATCCGCCAATTATTGGCTGGATAGATCTCGCGCTGCGCTACAGGAATCCATACTTCATCGCCTGCTAAAAAACCGGTATTGCTCTGCGCATCGGCATTGTTGGGTAGCCATGCATAGCAGGTAAATAAGAATTTTTCAGCTTCGTTGCGCAATGAAAACGCATTGTCTATAGTCGCGACATTGTCGGGAACGACATCAATATAATCTGCACATGCGGAAAAACCGATGGTACTAACAGATAGATATATGAGGTAGCGTTTTATCTTTTTTATCTTTAAATTTTTCATTTGGATAATTTTTTATAAATAATCATGTGTTGCTTGTCTGCAATCGAAATGATTGCGCAGGGATCAATTGATGGGATCCCGTACTGCAGTTCATGAGCGTTTTATCATTTTGTAATGTTTAAAAACCAAGCTGTAAGCCAATGTTATAGGTGGCTTGAATCGGATAACCGATACCTCGTCCACCCATTTCTACGTCCCACATTTTAAAGGAACTGATCGCGAATAGATTCATTCCATTGGCATAAATCCGCAGGTTTTTTGCTTTTAGTCTATTCATTAAACTTTCTTTGAACGTATAGCCGATTTCAACAGTTTTTAATCTTAAGAATGATCCATTACGCATCCACCATGTGGATCTTTGGTTGTTGTTGGCAACAATATTTTCACTTAATCTTGGCCAGAAGGCATATAGATCTCGGTTTTCTTCACTCCAGTAGCTATCAGCGATCACGCTTAGAAGTCCATTTTGAGAACCTCCGTTGAGATAGAAGGGAGAGATGTTTTCAGGATTGATAAAGAATGAAGATCTTGCTGAACCTTGAAAATAGAAGCTGAAATCTAGACCTTTACCGCCCACTGTACCTCCAAACCCATAAATCAGTTCGGGTGTGGTTGGGTAGCCAATGGCTACACGATCTAAATCGGTAATTTGGCCATCGCCATTGATATCTCTGTATTTGATATCACCCCCTAAATAATCAATACCAGGTTTGCCAAATTGAACGGGAGAATTTAATACTTCCTGATCGTCTACAAAGAGTCTTTCAGCTATATATCCGAATTCTTGTGAGGCGGAGGTTCCGACAGTATAGCGTCCTGGTTCTTGATAAGCGGGTTCATCAACGATCAAGCGTTTACTCACGGCATAGGTTAATGTGCTTCTTCCTTGAAGGTACCAACCGTTCATAAAGTTTTTATTATAGCTCAATGTCAGATCCATACCTTTGCTTTCTGCTTTATTGGTATTTGCCACAATAGGGGCTCTCAGACCCATTGTACTGGGGATATAAGACCGATTTGTGAGTATATTGCTGCGGATTTGTTTATAAATGTCAATATTTAATTCAACAGCATTAAATAGACTCAGATCCATACCGAAGTTGGTCTGGCGAGATCGCTCCCAGGTGATGGCTTCATTGGCATATCGGTTGATCGCAATAGTAGGTCTCTTATAGCCCCCCAGTTCTCCAAAAGAAATTTCACCGGCATTCATGTTAACTTCTGAAAGATAGAAGAAACGGTCCTGTGCTCTACCGATCTGATCATTTCCGGAATATCCATGCGTAGCACGTAGTTTGAATTTATTGACCACGTCACGTAGTGGTTCAAAGAACGATTCGTTTGAGATATTATAAGACAGACCAAAGGAAGGGAAAAAACCCATGCGTCTTGCTTTTGCAAATCGCTCGGATCCATTATAACCGAAATTAAATTCGGCAATATAACGATCATCAAAATTGTAGGTAAATCTACCCGAAAGACCGATATTACGGGCTGGTAAAGACAATTGTAAAGATCCGGCATTGCCACTTAATGAATTTTGAAGCAATCCAATGAGGGTGGCTCCGACATTATGCTTGCCAAATCCGCGGTTGTAATTGGCTATAGCATGCGCATAAAACATTGAATTGACCTCTTTGTCAGACTCCGAATAATCGAGATATTCTGTTCCAACAGGGCCTATTGAACCTTGAGATCCGTCGTTCATCACACGCAGTGTCAGGTCGCCATCAGCATTTGATGATGCGGAGTAATAAAATGGATTGTACCTTCTGCTCACTTCAAAATAAGCATAGCGTTTTAAGTAGGTCATCGCCGTTAAGTTCAGACCTGGTACGATAGCACTTAAGTCTTGACGTAATTCAATCTGTGGCATAATGGTCGAAGTGTTGAATTCCTGATAGCCACGTACCATTTCGGCATAAGGATTCACAAACAGACCCCCGTTTCGATTTAGTGCATTGCCAAATAGCGGATGGTTCATGTAAGGCATATACGAAGACGGATATAGCGCCGGAAACATCACGGGGTTTGACCATATTGCGCGTCTAAAGGTGACGGCACCACCATTGATACGGTTGTTATTCTCGTCCAAACCACCTATAGGGCCGTTATAATCATCAAATTGGGCGTAAACCCGTACAATCCCTGTAGTACTCGGAGTAAAGTTGATATCGACATTGGAGCGGACCGAATAATTTTTCAATTTAATGTTGTTATTGAAATTGTTGATGCCATCAACCTTTAGAATTCCGTTGTCGATATTGTACGTTCCTGCTAAGTAGTACCTTGCTTTGGCACCGCCTCCTGAAATATTTAAATTGTTTCGCTGATTGAGGGTATAATCTTTGATCAGCTGATCAATCCAATTATTATTAGGATAAAATAGTGGGTTATCTCCAGCGCGGGTATGATCGATTTTACTTTGCCAATAGGGCAATCCCTGGCCGCTCGAAGCATCTGCAGGTCGTGTCAGATAAGCTTCATTGGCCATTTCCATATACCGAATGTTATCGGCAAACTGAAAATTTCTGGTGTTGGTGGAAATGTTATTTTCGGAACGAAATTCAAATTTTGTTTTTCCTTCGGAGCCTAGTTTTGTGGTGATCAGTACGACACCATTCGCACCGCGCGCGCCATACATCGCGGCGGCATTGGCATCACGTAGGACTGAAAAGCTGGCAATGTCGTCCGGTTGTAAACGTGCCATATCGGTTGGGGATGATTCGACATTATCTATCAAGATCAGCGGATCTTGTTTACCGGTACCAAATGTACCCAGCCCTCTGATAAAAAAATTGGCGTTATCAGATCCGGGTTCTCCACTGCGCTGAAATGCAATCATACCAGCTACACGTCCTGCTAGCATGGTCGTCAGGTTACTCGTTGGCCCTTTTAATTCTTTTGGATTGATCGTCGTTACTGATCCTACAACGGATGTTCTTTTTTCGCGTTGCCCAAAACCGGTGACAACCACATCTTCTATCACATTCTCATTCATCTGAAGCATGACATCCAGTAAGATGGTATTATTGGATTCCACTTTTTTTTCTGCTAATGCTATTTCTTGACGTGTATAGCCTACACTTGTAAAAACCAAGGTTGCGGTTTTACTGGCACTAATAGCATACATCCCCTGTGCATCTGTCAGTATTTTTGATTCGCTACCTAGAACTCCTACAGTAACCCCTTGTATTGGGGTGCCACTACCCGAGACCTTTCCCGTCACACGGACTTGTTGAGCGGTGGCAACATAGCAGCTTAACGTCATTAGAAATATCCAAATTCCAAGACGCTTTTTAAGCACTTTACCTCTTTTCATTAATAATTAGTTTGGTTATAAATTGGTGAGTATTTTTACTCGATGTACAATTATCGCAACTATCTTTTGATTAAATTGGGGGGGATTTGGTCAAAAATAAGGGGGGAAATCAGCATCATCGGTATGTTTAGATTTTCATATGAAGATTTTATCTACCTCAATTTTACGTGCTAAATGGTTTTTCTAGCTGTTTAGAAGACTGGGGAGACCTATTTCTCTAAAAGACAGCTAAAATTGGTTTTATAATTATTAAATGTTAATTTAACACTTGTAAAAAGTCTGCTTTTTACACAGATTTATACCTATACAAACCAATCATTTACGCCAATAATTATGAGGTACAACCTATTATGCCTTCTTATTTTTTTATTGCTATGTTTTGATATGCGAGCGCAGTCATCCATCGAATATCTGGGGATTGATCATGGCTTGTCCAATGATTTTGTGACCGATATTTATCAAGATAGGGATGGATTTCTGTGGTTTGGAACTTTTAATGGCCTCAATCGTTTTGATGGCTATGAATTTAAGATTTTTAAAAATAATCCATTGGCGAATAAATCCCTTCCCGACAATCGAATCACCGATATGCTTGAGGATCAAAGTGGTAATCTCTATGTTGCAACCAAGGGCGGATTGGGTTTTTTTGACATGGATCGCAACCATTTTACTCGGATAGATCTTGTTAGAGGCGGGGCGGAAGTGCAACCCATTGATTTTTCCATCCATCAGCTGGAGAAAGATCAGGATGGTCAACTCTTTGCGACTTCAGGAAAAGCGGGTTTATTAGTGATCAAGAAGACCGGAAAAGGTCTCAGGGCGCATACTGTCCCATTATATATTTCAGGAAAAGAAAGTGATCAAGCATACAGTGTCAGTTCAATCTGTAAAACTTTCGATGGAAGATTAATGCTTATGATACATGGGGTGGGCTTAGCGATGTATGATCGTAAAAACAACGGTATTCAAGTTCTTGTACAGGGAGATTTTAATGCAACATTGATGACTGCTTCTAGTGATGGAGGTATTTGGTTTTCAAATGGCTGGTCGGTCACTCACTATGATTGCCATGCTAATGCCTTTCAGTATTACGGTTTGGAAAATGGCCTCAGTAATAAGCGGATTGTTAATCTTTATTTTGGCCAGGATCGTAAAATTTGGGTATGCACGGATGGTGATGGCATTCAGAAGATTAATATGGATACCAAAAAAATCGAGAAGAATACGGGATTTGATGAAAAAAAACTTGCCGGCAATGCTGTTGTTGCTATATACGAAGATACTCAGGGACGCAAATGGTTAGGTACGATTCGCGGGGGAGTGAATGTGATCGATCCGCAGAAGGGTAAATTTCAATTGGTTAAACATCATTCCCAGGATAACCAGACGAGTGCACGAGATTTTATTTCTGTGCTGGAGCAAGCAGATCATGATCATATTTGGGTCGGTACGGACGGTTCTGGTTTATTAAAGTGGAATATAAAACAGAAAGTGTTTGTTCCGTACCCCAATTCTTCACGGCTTTTATCAGAGCGTGCATTTGTCACGGGACTTATTCAGGATGATCATCATCAATTATGGATCGGGACATATGATTCCGGTATTTTTAAATTAGATATGACTAGCGGTCAAATCAAATCATATACCTGTTATTATCCTCAAACCGAATATGTCAATGCAGCCTCTTGGCGTTTGTTTAAAGATAGCCGAAAACGCATCTGGGCATCGACTTTGGGCGGAGGAGAGGTTTATCTTTTTGATGTAAGGGAAGATCAGTTTAAACCTTTAAACTTACCGATATATGATGTGCTTACTTTTTTCGAAGAAAGGGAAGATATCCTCTGGATGGGTTCCTGGTCTGAACTGATCCGCTTGGATCTGCAAACAAGACAATTTAAAACATATGCAGTGGGTACACCTGTCCGGTTTATCAAGCAGGCTGATCGTCATCATTTATGGATAGGCACGGAGGGGGGCGGGCTACGTTACTTTAATATAGCGACGGGTCAATCTAAAATTTACACAGAAAAAGAAGGATTGCCAAGTAATACCTTATTAAATGCATTAAAAGATGATTTTGGCAATTTGTGGATATCGACTTACCATGGTCTATCGAAATTTGATACCAAAACGCGCTTATTCCAAAATTTCTATAAATCCGATGGATTGCAAAGCAATCAATTTAATTACAATGCCGCGCTGAAACTGTCCGATGGACAATTGGTATTTGGAGGTATTCGAGGATTCAATTTGTTTCATTCCCGTGATCTTTTGGTCCATGCAGTCTTTCCTCCACTCAAATTGACGCAACTCCAGATTAATAATAAACCATATGGTGCTGATAAGCATTATGGTACAGATCCGCTGAATGAGGTCAGTAAATTGACCATCCCTTATAGCCAGGCGGTATTATCCTTTTCATTTGCCGCATTAGATTATAGTTTTTCAGATCGGATTAAATATGCTTACTTTCTTGAAGGTTGGGATAAGGACTGGAACTATGTAGGTAAACAGCGAGCAGCATATTATTCGCACCTTAAAGAAGGAATTTATACTTTAAGGATTAAATCGACAGATGCAAATGGTAATTGGAATTCAAGTGAGCGCACTATTTTGATCCAGATCTTACCGCCATGGTGGCGTACAGGCTGGGCGTATGCAGGCTATGGAATGGCTGTTGTTGCCGCATTATATCTTTATTTTCTGTATGTACGGCATCGCGCATTGTTGTTAACCAAATTGAAGACTGCTGAATTTGAACGTGATAAGGAAAATGAACTGACAGAGAAAAAGGTTACATTTTTCACGCATATCGTGCATGAAATACGTACACCACTTACCCTTATTATAAATCCAATCAAAGAATTGCTGAAGGATAACAAAGATCAGATAACAGATTATGAAGAACTTCAGGATGTATATCGTCATTCCAAGAGATTGCTGAATCTGGTTGATAAATTATTGCTCTTCAGAAAATCCGAAGGAAACTTTGATGAATTATCTCTTGTTCATTTGGATATCGTACGTTTGGTTAGAGAAGTTTTTCTATGTTTTCGGCAGATCGCACATGCGCAAAATATAAGCTATTCGTTGGAAACGGATATCGAATCATATCCATGTTATGGGGATCTTGAAAAATTGGAAATCTGTTTTTTTAATCTCTTGCAGAATGCCTTAAAATATACACAAGATGGTGGTATGGTGACCGTACATCTGAACAGGTCGGTTACAGGTATTCGCATTGAAATATCGGATTCGGGCAAGGGTACTCCGACTTTGCTGAAGGAAGATATCTTTAAGCCGTTTCAGCGTGATTTCTCTTCTTCCAATACGGTAAAGGAAGGTTTTGGAATTGGCCTATTTTTAGTCAAAAAATTTGTGGAAATACACCAAGGTGAAATCAGTTATCACCCCAATGCTGATCGAGGTATGACTTTTTGTGTTGATTTGCCCCAGCATGCTATTCTGAATGATGAGGATCATATTTTAGAAGTTTCCAACAGTGCTTTTTCTTCCCGGGAAACGATGGGGCTAAATGATCCGGTTATGACAGAAAAGGCCGACCGTAACAATAGTCATTATGTCGAGGTTTCAGATCGATTGATCCCGATAGAACGAGAAATCATCCTATTGGTAGATGATCATGCTGATATTCGAAATTATATCTATAAACTGTTTCAAGATAGGTTTCATATCGTACAGGCTGAAAATGGTGAGCAGGCAATAGCAATTTTACAAAAAATAGAACCGCATATCATCATCAGTGATATTATGATGGAGGGAGGTACGGGGATTGATCTTTGTCATAAAATTAAGAAGAGCAATCAATGGAGTCATATACCTTTAATTCTTTTGACGGCAAGTTCGTCATCCGAAATAAAGCTGAAGGGGATTGAAGGTGGGGCTGATGATTATATTACTAAACCTTTCGATAAAGATATGCTGGTGGCACGTGTGGACAATCTGATTCAGAATAGGAATCGTCTGCATGAATACTTCCATAGCCATATAACGTTGCAATCGAATGACCACAAAATTCCGGTTGAATACAAAGAGTTTTTGGAGAAAGTGATCCAAGCGGTTGAAGCACACTTGCTGGAAGAAGATTTTACGGTAAAAGTGCTCGCCGAAACAATGGGTATGAGCCATTCAAATCTCTATAGACAAATTAAAGCGATATCAGGAAAATCTGCTAACGAATTTATCCGGTACATCCGACTTCGTAGGGCGGCGCAACTTTTAATTACGACCAAAGCGAATGTCAATGAATCTGCTTATCAGGTGGGGTTTCGGGATGTTAAACATTTTAGACAACAGTTTACGAAGCTTTTTGGCTGTACACCATCAGAATATCGAAAACGCTATCCTCATTTAAAGAAATCCTATGCGCTAGATGGACTACTGACTCATTAAGATCTGTGTCGATGAGAATGGATGACTGTGGAAATATATGGACCATCAAAAGTTCAGATGGTTCATCATGAGAAAGTGAAGTAAGTCTGTTAAATAACTATTTAAAGATAAATCACGTTTCTTTTTCTGAGATTGATTTTTTGTGTGAAAAAAGTACCATACTGCTGGTATGCAGTATGGTACTTTAGTATGTTTAATTTGTTGCTCCTTGATTGGCCATTAATGGCCAGCCTGGATTTTGGTATATACTTGACGATTCCGGCGAGCCGTCTGGTGAAGTTATGGTAAAGTGGCTCATCGCAATTGGATTTAAATAATGTGCACTGATCCATTTATACCCGTCGAGGACTAAATTGGTTGCCGCTAAGTTGATGCGGTAAGGTCTAAGATAATTACTTTCAGACTGTAGGGAAACATTAGCTGTTTTTCCTGAAGTATTTGGCTGTATCAACGATGAAACTCCTTTTTCATCTTTATACCATTCTTGCATAGGTCCCCATATTTTCATGCCTTCAACAATATAAGGTTTTGCCGCAAGTTGGTCTAATGCTCTCCAGCGTTTTAGATCTGCAAAACGCAGACCCTCAGCAACTAATTCCAGGCGTCTTTCTCTCCGGATATTATATAAAACTTTATCCGATAATAATTGTCCGGCAGAATAGGCCCCGAAATCACCTTTTGCTTCCATATTCATATCGGTATTATTGACCGTATTCATATAGTCGGTGTTGACTCCAGCACGCTCCCTGATTTGCGTCCAGTATGCCTGCGCCTTAGCATTGACCGAACCATTTTTAAGGTAACTGGCTTCGATATAATTTAAGTAAGCTTCAACGGCTCTGAATACAATAGAACCGGTAGTGCTTGTTGCACCTTCGGATTGTGCAATCAGGTAATTGAACCCTTTCTTAAGGGCATAACCTGTTACATATCGAGTTTCAGCAATACCCAAAATATCTGGTTTTCCCTCTACGATATCTTGCCCATTGGTATTCTTTCGATCGGTATAGCTTAACTCTCCCGGAGCTTTCATAAAGATCTGTAAACGGTTATCGCGGTCAATCTTTACATCGCTGATTAAATTATCGCCTTTATATCCTGAATTTGCGGCATAAATCGGTAATCCATTGGCCATGGTGAAATTTTCAACTAATCCTTTTGCATATCCCGAATTCCCTGCATTTCTGTTCATGTAATGGTTTACAGCATGTGTAACATTTAAAGGTAGGCTATATTGCCTCCAAAGAAGCACTTCACTGTAAGCATTTAGGTCAAAATCACCAAACATTTTGAAATAAGGATTATTGGATGAATTAAAGCCATTATCTTTTGTATTGTTTACCAAAGCCACTCCATCTGCTACCAACTGCGCAGACTCCATGGCCTGTGTCAGGAAGTAGTCGATTTCCTGATCGATGTTCATGGCGAAATTAGGATTTGATTTTGCTCCTGGCCATCCCGGTCCGCCGGGTACTAAAGCAGTTCCTTTATGGTATTTCAACCAGGTAGCTTCATGCAGTGCCACACGGGATTTTAACAATAGTGCTGCATTTTTGGTGATCCGAGTTTTTCCGGAAGCAGTTGTTGTACTGAGTAAAGTAGCCGCTGAATCCAGATCTGCGATGATAAAACGGGCAACTTCGTTTCGCGGTTTACGAGTAGAAATGACGGTTAATTCCTCCAGATTATCTTTTACGGTATTTTTTAAGATGGGGAAATCTCCCAATGCCTGTACTTTGTTGAAGTATTCATAAGCCCGTAAGAAATAGGCTTCACCGATATAATGCTCAATATTGAGCTTATTGCCCGTTATGCTGTTACTTTTCCATTTGGGAACTACCGATTCGAGGAAATAATTGACCTGACGGATATTCGTAAAATCCCAGTCTCCACCTGTAGCGCCTACCCGCCATTCGCCAGGTACCCAACGTGTCGCATAGCCCGAAGTCACTTGATTGTCTGTCCCGTTATCATTAGCAAATGTACCCAATCCCCAACCTCCATGTGTTGGGAAATTGTAACGGGTAATGGTATATGCCGCGAGATCAGCTTCTGTATTTAAGTACTCTGAGGGTGTTACATCGGACAAAGGTGCTCTATCCAAATATTTATTACAGGATAATAATGTACTAAAGGCAAGTACCGCTGCGCAGAGTTGTTGTATCTTATTTATATAGCTCTTTTTCATTATTCAAATCATTAAAAATTCACACTTAATCCAAAAGAATAGATGGTTGAGAACGGGTATGATTTACCATCGTTCCATCCTCCTAAACCTACCGTCTCCGGGTCAAATACTTTTGCCATTTTTGTAAATGTCAATAGATTCTCTCCGGAAGCATATACACGGATTTTTGACAGTCCGATCTTTGATAATAAAGCAGGGTTGAAGGTATAGCCGAGCTGCGCATTTTTTAACCGTAGATAAGCGGCATTCTGTATATATCGTGTCTGGGTCTGTTGGTTCTTTTGGGTGTTGAAATAAGGTCTTGGTAGGTAGGCATCGGTGTTGATCCCTAGCACATCGTTCTGTACCATCACTGAATTCTCGTCCCTAAAGAAATCCATGTTTTCCTGGAAGCCTGCCGATTGCCACATACCGCCATTGGCACCCCAGAAATAAGGTCCGTTGGGCACGTGATCCCGTTTTCCAATTCCCTGAAGAAATATCCTAACGTCAAATCCTTTATAATTGGCAGTAAGATCTAAACTGTATCTAAAGCGGGGTAGGCTATTGCCGATTATGCTCATATCACCTGGATTGGACAAGGTACTTGCTCCATTATTTACCTGTCCATCTCCATTTTTATCCAAATACATAACATCTCCTGCTTGCCATTTGGTAGCGAAGGATTGTTTGGTATTGGCAATATGTGCATCCATCTGCCCCTGAGTCTGTGCGATACCTAGCGTTGTATAACCCCAGATCTCTCCGTTCTTTTTACCGTTATACCATTGGGTAAAATTTCCGGTTGAATTAGGGTATTTTGTGATGGTCTGTTGATCGTCTGATAATACAGCACGTACGCCATAGTTGAAATCTCCGATATCGTCTTTCCATGAAAGTTCAACTTCAAACCCTTTAGAGTACATTTCTGAATTATTGATGCGCGGTACCGCTGTTCCTAAAATCGCAGGTAGATCGGGTGCGGGGCCAATCATGTCATAGGTATTTCTTTTATAGAGATCAAATGCGAGTCCTAAGCGATTGTTGAGAGCCGCGACATCCAATCCTAGATTCCAGCTGGAAACACGTTCCCAGGTTAAAGAAGAGGAGATTAAATTTGGAGCACTTGCCGAATTTGGTTTCACACCATTGAGTAACCAGCTACCCTGTCCGGCTGTAACAGGCATGATGGAATAGAAAGGATACCAGTTGTCTGTTCCTTGATTCCCTAGTTCTCCATATGATCCTCTAATTTTGAATAGTGATATTTCAGATTTTAGAGGCCAGAAGGCTTCGTTGGAAATATTCCAGCCTGCAGAAAATGAGGGGAAGAGATTCCATCGTAAGTCTGTCGGAAATCGGGATGAACCATCGTAACGGGCATTTAATTCCAATAGGTAACGGTCTTTATAGCTATAATTGACCCGGCTAAAAAATCCTGCAATAGCCCAGTGCTGATAACCACCATTGGTTTTAGGATCTAATGTTGCGGTATTTAACGTAGGGATATCGTCTGTGATCAAACCGCTCATATTACCGCTTAGCGTTCTGTACTTATTCAATTCTGAATTGAATCCTGCCAGAACTGTAAACTGGTGGTCTTCGGCAATATTGAAACTATAGTCTGAAAATAAATTGGTACTGAAGTATTCATCTTTTCGAGCAGTTTCCCCGACACTGGTTCCGCCAGCACTGTTGTATCCGACCGGAACAAGGAAAGGTTCTTTGTTTACTGCATAAGCATAAGCTTTTAAGATTTCCCCGTGATCATTCCTATTGGTGATTCTGTAATTGACATTACCGGTGATATTCCAACCTTTGACCGGTTGATATTTTAACTGGATCTGCTGATATAAAAAGTCTTTTTGGTAGTTGGTACGTCCTCCGTCCAGTAATTGATTTATTTCTGAAGGTTCTGAAAAGAATCCATTATCATCGCGTACAGGAACTGTTGGCCAGCGTCGGGCTATATTATGATAATAAAGGTCATTCATATGCGTTGCTTTATCAAAATCTTCTCTTACAAACCGGGTATTTGTTAATAGATCTAGCTTATCGGAAATTTTGATATCTAATTTTGTAGCAAATGAAAAACGTTTGAAATTATCGTTTGCATATTTATTTAAACCATCCTGATCCATATAATTCAGTGAAGAATAATATTTAACACGGTCTGATCCACCGTTCACACTCATGGTATGTTCATGTGAAGTGGAGAAGTTTTTATAAAATTCTTCAAACCAGTTGGTATTGGCGTTCGATCCGGTATAGTACTGCCATTTTCCATCTGCACCCGCTGTGGAGACGGTACTGATTTCTCCATTTTGATAGGCAATGATTTTATCAAGGACAGTTTGAGAAAATTTGGCCGCTTCGCCATCATTCGCTGCAACTTCATTGTAATAATAAGCAAATGTTTTAGAATCCAGCATGGTTGGTAAACCTCGTGGTGCACTTAACCTGATATTGTTGTTGTAATTGACCACCGGTTTTCCGATTTTCCCTGCCTTGGTTGTAATTAAAATAACACCGAAAGGAGCTCTAGAGCCATATATAGCGGCTGAAGCGGCATCTTTTAAAACGGATATATTTTCGATATCCTGCGGATTTAGCGCATTCATATCGCCCTCCATTCCATCAATCAATACCAATACAGATGAAGAGGAACCAACACCGATTGTACCTGCTCCGCGTATATTGACACTCATGGTTTGGTTAAGTTCGCCACCTAGACCAGCAGTTTGCAGATTTAGTCCCGGTACCATTCCTTGTAGGGCCTGTCCTAAGTTTTGCACAGGTCTGGACTCAAGTTGCTTTGCGCTGACCGTAGAGACGGAACCCGTCAAATTTATTTTTTTCTGTGTGCCATAGCCAACTACGACAACTTCGTCCATGGCAGAAGCGTCCTCCTCCAAGGTGATACTCATCTGCGCTGAAGCGATATTTTCGATTGTTTTAAAGCCTACGTAACTAAAAATTAAGGTTGATCTGGAATCTTTTACGGTTAATGTGAATGTGCCATTTTCATTTGTAGTTGTACCATTATTTGTCCCTTTTTCTCTGATGCTTACTCCCGATAAAGGACTGTTGCCAGATTTATAGACTTTACCGGAAACAACCAATTGTGTTTGTACAGGTTCTACGATCAGGGTTTTGACGGTTTCCAATTTAGGTTTTATCAAAATTGTATTGCCGTTCCATTCGTAATCAAAGGGCTGTTCTGCTAATACCAGTTCCAGGGTACGTTGTAACGGCAGTCTTTTTATATTTACAGAAACAGGTTTTGCTTTGCCGATTAATTCTGTATTATAGACCATCCTGATTCCTGTCTGTTTTCGAATACTGACGAGTACTTCTTTTAAGCGGGCTTCTTTTACGCTTAAGCTTATTTCTTGCGACAGTACATTGGCGGAAACCTGTAAGCTCACAATAATAAGGAAAGTTGTTATTTTCATTTTTAGGAAAAAACCATTACATAAGATTGCAGGGATTTCCTTCAAAAAAATGAAAAATAATTCCCTACAATGCATCATTTTATTTATACATTTGTTCATTAGGTGATTGATTAGTAATACTTTAAGTTTATTTGGTTACCTTTTAATTGGTTCAGTTGCATGGCGGTGCAACTGGATTTTTTTGTTTTTAGGTATTTGTTTAGTTGTTTTTTATCATAGGCATATTTTTAAGTAGGTTTTGAATGGATAATTATTTTTCAACTTTTATCGTATTTTGCTCGAATTGGAATTTGACCGGTCCTGTCTTTTCCAGCATTTTCAATACATCTGAAAGTCGTACCTGCTTGGATAATTGTAGTGTATAGCGTGTTCTTGGAAGTGAATTATAATCCACTTTTACATCATACCATCTTGCAATGACACGTAATATGGACGCCAGTTCTTGATCTTCAAATAGAAAATCACCATTTTTCCAAGCCATAACAGATTCTATATCGGCTATGCTCTGTTTTGATAGGCCAGAATGATAATCGGTCGTTACTTTAAAATTGGGCCTCATGAGAATGGTTTTTTCATCTTTTCCCTGTAATGATCGAAGTGCAATTTGGCCCTCTAGCAGGGTAGTTTCTGAGTAGCTTTCATCTTGATAAGCATTTACATTAAAATGGGTCCCTAAAACCTGGATTTCCTGCATACCGTGCTGCACAGTAAATGGAACTTTTTTCTTTGCCACTTCAAAGTATGCCTCGCCTTGCAGCTGTACTTTTCGTTGGTGGCTAAAATCTAAATTGTACGTGAGAGCAGATGCTGCATTTAACCAGACATGTGTTCCGTCTGGAAGTAAAACTTCATATTTGCCCCCACGAGGTGTTTCTATGCTATTGGTACCTTTCAATCCTTTTGCTTTTGTATCCGCAATGATATAGAGGAGCTGGCCATCATTATTGCTTTTCACCGTCAATCCTTTTTCTTTTAACAATGTCCGATTACTGCTATTGCGATCATCAAGTGAAATAATGGTTCCATCCGCAAGTCTTAAGATGGCTTTATTCGTTCCTGGCATGATCTGTTCAGCTTGTTGAGAAAATTCTACTTGGGAAATATTTTCAAACTTTTGATTGAAATAAAGTATTCCAGTGATGCTCAGCATGATTATTACTGCCGCAGCTACCGGCAACCATCGTTTCCAATTTATAAACCTGCTCTTTTGAAAATGGATTTGATTTTCAATCTTGGATAAAATCGCCAACCGGCGCTCATCTGTAAAGAATGCTTCTTCCAATTCTTTTCCCTTACCATAGGTCTCATGAAATCTGGACAATAGCTGTTCTTCTTCGAAAGATGTTTCACCTGCGAGATACCTATCCAGTAATGCTAGAATTTCTTTTTGTGTCAAAATTTATGGTTATATGTATATATGAGTAAAAGGGATGATCTATCCCTAGGCAAAAATTGATTTTTTTTAAGGATGGAGTAGAAGAACCATAAATAACTCCACGCTGAGGGTTTTTCCCAGATTACTCCTTAAGAATAGTAGCGCATTTGATATATGATATTCAACTGTTTTCGTGCTAATGGCCAATTTTTCAGCAATTTCTTTATGTGAAAGATGCTCCAGACGGCTTAACTTAAAAACTTCTTGGCAACGGGAGGGAAGTGCATCGATGATCTGATTGATCTGTTGATCGAGTTCCTTATATTCCAATAGTTCTTGATTGCTATCGGTGCTCAGCGTATCCATAAAATTTACAATATCTTCTGTAATAGTATTACGTCTCAATTGTCTCAGTACCTCATAACGTACAGATGCGTATAAATATGATTTTAAAGATATTTTAATGAACAGTTTTGAACGGATTTCCCAGAGGTTAACAAATACTTCCTGAATGGCATCTTCGCATTTGTCATGGTCCTGCAATAGACGGTAACTGGATTGGTATAAGTTTTTCCAGTACTTATTGTATATAGCGGTAAGTGCTGAATGGTCATTATCCCTCAACTTTATCAATAGCTCGTCATCCCCAAATTGAGTGTTTTTCATAAAGCGGTTTTCTAGACACCCAATATATGTAGTATTTTTATAAATCACAAATTATGTAATACATAATATTGGGTTAGCAATCTTGTTATTGCTTTCAAAACTAGCTTTTTAGCGAACTGATATGAACGATGATTCAATGTTCATATCTTGATTAATTTTTAGAAATACCGTCTGATATGGATGGTTATAATCAATTTAATAATTATCCATCGTCTCCAGGTTCGTTTTGCCTTTATGGTCAAACATAATGTTATGTTAACACAGTCTTAACCCGCAATTGATCTTGCATGCGTAGTATTGCAACAGTTTTAAACAACCCTGCAATTGCTTGCTGTGTTTTGAAGACTTATGAAGAATGAAAAATAAAAAAACTAGATTTTATCGGTATCCTGTATCTAAAGCCACCTCTTTGCTCTTGATCGCAGGATTAGGAATGACTACTGCTGAAGCGAACAACAATTTCTTTGCTAAACAGGAAATTTTAGCGATCAAGCAACAAGGTATAACCGTTTCCGGACGTATTGTGGATGCAAAAACCAATGTTCCTGTTATAGGCGCTACGGTATTGGTGGATGCTAAGGCGGTAGGTACGACAGATGCACAAGGAAAATTTGAAATTAAAGCCCTGCCGAATCAACAGGTAACTTTTAAAAGTGTGGGCTACCAGCAAGTACAGCGCATTTTTACCTCTAATTCACAGCAAGTTGTCATTGCTTTAGAATCTTCAGATGTTGCAATTTCTGAAGTAGTCGTGACGGCTTTGGGAATTAAAAGAGAAGCAAAATCACTAGGTTATGCAGTGAGTACCATCAGTAGTAAGCAGATGACCGATGCCGCATCTAGCAACTGGGTGGATGCGATGAAGGGCAAAGTTGCGGGTCTTAATATTACGCAAGCGAGTTCGGGACCTTTAAATACGGCAAGAATTACACTACGAGGTGATCAATCCTTAGATCCGACGAAAAATGAGGCTTTGATTGTTGTTGATGGTGTGCCAATGGTAGATGGTCGATTTAGTTCTGGCGTAACGGATGCTTATGGCGCCGGATCTAGCGGACAGGATAAGGATGTACCGGTCGATTTTGGGAATGGTCTGGGTGATATCAACCCAGATGATATCGAGTCGATCTCCGTGCTAAAGGGTGCAGCTGCGACTGCATTATATGGAAGCAGAGCTGGTAATGGTGCTTTGATCATTACGACAAAATCTGGTAAGCGAAATGGGAAGGGGATGGGCGTTACGGTCAACTCCAATACGAGTTTTCAAGATATCTTAAAGATGCCCGACTTGCAGTATGAATATGGTCAGGGAAACTTGAATCGGAATGCAGCGGGTGAATTGTATTACTCTTATGGTCTTAGCGAAGATGGTGCGAGTACGGGGGGTACTTCCAGTGCCTGGGGACCGAAATTTGATGGACAACTGTTTTATCAGTACGATCCTACAGTGGAGGGACAGGGCGCTACGCGCACACCATGGGTACCTTACAAAGATGGGGTGAAAGGTTTTTTTAAAACTGGTGCAACCTACATCAATAGTGTCGCATTGGATGGTGGAAATGACAAGTATAGCGCCCGTGGATCTATTACCCATACTAATAATAAATGGATCATGCCTAATACGGGCTTCGAGCGTTTTGTAGCTTCTTTCAATACAAATGCTCAGCTCAGCGATAAGTTAAAGCTTAATCTAAAGGTAAATTATACCAATAAAACAAGTGGTAACCTACCGGCAACCGGATATAATAATCAGTCGATTTCATATTTTATGATCTTTCAGAATCCAAGTATAGATTTGGATTGGTACCGCCCGATGTGGCAAAAAGGTCAAGAAAATATTAAACAGATTCACCCTTTCAGTTCTTATATTGAGAACCCCTTTGTCATTGCCAATGTCATGACCAATAGCCTAAATAGCAATGGTTTTGACGGGATGGCGCAGGTACTTTATACTTTCAGTCCTAAATGGGATTTGATGGTACGTTCTGGTATGAATATGAACTCTAACATGCGCGAGCAACGTCGTCCATGGGATACTGCTAATTTTCCTAAGGGTTATTACAAACAACAGGATATCTTCTATTTCGAATCCAATACAGATGCCCTATTGACTTATAACGATAAGCTTACTCCGGACTTTAATATCCGCGCCTCTGCTGGGGCCAATCTCATGAAACGTGATATGAAAGAGGCTGTAAGTGTGGCAAGAGGGCTCAATCTGCCTGGGATTTATAAATTGAGCAATGCCCTGACTAACTCTTTGGCAGATGGTAACAATCTGACCCGTAGAGAAACCCAGAGTGTGTTCGGTTTGGTTAACTTATCTTGGCAGGATAAGGTTTACTTGGATCTTACCGCACGTAACGATTGGTCTTCGACGTTACCATCGGATAATCGTTCTTATTTTTATTCGTCGGCAAGTAGTAGTTTTATTTTAAGTGAATTGATGACTTTGCCAAAGGCGATTTCATTTGCAAAATTACGTCTTTCAGTGGCGCAGGTCGGAACAGATGGAGACCCGTATACAACGCTTAAATATTATAAAACTTCGATTTTTCCAGGATCAGCAGAAGCACCATCCAAACTGCATAATGCGGAATTGAAACCGGAGATTTCCACTTCTACAGAGACAGGTTTAAATGTTTCTTTTCTGAATAACCGATTGACGGCAGATATCAATTTCTATTATAACCGTTCTCGAAATCAAATCTTGACAGTACCCTTGGATGTGACGACCGGTTATAGTGCGGCTGTTATCAATGGTGGTTTGATCAGAAATCAAGGTTTAGAGATCAGTTTAACCGGTACACCGATTAAAAATCAAAACTTCCAATGGAATACGACCTTGACCTGGTCAAAGAATGATAACAAAATCTTAGAATTAAGTGAAGGTGTAGACACACCGCAGCAGATTATTGCTTCTAGTGGGTCTGGCGCCGCAGAAATCATTGCGACTGTAGGTGGTTCGACTGGTGATCTGTGGGGTTACGGTCTGGTACGTAATGATGCCGGTCAGGTTCTGATTGATGGAAAGACTGGTCTTCCTGTTCGACCTTCGGACAAAGTCAAAATCGGAAGTGCTTATGCGGATTGGAGAGGTGGATTCAGTAACGAATTTCGTTACAAAAACTTGAGTTTAAATGTGTTGATCGATGGTCAGTTTGGGGGTATCGTTTATTCGCAAACGCATCATAAAATGTCGGAACAGGGCAAGCTTACCAATACATTGAAGGGCCGTGAGACAGGAATGATAACTGGTGAAGGGGTGGTCGCCAATGGTGACGGAACTTTCAGCCCAAATACGAAAGAAGTACCTATTAATACCTGGTATGGTGATTATTATCGACGTGCAAATGTAGAAACGAATAGTTTTGATGCTTCTTATTTAAAGCTTCGTGAACTCCGTTTCGAAGTTGCTTTGCCGCAACATCTTTTATCTCGGTGGAAAGTGAATAGTGCTTCGATCGCCTTTTTCGGAAGAGATTTATTTATGATCAGCAATTTCCCGATGTTCGATCCCGAAACAGCTGCGCTAAACGGTGCTACGATTATGCCTGGTGTCGAAATGGGGCAGATGCCAAGTACAAAAACATATGGTGTTAATTTAAGAGTAAACTTTTAAGTAGAAAATTGAAATGAATAAGAAATATATTGGTATCGCATTATTAGTAACAGCAGGGCTAAGCTTTGGAAGTTGTACGAAAAATTTTGATGCTTTAAATACAGATCCTAATCAAATTGAGCTGATTACTCCGGGTTCTTTAATTACGCCAACTGTTTACGGTATGACAACCTATTTCACAGTGCGGAGCAATGACTTTACTTGGGAAATCATGCAGACAGGTCTTGCGAATCCGAGTGCTGCAAACGGAATACACCGTTACTATTTTACGGAACAATCTGGAGATGGCACTTGGAATACAAGTTATGCTTATCTGCGTAATATCCGCGAAATGGAAGCGGCTGCGTTGACAAGTAATAATGAGGCTTATCAGGCTGTTGCTAAGACTTTGAAAGCCTATATCGTAGGTATTTTAACCGATAGCTTTGGAGACGTTCCTTTGTCTGAAGGTCTACAGGCTGAAAGTGGCATAACAAAACCGAAGTTTGATACCCAGGAACAGATTTATGCGGATATGGTAAAGGGATTGGAAGAGGCAAACAAGCTTTATCAGGGTGAGTCTGTCATGAACGGGGAAGATATCCTGTATAAGAATGATAAAAAGCTATGGCGTAAATTTAATAATTCGTTACTACTACGTTATTATTTACGTCAGTCGAAGCGTATGGATGCTTATGCAAAAATTAAAGTGATGCTGGACAATCCCGCAGATTATCCGATCTTTCAATCAAATGCGGAAGCAGCGGTGGTACAGGTGACGGGCTTAGCTCCTTATGATTATGCTTGGGGAAGAAGACAGGATTATGTGAATTTTACGGCAATGGCTGAATTTTTTGTCGACAATCTGAATGCTTTGAATGATCCTCGCCGTCCCTTTATCATGAAAGAAGCGACACGTTTAGTAGATGGTAAAGTGGAGAGCATAGGTTATCGTGGAATTCCGGCAGGGCATTCCGGCGATCTTTCTGCCTATAACTTCAATCCGAGCACACCGAATGGAGATTTAGTTTATCCAGAAGCGGTGGGTACTCCAGTTAAAGAACTGATCATGCCTTATGCTGAGGTTGAATTTATCAAAGCAGAAACTTACTTAGCATTAGGATCGACAAATGAAGCTAAAACGGCGTACGAGAAAGGTGTAAAAGCTTCTATAGAACAATATGGTGGTGTTGTGCCGGTAACTTATTTTGAGAATGAATCCGCAAAATTTGATGGTACTCAGGAGCGCATCATGATGCAGAAATACCTGAGTTTATTTATGGTGGATTATCAGCAATGGTTTGAATATCGTCGCACGGGTTTTCCAAAACTGCCTAAAACACCTTATATGTTTCATGATGGGGTAATGCCATCGCGGTTTATGTATAAAAATGAGGTCAGAAGGTTTAACCCAGATAATTATGCAAAGGCTGTTGCGCAAATGGGGGGAGATACTTACCACACGAAAGTATGGTGGGAAAAATAGTTTTTTAGAGCGATATCATATCGTTTTATTTTATGAGCCGATTACATCTTGTAATCGGCTCATTTTTTGTGATGGATGGAAGGTTAGCGTGTGAGAAGATTAGAAGTTCAGGGCTTTAGACTTTTAGATTACTCATTCACTATATGACTATTTGGAAGGTGAGAAAGTGATTGATACACCTGTTCCGATGCAAGCGATAAGCTGAAATTTTGTGTATAGTATTTGCAATTGGTTTAGGAGTTGCTACTTTTGCAAACAAATTAATCTTTATTTAAATTAACATCCCTTTCATGATCATACGAATTCTGATTTTTATCATGCTCACATCTAGTTCCTTTGCCTTAACGGCGCAGGTCAGTCCCCGCATTTCCAGCTCCTTGGATTCCAGCAAATCAGTTGGTTCTGGAAAACCTCGATTGATCTTTCAGCTTGAACATGAAAGTGGCGGTGAATTGAAGATGAATGAACGTACAAAGGAAACGCTTGCAGATTCGTATTACAGTGGTATTAATTTCCGCGTTGGCTTTCAGAGTCAGTACCGTGACTCTGTCACGAGTGTGTACAATGAACTATACAATTACCCGATCTATGGTATTGGAGTGTATAGCAGTACTTTTGGACAGGAACATCTTGGTAAACCTTTTGCAGTCTATGGTTTTGTTGCCATTCCTATTGCACCAAAAGTAGATAGCAAATGGAATTTTAATTACCGAATTGGTCTGGGACTTTCTGGGCGGTTCAATCCTTATAACGAAGAGGAAAATCCTTTAAATCTGATTATTGGCAGTAAGAACAATGTTTACATCGATCTTGGGGTACAGGCAAATTACCGGTTGAGTCAAAAATTCCAACTTGGAGCAGGAATTGCTTTTCATCATTTCAGCAATGGTGCCCTGGCATTGCCCAATACAGGAATAAACTTATTACCGCTCAGTCTTTCTGTGGCATATAGCCCTTCAAGCAAACCTTTTGACTTTAGAAAATCGACAGTTCCGCCAATGGAAGATAAGCAGGAACTCCATTTTAATTATGCTTTTGGATTTAAGCAGATTGATCGTGAAAATGATAAGCAATACTTTAAATCAACACTTGGCGCATACTATAGTAAACATTTGGGTTATAAATGGCGTATCGGTGCCGGAATGGATGCTTTCTATTCAGCTAGCGGTAACGATAAACTAGTTGCAGGCGATAAAGCGGGGTCATTTTCAGCGTTATTTTCTTACGGACCGGCATTTTACATTGATCACGTTCTGAATTCAAGATTATATCTTAATGGTAATGTTGGAGCCTATTTACACCGTAATAAATTTAATGGTGAGAGTAGCCCGATCTATCTGAGAGCCGGGGTACGGTACAAAGTTTATCGCGATATTTTTACAGGTGTTTCTATTAAAGCCCATGCCGGAAAAGCGGACTTTATCGAATGGACTATGGGGTATGGATTGCAGTTAAAAAAGAAAAAGTAGCATTATTATAAAAATACATCATAAAAAAGAGCATCTGAATAGCATTCAGATGCTCTTTTTTGTGGAGACTACTGGGTTCGAACCAGTGACCCCTACCTTGTCGAGGTAGTGCTCTAAACCAGCTGAGCTAAGCCTCCATTGTTGATCCTATAGGTCACGGAAACGGGTTTGCTTCCCTATGCCTGAATGAACTGGTGCAAATAAAGCAATTTTATTTGTAAAATAAAAGTTAGTTATCTAAAAGCAGTTCGTTTTTAGTATTTAGATGGTAGTAATTAGTATTTAGATGCTAGTAATTAGTAGTTAGATGGTAGTAATTAGTATTTAGATACTAGTAATTAGTAGTTAGATGGTATAAGGTTAGTCGATTAGAACTTTTGTTGACGGGTTATTTAATAGTATTTAGACGATATAAGATTACTCGGTCACTATTTAAAAGTTTTTTAATTATTTTTGAGAGAATTGACATTTGAGAAACTATGAAACAAACGGCTTTACCTCAGAATGTGAAAGGACTTAATGCGGTAGTATTAATCATAATGGCTATCGTTACCTTGGATTCTATTGAACCTTGGACCGCCTGGAATGTGGATCCGACATCTCCAGGTTATGGCTGGAACAGATTCAGTTATTTTACAATCCAGAGTAATTTTATTGCGATGGTTACTTACCTGATTGCGGCGGTGGCAATTTTTAGAAATAAGCAACTTGGTGAATGGTTCAGGTATCTTCGCGCGGGAGCAGTTCTTTATATGATGGTAACCGGGATTGTATTTGCCGTTCTGCTTCGTAACACACAACTTGACCCAGACCATTTTAGCTGGAGCAATTTTATTCTGCATGAATTTGGTCCATTTTTTATTACTGTCTGGTGGTTGTTATGGCCTTCACGAAAACCGATTACATCCGGAAAAGCCTTTTATTTATTGATATTCCCGTTTTTGTGGGTCATCTACACGTTTATCCGAGCTTCGATAACGGGTTGGTACCCTTATCCGTTTTTAGATCCTGCAACTGCCGGAGGTACAGCGGGGGTTATGACCTACGTATGCGGTTTAACAATATTCTTTGTCGTTCTCTGTCAACTGCTCGCATGGATTAGCCGTGCAAGGGAAAATAATAATACACTTTATTAAATATTGAGATAATAGTAGTTAGTAACTAGACTAGAGCTGATTGCTTCGAAGAAATTGCCTATTTTTGTAAGTTGTGAGATCCTTCTTATTGCGATGTTTAATAGAAGGTGAGATGGTTAAAAAGTTAATGGGTTAAGAAAGTATATCACTTGTGACTGTTTTACATTAAAATAAAAAAGAATTGGAAATACTACTAGTTGAAGATGAGCCATCTGTAATTTCGTTGATTGAAAGGGGATTGAAAGGAGAAAACCATTCAATCAGTGTCGCTATGGACGGATTTACGGGGTTAAAAATGGCGGGTCTTAACCAATATGACTTGATTATTTTGGATGTGATGCTTCCGGGGATGAACGGATTGGAGATCTGCCGAAATATCCGGAAGACGAATAAAGACGTGCCCATTTTGATATTAAGTGCATTAAATCAGACGGAAGATATTGTTGAAGCATTTAATCGTGATGCTGATGATTATCTGACGAAACCTTTTAAACTGGACGAACTTCGTGCGCGAATCAATCGGCAGTCCCGAAAGGCCAGACAGCAGACCACGACCAGTAACACCATTACTATTGATAATCTCGTTATGGATAGAGACAGTAAGAATGTGCAACGTGGAGGTAAATCCGTAATTCTGACGGCTACTGAATACCGATTACTGGAATATCTAATGGTCAATAAAAATAAGATTTTATCTCGGGTTGATATTTTGGAAGAGGTATGGGGTATGGATTTTAATATGAGTACCAATGTGGTGGATGTTTATGTCAACTACCTGCGTAAAAAAATAGATCATCCTACAGAAAAGAAACTTATCCATACTGTTATCGGTATGGGCTATATACTGAGAAATGAAAATTAGAACGAAGGTCATTGTACTTTTTTCAGCGATTTCGATCGCCTATATTGTATCTTTCGCCCTATACGTTTCTTATTTTACGAAGGACAGTCTGCAGACCAAATTCTATCACCGGCTGGAAGAAAATGCCACTATTGTTGGCAATCATATCATACAGAATGATGCGTATAATAATAAGGTGTACTACGAAGTAACCCGAAAATATCTACGCCAGCTTTCTGAGGGTAAAGATTATCTGTTGCGGATTGTTAAAGGACATACCGATCTCCGCTATAAACCCGATCTGCCTTTACCTGATGCTTTCTATGAAGAAGCAATCGTAAAAGGGAAAGCGCAGTTTCTGCATCATAAAACCTCCTATGTAGCCCTATTTTTTGTCGATTCTCTACACAAAGAAAACCTATTGGTTATTTCTGCGGGCGTTGATGAGTATGGACATGATGAACAACAGATACTGGATCATACTTTGATTTCAGGTGGATCCTTAGCGATTATCTTGGTTGTTCTGCTGTCTTTTTATTTCGCCAATAGACTGCTTGCACCTATCAAAGCCATCAATAAGGAATTAACTCAGGTGGATATATCAAATCTGAACAAACGGGTTAAAAATAACTATTCGAATGATGATGATGAAATCGGAATATTGATTTCCAATTTCAACGCCATGATGAAACGATTGGATATTTCGGTCAAATCACAGCAGAGCTTTATCGGCAATGCATCCCACTCGTTACGTACACCTTTAACGATTATTGGTGGGGAAGCTGAGCTGGCTTTGCATCATCTGGATAAAAATCATGAAGCGTATTATTCGGTCGAGGCAATTGCTAAACATGCTTCAAAGATGAATCTCATCATCAATAATCTTTTGCTCTTGTCACGCACCGGATTTGAGGGTAAGATCGAAAGCAAACAGTGGATCCGGATCGATGAGCTCTTATATGATGTACAGAAGAGTGAAAAAAGCATGAACCCGGACTGTGAGATTTTTCTGGATTTCTCGCATATTCCTGAGGATAGCAGTGAGATGAATATCTTTGTGAATCCGGATCTCTTTTATATTGCCTTCAGTAATATTGTTTCTAATGCCTGTAAGTACGGAGATAAAAAAATGGTCACGATTTCACTGGTCTGTCATGAAAATCTTGTCGTAGTAAAAATTTCAGATCATGGTATCGGTATCCCGTTACACGATCAGCCTCATATTTTTGATTCTTTTTACAGGGCCTCCAATGTGGGTGCGATCTATGGAAACGGATTAGGATTAGTGCTGGCCAAGCATATTTTTGAATTGCATCATGCCATACTTTCGGTTTCCTCGATTGAAAATAAGGGGACATCTGTAAGCGTCTATATCCCTAAGTAAATTTTTCCATTTAGTTCTCCGAAGAGGAAATTATTTAAAAAATTTTGTTTTCATGCGCGTTTCATCGGCATAAAAATAGATCGGATGAAGTAATTTTTCGTTATTATTCACCTTCTTTAAACTTGTTGATTTATAGGTGTTTATAATTATTATGTTTGTTTAAACTAATTACACCCTCAAAAATTACGAATTAGCCCCTCTCTTTCATTAGCCCCCTTTCATAATATTGGACTGTTTAAAACGAACCAATTATAAATTATGAAAGAAAATGTACTTTTTTGGAAAGGGAAAGGTTTTTTTATCTTTTTTTTTCTGTTGCTAGGCTTTAATTATGCCTCTGGACAAATCACCAAGATCCAGGGAATAGTTAGAAATGCCACAGGTATTTTACCTGGAGTGACGGTTGCAGCCGAAGGATCTTCATTAAAAACGCAAACGGATGGAAATGGTCAATACAGCTTAAATATTAATGGTACCACCGCTGTTATATTTACCTTTATTGGTTATGAAAAACAACGTATTGTTCTACAGGATGTCACCGATTCAAAGAATGGTATTTATACTTTAAATGTGACATTAAAGGAGTCTGAAGGAGACCTTTTGGATGAAGTTGTTGTTGTTGGATTTGGAACACAGAAAAAAACAAATCTCACAGGGTCGGTTGCTGTTGTTGATGCGAAGCAATTAGAAAATAGGCCGGTGAGAAATGCGATTCAAGCGTTACAAGGTCTTGCTCCCGGATTAAATATTTCGCAAAATGGTGGAAGTCTGGAAGCTAACCCAACGATAAATATTCGTGGTGTAGGGACGATCGGAACTTCTTCTTCTTCACCCTTAGTCTTGATCGATGGATCAGAAGGCTCATTAGCTGCCCTCAACCCTCAGGATATTGAAAGTGTATCTGTCCTCAAAGATGCAGGCGCTGCTTCTATTTATGGCTCTAGAGCCGCATTTGGTGTTATTCTGGTTACAACAAAATCGGGAAAGGTTGGAAAGACTACTGTTAATTATAACAATAG
>Ga0160451_100027_pt1 | contig 194490 bp, 166 predicted proteins | sample HID1975M_E1MG_FD_108270 | JGI IMG/M metagenome (GOLD analysis project Ga0160451, IMG submission 108270) | Enriched soil microbial communities from UW Madison campus, WI, USA - HID1975M_E1 MG | ecosystem: Environmental > Terrestrial > Soil > Unclassified | place: USA: Madison, Wisconsin... | reverse complement strand
TTGGTTAATCCTCAAAAAATTGTTCCAAATACAATTGAGATTGTTGATATCGCTGGTTTAGTAAAAGGCGCTTCTAAAGGTGAAGGTCTTGGTAATCAATTTTTAGGGAATATTCGTACAACAAATGCAATTATTCACGTTTTACGTTGTTTCGATGACGGCAATGTGATCCATGTTGATGGATCTGTAGATCCTATTCGTGACAAAGAAATCATTGATACTGAGTTACAGTTGAAAGATTTGGATACTGTTGTGAAACGTATTCAAAAAGTAGAAAAAATGGCCAAAACAGGTGGAGATAAAGATGCAAAACGCACTTACGAAATCTTATCTATTGTAAAAGACCATTTAGAAGCTGGTAAATCAGCTCGTACAGCACCTCTTGAAAAAGACGATTTCGATTTCATTCAAGATTTAGCATTACTAACTGTAAAACCTGTATTATATGTGTGTAATGTGGACGAAGCTTCTGTCAATACCGGTAATGCTTATGTTGACCGTGTAAAAGAAGAAGTTAAGGATGAAAATGCACAGGTATTAATTATTTCTGCTCAGATTGAATCGGAAATTGCACAATTAGAAAGTTTTGAAGAGCGTCAGATGTTCTTAGATGATCTAGGTTTAGCAGAATCTGGTGTTTCTAAATTGATCGTGGCAGCTTATTCATTACTGGACTTAGCAACATACTTTACTGCTGGTGTGCAGGAAGTTCGTGCTTGGACAATTGAAAAAGGATTTACAGCCCCACAAGCAGCAGGTGTTATCCACACAGACTTTGAAAAAGGATTTATCCGTGCAGAGGTCATTAAATATAATGATTTTATCGAATTAGGATCTGAGGCAGCTTGTAAAGAAGCTGGTAAATTATCGGTAGAAGGAAAAACATATATTGTTGAAGATGGTGATATTATGCACTTCAGATTCAATGTATAATTAATATTAAAATAATTAGAAAGGGCTGAAAATAAATATTTTCAGCCCTTTTCGTTTTAGTCATATAACAATACACCCGATACATTCCAGCTGCTGAAGCTTGTTCCCTCGCTTTCGCCTTGCGGAATATGAACACGGACAGTATGCTTTCCAGCTTTAAGTTTTCCTATATCGATAAAAATAGGATAAGTTACCGTTCCTGGACACCAATTAGAACGACTCAAATCCGAAGAAGATAGACCATTAGCAAAATTTCCGGAAGCAGGATTACTTAATCGATATGATCCACAATCATTACGCCATGGTGTAAAGCTAAATAATGGCACTTCGTTAAGAAATATACGATTTGTTTTAGGGACAAACTCATCACCATTACCCCATCCACCATGTCCAGTAGTAACATAGCGCAGTTGAACATTTTCCGCATCCTCCTTCAACTCAAAAGTTACTGCCAAACCTTGATCCTTATTGAACATCGTTCCATACTCCTGCCCACCCATTTCCATTACATTAGTAGTATTAAAAATTGGCAGTAATTTTTTTAATGATTGGCTTCTATCAAAACCCGGATGTACCGTCAATTCAAGACTTATCTCATGGCCATTTTTATCATAATTTCCAATAAAAGCACCTACATAAACTTCCTGATCACTGATAGCCCCCGCAAGCTCGCTGATATCCTGTCTATATAATACAGAATCTTGCCAGGTCTTGCCCTTCAATTTTAAATAATTAAATTGACTCACACCAAAAGGTGTAAAGAAGCGCATAAGCTCTAAGATAGGAGAATAATTAGCCGTACGGATCACACCTTGGTATTTTTTACCATTACCATTATCATAAAACGGTAGCGTATTCATCCCTTTTTGCATACCATCTAAAAAAGACAGTTGCTGATCTTGAGGAATAATAAAAACAGAACCTGTACGATCGTAAGCGTCACCTTTAGATTTTTCAGTCAATTGCACAAATACATTTTGTCCTGGATTAATCTTTGGAATTTTTACTTTTTTAACAATGACAGTACCATTTGCAAATCTTAAAATACTATCCGATTTACTATCATCGGAGAAGCTGATCTTTTCATTTTTAAAGACAGGAACTTGTGTAAACCTGCTTTTCCACAGCTCATCTTTATAGGTCAAATCATCAACATAAACCAATGACTGCGGCAAGTTTAATGACGTTGGCCATTCCTTTAGTTTTTCTATTTTACTTGCTGTTACTGCAGAATTACCATTACGGACTACTTCAAGTACAAAGCCAAGGTTCTGCCCTAAATCTGAAGGACCACCTTTTACCTTCAGCTCGGTCGTATACCAGATATCAATGCTATTCGAGTTTACACTTGTTTTTGCCCTATAGCAAGTATAGCCTAATATTTTTTTAGTTTCCTTAGTAATTTCCAAATTTTGTTTATTGATCGCATTGGAATCAATTGTACCTATTTGTTTCATTGCATTGACTCGTGTCATCTTATAATAAGCATTTGAAGGTCTTTTAATAACAAAAAGCTCATAAGGCATCTTCGCTTCACCGCTCATAATCTTACGGCTTGTAATAACTGTTTGCTCGGCATTTGCATAAACTAAAGTAGGATCCTGCGATTCCATAACTTTATTGTTACTGGAACGCTGATATTCAACTAAAATGCCTTTCTGAGCATAAAGTGATTGGAAAAAAAAGAGAGATAGAAATAGATATATTATACGCATAGTATGGAATAAATGATTAATCTTCAAATTTAAAAAAATGATTGATAATATGGCTATAAAATAGAAAAGCCTGAGAGAATCGAGCGATTTCCCAGGCTTTAAAGTACCTCTTGAAAGAGGTAATCAACCTAAACCTACGTCAAAGGTAAAATATATTTATTATTCTTACAAAATAATTATTTGAACACTGAAAAAATAATAAGGAAATATAGTGTAAAACGATACATTATTTATTATTTATCAATAAAAAATAAAGCTAAAAATACCATTACTGCAACTCTTTTAACCAGTAATAAGATATCAGTATACCCCATTTGATATGGTGTAAATCCAACACAATAACGTTTTTTGAATAAAAAACAGTGAAATCGAAATAAAACCTATATAATTAGAAAAATGACAATATTAAAACTTATAAGATAAATAATATCGCTATAAATAAATAAAGGTTTTCAAACGGGGAGAATGAAAACCTTTAAAACCAATTATAAACCTAAATTATGATGCAACAAAGATAGTGTATATATTACACTATAACAAATTATTTATTCTTATTTTTTTTAATAATATTAAATTGTAGTGATTTTACTACAATTTAGAATGATTCTAAGTGTTTATATATCCTCAGATTATCTTTATCTTTGTATAAAATCAGAAAAACACATGTTTACAGGAATTATAGAAACCTTAGGAAAGGTCAAAGATATTGTCAAAGAAGATACAAATATTCATTTGTATATCGAGAGCCAGATTTCCAATGAATTAAAGATAGATCAAAGCGTAGCCCATAACGGAGTTTGTTTAACCGTAGTTGGAATTGAAGAAAATTTGCATCAAGTGACTGCAATTGATGAAACACTGCAAAAAACAAATCTTCAAGATTTAAAGATTGGCGATGTCATGAATATAGAACGTTGTACGCAGGCCAATGGGCGTTTTGACGGACATATTGTACAAGGTCACGTTGATCAGGTAGCAACATGTATTAACAAACAAGATCAAGATGGAAGTTTCGTATTTACATTTCAATATGATCCAAAGCTTCAGAATATCACAGTTGAAAAAGGATCTATTACAGTAAACGGGATTAGCCTGACTGTAGTTAACTCTAAAATTGATCAATTTTCTGTCGCAATTATCCCCTACACTATTGAACACACAAACTTAAAAAATGTAGAAATAGGTACAAAAGTAAATCTGGAATTTGATATCATAGGCAAATATGTATCAAAAATTATGGCTTTGAGAGGTTAATCTCAAAGCCATATTTCATGTTACTCCAAATAATGTCCTTGTCGCATCAGCAATGCCCTGTACTTATTAAAGACACTTGATTTCGATACAAAGCCGAGATAATTCCCATCCTTATCAATCACTGGTAATATCCATACATCATCTTTTTTCATCTTGAGCATGACCGACTCCATATCTTCTTCATGTATTTTAACAAGATCAGTAGGTGTTTCCGCTAACTTACTAAAAGGTTGGTCGATACCTTCCTCCTCACCCAATAAAATAGAAAATAACCGTTCGCTATATAAGATACCGAGCAATTTGCCCTTTTCAGTAACAATAGGAAAAATATTACGCTTACTGTGAATAATATCAGACTGTCTCATTTTAGGGGTTTCTTCAGGTCTTAGTATGACAAAATTAGTTTCTAAAACATACCTTACCTTCATCATACTCAATACAGATCGATCTTTGTCCTCGTAAGACAGCAAGTCTCCTGAATCAGCTAAAACTTTCGTATAAATAGAGTATTTCAGTATCGATCTATTAATTAAATATGAAATGGAAGTGACAAGCATTAGCGGTACCATCAATCCGTACCCTCCAGTGATTTCTGCGATTAGAAAAACACCTGTCAATGGTGCATGCATGATTCCACTCAAGGCGCCGGCCATGCCGACCACTACAAAGTTAGGAACATTCAATTCTGTTATTCCTGTCAGATTGACTCCATAAGCAAAAGCAAAGCCCAATAGCCCGCCCATCACCAGACTAGGACCAAAAACACCGCCGTTTCCACCACCATTAAGGGTAAACAGAGCGGCAAATGATTTGGCAAAAAGAGTTAAAACCGAATAAGCTAATATTACAAGCCCGATATCCTGATAATCTGCAAATAGACTATTCTTAACAATGGCATTAAATTGACCATTCAATATTTGCTGAATCGCAATATATCCTTCTCCGTAAAGAGCAGGGAAGATAAAGATCATCAACCCCAATGATATGCCACTAACCCACACCTTATTGTAAGGATTTTTAATATTAGTAAACCAATTCTTGACAATACTGCTGATTTTCGCAAAATACACAGAATATCCACCAACCAATAAAGCTAACAATAAGTAGAAAAATAGTGCTGATACCTCCCACTCTGTACTAAAAGTGTGAAATAGGGGTTCACTATACAATGATTGTGCAACTACCGATGCCATTGCAGCCGAAATCAGTAACGGAATAAGCACCGGAATAGAGAATTCCGGTAATAAAATTTCGATGGCGAACACCATCCCTGCTAAAGGGCTGTCAAAAGCGCCTGCGATACCAGCTGCAGCCCCACAAGCCAATAGCATCGTCACCTCTTTATATTGCAAGCCAAAAAACCGTCCCGTATTAGATCCGATGGCAGATCCACTCATCGCAATAGGTGCCTCTAATCCACAAGATCCTCCAAACCCAACGGTTATAGCCGAGGTGACTATCTGCGAATAGACATTGTGAACAGGAATCTGACTCGATTTTCTGGAAATGGCATAAATAATCGGTGTTATACCGTGCTCAAGATGTTTAGCCTTTAGCACCTTACGCACATACAAGACACTCAAAAGAATACCTAATAATGGGAAGAATAAATAGAATGAATATTTATAATGCCAATCCACATCATCCTGTAAAGTCGAAGCAATAAAGTGCGTTAATGCTTTTAACACAGAAGCAGCTATACCACCTATAATCCCGACTACAAAAGCTAAAATAATGATAAAGTTTCGATTCGAAATTTTATGCATCCGCCAATGATTAAGCGCATCTAATTTTCTATTAAGCCTGCCTCTTAATGTTTTACTATTCATTTTATATTATTGAAAACTTAGAACCTCTTTCTTTTTCTTTGATTTAAACTTCTCCGGTATTGCTTCCATAATCTCACGCGATAACGCTTCAATAGCTTGTTTTTTGACAAAATTCTGTGTTGTTACAAGACTTATTTCACGGACAGGTTCCGGAGCTTTAAAATAACGAATCCGGTTTAGCTGATCTTCATTATAATCTACAATAGATAATTCGGGTAATATTGTAATTCCCGAATTGATATCCACCATCTTTTTTAAAGTCTCTACACTCCCGGTATTATATTCAAAACGACCAGAACTATCATAATTATGTTTATGATGGCAGATGTTTAATACCTGTCCACGCATACAGTGACCTTCATTCAATAACCAAAGCTTATCCTCTCCGATATCATCAGAGCTCAACATCTTTTTACCGAAAAGCGGACTGTTTTCCGAAATATATGCCACAAAGTTTTCATAAAAAAGTGGCTTTTCAATTATTCCTGCTTCATGTAATGGTGTCGATAAGATCCCGCAGTCCAAAAGTCCTACTTTCAACTCGTGAACAATTCTTTCGGTGGTATACTCCCAAATTTGTAATTGCATTTTGGGGTATTTATCCATAAACCGTGTTAGAACCGTCGGTAACAAATAAGGGGCTATCGTCGGAATCACTCCTATACGCAACTCTCCGTCCAATTCACCATTTTCATTTTGGACAATCTCCAAAACTTTTTTACTTTCTATCAGAATAATACGAGCTTGTGCAATTATCTTTTCTCCAATTTCAGTAGGAATTACAGGTTGACGGCTTCGGTCAAAAATTTTAACTCCAATAGACTCCTCCAGTTTCTGGATTTGCATACTTAATGTGGGCTGTGTTACAAAACATTTTTCGGCAGCGGCTACAAAGTTTCTATATGTATCAACGGCGACTATATACTCTAATTGAATGAGCGTCATCTTATCAATTTTATTTATACAAAAGTAACAAACATATTTCATACCAAATGATCGAATCGCGATCGAAAGATATGTACTTAATATTTTTTATCTTTGAGCTTCGATCGGACAGAACAATCCTATTTAATAATATATAAACAAACATGAAGTTACTGAATACAAAATCCTGGAGTTTACTCCTACTTTTAGCAACAGCTGCCCCTACTATCCATGCGAAATCTCCTGACGAAGGAATGTTTCCTCTTAGCGAATTGAATAAAGCGGGATTGAAAAATGCGGGACTAAAAATAAATGAAAAGGATATCTATAATCCAGGAAAAGTTGGACTAGTTGATGCTTTAGTACAAGTAAGCGGATGTACGGGTTCATTTGTATCAGGAAGTGGATTGATCATCACGAACCATCACTGTGCATTCTCAGCAGTACAGCTTGCGAGTACTCCCATCAACAACTATCTTAAAAATGGTTTCGTAGCACAGTCACATGAACAAGAAATTGAAGCAAGAGGACTAACTATACGTATTACAGACTCTTACGAAGATGTTTCTGAGAAAATTCTGGCGGCAGTTGCACATATCACGGATCCATCCGAAAGAATAACAATTATTAAGAAAAAGCAACAAGAACTGGTAGAACAGGCTCAAAAACAGGATCCAACGATCAAAGCTGAAGTTTCTGAAATGTTTATCGGTAAGACATATGTACTATTCCGATATAAAACAATTGAAGACGTACGCCTAGTATATATTCCTCGTCAAAACATCGGAGAATTTGGAGGTGAAACCGACAACTGGATCTGGCCAAGACATACAGGAGACTATTCATTCTTACGTGCTTATGTTGGTAAAGATGGGGCATCTGCAAAATATTCAAAAGAAAATGTCCCTTACCAACCGAAGAAGTTTTTAAAAGTAAACCCAAAAGGTGTTAATGAGAATGATTTCGTCTTCATTTTAGGGTATCCAGGTAAAACATTTAGACACCGTCCTGCGCAATATATTCAATATCAACAAAATTTTTTACTGCCTTATGTTTCTAATTTGTATGAATTTCAAAATGAGCGCATGTACGAAGCAGGAAAAACAGATAATGATGCCGCCCTTTACTTAGCGACACGTATTAAAAGAAACGCTAATGTTTTAAAAAACTATAAAGGAAAACTAAAAGGTCTTCGTAATATTGATTTAATAAATACCAAAATAAAAGAAGATCAAGCGCTAAGTACTTTTATCAATAGCAAATCAGATTTAAAAAATAAATATGGTACTCTGATGGATGATATTGATGGCCTATACAAATTAATCAATCAAGACGTCTACAAGGAAATGTGGATGAATAATATCTACACGAGCACGAGTTTAATGCGCGTTGCAAAAGAAATAAATACGTTTAAAGCAGCGATGCTACAACAAAGTACATCACAAGATCAAAATGCTTTTTTTGAAGCTAATATTAATAAGTTAAAAACAAACTTAAAAGGTATCTACGAAAGTTACAGCATGTATGCAGATCTCCGTATCTTTGCTAAGATGCTAGCTGACGCACATGCTTTCCAAGGGAACAATCAAATCGAAACAATTCAAAAACTGAAGTTCCAAGATAATAATCTTGCAAGTGCATATGCCGGGGAACTTATTACAGAATCGAAATTAAATAACAGCGCAGCAGTATTTAATGATATTTTATCAAATAGGACTAATCTATTGGCTTATTCAGATAACCTAATGAAATTTCAATCGTCATTAGAACAAGATATTCAGCAATTTGCTGTTGAGCAAAAAAGAAGAGATGGCGTGTTAAATAAATTGATGGGAGATTATGTGGCAGTTAAGGAATTGTATCAGTCTAAAAACTTTATTCCTGATGCGAACTCCACATTGAGACTAACATTCGGAAACATAAAAGGTTACTCTCCTGTTGACGCTACTTACATGAAGCCATTTACAACACTAGCAGGTATTATACAAAAAGGCAATCTTGGAGAGGCAGATTTTGAATATCCAGCTGAAATAAAAACTGCTTGGGAAAACAAGAATTTTGGACCATATATTAAGAAAGAACTGAACGATGTACCTGTTAATATGCTCTATAATATGGATACTACCGGAGGTAATTCAGGATCTCCTATTATGAATGCATATGGCGAATTGATCGGAGTCAATTTTGACCGCTCATACGATGCAACCATTAATGATTTTGCATGGAACGATAGTTATAGCCGTTCGATAGGTGTTGATATCCGTTACGTACTATGGGTAGCAGACAAAATTGACAATGCTCAATTTATATTAAAAGAAATGGGTATATAAGTATCCCCTGCAACAAATTATAAAAGGCTTATCGAATTTCCGATAAGCCTTTTATTATTATTTAAATCTCAAACCAAACTATAAATCTCTATCGTTTGTTAATCTTCCAAACCCAAATATATCCGTACGGTCGTCTTTCTTTCCCAAAATTATATTTCGGATCACCTGTGCGGCAATCATACTAAATGTAATACCATTTCCGCCATATCCCAATGCATAAAGCATTCTTTTTTTACCGGGCCAGCTACCGATAAATGGCAAACCATCTGCTGTAGAAGAGAAAGTACCACACCACGCCATATTGACATCGATAGCAATATCCGGATATAATTTATTGAATTTCTTGACCAGTTTTTTAACTTTTCCCTTTAACAAACGGTCCCGTTTATCAGGGTCTCTAAATTTCTCGTCTTCCCCTCCCATCATGATACGATTATCTGCGGTTGTACGCATATAGAAATAAGGTTCCGCAGTTTCCCATATTAAACTTCTTTCTTTCCAAAATTGACATGTATGAATAGGCTTAGAAACTAAAGCATAGGTTGAATTAAGATTCATAACCTGTTTTGGCAAAAATTGACCCGCCTCAAATCCTGCGGCAATGATCACATATTTACAGCGAATCTTAAACCCATTATTCGTCACTAGTTCATACCCATTTTTCACTTCATGATAATGATCGATCTGAACTGGAGAAAAAATTGGAAGTTGATGTTTTTTTTGATGATACTTAAGAATACCGGTCGCAGACTTATAAGTATCCATTTGTGCAGATGTATCATTATATAATGCGCCAAGACCTGCAATTCCATATTCCTTCTTTAATGCTTTCCTATTTAATAAACGAATAGGAAGGTCATGTTTCACCCTCGCCTCATATTCATCTTTAATACTACTCCATCCTGCCTGATCACTTGCCAGATAACATGTTGAGACACGTTTAAAATCACCCTTCACACCTGTTTTCTCAAATACTTGCTCGATATCTGTAATGGACCTTAAACTTGCACGATAAGCGCCAACTGCACGAGCTTCACCGATGTCCTTAATCATTTCATGAAGAGGAACATCAATTTCATATTGCAACTGTGCTGTACTAGCAACTGTACTGCCATTTGATACGATTCTTTTATCAAAAATAGCACACTTTATACCGTGTTCACAGAGCTCGTGCGCAACTAGTGTTCCTGTAATACCAGAACCAATAATTGCCACATCAATTTCATAATCATTTTCTAAGGGATTGTTATAATCGTAAAGCGCATTTTTAATAATCCAAAAAGGTAATCCTGCGTATAAATCCATAAATTGTATTTACAAATACAACATTGGGTTTGGCAATTTGTTTTTTCTTAAAAGAAAAACAACACCAACAAATGAAAATAATAATTCGTATTTCCTAAAATTCAATTAGATTTGAAGGATCATTAACAGTAAATCACAGACATGAATTATCTCTATTTCTTATTATTTTGGATTTGTCAGATCGTTTCAACTATTATTTTTAAATATGGCGGAATTCACCCAAAATACCACTGGTCAGCATTAGTTGCGGGTAATATAATTCTAATCACTGCAAGCTGGTTTCTCATTCAATTATTCAAAACATTTCCACAGCCGATTGTAATTGCCTTGTGTTCAGGGGGCACATTTTTAACAGTTCAACTGGCGATGGCTCTTGTTTTTAAACAACCTTTGACCTGGATGCAGATCCTTGGTTCTACAATCATTGTAATAGGAATGGTGCTGGTGACCTTTGGTGGAAAAGAATAAGCAGTCTAAACCGATATTCTCCATGAATTGTATCACACTCAGTGTTTTGCAATCCATGGAGAATATTTTAAGTAATTTTAAAAACGAAGACCAATACTTAAATAAGGACGAAATCCTTCTTTTGAAAAACCTCCAACAGCCTGAATAACTAAAAGATCAGCAGGAATAAAATAAAAGCCACCGCCATACCCCATGTGCCAGCGACTAGAGGATTCGTTTTTCATCCAAACTCTACCCACATCGTGAAAACCAATAAGTCCTACAGTGCCTGGAACCAAATAGGAATCATAACTAAAAACTTTAAAACGTAACTCAAAATTATTATAGAGCATAGTTTGTCCACTGAAACGTTTCGAGTTAAAGCCACGAAGGCTATTTTCACCTCCTAAGTGCGCATATTGAAAGATTAATGGATTACCGATCAATGTTTCAAATCCAGTGCGATTGGCAAGAGTTATCCAGTCGCTTTCATTAGTCTTATAAAAGTTGAAAATAGATCTTAATCTTATAAATTGATTATCATTGCTATTTAGCTGTGACTTTGCCTCAATCAGATTATCCCAGAAAATACCTTTTTTGGCATTATCTTTTTGATCACGACTATCGTATTGAACAGATCCTAGAATTCCTGTAAAGAAAAACTTACCAAACACAGGTATAGCTGGATTTTCTGCGGCATACTTTTCAAAAAAATGTCCCTCATTAGCTTCTTCATGGCTCATAATAAATTCTGAAGAAGAACCCATCTTCCATTTCCAGTTTTCAGCAAATTCTCTCTTCAATAAAAAGTTGGCATAAATAACGTCATATCGGTTTCTATAATATTGAATCCCACGTTCTTTACGCTGTTCATAATCTGTATTATTTCCCAAACCAAAAAAGTTTTCTTGGTTTTTAGGTCCATCAGATTCCAATTGAATCAAGAGGTCATTTTTATTCCATATCGATTTAATATCGGCATTGTATTTAAAACTAAAGGACTTGCGTCCAGTTGTATAATGCGCCCAAAATTCTTGTTTAAAAGCATAAGGTTCTTTTCGAAAGCCCTGTTTTTCGATCAAATAACCAGCCCCGAACAAAAGGCCTTTATCTACTCCATATTGTAAAGAAGCCAACACACCGGTGCGATCATATTTGAAACTATTTCGATCATAACGATGCACTAAGGTATCATTTGACAATTTTAGATTTATAAAAGGCGTGTTCTTAAAATTAGGTTGAACTTCCTTATCATCATAAATATAAACAAGTTTACCGTTCTCAAAATTAGGGTCTATGCGGTAATCATCCTTCCCCTTACCCCCTATCAACCGAAGCTTTATTTTCGATTTATTTTGACCACGAATATCATATACATCTGAACCATCAAGCCCATAAATCCGTAATTCTTTTGTCTCCTTCGGAAGGAATGTTCTTTTAACAAGTTTCCTTCCTTCAGATCCATCTTTCTTTTTATTTCTGATTTCTAGCTCAAGCGAACCGTCAGTATGATAGTTAAAATAGAAAAACTCATTCTTAGCTGAAGTGGCGATATCAACGTTCTTTGCTAGATCACCATAATAATCTAAAGCAGTAGACATCAGATTATCTCTTCTAGCACGTATATGACCTTTAAGCTGTTCTCCACCCAATCGTACAATAGTATCTGGCATCTGTGCTATTGCTTCATCTATGACGGCATCAGTAACAACCGTTTGTACAAATTTGATCTCCTCTTTCCAATTCTTTCTATCCAAATGGTTTAAGAAATAACGGTCAAAATGTCTTTCATTAAAATTCCACTGACCGACATTGCGAATATGATCACCAAAAGGTTGCAAGTGCGCTTTCAGCCACTGCATGGATAGTAATACCGGAAGTATACCCGATGTTTTATAATACACTTTATCACGGTCTCTTGGTACTGGACTATACACTTTCTTATCGTCAATCTTTTTAGAATCCCATCGCCAATTATCCTCATGACGATCCCAATCTCCTAAAATGAAATCAAGTAGTCTTGCACGCAATGTTAAACGCTGATCCACTTGAATATCATTATCTTCCTCCAACTTTCTTTGCGCTTTAAGTGTATTGTCAGTTTTCGCATCTTCATCCTCCAAAGGGACTCTTGACTCAAACATGTAAGCTCTATTTTTAAATACAGCACGGTGTTCTTCTAAACCTGGATCATCACCAACAAAGACCAGTTCTGGACTAGCATGTGGGATTTTTAATACACGATTAAAAGTCGGTACAGTTAGCGCTCCAAATGGATGAGCAATCGAAATTTGATCCTGAACGATATCTTTTGCAATGGTATTTCTCAAATGTTCAGGCAGACTCCTTTCCGGAAATTTATTAATAGACCTCAAAACCCATTCTCTACCCGTACTGTCTCTTAAACGTAGGGATTGTGTTTGCATACCTCCACCAAGCTTGACAACAGTAAGACCGCCAAGTTCCTTTTGAAGATGCATGACCCGCATTTTAACCGGCGTATTGTATAGTTCACGATAAGAATCACCTAACCAGAAACGATGCAACTTACTCACTTGATCATATGTAGGATCGATCATGGCAACTGCCGAATCACCTTCCATTTTAAATGACGACTGCCCACATACATGAGATACATTAGTGATGAACAATAGTGTACTTACAATGCTGTAGACATGCTTTTTAAGATGAAGGTTTTGATTATTCATACGGTAATAATTAATACGAGGTCAATTTTGAAACTAAAATACAGTAAAAAATTTAATTGCACTTCTGCTTTTCAATAGAAGTCAACAAAAATCATCACATTTGGTTGTAAGAATAGTGTTATGGGACTTGCCTTATACTTTTTCTTTTACAAATTACAATATAACTGCAGCACTGCACTTTGGATGTTTTGCCATAAAAATGCCCCCAGAAAGCATCTAACTCTTCGGGGGCAAACCTAAATATCAAATTCTTTTAATTAATCTTTCTTAACGAATTTCTTGAATTTTTTCTTTTTAGAAGGTTTCTTCTTTTGATCAGAATAACGTGTTGGATCATAAACCGGTCCTGCAGAAAAGCCTTCAGGTAAATCCAATTTTTCTATGCTTGAACCGATAAGCTCTTCAATTTTTGCAAACCGCGGCTGATCTTTCTGGTTCACAAATGTAATAGCTGTTCCTGTTGTCGCCGCTCGTGCTGTACGGCCGACGCGGTGGATATAATCTTCAGGGTCTGGAGGTACATCATAATTGATAACCAAACTGATACCGACGATATCAATACCTCTGGAAATAACATCTGTACCAATTAATACATTTATCTGCTTCGCTTTAAAACGATTCATGATATCTTCACGTTGTGCTTGCTCCAAATCAGAGTGGAATGCTTCTACTGCGATACCGCTTTTATACAGATCAGTACTCAACCGTTTGACAAACTCCTTTTTGGAAGCAAAAATAATCGTACTCGTATAAGTTGGATTAGTAAGAATATGCTGTATCAATGCCGTCTTTTGGTCATCATAAACCATATAAACTTGCTGATTAATTCCTTCAGAAGGTTTTGATAAGGCAATATTAATCTCGGTCGGATCATGTAAGATCTGCTTCGCCAATGTCCTGATTTTACCTGGCATCGTCGCTGAAAATAAAAGATTCTGTCTCTTTTTTGGCAAAAAGCTGATGATCTTCATAATATCTTCATGAAATCCCATATCGAGCATACGGTCTGCTTCATCCAATATGAAATGTTTTACTTTATTAAAATGAAGTTTTCCTGATGCTAAATGCGCTATTAAACGTCCAGGAGTAGCAACAATAATATTTGCTCCTTCTTTAATTGCTGTCCGTTGCTGTTCATAATCCATGCCATTTCCACCACCATAAACAGCAATTGAAGTTGCCCCCGTGAAATAGCCAAGCCCCATGATTTGCTGATCAATTTGCAAAGCGAGCTCTCTGGTAGGAACTAAAATCAAAGTATTTATATAATCGGATTGTTCTTCAGCTATTTTATGTAAAACAGGCAATAAATAAGAAGCTGTCTTCCCTGTGCCAGTCTGCGCGCAAGCGATCAGATCTTTATGTTGCAACACAACAGGTATGGCCTGTTCCTGTATGGGTGTTGCATCTTCATATCCCATGCTATCTAAGCCTTCTTCCAATGAAGGTGCTAAACCAAATTCTGTGAATTTCAATATTTTTTTCTTTTACTGTAAAAATCAGGATAATGTAGGCTTTTTTTTCTAATTTACCGCATAGAAAATCCAAAAGATTGATTTTTCACTGGAAAATTCATGAATTAGCTGGGAATTATTAAATTAATTTAATGCTAAATAAATAATTGAAAAAATCTACGTAAGGTAATGAATTAAAAAAGGTCCAATACGTTACATATTAGACCCCCTCTGTATAAACCTAAATTAGAAATGCGGATTAGTCTTTTTTCACAAAATAGCGATGCTCAATAACTTCTACACGTTCTACATCGTCTTCAATGGCTTTTTTTATTGCACATTTTCCAGTTATACCACGATAAACTAAAGCACCACCCAAAGATAATCCAGAAAGTGCCGTTAGTGGATGTTTAATCAAATACCGAACACCTGCACCTAATATAAAACCTCCAGCCACAACAGAAAGGATACGTTCTGAAGTCTCAATAGTACCATTCTCACATTCTTCGTCTATTTTACTTTTTACTTTGCTTATTACTTTATCTACTATCGCGCCCATATGTATAAAATTTATAAGTTCTTCTGTAATTAATAACAAGCAGTACACTATTTTGTTTTTGTTTACTAATAATTATTCCGTTCTTTGGCCACACAATGTTGCAACGATGGAAATTATAGGGTACACTTTGTCTATTTTCATCGGTATCACCCTCGGATTAATCGGTGCTGGTGGTTCCATATTGACAGTACCAGTCTTAGTCTACCTATTCCATATACATCCTACACTAGCAACGTCCTATTCCCTATTTATTGTTGGAAGTACAAGTTTCATAGGCAGTTTCATCAAAACAAAGGAAAAATGTGTAAATTTCCGGGCAACATTATACTTCGGAATTTCCTCTGTTATCGTTGTACTTTTAGTCCGTAAAGTTTTACTGGTCCATATACCCGAAGTTATTCTAGAGATCAACCATTATCAGCTTACAAAATCAACATTAACCATGATCTCATTTGCTACATTGATGCTCGGATCTTCGTGGAGTATGATAAAAAACAAGAAAATTCAATCTAGCCCTCAACATCCAGTTAAACAACATACCATTAAGATGATTGCATGGGGCATTGGAATTGGACTTGTAACCGGTTTTTTAGGTGCTGGAGGAGGATTTCTGATCATACCGGCCTTAGTTATATTGCTCCATATGCCTATACGTATAGCAATAGGCACATCATTATCAATCATTACGATCAATTCTCTTATTGGTTTTCTTGGCGATATCGATCATATAACGATAGACTGGAATTTTCTGCTCAAGTTGCTTACCATAACAACCTTGGGTGTTGGAATAGGAAATCAACTTCAGAAAAAAATTCAAACAGATCATCTAAAGCCCATATTCGGCTGGTTTATATTTATTGTTGGTATTTATATTTTAATTAAAGAACTCTTTTAGCTACTTTTAATAGCAATGGCAAGTAAATTGCAGGAGTACATTAAACTGTAACCATAATCTAATATGCTGGTAAAAAAATACTCTGGAGAACTAGTTCCATTTAACAGTGACAGCTTACGTCATTCTTTAACGCGATCTGGTGCCAACAATGAACAAGTTGAAAAAGTTTATACACAAATCAAAGAAAAACTATTTGACGGGATAAGCACAAGAGAGCTATATCAGTTAGCTTTTGAAGCACTAAAATCGCAAAGAAATTCTTTTGCAGCTCGATATAGCCTAAAAAAAGCGCTTCGTGAATTAGGTCCTGAAGGTTTTTATTTCGAAAAATGGATCGCACGCTTATTTCAAGAATATGGTTTTGAAAGCACCACAGGACAAACAATCCAAGGCCACGCAGTTTCTCACGAGATAGACGTTGTTGCATCGAAAGGAAACGAGATGTTGGCCATAGAGTGCAAATTTCGAAATGATATAGATGCGAAAATTTCAGTGACAACTCCCATGTATTTCTTATCCCGATTTAAAGATATCAGTGATATATCCTATCATTTCTTCGGTCAAAATAAAAAATTCACGCAAGGATGGCTCGTTACCAATGCCTATTTAACTTCAGACTCCAAAGACTTTGGTAAGTACTATAACGTCAATTTTCTTTCATGGGACTATCCAATAGACAATAGCATAAAAAAAAGAGTGGATAAAGCTGTTTTTTATCCTGTAACCTGTCTCACAACCCTTACAGATGTAGAAGAGAAAACTTTATTACAGAACCAGATCATACTCGTGAAAGATATTATCAATAATAAAGAAGCACTCAAGTCGCTAAAATTAGACTCCGAAAAGTTAAGGTTAGTACTTGAAGAGGCTAGAGAATTAATTGACTATAAACTTGAAGAAGAGTAAAATCAAAGCTTTAGTACGCACCTACTTAGCCTTCAAAACCAAAATAAAGTTCTTATTGTCGCCTTATTCTTTAAGAAATAAAGCGACAATAAGATATAAAATAATCTACTTTCAATAATCTACTAACAGAAAAAAATCAACACATTTCTTCCAATTCCATTAAGAAAATTAGATAACACTTATGATAGATCAATCGGATAATAAATATCACCATAAATTTTTAAATCATCCAGCACAACAGGATTTTCAAATATTCCAAACACCGAAGAACCTGAGCCCGACATCGCGGCATATAATGCGCCAGATGAATACATTGCATCTTTAAGTTCCTTAATTTTAGGAAATTGCTCGAATATAGTTAGTTCAAAATCATTGTCCAGATAATACTTCCATTCCTGGATTGGCAACTGAATAATGGACCTTAAATCAAACTCAGGAGTTTTGGCAGCAACTCCGCTATAAGCCTCAACGGTAGATATGTGAATATTAGGATTCACTATAACAATATAGTATGCGCTCAAATTGACCTCAATAGGAGCAAAATCAGTCCCAATACCAGTTGCATACACCGGTTTATTTTCAATAAAAAATGGACAGTCTGCGCCCAGCTGCTTCGCATAATTTTCCAGTTGTACAACAGATAGTTGCAGCTCAAATTGATCATTTAGCATTTTAAGCACATAAGCTGCATCTGCAGATCCACCACCCATGCCAGCTCCGATTGGTATTCTTTTTAATAAATGAATAGCAACCGAAGGAATATCAAAATCTTGTTGAATTAAATGATATGCACGCTCACATAAATTCATACCCTTTCCAGGAATCACAATACCCTCCGAAGAAAAAGTTGTACTACCGGAACTTAGTGGAACAATTTCAACAGCGTCATAAAGGTTAACGGGGTAAAAGATCGTCTCTAAATCATGATAACCATCAGGTCGCTTACCTACAATATGAAGACCCAAGTTTATTTTAGCATTTGGAAAAGATAGCATAAAAGATATTTAATAAAGATCAGTGATAAAATTATGGATTCTATGTTAATATTCAAAAGTACCTGCTAACCAGATAGGAACTGTAAATTCTTCAATGAGATGTGCTAATTTATAAGTTTTATAATTATCTACGGTCAACCAAGTTGCTTCTTCAAGCTCTGCCTGTGGTATTATAACTAATTTTTCCTTAAACTCAATTCTAAAAACGTCACCTCTAACGAGCGTATCAGCTTCATTAACTGCTTCGGTTTCATGAAAGCCCATATATTCTAAATCTCGTGATAAAATATCCAGATCTAATTCTTCTTTTAGCTCGCGAATAAGGGCTTGAGAAGATAGCTCACCTTTTTCAATTTTACCACCAGGCATCATAAAATAGGATGAGCCTTTTTTTCTTACAACCAAAAGCCTATTATCAGCATCAACAATCATTGCACCTGCTAAATAAATCTTATTCATAGTTTCTCGTTTTAAGATGCCATAAGTGGCATCATGTTATAAAGTAAAAAGCGACTATTTCCATAATCGCTTTTTATATATTCATTTCTAACACTATTATGTATCTAAACCTTTTAAAAGTGTTAAATATTTTTCAATAGCTTCTCGCTTTTTAGCTGTAAGATGATAGTTCAAACTTGATGTAAGATAATGATGGTAATCAAAATCCTTATATTCAGGCAATCCTGGAATCACAGCTTCAGGATGCGAAACTCCCAGTTTTAAAGCTTCATTAAATGAAGTAATAAATGCTTCCGGTAACTGCTTTTTACTGACCCAAACTGCGAACGCAAAAGGAAGACCTGTAAATTTTTTCCAGGTAAGTCCAAGATCGTAAACATAAGGGACTTCATTCTTTTTGCCAAATGTTCGGTCTCCTATCAAGACATAAGCATCCGCCTCATCTATATTGGCAACAAGTTTAACTTGACGCTTCCAGTGATGCTTTAACAACACGCGTGCTAAACCATTAGAAGTGCGTGATTGCTGATCCAGATATAATGTCTGGATTTCTTCAATCGGTTTATGGGAAAAAATAAAAACCGAATCAACAGCCCCCTCTGTACCGATACAGTAGTCGGTGATGATATGCGCTTGAGGAAGACTTAATAACGCCGCTATGGGAATAATCCCCAAATCAGCTTTATCATCAATTACTTTCTGGGCACATACACTCGGATTATCCAAGCTCAATTCGATCTGATCTAAAACTGCAGATTGTCTAATCCCATTTAAAAACGGCAATGTATTCGTATACGAAACTGCCGATACTCTCACTTTATCCATTTGTCAATACCTCTAGATGTTTCGTATTATAATAGTCAATGATTTCAAATTGATCATTATCATACGTTAATTTATATAAGGCAGTGTTTGTATGAGGAAATTCATCCATTTTTGAGGCATCTACACCTGTCAATAGGCAAAGAATAATACGTAAGGCACGACCGTGCATACAGACAAGTACGGTTTCTTCATGCTCTTGTTTAACCATATGTGCTATGGCATCACTTTGACGTAACATCAATGCATTAGGAGATTCCCCCTCATCTACACTGACATCCAATTCACCATTTTTCCATGCTGATACCAGCGCATTGAATCCACTCATGATAGATTCGTCTTGCTCTTTACCTTCGTAGATTCCCCAACTAATTTCATCTAAGCCCTCGAGCTCTTGCCAAGAAATACCATCTTTAATAAAAGATTCTACTGTTTGATGTGTTCTCAACAAGGTTGAGGTATAAATTTTATCAAACGGGATATCTTTATAAGCATCATAAAAAGCTTGAGCCTGTGCCAATCCCGTTTCATTTAGAGGAGAATTCACGCCACGTCCCTGAACAATACCTTTCAAATTCAGATCAGTTTGTCCATGGCGAATAAAATAAAAAGTCTTTTTCAAAATATATCTTAATTATTTACAACAGGAAGTGCATAATAATTCTTCTTCTTGCTATCGTCTTCAAAAACCACATCCTTGTAATCTGTGACAACATGATATAAGGTATCACGCTCTATTGGATGACGTCCTACCTTTCTAATCAACTCAACCAACTGTTGCGTCGACATACCGGGATTCTGTTCCTCCGCTCCTGCCATACTGTAAATCTTCGTCGTATCATCCAGTGTTCCATCGATATCATCAACACCAAATGCTAAGGACATTTGTGCAGTATCCCTTGAAATCATTGCCCAATACGCTTTTATATGATCAAAATTATCTAGATAAATACGTGCTATGGCATAATTTCTTAAATCTTCAATCACAGAAACCTCAGAAATATGTGACATTTGATTTTCTTTATTTCTAAATTTCAATGGAATAAAGGTTTGAAAACCGCCAGTCTTATCTTGCAACTGACGAAGTCTTTCCATATGATCTACACGATGCCAAAATTGCTCGATATGACCATAAAGCATGGTTGCATTGGTATGCATTCCCAACTTATGTGCCTGTTCGTGGATATCCAACCACTGTTCAGCAGAACATTTATCATGGGCAATCTGCTCTCTGATCTCCGGATGGAAAATTTCAGCCCCACCACCAGGCATCGAATCCAAACCACAAGATTGCAAATACTTCATACCTTCATAATGACTCAATTTAGCCTTTTTGAAAATATAATAATATTCCACAGGAGTCAATCCTTTAATATGCAATTCCGGACGATGTGCTTTACATTTTTTAAAGAACTCCGCATAAAAATCAAGATTTTGCTTCGGCACCACACCACCTGTAATATGTACTTCCGTTACAGCTTCATCATCATACTTCTTCACGATATCCATCATGCCTTCCACATCCATTTCCCATCCTTCAGCACGTTCCTTGATCATACGGGAATATGAACAGAATTTACAATCGTAAACACATACATTAGTAGGCTCAATATGAAAATTACGATTAAAAAATGTGATATCCCCGTGTCTTTTCTCACGAATAAAATTCGCCAAAACACCTAAATAACCCAATTCTGCTTTTTCATAAAGGTATACCCCTTCATCAAATGTGATGCGTTCCTCTTGCAACACTTTATTCGCTATAATTCTTAACTCACTATCCAAAAGCGGATTAGAAATTAAGAAATTTAATTTTTCTTTAGCATCCATTAGCATGTCTCCTAGTCTATAACAAATGTACCAAAAACAAGGCTAAATTCGTAGAATTTAGCCTTGTTTTTGGTACTGCAATATATGTTGAACAACAATTAATCTGTGAACTGTTGCATATCTATTAATTTCCGGTATAAACCCTCCTGCTGAATCAATTCACTATGGCTACCTGATTCCACAATTTGACCAGCATCAATTACGACAATTGTGTCGGCGCTCTGAATCGTACTTAGACGGTGTGCAATAACAACTGTAGTACGATTTTCCATCAACTTATATAAGGAATCCTGAACCAATTTCTCAGATTCAGTATCCAAAGCTGATGTTGCTTCATCAAGCAACATAATGGGAGGATTTTTTAAAACAGCACGGGCAATACATATACGTTGGCGCTGTCCTCCAGAAAGTTTAGCCCCTCGATCACCGATATTTGTTTCATAACCCAATTCTGTTTTTAAAATAAATTCATGAGCATTCGCGATTTTTGCAGCAGCTTCAACCTCTTCCTGCGTAGCAGAAGTATTAGAGAAAGTAATATTATTAAAAATCGTGTCATTAAACAAAATGGATTCTTGATTAACTACTCCAATCATCGTGCGCAAAGACTCTTGATCGAGATCTCTTAAGTCTATTCCGTCAAAAAGAATCTGACCGCCAGTCACATCCATAAACCGTGGTATCAGATCTACCAGTGTAGATTTACCGCCCCCGGATGGGCCTACTAGCGCAATAGTCTTACCTTTTTCAATAGTCAAATTAATATTCTTCAAGATGTTCTTTTCACCATAAGAAAAATCGACCTGTTGAAATTCAATCGCTTCTTTAAAACCAGTAACTTCTTTAGCATTAGGCTTATCATTAACTTCACTTTTGGTATCAATCAATTCCAGTACACGCTCACCAGCAGCGATACCATTATGAATATTGCTAAATGCATCAGTTAATGCTTTTGCAGGACGCATAACTTGGGAGAATATCGCGATATATGCAATAAATTCCGACGCACCAAATTCATCACTACCTGACAAAACTAAATTTCCCCCATATAATAAAATAATCGCCACCATGATTACACCTAACAATTCGGATACTGGCGAACCCATCTGTTGCCGCCTTGCCATGGCACGCATAATACCGGCATAACGATCGTTCTCATCATTGAAGCGTTTTTTAACAAAATTTGTTCCATTAAAAGCCTTAACAATACGAACTCCTGATAAAGCCTCATCTAAAAAGGAAATCATATTCGCATACGAAGTTTGTCCCGCGATAGCTTGCGCCTTTAATGTCTTAACGATCTTCGATATAAAAAATGCAGAAACTGGGATAACTAACATCGCAAAAAGAGTCAACTTTGTTGAGATAGCAAATAACGTAACTAAAAAAGCAATCAATTGTAATGGCTCTTTAAAGACTACCTGCAAAGTTCCTGTTACAGAAAACTGCACAACCTGAACGTCGGAAGCTACTTTTGAAATAATATCTCCTTTTCTTTGCCCATTAAAATAACCTAAATGCAGATCCATTACATTATTAAAAACAGTTTTACGTAAATTCAATAAAGTATGAATACGTAAGTTTTCCATGATTCTCTGAGATAGATAACGAAACAGATTACTGATAAAGACAGATATAATAATTGCGACGCAAACAAACTTCAATGCACCATAAGGACCATACTGTTGATTGGCCAAATTTGCATAATAAGTAAAATAAGCCGGTAATTGACCAAGACCTTCTGGCTTGACTAACACGACATCGCTTGAAACCTGTTCTGTATTGAACAATACATGAAGCAAGGGAGCCAACATCGCCAAGTTTAACGTACTGAATACAACTGTAATTAATGTAAAGATAATATACGGAATAGCATATTTCTCAATGGGTTTGGCAAAAGAAAGTAATCTAAAGTATGTTTTCATTTATGATATTAAGGTAGCAAAAATACTAAAATTACGCGCAATATATAAGGAATACTTTAAAGGAATGAAATCTTGCACTTGGATGATATTAAAAATTTAATTCAATAAACACCAATTTAAACGACATTATACTAGTATTTTAATAGAAAAAGCCTAATTTAGTCCTTGTAAATTGTAAAATACCAGAACATAATGCAAATAGAAGTTGCCAAAAGGTTGCAACAAACCGAAGAATATTATTTCTCAAAAAAATTAAGAGAGATTGATGAGCTCAATAAAGCAGGTGCTCGCGTGATTAATTTAGGCATCGGAAGCCCCGACTTACCTCCTCACCCTGAAGTTATTCAGACCTTGACGACAGAAGCGGCTAAAACCAATGTACATGGCTATCAGAACTATAAAGGTTCACCTATTTTGAGGCAAGCAATTGCAGATTGGTATCAACGTTATTATCAGGCAACATTCAATCCAAATACAGAAATTTTACCTTTAATAGGCTCTAAGGAAGGTATTGTTCACATTTGCATGACTTACTTACAAGAAGGTGATGAGGTTTTAATACCAAATCCGGGATATCCAGCGTATGCGGCAGCAGTACGGCTAAGTGGAGCCACGGCAATTACCTATGATTTATCTGAAGAAACAGATTGGTTACCTGATCTTAAAAAGCTTTCTGAAAACGATTTATCAAAAGTAAAATTAATGTGGATTAACTACCCTCATATGCCAACTGGTTCGAGTGCAAACGAAGGATTTTATCTTGAATTGATTGCTTTTGCAAAGGCAAACCATATTTTAATCTGCCACGACAATCCTTATAGTTTTATCTTGACAGACAGCCCTAAAAGCATTATGTCTATTGAAGGTGCAAAGGATGTTGCCTTGGAACTTAATTCATTAAGCAAATCCTCCAATATGGCCGGATGGCGAATCGGTATGTTAGTGGGTGCAGAGGCACGGATCAATGAAGTATTACGTTTTAAAAGCAACATGGATTCGGGAATGTTCTTACCAGCTCAATTAGCAGCGGCCAAGGCATTGCAGTTGGATCAAACATGGTATCAAGATTTAAATGCAATCTATCACGAAAGAAGACAGTTGGTTTTCGAAATCATGAACCTGTTGGGCTGTACATATAAAAAGAATCAGGTCGGTTTATTTGTGTGGGCCAAAATTCCAGATAATTACGAATCAGGCTACACGTTAAGTGATGAGGTGTTAGATTTATCACGTGTCTTTATTACTCCCGGAGGTATATTCGGAAGTGCTGGAAACACCTATATTAGAATAAGTTTATGTGCCTCAGTTGAAGTATTAAAAGAAGCAATTGCTAGAATAGAACAAGCAAAACAAACGAATTAAGATTGAAATAACATGATGAATATAGCCATTATTGGCGTCGGTTTAATTGGTGGCTCCGTCGCCATGAAACTAAAAGAAAAAAAATTCTGTGATCAGGTTTTTGGTGTTGACAAAAGCGATGCTAATCTAACGAAAGCATTGCAAATAGGCTTCATTGATCAAAAGGCAACATTAGAGGAAGCTTTAGAAAAATGTAAAGTGATCATTCTCACAGCTCCAGTTGATGCGATAATCACGTTAGCGCCCAAATTATTGGACCTCGTAAAAGATCAAGTCATCATTGACATGGGCTCTACCAAACTAAATATTTTACAGTTAATCTCGGAACACCCTAATCGTGGCCGCTATGTTGCCGCCCATCCAATGGCTGGTACCGAATATTCAGGCCCCGAAGCAGCATTACCAAATTTGTTTAAAGATAAAATGATGGTTTACGTTGAGGCATTTAAATCTGATGAAGATGCGTTCGAATTAACAGATTCCATTACCGAACAACTGGAAATGCGGACGTCATTTATGACTGCAGAGGAGCATGATACACACACAGCCTATGTTTCCCATATTTCTCACCTGACTTCTTTTGCTCTAGCGCTAACTGTTTTAGAGAAAGAGAAATCGCAGGGTCGAATATTTGAATTGGCAGGATCTGGTTTTGAATCAACGGTACGCTTAGCAAAAAGCTCACCGGATATGTGGACACCTATTTTCAAACAGAACAGAGTTAATGTACTCGAAGTGTTAGAGGAAAACATCAAGCAGCTGCAGGCTTTAAAAGATGCCATCCAAGATGAAAATTACACTCAATTACACAAATTAATTAAAAAATCAAATAAGATTAAACGTATTATTAAATAAAACCCACTTGCTCCAACCGGCAAAGGCGAATTATTGTTTCATACAAAGTAATGAGAAGAAAGCATAGGAACTCGCAAGGTTCCTATTTTCTTTTTTATAAAAAAAAACACAGGATCATCGCTCTGCTGTTGTCTGTTTAACACCGTATGCTTCAGTTATATTGCTTTCAATTACTGATATGGATTTCATCCACGACATATAAACATATCGGAATAAATAAATGCTGCCCCATCAACTACCAATACTTACATAATAGTGAGAGCTTACGATCAATTACGAGTAGAATTAGAAGTATTTTCTAAGAAATAGCATAAAATATTTTGGTTTGTAAAAAGCAAGGCATATATTTGCAACGTAGTTCAAATAGAAATACATCTAATCAACACCTCTTAATCAGGTCTTGATTTATAAAGAAGTGGCGAGAGACTGGCTCAATGACCCACTGGCAACCTTCAAAATACGTTTGAAAAGGTGCCAATTCCTGTCCAAAGTAATATTGCTTTGGAGGATATAAATGAAACGACAAATGATAATAACATTACAACAAAACAAGAAGGTAAATTCTAGCACCAACGTAACAGATACAAATATTCCATCAAAACAGATGCGAATGCTTTTGCACATGTTTACGTTTTCTTGTTAATCAATCCTTTTTAAAATTTATTGATTTCAAGTACATATCCATGTGCACAATCTCACCCCTATTTTTTATTAACGAATCTTCAACTAATTAATTATAACTACAATGTCTACAAATAAAAATTTAAAATTCGAAACACTTCAAGTGCATGCTGGTCAAGTTGCCGATCCAACAACTGGAGCGCGTGCAGTACCTATATACCAAACCAGTTCATACGTATTTGAAAATGCAGAACATGGAGCGAACTTATTTGCTTTAAAACAATTTGGAAACATCTATACACGTCTGATGAATCCAACAACAGATGTATTTGAGAAACGTATTGCTGCATTGGAAGGCGGTATCGCCGCTGTAGCAGTCGCTTCTGGACAGGCTGCACAATTCATTGCATTAAATAATATCGTAGAAGCTGGTGAAAATTTTGTTTCCAGCAGTAATGTATACGGTGGTACATATAATCAATTTAAAGTAGCATTTAAAAGAATTGGTATTGAAGTACGTTTTACTAAAGAAACAACTGCCGAGGAGTTTGAATCACTAATCGATGAAAACACAAAAGCTTTATACCTAGAAACAATTGGAAACCCAAGTTACGATATTCCAGATTTTGATAAGATAGCAGCTGTTGCAAGAAAACATGACTTACCACTTATCGTAGACAATACTTTTGGAGCTGGTGGATATCTATTTAAACCTCTTGAACACGGCGCTTCTGTAGTTGTAGAGTCTGCAACAAAATGGATTGGTGGTCACGGTACAAGTATTGGTGGTGTCATCGTAGATGGTGGTACTTACAACTGGGGAAATGGTAAATTCAAACAGTTTTCTGAACCTTCAGAAGGATACCATGGATTAGTTTTTTCAGATGTTTTTGGCGTTAATGGCCCATTTGGAAACATTCAATTTGCAATCCGCGCACGTGTTGAAGGACTACGTGATTTTGGACCAGCTATTTCACCCTTCAATTCATTCCAATTAATCCAGGGCCTAGAAACATTATCACTTCGTGTTCAGCGTCATGTAGACAACACATTAGAAATTGCGAAATGGTTAGAAGCCCATCCGCAAGTGGAAAAAGTGAATTATCCAGGGTTAAAAAGCTCTCCTAGCTATGCAAATGCGCAAAAATATTTAAAAAATGGATATGGTGCTGTTCTTTCATTTCAAATAAAAGGTGACGTGACAAAAGCCGATGCTTTTATCGATAGCTTAGAGCTAATAAGTCATCTCGCAAATGTGGGTGATACGAAATCATTGATCATACACCCTGCGGCGACTACACATCAACAACTGAGTGAAGAAGCTCAAAAAGCTGCAGGTGTATTTGTAGGATTATTACGCCTATCTGTCGGTATCGAACATATTGACGATATCAAAGCAGATTTACAACAGGCCTTTGATAAAATTAAATAATTTCAGATAGCACTATTATATAAAAGCGTAAAAAAAACTATGAGTAAGAAATTAACGATTGGAATGTTTGGATTTGGGGTTGTAGGACAAGGATTGTACGACATTATCAAGACTAAAAACTTAAATTTAGAAATTAAAAAATTTGTCATCAAGAACGCTGACAAAAAAAGATCATTACCTGCTGAATTATTCACAACAGATGCTGAGGCTATTCTTGGTGACCCTGAAATCAATACCGTAGTAGAATTGATCGATGATGCTGATGCGGCTTACGCACTGACTGTTCGTGCATTAAAATCTGGAAAAAACGTTGTTTCTGCAAATAAGAAAATGATTGCCACGCATTTAGAAGAATTAGCGGCAATACAACAAGAATACGGAACAAGTCTACTATATGAAGGTGCAGTATGCGGAAGTATTCCAATTATCCGCAATTTAGAAGAGTATTATGACAATGAATTATTACATGCTGTGACCGGTATTTTTAATGGCTCCTCTAATTTTATATTGTCTAAAGTCTTCAACGAAAATCAACCTTATGCAGATGCACTAAAAGAAGCGCAGGAATTAGGTTTTGCTGAAACTGATCCTACATTAGATGTCGGTGGTTTTGACCCTAAATATAAATTAACGATCGTCGCTGCTCATGCTTATGGTATCAATGTAAATCCTGACGATGTTTTCAATATCGGTATTGATAAATTAGGAGCACAAGATATTCGCTTTGCAAAAGAGAAAAATTTCAAGATCAAATTGATCCCTACTGCCCGAGAAATAGATCAAAATAAAGTGGTTCTTTATGTTATTCCTAAGTTTATCAGTTCGGAAAACATTTTATTCAATGTTGAAAATGAAAATAACGGCGTCCTTGTAAAAGCAGCATTTGCAGATGAACAATTTTTCTACGGTAAAGGTGCTGGAGGTCATCCTACCGGATCTGCAGTATTATCTGATATTACAGCGCTACGTTATGACTACAGATATGAGTACAAGAAGCATTTAAATACAGATGCATTATCATACAGTACCGATCATGAAATCAAGGTATACTTAAGATATGAAGATGACAGCCTAGTTGAAAAATTAGGTTTCACAAAAATTATTGAAAGATATTATGCTCCTGATTTTAAGTACGTTATTGGAACAATAAATTTGAAGAAAATCACAGATCTTAAATCTGAAATAAACAAAATAGGAAATTTTATAGCTGAAATTGCCTAAATTAATAAAAAGTACCGAATACCAACCAACCCTAACACTTGCTAATCACAAGTGAAAAACGTTGGATCTACTAGTAGGTTCAACGTTTTTTTATTTATCATCACCCCAATTCACTTCTATAAACCCCGTGCTGCAGCCACTACAAATCATGACTTATATTTAACAATTTAGATCTTTAATTAATGGCATTACTTACCACATAATCAGGTTCAAAACCATTTAAACTGCTATTTTTTGTTAAAAAATAGCATATTTAGAACTATAATAAATATGTGGCAGAAAATTTGCTTAATATCGTTAATATCACTATATTGTGATGTTACTAAAAATATTATAAATTATGGCTAAGTGGTTAACAATTCTACTGATAATGGTAGGCAACTTGGTTTTTGCAGATACCAATACAATTAATGCACAAGAACACTCGAATTCTAGTTATATAATTCTTGCGGTTGTTGCTTTATTGGCAATAATCTATATTCTATATAGAAGACAAAAAAGAAAATTTAACGATTAAGGGCATAAAGGGGAAGTGAAACTTCCCTTTATGCCTTAGTGTTTCCACATCTAATATCATCCTCCCGCCAATCATAGGTCATTCTAAAAGACCTTCATCACGAAAACTATAATACCCATTGTCTGTAAAAATAATGTGATCATTAACCCGGATATCCATTATTCTCGAAGCCTCCGCAATCTTTTTTGTCAGAATTTTATCCGCTTTACTTGCTTCACGTGAACCCGATGGATGATTATGAATTAATATCATAGAATGAGCTTTACAATTAAGAGCATTTCGTAGAACAATGCGAACATCAACTGGAGTAAAATCATTGCCTCCACGGCCTATTAATTGTTTATCCAGCACTTTACAAGCTGTATTTAAATACAAAACCCAAAATTCTTCGTGAGGAAGATCTTGTAACTGGTACCGAAAATATTCATAGACCCGCAGACTACTATTTAACAAAGGTTTTTCAATATATTCAGATTCCTTGCGTCTACGTCCTAGTTCAAGTGCGGCGACAATCGTAATCGCTTTAGCTTCACCTATACCTTTAAACTCACAAAGCCGCAATACCTCCATTTTGGAAAGACTATCCAGATTGTTTTGAACACTGGATAAAATACGTCTGCACAATTCAACTGCAGTTTCTTGCCTTGAGCCCGAACCAATAAGAATAGCAAGCAACTCTGCATCAGACAGTGAACGACGACCTTGCTCCAATAATTTCTCTCTAGGACGATCTGCCTCCGCCCAATCTCGAATGACCAGTTTGCTCATATCACAATAATAAGGTATAAAATAGGTTTATATAATCTACTAATTTAATCATAAATTTAAAAACTTAAAATAATTAGTATCAATTATTTAAATAAATTTTATCATTTCAAAGCAGACATGAGCGTGCTTTCTTTTTTTCAAATCGTTTTGAAATCTTATATTTGTAATTGAACATTTATTTTAATAAAATGAGTAAAGCGATTATTAAAACAGAAAAGGGCGACATGACTGTACAATTTTATACAGCAGATGCTCCAAATACCGTTGCAAATTTCATCAAATTAGCTAAAGAAGGATATTACGATGGATTAAGTTTCCACCGTGTGCTACCTGACTTTGTTATTCAAGGTGGATGTCCAAATTCACGTGAAGGTGCTTCTGGTATGCCTGGAACAGGTGGCCCAGGTTACAAAATCGACTGTGAGTTAACCGGTGAAAACCAATACCATGATAGAGGCGTATTATCAATGGCACATGCAGGCCGTAACACTGGCGGATCTCAATTTTTTATCTGCCACAGCCGTAACAACACTGCTCATTTGGATAGAAATCATACTTGTTTTGGAAAAGTTATTGAAAACGTTGATATTGTAGATGATATCCGTCAAGGTGACCGTATTTTAAGTATTGAAGTTATCGAAGACTAGTTCTCAACAAGAAAAAGTGTATTATGAATTTAAGAGCATTAGTTTCTGTAACAGGAAAACCAGGATTGTTCAAATTAGTTGGACAAAATAAAGGCGGATTTATTTTAGAGACTCTAGACAGCGCTAAAATTAAATCGGTAGTAAGTTTATCTTCTACGAAAATGGCAACATTAGAAGACATTACAATTTATGGCGAAGAAGAGGAAATTCGCTTATTGAATGTTTTTGAAACAATCAAAGAAAAAGGATTAACTGTAGATCCTAAAGCAGATGGTCAAGCATTACGTGATGCTTTCCGCGAAATTGCACCAGGTCACGATGAATCTCGCGTCTATTCGTCAGATATTAAAAAAATCTTTACATGGTACAATATCATTAAAGATTTACCTTTATTTGAAGAAGAAGCACCAGCTCCTTTAGTATAATTTAGGATAAAAAAAGAGAGGGTCTTAACATATGTTAAGACCCTCTCTTTTTTTAACTTTAGTTTCTACTTTCCTGCTTGAACAATTCCTTTACAGATATCCGATATCAAAGCTGGTCCCTCATAAATAAATCCTGTATAAATTTGAACAAGACTAGCCCCAGCATCAAGTTTTTCAATTGCATCTGCCGCAGAATGAATCCCGCCAACACCTATAATAGGAAAAGATCGGTTTGATTTTTCTGAAAGATAGCGAATAACTTCTGTCGAGCGCTTGGTCAAGGGAGCTCCACTCACCCCTCCCATTTCTTTAACCAAATTTTCATCACTTTGAAGCCCCTCTCTAGATATCGTCGTATTTGTTGCAATGACACCAGCAATACCCGTTTCTTGAACAATTTCAACAATATCATCCAATTGACTATTTGTCAAATCTGGAGCAATTTTAAGAAGAATAGGTTTCTTATTTAATTTTCGTTTATTCAATTCCTCGAGCGTATTTAAAATATGTTTCAGAGGCTCCTTTTCCTGCAGATCACGAAGTCCAGGAGTATTTGGAGAACTGACATTGACAACGAAATAATCAACATAATCAAAAAGTGCATTGAAACAATAAATATAATCATCTACCGCCTGTTCATTTGGAGTGATTTTATTTTTACCTATATTTCCACCGATTAAAAGTCCTTTACGATCTTCAGTAGCTAAATGTTTAAGACGATTAGCCGCAACGTCAGCACCTTGGTTATTAAACCCCATACGATTGATTAATGCCTTATCAGGAATTAAACGAAACATCCGTGGTTGATCATTTCCTGGTTGAGGTCGTGGCGTTACAGTACCAATTTCAATAAAACCAAAACCAAAATTGGCCATATCAGTAATATATTCGGCATTTTTATCAAAGCCTGCAGCCAATCCTACAGGATTTTTAAATTTAAGGCCAAATACTTCGCGAGCCAAATTCGGATTTTCATAGGTATACAGACTGCTTAATAATTTTTTAGCACCCCAGATTTTTGAAAACATTTTTAATCCCCCAGTCACCGTATGATGAGCAGATTCAGGATCCATTGAAAAGAAAATAGGTTTTACCAACTTGTACATATGCACAAAGGTAGGCAAAGAAGAAGAAATTTCATTACTTTTGCAATCGAAATGATATCAATAAATAACTTAACATTCGAAATAGGCTCTCGCGCATTGTATGATGAGGCCAACTGGCATATTAAACCTGGAGATAAGGTAGGTCTAATTGGAGCCAACGGTACCGGTAAATCTACTTTGTTGCGATTGATCGTAGGACAGTATACGCCTACTTCAGGAAGTATATCGATGGCGAAGGACTTAAAAATTGGTTACCTAAATCAAGATTTATTATCTTATCATTCTGATAAAAGTATTTTGCATGTAGCAATGGAGGCGTTTGAGCGCCAAAATCAATTACATACTGAAATAGAAAACTTACTCCAAAAATTAGAAACAGACTATTCTGACGATATTCTAAATAAATTAAGTGACAAGCAGATGGAATTCGAAGCTTTAGATGGCTATAGTATCGAATTTAGGGCTCACGAAATTTTAGCGGGTTTAGGTTTTTCAGAAGATGAGCAGAAACGTCCGTTAGCGACCTTCTCCGGTGGATGGCGCATGCGTGTCATGCTGGCAAGAATCTTATTGCAGACTCCAGACATTTTATTGCTGGATGAGCCTACTAACCATATGGATTTACCTTCTATTAAATGGCTGGAAAATTACTTGCAAGGCTTTGAAGGTGCTATCGTCATCGTCTCACACGACAGGTACTTCTTAGACCGTATTATTAAAAAAACGGTAGAATCCCGCAAAGGTAAATTAACGCTGTACGCTGGTAATTACAGTTTTTATTTGGAAGAGAAAGCACTAAGAGGTGAAATTCAAGCTGGTCAATTCAAAAATCAGCAAGCTAAAATCAAACAAGAAGAACGTTTGATCGAACGTTTCCGTGCGAAAGCCTCAAAAGCAAAGATGGCACAATCCCGTATTAAGGCTTTGGATCGAATGGAAAGAGTGGAAGATGTTGATGATGATAACCCAACGGTAAACTTTAGCTTTAAATTTTCAAAACCATCGGGAAGACATGTTGTTACCTTAGAAAATGTATCGAAATCTTATCCAAACCTCGAAATTTTAAGAAATACGGAGGGGATCATTGAAAAAGGTGATAAAATAGCCTTGATCGGTGCCAATGGTAAAGGTAAATCGACCTTGTTACGTATTGTGGCAGGTGCAGATACGGAGTATGAAGGGAAATCTGAACATGGCCACAATGTATTGCAAACGTTCTTTGCACAGCATCAATTGGAAGCCCTGCATCTGGAAAACAGCATAATAGCAGAGATGCAAGCTTTTGCGCCCAAACATACAGAAACCGAATTACGTTCAATCTTAGGCTGTTTTCTATTTTCCGGTGATGACGCATTCAAAAAGATCAAAGTTCTGTCTGGAGGCGAAAAATCACGTGTTGCACTAGCAAAAGCATTAACAGCTGATGCTAACTTCTTAGCACTAGATGAGCCTACCAATCACTTGGATATGCAATCGGTTAATATTTTGATTCAAGCGCTTCAGCAATTTGAAGGTACCCTGATTGTCGTTTCTCACGATCGTTATTTTCTGGATAATGTTGCCAACAAAATATGGTATATTGAAGATAAAGAAATTAAAGAATACCCAGGTACATACCAAGAATTTGAAGAGTGGAATTCAAAACGTGTGATCAAACCTGAAGAAAAAAAGGTCGAGAAAAAAGTTGTAGCAGAAGAACCTAAAAAAGTCAAAGCTGCTCCTTCTGAAGATAAATTCAAACTGATCAGCAAAAAGAATAAAGAACTAGCGGCATTAGAGGTTAAAGTAGCTGAAAAAGAAGTTCTTCTAAAAGCACTGGAGACAGAATTAGCAAAAGAAGAGATCTATTCTAACGCGATCAAATTACAAGAACACACGCGTAATTATAATTCCTCTAAAGCAGAATTAGAACAATTGCAAAAAAATTGGGAAGATTTAGCTGAAGAAATTATGGAATTGGAAGATTAATTACACTCACTTAATTAGAAAGGTATACAATAGGCAGGCTTATTGTATACCTTTTTTTATGATGAAGGAATTGTGAAAATAAACTGGATCGAAAATATCTTATACCCGAAAGTATTTTTAAATAGACGGAAAGCAACAAAGTATTTCCTAGGAAAAACTATTTTAATCACCGGAGCAAGTGAAGGTATTGGAAAAGCCTGTGCAACACTTCTTTCCAAATTCCAGGTACACCTCATTTTAGTGGCTCGATCACAAGAAAGATTAGAAGAAGTAAAAGCAATTGCCATCCAAAACAATTCCACTGCGTCCATCTACGTGACAGATCTATATCAAGAACAACAAATAGATCAACTTATTGAATATATTCATGCAAGACAGATGACGATAGATATCCTTATTTCTAACGCAGGTAAATCGATTCATCGCAGTTTGACAAAATCCTTGCCGCGCTACCATGATTTTACAAGAACAAACATGCTGAATTATTTGGCTCCAGTGAAATTGACATTAGCACTAACTCCTCTTCTATCACAACAAAAAGGTCAGATTATCAATATTTCTGCGCTCAATGTTCTGCTCCCACCTGCACCACATTGGGCTGCATACCAAGCATCAAAAACAGCATTTGATCAATATTGCCGATCAAACCAATCTGAATGGAAAAAAATGAATGTAAAGCTAAAAACAGTCTACTTACCATTGGTAAAAACAGAAATGATAGCGCCTAACGATCGTTATAAAAACTTTCCTGCCATGCAAAGTAGTGAAGCAGCCTTGCGTATTATAAAGCTCATCTTAGGTACTGGTAGTTATTCTAGGCCATGGTGGTCTCCCTTTCCTATAACAATCGGATTTTTTATTCGAAAAATATGGGATAAATTTTAACCATATTCCTATGAGATTACGACAAAAAATTGATTTCGCTATTCAAGTATTTAAATCCCTCCTATATACGCTTCAATCAGGTATTAATTTATTTACTTTATTGAAATCAATTCGGAAAGCAAAAGATTCCTACTTAAATGATGGTAATCGTACCATAACTTACGCAGCTCTGTATGATGAAACCTGTCTTACGATTGAAAAATTAAAAATAGTACCCAAAAACAAGCTATCTTCCCGAGTCATTCTCATCGCAGACAACAGTTTCAATTTTATTAGCTATCTATTTTCCCTTTCCGCACTTTCAAAAGAGGTAATTATCATGAGTTCCCAATTATCCGATCTCCAATTAGAGAAAATTTTGGAAAATTATCCTCAGGTTCTAATGCTAACAGATAACAAAGACCGATTAGAAAATCTACGTACAAAGTCTTTGATCTATTCTTTTGCGGAAATTAATGCATGCGTCATCAATAAAGTCTCTCATAAAATAAGACGAAACAATGGTAAAATAACAATTTTAAGTACAGGTTCTTCAAATATTCCAAAACCCATTGAACGTAAACTCAATATCTCAAAAATATGGAGTCCATTTACAGAATTAATTTCAAAACTTGGGCTACTTAACTATTCCTCTACTTTCATTACAGTTCCATTTTATCACGGTTATGGTCTTGCAAGTTTGATTTTAGCACTATTTTTAAAGCACAACCTACACTTCACCACAAAATTTAGCGCTAAATGCATTACTCAATTCACGAACAACAGAATAGACTGTTTGGTTCTTTTACCTTCTATGATTCCCAAATTCATTGAAATAGATCAAAATGCACTGGGCCTGTTCCGATGCATTATTTCCGGAGCAGATAAACTAGAAGCAACATGGGTATCATGTATTCTAAATCAATATCCCGAGACGAACATATATAATCTCTATGGAACCACAGAATTGGGAATCTGCAGCATTGCTACCCACACGGATTTAACAAACAACAACAATACGATTGGCCGATTTCTAAAAGGTATCGAATACCACTTGCAAGCAGATCAGCAGCTCAAAATAAGATGTCCCTGGATACACGATCAGTCTAAAAATCAATATGTAAGTACTGGAGATCGCATACACCAGGATAAAAACGGATTTTTATATTATCTTGGCAGAACAAACTCTTCATTTAATATTGGCGGAGAAATTATTCATTTTAGTGAATTAGAAGAAAAAATAAACAGTTATGAATCTGTTGCCAAAACTAGAATTCTCGTATCTAAAAATGAAATGATGATAAGCGAATTGAATTTAGAACTTACTTTAAAAAAAGATTCGGCATTTAATGAAGTAGAATTTAGAAAATGGCTCAATAGGACATTCCCTAAATACTTGCAACCAAAGTCCCTTCACTACAACGATAATTAATCCGTTCGGCTACAATAAAAAACCCTCAACTCAGCACATCTTTTACCACCTATATATCAACAAATTAAAGCCATCTCTGTAAATAAAAAAGTAAGGTTAATTATAATAAAATTCCTTAATCGGCTCAAAATGGATGAGTCTTTCATTGAATTTATTAATATTCTCCATCTTACCAGATAAGTCATAGATCACAGCCAATTCACCACCTAGCTTTTCAATAGTTTTCCGATTGAATTTCACCTTAAATTTTAGAGCCTCATTTTCGAAATTCGTAACCTGTTCAAAGTCACAATCCATAAATCGTACATGCACAGTACGAATTAAATAATACCGCGATAGCATCAATTCAATTTCCTGAAATAAGGATAAGATAATAACCATGAAGAAAGTAAAAAACATTGCTAATTTTGTTTCTCCTATTCCCGAGATCATACCTAACCCTGCTGTTGACCATATCACGGCGGAAGTCGTTAAACCTTTTACCGACAGTTTTCCTTTAAAAATAACACCCGCACCGATAAAACCAATACCAGTAACGATATTAGCGGCAATACGATCATCACTCCCATTGCCACCCATCATTTTTGAAACAACAGTAAAAACAGCTGAACCAAAACAGATCAAAACAATCGTTCTAAATCCAGCTGCTTTATTTCTATATTCCCGCTCAAAACCTATTATAGCGCCACAAAATATGGCAACCAGCACATTCCAGATGTATTGATTATCAAAGAAATTCAACAAAGAGTCCATAATTGACGAACGTATTATAAATATGCATAAGTAATACCATCACCACCGCGGTCCTGATGTTCGTCTTCAAATCGGGAAATATGGCTGTATTTTCTTAAATAATCACGTATAAACTTGCGTAAAATACCATCCCCTTTACCATGAATAATTTTTAAAGAAGGGTAACCGATCATTACTGCTCTATCCAATACTTTCTCCAGCTCATATAGCGCATCTTCGGTGCGCATACCGCGAAGATCAATCTCAGGATTGAAATCAGCTACAGCATGTGCAGAAAGTGTCTTAGATCCAGCTTTTGCTGCTTTCTTCAAATCTTTACCCGCTAACTTGATAACATTTTTGCGCTTCTGCACCGTTCTCAGTTCACCCATCGCTAGAATAAGATTGTTTTTTGCAACCTCTAATACAACAGCCTCATTTTCCGAATCGATAATCTTTACCCAATCGCCAACAGCAATTTCTTCTGTTAAATCAGCGGTAGCAATAGGTTTCTTCTCGATCTTTTTATCCTTAGGTAGTATGGTCGAGAATGAACGATCCAAATTGGCACGAATTTCCTTAGTCTTTTCTTTATCAGCCTGAGCAGACTTAATCTCTGCTACTGTATTTTCAATTAATTTATTGGAGTTTTTTAAGAGTATCTGGGCTTCTTCCTTTGCTTTTTTTAGAATTGTCTTTTTATTCTCCTCCAAATAAGATTGTAAATCCTCGTATTCAGATTTTATGCGGATCAATTCCTTTTCTCGTCTTGTTATAGCAGCTTTTGTATCAAATATTTCCTTCTTCTCGCGCTCCAGATCTACCAAAAGTGTATCTACTTTTTTCTGATGATTTCCAACCTTCTGTTTTGCTAAATGAATAATCTCTTTATTCAATCCAATTTTTTGCGCAATTTCAAAGGCGTAAGAACTCCCCGGTTTTCCGATCTGCAAGATATAAAGCGGTTTCATGGCGACATTATCAAATAGCATCGAAGCATTTTCTAAACCAGGTGTTTGATTTGCAAATACTTTCAGGTTCGAATAGTGCGTCGTCACCACACCGCGAATGTTCTTTTTATTTAAAGTTTCCAAAACAGCCTCAGCAATTGGTCCTCCAAATAATGGATCAGTACCCGTACCAAACTCATCAATTAAAATAAGCGTTCGAGCATTCGCAAACTCTGTAAAATACTTCATCTTAGAAAGATGAGCGCTATAAGTACTTAAATCACTCTCTATCGACTGATCATCACCAATATCTGCAAAAATTTGCTTATAAATCCCCATTTTGGAGTGCGCATCAGCGGGTATTAATAATCCGGATTGCAACATGAGCTGCATCAATCCTACTGTTTTCATACAGACAGATTTACCTCCAGCATTAGGTCCTGACACCACTATAACACGCTGTACATCGTCGATCTTGATATTGAGAGGAACGATTGTCCCGCGGTCGTGCCCAGCATTTAGTGTCAGTAAAGGATGGCGCGCATTCACTAAATTTATTTCAGCCTCTTTGGATAATTCAGGCATTTCCGCCTCAATATCTAACGCAAAAAGTGCCTTCGATCGGACAAAATCTACCTTAGTAAGTAAGCCATCATACGAAAGCATCAACGGTATATGCGGTCTCAATTTGGTTGTTAACTCGACTAAAATACGTATAATCTCACGTCGTCTTTCAAACTCCAAATCTCTAACCTTATTGTTCAGGTGAAATACCTCTTCAGGCTCTATGTAAGCAGTTTGTCCCGTAGCAGATTCATCATGAATCAGTCCTTTCACCTTACGTTTATTCTCAGCTAAAATAGGAATACAAAGACGGCCGTCTCGAATAGTCAAATTACCGTCAGCTGTCCATCCGCTGTTCTGCGCGCTTTTAAAAATGATATCAATTCTTTTACGTGCTTCCTGTTCTGCCTTCAAGATGCTTTGAGAGAGATCAAGCAACAGGCGTGAAGCATTGTGCTTCATTTTACCCCGATCATCAATGATCATTTCAATATCACGGATAATCTGCTTTTCAATAGGAAGATGTTCAAACAGTAATTCTAAATTAGGGTACTGCCCTTCCCGATCATTGAAATATCGGATGATAGCATAAACAGTTTTCAACGAAAGAAGCACACGATGAAACTCCTCCTCCATTAAAAAGGCGCCTTCGACTTTAGCTTTTTCAACTAAAGCACGAATAGGATATAAATGATCAACTGGCAAAGCATCATCAGTTGTTAATAAATCTTTAAATTCATTTGTTTGACGTAAAAACTTGTCTATCTGATCAAATCGGGTTTGTGGCTGTATCTTATCAACCAAATTACGCCCCGACTCACTGATACATTTTTGTTTTATCAATTCCTTAATCTCGGCAAAACCGAGCTTATCACTTGCGTTATTAGGATAAATCATGTTTCTATTACTATTTATTTAACCGGTTCTGGAGAAAGAATCTCCGTTTTTTGTTTGACCTTTCGGTCAAGTAAAAGAGGTTGTTTAACCGGGTTTCTCACCTCCTTTACATCAGTTTTAAGAGGTATATCTTCAGAAGCCTTGACCGATTCAAGTTTAGGTCCCTGGCCATTTCGTATGGATTTGGCCTCAACTTTCTTAGTAGCAGTCGAATCGCTTTTGGAAGTAGCTGGTACAGACATATTTTTAAGTAAGAATGTGCCTAGATTCAAATTACCTTTTAAACCCGATTTATTATAAAATTCTTGCGCTGCCTTTTTGTAATCCCATTTTACACTATCTTGTTTATAATTTAGGATCAGTTTTTTCTGCGACTCATAAAGTTCTTTAAAATCATTTATGCGAGTTAAACTATCTTGAAAATGTGCATTCTGTATAGAATCTTTTCGTCTAATAGAATCCATTCTGACCTGGTCAGTTTTGATATAACCGTCATTCATATTTTTCAGATTCTTACCGACCTCCTCATATATCTTGTTCATCACTTCGGCATCACTACCATAAAAAGAAAGATTTTTCTTAAAAGAAGTGGAATCCAAATCATACTTTTTGAACGTATTGTCATATAACGGAAATATAACGCGCTTTGCACTATCCGAGTTTAATGTTGATACATAAGCATCAGTTATATAAATCTCCGTTAGGACCTTCACAAAATCCTTTTTTGGAATAATATCTTTCTCATTTGTACTTTTACAAGAAACAAATAAAAAAATCAGAGCAAGTACATTCAGTATTAATCGTTGCATTTCGTAATTTTGTACAAATTTATAAAAAGGCCTGACATTTGTCACCCTTTGAATTCTTAAATATACAATTATCATGAGTATTGCAAGCAACCTAGAAGCGATTAATTTAGAAGTTAAAGCGCTCGGCGTTCAACTAGTCGCTGTATCAAAAACAAAACCGAATGAAGATATCATGGAAGCCTATGAAGCTGGGCAACGTGTTTTTGGTGAAAACCTTGTTCAAGAACTTGTTGAAAAATATGAATCATTACCAAAGGATATCGAATGGCATCTTATTGGTCACTTGCAAACAAATAAAGTTAAATACGTAGCTCCCTTTGTGACCTTAATCCATGCTGTTGATTCTTTCAAACTTCTGAAAGAAATCGATAAACAAGCCGCTAAAAACAAGCGTGTGATCGACTGCTTACTTCAGGTACACATTGCTGAAGAAGATACTAAATTTGGTTTTGACCATGCAGAATTAATCGAAATGTTACGCGATGAGGAATTTTTAGCTTTAAAACATGTCAACATCCGTGGCTTAATGGGTATTGCAACCAATACAGAGAATGAAAAAGAGATCAAAGAGGAGTTTTATGAGCTAAAATCATTATATGATGGTATCAAGGCAAGTTTCTATCGTAAAAACGAAAGTTTCAATACGCTGTCGATGGGTATGTCTTCTGATTACAAATTAGCAATAGAAAAGGGATCTAATATGATCCGGGTAGGAAGTACTATTTTTGGAAAACGCGTCATCAAACATTTTAAAAACAATGACTAAAGCAATTATTAGAACTGCTGTTGAAGCAGATTGTCCTGCAATGCTGGAATTAATTAAAGAACTTGCCATATTAGAAAAAGCACCCAATGAGGTAACGGTCTCTATGGAAGAGTTTATTGACGCCGGATTTGGACAAAACCCAATATGGGGAGCTTTTATTGCAGAATTTGATGGGAAAATCGTCGGAATTTCACTATATTACATTCGTTATTCCACTTGGAAAGGAAGAAGGCTCTATCTTGAGGATTTAATTGTGACAGAAAGTATGCGTGGCTATGGAATTGGCAAACAACTTTTCGAAGAAACTATCAATTACGGCAAATCTAAAGGATATCAAGGCATGGTTTGGCAGGTTTTGGACTGGAATGAACCTGCTATTCAATTCTACCGAAAGTATAAAGCGGACTTCGATGCCGAATGGATTAATGTATCGATAACATATTAGAACAGAAAAGGACGGTTAAATTACATGAAACCAAAATACTATTTCAACCCCTCGATCATTTTTGCATTAATTGCCATTACTTCATGTACTGGTAACGATACGGCAAAAGAACAAAAAAAAGCTAGTGGTGATACGCTTCATTATGACATGAAAGAAGTGCATCGGTATAGCAACTTTTTTGTGAAAGAAGGTGAAAAAATAGACACAACATTCTTCAGAGCTAAATATCCACAATTCAAGGATACCGTCATCAACACATTACTCAATCAATCGATTAATTTAGAAGGTGATTCGGAAATCAGTATTTCAGCCAAAAGATTCGTCGATGCATATGATGAATATGTAGAAGAAAATAGTGGCAGTTCTTCCGCAGCTTGGTTTCGGGATTTACAGGCAAAAGTATATCAAAATACCCCTAAGTTTATCAGCATAGAAACCAACCAAACCGAATATACCGGTGGTGCTCATGGTGACCATTTTACTCTTTTTACACATTATGATATCAATTCAGATCAAAAAATAACATTAAACGATATCATAAATGAAGAAAATCAGAAAGAATTGATTAAAATTGCAGAAAAATACTTTCGCAAACTGGAAAATCTATCTGACAAAGAATCTTTAAATGACAAGTTCTTTTTTGAAGCTGGCAATTTTGCCCTTGCAAACAATTTTGCTTTAGACAAAGAAGATCTACTTTTCTATTACAATGTATATGAAATTAAACCCTATTCTGGGGGAAACACAGCACTAAAAGTGCCATATAAGGATATAAAACACTTGATTTCAAACAAGGGTCTAGAATATATCAATAGTATTAATTAGCAATCAACCTCAACGTAATCCTATCCGATGCAAGTTTTTAAATTTGGTGGCGCATCAGTCAAAGATGCTGAAAGTGTAAAAAATTCAGCACATATTATCTCTAAATATAAAGTGGACGCTTTATTGGTCGTCGTATCGGCCATGGGTAAAACCACCAACTTATTAGAAGACGTAACAAAAGCATATCACCAAAATACAGGTGAAGCATTTGAAATACTTGAAAAAGCCAAAGCATTTCATTATAACATATTATCCGGTTTATTCGAAGATTCCAATCATCCCATATTTGATGAAATCGCCAATTGTTTTGTCGAAATCGAATGGATATTAGAAGAAGAACCACAAGATTCTTTTGATTATTTATTTGATCAAATCGTTTCTACGGGTGAAATCGTTTCTTCCAAAATTCTAGCGGCTTATCTCAATCACATTGGTGTAAAATCCCAATGGTTAGATGCCCGCAACTACATCATGACCGATAACACCTATACCGAAGCGCAGGTTAACTGGGAAAAGACAGAAGCTATTATTCAAGCTGAGATCCCAAAAATCCTTAGCGAATATATCGGGGTCACACAAGGATTTATAGGCTCGACATCCGAAAATTTCACGACAACATTAGGACGTGAAGGATCAGACTATTCGGCAGCAATCTTTGCAGCATGTTTAAATGCTGAACACGTGACAATCTGGAAGGATGTACCAGGTGTACTCAATGCCGATCCAAAATGGTTTGAAAAAACTGAATTGATACCTGAATTATCTTATACAGATGCAATTGAATTGACCTATTATGGAGCAACCGTTATTCATCCGAAAACAATTAAGCCACTTCAGAATAAAAATATCCAATTAAATGTGCGGTCGTTCCTAAATCCGGAAGTACCAGGAACTAAGATCAAGAGCACAAATGTATCTTTACCTGTACCATCGTTTATTTTTAAGGTCAATCAAATTTTGATATCCATTTCACCGCGTGACTTTTCATTTATTGTAGAAGATAATCTGCGCGATATTTTCAATTTGTTTCACCAATTCCGCATTAAAATCAATATGATGCACAACAGTGCAATCAATTTTTCAGTTGCTGTAGACGATACCGGTCAAAACATCCTGGAAGTACTGGACGAATTAAAGAAAAAATTCAAAGTCAATATTGAAACTGGCCTAGAGCTTATCACCATCCGTTACTATAACCAAGAAACAATCAATAGAGTTTTAGTGGATAAACAGGTGATCAGCGAATTGAAAGACACCTATACTTGCCAGCTTCTTGTAAAAAAAATATAGATGAATACACTTATCCTTCAAAAGGAGGTTCAAGATTTTATTAATCAAAATGAATCAGAATCTTCCGCTAAATTAGCGCTAAAAAAATCTCCTTTTGAAGGAATTACCTCGTCTGAACTTGCAATACAAATAGATGGCAGACAGCGATGTCGCAAAAAAATTCCGCTTTGGGCAGAAACAGCGAACATATATTACCCCGATAAATTAAACTTAGAACAATGTTCTTCGGAAAAAACAGCGATATTCAAAGCATCACTAATTCCGGAAAACGTCACTTTAATCGATATCACAAGCGGCTTTGGTATTGATGATTTTTACTTTTCAAAAAAAGCTAAAAAAGTAATTTCCTGTGAGATCAATCCGCAACTTGCACTCATATCTCAATACAATGCCAAGCAATTACAAGCTAAAAACATAGAAGTTATCGCTTCAGATGGAGTAGACTATATTGCTAAAAATAAAGATCTTAACATAGGATATATATACATAGATCCTTCCCGCAGGGTTGCGCAGCAAAAAGTTTTTATGTTGAGTGATTGCGAACCCAACATCGTTTCCTTACAGGAAAACTTTCTACAAAGAGCAGCCCATGTCATGATAAAAGTTGCTCCTCTTCTGGACATCACAGCAGCATTGTCTGAGCTAAACCATGTCAAGCAAATCTATGTGATTAGTCTCCAAAATGACTGTAAAGAGCTACTTTTCATTCAAGAAAGAGATTTTTCTGGTCAACCAGAGATTACCGCTGTCCGTATTTTTGGAGACAAAACACAACAATTCATATTCACACAGGAAGAAGAAACTGAAACGGTCACTTCATTTTCAGCACCGCTGCGTTATCTTTATGAACCGGATGTGTGTCTTACTAAAGCTGGTGCTTTTAAGAGCATAACCAAAGCATTTGATCTCAAAAAACTGCACCAACATACGCACCTATATAGTTCAGAAATTTACCAAGAAGATTTCTTAGGAAAAATTTATGAAATCATCGAAGTTATTCCGTTTTCCATCTTCAAAAAATCAAAAGAAAAATTAAGAACAAACGCTGTAGCTAGAAATTTCCCTTTAAAAACAGAAGTACTAAAAAAGAAATTTAAAATTATGGACGGCGGTGAATTACATAGTTTTTTTACTACAGATCATACAGGAGAACTGATTGTCATCCACGCGACACGAAAATAGTAAAGCGACAATACCATTACATATTTTCCTAAAATAAAGCATAATTTTATTATATGAGAAATATTGCTTTATCAGCTTTAGATCTTGCGCCAATCAAAAAAGGTTGCACAACGTCAGAAGCATATAACAGAACCATAAAAATAGCGCAACATATTGAGCAGTTAGGATATAAAAGAATCTGGGTGGCAGAACACCACAACATGGAATACATTGCCAGTTCAGCAACCTCGCTCGTTATTCAGCACATCGCAGCAAACACCAAAACCATTCGTGTTGGATCTGGAGGTATTATGCTACCGAACCATTCGCCCCTTGTCATTGCAGAGCAATTCGGTACCTTAGAGACTCTTTATCCAAATCGTATTGATCTTGGATTAGGCAGAGCTCCTGGAACGGACCAAGAAACAGCAATGGCATTACGTCGCAATAATTTTAATACAGCATACCAATTTCCACAGGATGTTGCGGCACTGCAACAATATTTTAGTGACAGTAATGTTGACTCCAAAGTAAGAGCTTTTCCGGCCGAAGGTCTAAACGTTCCTTTATATATTTTAGGATCCAGTACAGACAGTGCCTATTTAGCCGCCAGCCTTGGACTACCCTATGCATTTGCCGCACATTTTGCACCGGCACAACTGGCTCAAGCAAGTGCCATCTACCATCAGAACTTCAAACCGTCAGCTAGTCTTTCAGCACCATATTTTATTGTTTGTGTCAATGTAATTGCCGCGAAAACAGTAGAAGAAGCCGAATTACAGTCAACAAGTGTGAAAAATTTATTTGCGGGGATTCTAACCAATACAAGAGCACCATTATCACCTCCAACATTTGAGGTTATTTACAAAGGGATTCCAAGTATTGAGCAAGCCGCAGATAATATGCTTTCCTGTAGCTTTATAGGAGACAAAGAGACCATCAGAAAGGAATTGGAACCGTTCATCGAAAAACTACAAATCGATGAACTTATGGCCATATCTTATATTTATGATGATCAAAAATGTCTTGACTCATTCCGCATATTGAAAGAAGCATTAACAGATTAAGAAAGTTTATTTACATCGTGCATTAAAATTTCTATATTTAATTATTCAAATTATAATGCACGATGAAATATTTAAGCCTTACAGCACTATTTATAACACTTATTTTTCAGTCCTGTCAAAATCAGAGCCCGGTTAATAAGACAATAATTCCTAATGACACTGCCGCTAATGACATAACAAGCGACACAAATACGGTCAGCAGCCCAAGCATCAAAACCTCTCCCAATAAAGAAGCATCCATATTTATGATAGATACCTATCGGATGGATGAGTATTCAGAAGATCCGAGCAAAATTTTAAATGAAGGATGGCTAGATCTTTATGAGGAAAAAGGAGAATATTACCTGGCAAAGGTCGATTATAAAATAGAAGATGGATTCAGTGAGTGTGCGGGAGTACCCACGAAAGGAGTAATTTCAAAAAGAAATTCCATCCTATTTCTCAATTTCCCTTTTTTAAAAGCAGGAAAAATTGAAAATCTAAAGATCACCAAAGCTGAAATATGGCCTAAAGAAACTGTTCAGTATAATTTTAACAACCAGAAATACTTGTTAAAAGGATATGGTGACATTGTAGGAACCAATATTCAAACAAATGACCAAAACCATGAAGAAGTCTTTCATGATGTTAAAAATTATAAATTAACGTGTTCATTCAACGGAAACTCAGAAATAAACATGTTCAAAGCTGACCAATTTAATGACACTTTTATCAAAACATTATTTGTAGGAGATATTGATCGTGATGGAAAACTTGATTTTATTATTTCAACCCCGACCGATTACGAAGAAAACAGCATTATGCTTATCCTTTCATCTCAGATAAGAGATAACGATATGGAGAAAAGCAGCTATAAGCAAGATGTCCAATTTGATTGTTAACGATGAAAATAAAGGCGATCATTCAGGATTTCAATCCGGTTCAAAAATGTATATTTTCATTTTCCTTTAGCATACTAACAGCTGTTATTTGCTATTATCTAAATATAAATCTCTTAATGAGTGCTATACTTTTTTGGATTACCTTTAGTTTGAGTTACAGCGCGGTATCGTGGTTTATCTTTTACCAGATGCCCGTAAACCGAATTGTTAGAAAAGCGGCATCCGAAGACGGAAGCCGTCTATTTGTATCCATTTTCATTTTAATGGCAAGTTTTGCCTGTTTGTTCGCTGTACTTCTCATTATTATCACAGATAATACGACTGATATGCCCAAGGGCGCAAGCATCAGCATCTGTGTATTAAGTATGATGAGCTCTTGGTTTTTGGTACATACGACCTATGTTTTCCATTACGCACATCTGTACTATGCAGACGGTGCCACTGGTAAAGGATTGGATTTCCCAGGAGATGAAAAACCTGATTATATGGACTTTGCATATTTTTCATTTGTGCTCGGTTGTACATTTCAAGTTTCTGATATTGAAGTTTCGTCACGAAAAATTAGAAGAGTGGTTCTGTTTCATGGATTACTCGCTTTCGCTTTAAATACATTTGTTGTTGCATTAACAATAAATATTATTTCCGGCCTTATACATTAACCAAAAAATTTGTACTGGCTACAGACCCTTTCTGGATCAATACAAAAAAATCAAATAGCATACCATTCTACAACGCTAAGCTTCGTTGCAAAATGCCCATTTAAAAAGAAAACGCACCCATCGAGCGATGGTGTGCGTTTCTAATTGAAAGGGAATTGAAAGGAATCTTTATAATTTCTCTGCATGTTGTGAAATATCCATACCTAATAACTCCTCCTCCTCAGATGCACGAAGGGGTGAAATCAGATCTGTTATTTTCAACAATAAGAAAGCAACAATTAAAATAAAAGCAGCGGACGCAAACAAACCAATTATATGCGCCTTAAATAGGGTTATTTCACCAAAAAATAAACCGTTATGCTCAACAACACCATTAATTTGTTTATGAGCAAATACACCCGTCAAAATCATCCCTACAATACCTCCAACACCATGACAAGGAAAAACATCTAACGTATCATCGACCTTTGAACGGGTACGCCAATCGACCACAAGGCGACTTACAATTGCCGCTACAGCACCAATTACTAATGAATGCGGAACAGTTACAAATCCGGCGGCCGGCGTAATCGCAACCAGACCCACGACTAGACCAATACAAGTTCCCATTGCAGATGGTTTAGTACCACGGATAGCATCAAAGAAAATCCAGGTAAGTGCAGCTGCTGCTGAAGCCGTCATTGTTGTTGATAGTGCCGTAGAAGCAAGGCTAGAAGCAGAAAAGGCAGAACCTGCGTTAAAACCAAACCAGCCAAACCACAGCATACCGGTGCCGAGCAATACATAGGTTACACGTGCAGGTGTATGATGACCAGGCTCTCTACCCTGTTTTAAATAAATCGCTGAAGCCAGTGCTGTTAAGCCCGCTGACATATGTACGACAGTTCCTCCGGCAAAATCCAAAACACCCAGCTTAAACAATAAGCCATCAGGATGCCAGGTAGCATGTGCCAAAGGAGCATATATGAAGACGAAAAATAAACAGATGAACAAAATATAAGATGTAAAACGGATGCGCTCTGCAAAAGCCCCCGTAATAAGCGCCGGTGTAATGATCGCAAATTTCAATTGAAACATAGCAAACAGTGCAAATGGAATCGTTGGAGCACCCACCCAAGGTTTACCATCAATTACATGATCAAACATAAAATACGTCATCGGATTACCGATGAAACCTCCGATACTATCTCCAAATACTAAACTAAAACCAAAAACAACCCAAATAACACTAACAACAGCCATACAGATGAAACTTTGAAGCATCGTTGAAATAACATTCTTCTTTCTAACCATTCCACCATAAAAATACGCTAAACCCGGTGTCATAATTAGCACTAATGCCGTTGAAGTCAACATCCATGCTACATCAGCTCCATTATATTCATAATTTCCATCATTTTTAGGTAAAGAAGGAAAAAATAGTGCCATTAAAACTATTATTACCATAAAATAGAAAGGAATCGCTGTTTTTTTAATCATTTTTAATTGTTTTGTTAATCAATATCCAAATTAAGGTAAAAATTACAGTAAAAACAATATTTATTTCAAATATTTTCAAATAAAACATCAAAATTCTACAAAAACACAAACAACAACAGATATATAATGCATTTTACTCAACATAAAACAGAAAAAGGGGGTAGAAACTTAATTCTACCCCCTTTAACAAGACTTATATAACAAAAAACTACATTTGTCTACTTGATATTATCTTAATAATACTTGCTTAAGCACCAATTTGCTTATCCAGTTTCTCACTTAGCACTGATTTTGGCACAGCACCGATTTGTTTATCGACAATCTCACCATTTTTGAAGAATAATAACGCAGGAATATTACGAATTCCAAAACGAACTGAAATTTCTGGGTTTTCATCAACATTTACTTTTCCGATTACCGCTGTATCAGCATAATCCTTAGCCAACTCTTCTACAATTGGACCTACCATACGACATGGACCACACCATTCTGCCCAAAAGTCAATTAAAACTGGTTTGTCTGATTTCAACACAACTTCTTCAAAGTTGCTATCTGTAATTTCTAAAGCCATATTTTTATTTTTTTAACCGAAGTTATTTGATAATTATTATTTACTCATTTATAAGAACAAATATAATAAAGATGTCCGTAATATAAGTGTAATATTAAATTGACACCATTTAATTCAATCGATAATTTACACCTTCAAACTGCTCTATAGCCTCTAAGAACTCATTTGTCAAGTTGATACGCTTTAATTTCGCAGGCATCTCAATAGAAATTTCATCCTGCGGATCCCAAATTTTGAAACGCAGTTGACAATTCGGAACCACCCCTTCGATCTCATTTGAATCCAGCACTTGCTTCATCTCCTCCAAAAATAGATCATTTAATGCTGGCAATGCAATATTAATGGTGAAAATTTTAGCCATTTTCTCTCTCAAATCCGACAATAGCTGAATACCCTTGATCTCAAAACCCCAGTTCCCAACTTGCTTAAACCTCTCCTGCACCAAACCTCGGAGCTGCACAAAATAGCCTTCTTCGAGATAACCCTTGAACTTCACATAATCTTCACCAAAAACCATTATTTCATAAGAATCTGAATAATCCTCAATAATAAAAGAACCAAAAGGCTTACCCGATTTTGCAATACGATGGTTTGCAAGAGCAATAATACCACCGATAACAACCTCCTTATTTTTTATCCGATTAAAATCCAACAAAACATCTTCTTCAACTTCAGAAGCCTTAACCTTATTGATTAACTGCAGATCACTCACTTTGTTTTGACAGAAATGCTTAATCTCAAACTTATAGTTATCCAAGGGATGACTAGTCAGATAAATACCGATTACCTCTTTCTCGTACTTTAATTTTTCGATCAAACCCCATTGTGGACAAGAAGCCAATACAGGTTCTGGAAGCTCAGCCGCACCATCTCCACCAAATAAACTTACCTGAGCCGAATTTTCATTTTCCTTAAATCGCTGTGCAAACTTAATCGCTTTTTCCAAACCCGTGGAATTATCTTCACTGTGAAAATATTGAGCACGGTGCATATTTTGAAAACCGTCAAATCCACCCGCATAAGCTAAACTTTCAAAAGCTTTTTTATTAGCGGCACGCAGATCAATCCGTTTTGCCAAATCAAAGACCGATTTATAGGGTCCCTTCGCACGTGTCTGTACAATCGTATCAACCGCTCCTGCTCCCACACCTTTAACAGCTCCCATTCCAAATCGGATCGCACCACGATCATTCACAGTAAATTTATAATGTGACTCATTCACATCTGGAGCCAATACTTCAAGTCCCATGCGCTTACACTCCTCCATAAAGAAAGTGACCTGCTTGATATCATTCATGTTATTTGAAAGTACAGCTGCCATGTATTCCGCTGGAAAATGCGCTTTCAGATAAGCCGTTTGATAAGCAATCCAAGCATAACAGGTCGAGTGCGATTTATTGAAAGCATAACTTGCAAAAGCCTCCCAATCTGTCCAAATTTTTTCTAATACTTTCGGGTTATGTCCCTTTTCAGCAGCCTGAGCAACAAACTTAGGTTTCATCTTATCCAAAACCGCTTTTTGCTTCTTACCCATAGCTTTACGCAACACATCGGCATCACCTTTGGAGAATCCTGCCAATTTCTGAGAAAGAAGCATCACCTGCTCTTGATATACAGTAATACCATATGTTTCCTGCAAATATTCCTCACAAGCATCTAGATCATAAATAATAGGCTCTGTCCCGTGCTTACGCTTGATAAAACTGGGGATATACTCCATTGGTCCAGGTCTATAAAGGGCATTCATAGCAATTAAATCCGCAAAAACCGTTGGTTTCAGATCTTTCATATGCTTCTGCATACCCGGAGATTCATATTGGAATACCCCAACCGTTTCTCCTCTTTGGAATAACTCGTAAGTCAATTGATCATCAATAGGAAATTCATCGGGATCTAATTCCAACCCATTACTCAACTTCACGTTAGCGACCGTATCCTTTATCAAGGTCAATGTTTTTAACCCTAAAAAGTCCATTTTCAACAAACCTGCAGATTCAACAACAGAGTTATCAAACTGTGTCACATATAGATCTGAATCTTTTGCTAATGATACAGGAACAAAATTAGTGATATCGTCAGGAGTAATAATTACCCCACAAGCATGGATACCTGTATTACGCATTGAACCTTCCAATACGCGGGCCTGCTTAATCGTTTCCGCTTCAAGACCTGCACCTTCCGATATGGCGATCAGACGATTAACAGCTTCCAGTTCATCTGCGCGCAAAGTCTCTTTCAACGCTTTTTCATCCATATTGAAGATCTTTGCCAGCTTCAAATTTGGAATCAGTTTTGCAATTTCATTGGCTTCCTGCAAAGGCAGATCCAGTACACGAGCCGTATCTTTAATAGACGATTTGGCAGCCATAGTACCATATGTAATAATCTGGGCTACTTGCGAAGCTCCATATTTATCAATTACATACTGCATCACGCGACCACGACCCTCATCGTCAAAGTCAATATCAATATCGGGCATCGATACACGATCGGGATTTAAGAAACGCTCAAATAGCAAATCGTATTGTATCGGATCCAAATTTGTAATCCCTAAACAGTATGCTACAGCAGATCCAGCGGCAGAACCACGACCTGGACCAACAGAAACCCCCATTTTACGAGCTTCAGCAATAAAATCCTGTACAATCAAAAAATATCCAGGATAACCGGTCTTCTCAATGGTAGTTAACTCAAAGTCCAGGCGCTCCATGATATCGTCTGTTACACCCTGCTTGTAACGACGCTTAGCTCCTTCTATTGTTAGATGTCTTAAATACTTATTTTCCCCCCTCTTACCATGATCTTCCTGATCTTCTGCAACCTGAAATTCCTCAGGGATATCAAAAGCCGGTAAAAGAACGTCACGGTATAAAGTAAAGATTTCAATTTTATCGACGATCTCTTGAATATTGATAATCGCATCTGGTATATCCTTAAATAGCTTCTTCATTTCTGAAGCAGGCTTGAAGTAATATTCCTGATTAGGTAATCCAAACCTAAAACCTCGCCCCCGTCCTTTCGGTGTGCTCAACTTTTCACCATCCTTCACACACAACAAAATATCATGGGCGTGAGCATCAGGCTTATTGATATAATAGGTATTATTCGTCGCAATCAGCTTTACATCATGTTTACGAGCCAAACTGACTAGCGTCGTATTTACGCGGTCTTCATCCTCCTGACCATGGCGCATCATTTCAATATAAAAATCATCACCAAACTGATCTTTCCACCAGATCAAAGCTTCTTCAGCCTGATTTTCACCGATATTAAGCACTTTATTGGGCACCTCTCCTTGAAGATTCCCAGACAGGACAATTAAATCCTCTTTATATTGCTCAACAACCTTTCTGTCAATACGAGGCACATAATAAAACCCTTCCGTATAGGCTACTGAGGCCATTTTAGCCAGGTTATGATAACCTTTTTTATTTTTCGCTAAAAAGACAATCTGATAACCATTATCTTTTCTTTTCTTATCAAAATGATCATCACATACGAAAAACTCACAACCGACAATAGGTTTGATTATTTTCTCCGTAGGACTTTCTCCAGCAGCTTCTAATTCTTCATTTTTTGCTTTCGCCGCTTTATTATGATCGCCTACTTTAGAAACAAAATGAAAAGCACCCATCATATTACCATGATCGGTCAATGCAACAGCTGGCATGCGATACTTCGCAGCAGTATCCACCAAATTAGCTATAGAAATTGTTGATTGCAGGACCGAAAACTGAGAATGATTATGTAAATGTGCAAAATCGGCATTTTCAAAATCATTCAGCACATCATGATCAATCACAACTTCCTGACCACCACTTGGCTGACTGCGCTTTCTAATTTCATCTGAAGCAGCCTTCAGATTCACGTGCTTTAAACCAACAGTTGGAATTACTGATGGGTTCTGCTGTTTAAAATCTACAAAATATCCGGTATCAGTCTGTAACTGATCAACAGTAAAAACTTCCCTTCTAACTAATTCAAAAAAACAACGTGTAGTTGCTTCCACATCGGCAGTTGCATTATGTGCTTCAGCAAAGGGAACTCCAAATAGATACGAATGAAGTTCAGTTAAATTTGGTAATTTAAAACGACCTCCACGTCCACCAGGCAATTGCAGTAAAGCAGCTGTAACCTCAGTACAGGTATCCAAGATAGGCATTTCACCCATAGGAGATTGAACATCATAACGATAGAACTCGCTACCCATAATATTCAAATCAAAACCAATATTTTGACCTACAATAAATTTGGCTTTAGCTAATGCTTCATTAAACTTAACCAGAACATCTTGAATGGGAACACCCTGTTCTGTCGCTAACTCGGTCGAAATACCATGAATTTTCTCGGAGTCATAAGGAATATTGTAACCATCCGGCTTGATCAGATAATCCTCATGCTCAAGCAGATTACCCATTTCATCATGTAACTGCCAAGCTATTTGAATACATCTGGGCCAATTATCAGTATCTGTAATCGGCGCATCCCAACGTTTGGGTAATCCTGTTGTTTCCGTATCAAATATAATGTACATACCTTAATTCTTTATTCTTTCCTAAACAGCTAAATATCAACAACTAAAAGACTTTCAAACAGATTAAAACAGACCTGTTTAAAAGTTTACTAATTTACAAATTTATTCCTCACTAAAGCTGAAAAACAAGTCATTTTACTAAAAAAAATAAGCTCATTTTTCATCTTTTCGCACCCCTCTTATCCTGTTCAAACAAAAACTGCGTTGTGCAAAAAAAGCAATAAACTTAAGCCATCTTTTTAAATGCTTTTACTAATTCACTAACAGCCTGATCTAATTCATTTTCAGACAAGGATGCAAAGCCAAATCGAAATGCATTTTGAGTTTCATCGATACGAACAATTTCAAGCGAACAGTTCAAAAGTAAATCATTCACCAAAAACGGAGGCTTTAACCGCACCCAAATGGCCATTCCACCAGCAGGCAAGGAGAAATAAATATAATTACCTAATCGATCCCGTAAAAGTTGATCCAAATAATCCCTTCGTATTTTATAGCAACGTCGTGCTTTTTTTAAGTATCTGTTCAACTCTCCCTCTTTAATCAACTCGGCTAAAGCATGTTGCATATAACCATCTCCTCCCACATCAATTATCTTTCTATAGGCAGTACACTGCGCAATGAATTTTTCTGGAGCAACCATAAAACCAATACGGATGGAAGGATCTAAGATTTTGGAAAAAGAACCGATATAGATAACATGCCCCTGATGATTACTACTGGCCAATGGTAAATAAGGAGATGAGGTATAATGATAATCATAGTCATAATCATCTTCAATAATCACAAATCCATACTGTTCAGCTAATGCTAATAATTTCATTCTACGCTCTACCGAAAGCGTAACTGTGGTGGGATAATGATGATGTGGTATAACATATATCAAGCTGATTTTTTTTAACTTACACCAAGCTTCCACAGCATCCGTATCAATACCATCCTCATCAACCGATACCGAAATAACCGATGCACCGGTATCTTTAAAAACCTGATTTGCCAATGGATAGTTGGGTTCACCAACAAGCACATGCGAACTATTATCCAGTAAAAGTTGTGCTGCCAAATATATACTCATTTGCGCTCCATGAGTAATCAGCACATGTTCCACTCCCATAGTGAGACCTCGAGACTCGATCAGATGATTCGCCAATTGCTCGCGAAGCTTGAGCACACCTTGCCCCGTACCAATATTTGCAATCTTTGAAATTGTTTTTCGGTTTGTAAAAGTCCGATAGGTCTTCAATAAATCATCAATTGGTGACAATCGTATATCAGGATATCCGTCATCAATAAGCACCTTATCAAATCTTTCCGCGATTTTAACCAACACCTCTGGCTGAGATTTTTTATACGAAATGGGAAGATCTTTTCCGTACCCCGTACGCACGAATGGCCTATTCCATTTTTGGGCCTTTAAAATTGGGATAAAGTTTGAAACAGCAACATATTTACGCGGCTCCACAATAATCCAGTCCTGAGACTGGAGCTCTTCGTAAGCAGCGATCACTGTTTTACGGTGAACAGTAAGATTTTTTGCCAATTCACGACTGCTGGGCAGATGTGCCCCAGGTTTTAAAACCCCATCGCTGATCGCATTAATGATTGAAATCGAAATCTGCCTGTATAGGGCAATATTACTCGACTTATCAATGGTTATAATATGTTCAAAAGGAAGCATACTGGACTACTTAATTACTTAAAACTGGAGCACAAAGGTAGTCCTATTTAAGAGTAATTTTGTCATAACAATTAAAAAAAGAAAATATGAAATCAGAAATTAGACAAGCAACATTAGCAAACCTTGACGAAACAGCAGTATTATTTGATTTATACCGTGTTTTTTATCGTCAGCAACCAGATCTTGAAAAAGGAAAAGCTTTTCTTAAAGAAAGATTTGTAAATAGCGAATCGACGATCTTCTTAATCTATGTGGATAATCAAGCAGTAGGATTTGTACAGCTTTATAAACTTTTCCATTATACCAAACTAGCTAAACAATGGTTATTAAGTGACTTGTATGTACACCCGGACTATCGCGGCCAAGGTCTGTCGATCGCGCTTATTGATCGCAGTAAATTATGGTGCGAAGAAACAAATGCTTGTGGACTAATGCTGGAAACAGAAAAAACAAACATAGTCGGCAATAAGTTATATCCGAAATGCGGATTTGAATATGATGGATTACACAATTATTATCATTGGTGGAAATAAGCATACGAGAATGGCGAACGTAAAACGTTCGTCATTCTTCAAAAATTAAACTCAAGCTTTATTCAAAAATTAATAAATTGCCACCATGAATATTTCCGATCTGATTATTACTAAGAACGAGCAGACTGAACTGGCTAATATTTTTCTTAATCAAGAGAACAATGCTTCCATACAGCAGTTGATAAAAGAATATACCTACAGCGAAGAGCTCCTTCAATATGGACTACCTGTAAACAATAAAATCCTCTTGCATGGAAGTTCCGGATGTGGTAAAACAACAACCGCCAAAGCAATCGCGCAAAAACTGGGAAAATCCATTTTAACACTCAACCTGAGTACAATTGTCTGTTCCCGCATTGGCGAAACATCTCAAAACATAAAGCAAATATTTGATAAAGCGGCCCGCGAAAAGGCCGTCCTATTCCTAGATGAGTTTGATCAAATTGCAAAAGCAAGAGGTAATGACGACAAAGATGTTGGGGAGATGAGACGCCTGGTAAATACACTGATTCAACTCATCGATTATTTACCACAGACCGTATTACTGATCGCTGCAACGAACCATGTATCCATTATTGATAAAGCATTGCTGCGTCGATTTCAATTACAGATCAGCTATGATTTACCATCACAGTTAGAATTAGACAAGTATTATGATAAGCTTGTCGAAAAATTCCCTGCAGATATTAAACAGTTTCAAAGAAAATACGAGATATCCTACGCAGAAGCTCGCGATCATGCTTTCACACAAGTTAAGGCAAGTCTGATAGCAAAATTGGAAAAACAATAAAATCACGATGATATGACTAACACAACCTTAGAGAATCTGAAAGTAATTGAAGATAAAATCAAAGCATGTTGCCTGCTAAACAATCGTGACCCCAAAGAAGTCAGACTATTGTTAGCGACTAAAACAGTTCCGGCAAATCGTATAAAAACGGCTTTACTCGCAGGATATACATTAATTGCAGAAAATAAAGTTCAAGAATTAAGGGACAAATATGACGATTTAAAAAATATCCCGCATACCAATCATTTTATAGGTCATTTACAAACCAATAAAATCAAATACATACTCCAGCATGATGTCACTTGTGTGCAATCTATAGATCGGTTCGATCTAGCCCAAAAAATAAATCAAAGATTACAACTTGAAAATCGAACGATAGACATTTTAATCCAGGTGAATACTTCCATGGAAGAAAGTAAATTTGGCATATCACCTGATAAAGCCATTGATTTAATACGACAGATAGCCATATTAGAAAATGTAAAAATTAAAGGGCTCATGACCATTGGTCTATTTAGCGCAGAAGAAGATAAAATTCGTGCCTGTTTCCGATTATTGAAAAACCTCCAGCAAGACATTATCAAAGCTGAAATCCCTGGCGTCGAAATGACAGAATTGTCCATGGGTATGAGTGGCGATTATGAAATTGCTATTGCCGAAGGAGCAACAATTGTACGCATAGGGACAGCAGTATTTGGAAAGCGGATATATCCAGACTCCCACTATTGGGACGAAAGTAAAAACTAATATCACAAAAAAGGCTTTCCAATGAAAGCCCTTTATATCCTGTTATAATTAAGAATTATTTTGCATCCAAAATAATAACCTCAACTCGTCTATTCTTTTGACGACCTTCTGGAGTTTTATTATCTGCTACAGGTTTAGTCTGACCAATACCCTTTGCCGCGATTCTAGACTCTGCAATTCCAGCATCTACCAAAAACTTTTTAACCGAGTTAGCTCTCTTTTCAGCTAACCATTGATTATACTCCACAGTACCTGTCGCATCTGTATGCCCATCAACACGGATCTTACTTTTATTTTCTTTTAAAAGTGTTGCCAATTTACTCAATTCCGCTTTAGCTTTTTCTGTTAAATAAGAAGAGTTTGTCGGAAATAGCAAATCTGATGAAATCGTAAATTTAATTCCTTCATCTGTACGAGTAGCATCTTCAAAATCACGTTTAACGTTTTTCAATCCATCATCAGTACCATCAATACTAACAACAGCACCAGGATTAACAATTACAGCTTGTTGTTTACATGAAAACAAAGAAATTGAACAAAGCAAAGCAACAGCAATACTATTTATTTTTTTAATCATCGAATGTTTAGATTATTTATGAAAGCAAAAACTAACTGTAAAGATATAAAAAAAAGTGAACTCAAGAAAAACAGAAAGGGATACAGATCTTAGACATAACGCTACAAGATCTTGTATCCCTTTAATTCGTGCAGCAGTTTCGCTTATTTCTTATGATAGATCTTTTTAATAGTTGCATTAATCTCCGGTATCTGGTTATACAATTTCCAGATCAATCCAGATTTTGCATTCTCCATTAAAACAGCCACACTCGCCTGATTTTTCGCATTAAAACCATCGGAAACATCATTATTTTTCAAATCAATCCAAGATCTAAAACCATATTGGGTAAACAGCACCTTAGCATATTGATCATAAAATTTGCGCAAAGATTTTTGACCGATCTCCTGTTCGAAAGCAACAGCCGAAATTGCGATTGCTGGATTCACTAAATAATGCCCCACGCTATCGCTCGGATTCTGTACTCCCCAAATATCTGTATAACTAGATCCCAAGTTTAATTCATTATCCCTTCTTTTATAAGCTAAAATATAATTACTTGCTAGCTCACCATAATCGACATAACCATCGTATTTTCCCCTCGGATCTAAGGTTAAAAATGGTTTATAAAACTCAATCAAACTTTTATTTAAATCGCCAATTGCAATTTTTTTACCATACAGCATATGTTTTTCAAAGATCAAACTATCTTCAAAGGATACGGGGGTAGCTGGTTGCACCTGCGGTATCATAAGCCCACCATTCATATGCGAAGCAGCACCTTGATCAACTGTCGATGGAGATAAACTAAGCAAACTATCCGCTAGAGGTAATTTTTTAGCATATCCATTCAGGTAACTCGCTTCCGTCAATGGATAAGTCGGAGAAGACATCGCTAATAAATAAGCACTTAAACCATCATTCAAGCCGTTTAAAACTTTAGACTGATAGGTGCTATCTACAGCTGACCATCGATCCATCAGGGCATCAGGGTTTGACTTTGATGTTAGCTTTTGCCAATTCACCCGTTTCCACAATTTCGTTACATCCTCTCTAAAATTCTGTTCATCAGCAACATCTTTTGAGAAGTATTCCCGAGCAACAAGCAATCCTTCCATAAGTTTTGCCGTCGCTTTAACATCATACATCTGTACGCCATCAGTATAAAATGGTACGCCTTCCCTTCCATCATAAAATGCCGTAAATACACCTTCATGATGCTGAGCCTTGTTTAAAAACTTCATCATCCTACTCAAACGCAACAATAAAGCTTGACGCGAAATAACATTGTTTTCAGCACCAACCAATAATGAAAGAATCGCATAACCCGATTCTTCTATAGAAACGATCGCCTTTTTATTTGATTTATTAGGTAGAAAAAGACCGCTGTTGATGTCATAGTTCTCAATAAAATAATTGACATTCGTCAATTTAATCAAATTAGACAGTTCTAAATCACTTGCAGGTTTGGTTTGAACTTCTTTTACCGAAGAAAATGGAGATTCCAGATAATCATAATCTACCCATGCGATCTTATAGTAATATTTTTTATTATATTCTTCGACAAGATCATAGCATTTTTGCATAAAAACTGGTCGAATGGCAATCGCTTTAAAATCAACATTATCTGTCGATCTGTAAATTTTTATATACCGGATACTCGGTGTTAACGGCAGTTGCCATTGAAGCTCCACCTGCTTATCAATACTGGAGACCTGTGACAGAATAGCTCCTGAAGACAACTTGACACGTGAAGGATTTTTAGGCAAAAACTCCAATTGATCTAAAAACAGCTGATGCGTCATATCATCAGTTCCGTTTTGATGAAAAACCACTTCAGAAACCGCTTCCCCTGCTTTTAAATTTCCAAATTTTGACAAGGGTATCTCTATATTAAGCCAAGTATCATGATCAAAGTCATCTATAAATGGGGAAAGTTCTAAAATATTAGTTTCAGAACCATTTTGAAGCAATTGAATTTTCGGAAGAGTTTTTTCTTTCGTATGCGGTGTTTGCACATAAATTTTAATTGTCAGCACATCACTGGCCTGGACCTGATAATTGATCTTATGGCGATCATTTAGTAAAGCAACCTTCCAATTTCCAGCATTTGATGACAAATAACGGAGTGAAAGTGAATTTCCTGGAGTAAAAAATAAAGAATCTGTAGTCGGTAAATTTTTCTTTACATTCTGTACCCAACTGTCTCCCGAATATTCCACCAAGCTTTTAGCATAGTTACCTGACAAGAGACTGTTCTCAAACACAACTTCAGGATAAGTTTGTGCAGACAAGGTTGTTGCAGTAGAAATAGATAAACCGATTATGAATAGTAATTTTTTTGACATGCGCATAAATTGATAATAAACATCAAACAAAAAGTAAGCCATCTATACTTTAATGAATCACAAATGTAATAAAGGATTTCCAATGTAAATGTCATACGTAATTTTAATTTCGGAAAAAATGCACTAATTTAGCCATCTGATTTTTTCATAACAACTTTATATGAAAACTACATTTGAATTTGAAAAGCCAATTGCAGATTTGCAATTGCAGATAGAAAAAGTGGAACAAGTTGCCGTAAAGACGAAAGTCGATATGAGTGCAACTGTGTTAGAGCTACAAGAAAAACTAGCGAACGCTGAAAAAGAAATATACGGTAATTTGTCTGGTTGGGAAAATGTGCAGATGTCGCGTCATCCGGAGAGACCTCAAACATTTGATTACATTAACATGATCTGTGATGATTTTATCGAATTACACGGAGATCGTACTGTAAGAGATGATAAAGCCATCGTCGGTGGATTTGCATCGATCGGAGGTCAATCAGTTATGGTTATCGGGCATCAAAAAGGAAAAAACACCAAAGAGCGTCAATACCGCAACTTTGGTATGGCTAACCCTGAAGGATACCGTAAAGCTCTTCGCTTAATGAAAATGGCAGAAAAATTCAACAAACCTGTCGTTACATTGATCGATACAATGGGTGCATACCCAGGTTTGGAGGCTGAAGAAAGAGGTCAAGGAGAAGCCATAGCACGCAACTTACTGGAAATGTCGGTACTAAAGGTGCCTATTATCTGCGTAGTAATCGGTGAAGGTGCTTCTGGTGGTGCATTGGGTATCGGTATCGGTGATCGTGTATACATGCTAGAGCATACCTGGTATTCTGTCATCTCTCCTGAATCTTGTTCCTCTATCCTATGGAGAAGCTGGGACCACAAAGAAAAGGCGGCAGAGGCACTAAAATTAACCTCAAAAGACATGCTTGGCAATGGCCTTATCGATGGTATTATCAAAGAGCCACTAGGTGGAGCACATCAAAACCCTGAATTAGCGGCCGAGTTATTAAAAGCAAAATTGGTTGAAGATTTAGCGATTTTGATCGCCAAAGACGAAGATGTTTTGGTGGATGAACGTATAGCGAAATTTAGCAAAATGGGCGTAGTAGTTGAATAGCACTGCCATTCACAACACAATAAAAGGGACACTTTAATAAAAAGTGTCTCTTTTATTTTGTTCCGCCCCTCTCCAGTAAAGAAAATAGAAAAAATAAGATTTTAAAAAAGAATACGTTACAACATATTTCAAAAAAATTAGCAAATATATTTGTTCCCTTTGCTAGATTTTTCTAGCTTTGCATCACTCCAAACAACGAAGGAAACTTCATAAGAGTAAGATTCCGTAGCTCAGCTGGTAGAGCAATACACTTTTAATGTATGGGTCCTGGGTTCGAATCCCAGCGGGATCACAAAAGAAAAGCTAATCTTATGATTAGCTTTTCTTTTGTATAAAACGGTTAAATTCGAATATCACTCCCTGCTTCTATCAATCAATCATTGGAACTTGTAATGCTATAAATGATACGATCATCAGCTATACCATTTACAATAAAAATGAACTTAATGCAGCCATCTGTTGACTGTTGTTATGTAGAAATAAGATATAAATATCAAGAGAAAGAGTGCATAATCATACGAGTAATTCCACTGCTCATTATTAAAACAAACGAAGCGTAAAGAATTCATTAAGTACTAGTGAAAACTTTCCTGACAAATAATTTATTCTAATGAAAAAATCAAATAAGGCCATATCAGCGGCATTACTATCTATGATCAGTGTTCAAGGTGGTGCCTCTATCGCTAAACATCTTTTTCCTGCCATAGGAGCAACAGGAACAAGTATGTTGAGAATTGGCCTGTCTACCGTATTGCTAAATATTATAAATCGTCCTAAATTCTTTCAATTCACGAAACAACAATGGTTATATTGCGCTATTTATGGAATAGGAATTGCCGCAATGAATCTTATTTTTTATTTAGCCATCCAACGCATCCCCTTAGGACTGGCTGTAACGGTAGAATTTATAGGCCCACTTTTTCTAGCTTTATCTTTATCCCGAAAATGGTTAGACGTCCTTTGGGGATTAATCGCTTGTGCCGGTATTTTATTTATCGTGCCATGGCAAAGTAACAACATTGATTTAATCGGACTTCTTCTCGCATTTCTAGCGGGTATATTTTGGGCAGTATACATTGTTATGGGCAGCAAGGTGACCGGCATTATGCCAGGAAAAGACGCTGTAAGCACCGGAATGCTATTTGCAACCCTAATTATTATCCCCTTTGCCCTATGGGATGGTGGTATTTTTAGTCTTACCCCAATGCTGTTTTTAAAAGGACTTGGCGTCGCTGTACTTTCTAGCGCTGTACCTTTTTCACTAGATTTAGTGGCTTTAAAAAGACTTCCAGCAAAAACATTTAGTATTTTAACAAGTTTGCAACCGGCATTTGCCGCCCTATCAGGTATGATATTCTTATCAGAACGTCTTACACCGTTACAATGGATTTCCGTTGCTTGCGTTATAAGTGCAAGTATGGGCGCTACTATTTTCAGCAAAACGAAACAACAGATCGAAGAATAATTAAGAACGGTCTACCCTACATACGAACAATATCACAAAAGCGCTATCTCCTGATAGCGCTTTTTTTATGTCAATCGAATAAGAAATAAGTTATAGAAACAAATCGACCATAAACTAAAAGAAATAAAATCAATGAAAATCCGTTAAAATAAACGGGTATATTATTTTATCTTTATTATTGATATCATATCGTCACTCAAATCTAAATTTAGTACCATGAATAATTTCGATTGGACATCATTTACAAAACGTATCGCGATTAAAGCCTCTCTTTCCGAGATTTATGAAGCCTGGTCTGTTGCGGCGAATTTAGAAAAATGGTTTTTGGAACGTGTCATTTTTCGTGATGCAACAGGAAATCAGCTTGAACAGATCAACCCAGAAGAAAGCGGCATGCAGTACGATTGGTATTGGTACCTGGATCCGACGCCCATGCATGGAGAAATCCTTAAAGCAAATGGTAAAGATTTTCTCCAGTTTACATTTGAAGGTACCAGTTTGGTTGATGTGACATTAAGTACACTTCATGAGTATGTTATCGTAGAATTACGGCATCACCAAATTCCACAGGACGATCACTCAAAGCAATACATCCGTCTGGGATGCTCTAATGGTTGGGCATTCTATTTACATAATTTGAAATCAGTATACGAAGGAGGTCTCGACCTTCGTAATAAAGACCCTAGAATCGGTAATATGATCAATAACTAACAAACACCAGTAAACCGGCTTTCAACGAAAGCCAGTCAACCTTTTATCACGGTACTACGGAGGAACAACGCCGTATATGCTGGTCGTTATTATCAATACCTAGTCCTGCAGCAATTCCATTTCTTTTTTCAGGTTTTCTTTTGCCCGTACTTCAAAACGGTTATAAAAATAATCTGTTTTAAAAATCCTGTCCATGGACAAAAAATGAGTTAATGCTTTCTTGCGACCAGAGTGGTACTGTACATCTGGATAAATCTGATATTCCAAGCGGATATTTGTATAGTATTTTGCATATTTCTCCCATGGTTGTCCCAAAATAGAAAGATCAGCATCAGTAAAATAATTTGTGTCCTGATCGGTAGAAATTAAGTGCGATTTTGTCGCCAGGATCTGTTCGGTGCATGTCAAGATAATTTCTTCGGAAACAGCAATCTCTTTCATCCGTTTTACGGCAAAATGAGCACTTTCATCTTCATTGTTCTGTTTTGACGCATCGTAGATAATATCATGATAATAAAGCGTAAACAATAGAGCTTCCCAATTCTTGATTTTCTCTTTTACAGCCGTGAGTTCAAGCAGCAGATTTTCAAGATGATCTAAAGTATGGTAATGTCTGAGAGGATCACCATAATAGGCTACTACCTCCCTCCATAAGGAAGCGATCAATTGCTCATCTTTCGTATAATTTTTCAATAGCCCCACAAATGTTTCTTTAAGTATCATCGCTTTTAAATTATCATCAAGTTACCGAGCATATCTGATGCCACAGATTAATAAGTTATTATTCAATAAATGAAAATGATGACATTCATCAATTTATGTGACATCTATCACCTCAAACATCTTGGCACGCCGGCAGTATTTAAGTAACTTAGTATGAAATAAAAAAGCATAACAATATGGATAATACAATGAAAGCAGCACGATGGTATGCCGCAAAAGATATCAGGGTAGAATCAACGGAGATCCCAGCTCCAAAAGCGAAACAAGTTAAAATTTCAGTTCAGTTTGCAGGAATCTGCGGCTCCGACTTACATGAATATGTTCATGGTCCACAGCTCATCCCGGTAGCCGTCCCCTATCCGCTCAATGGACACCAGGGCACAACCACATTAGGACATGAATTCTCCGGAATTATTGATGCCGTGGGCGAAGGTGTACATCATTTAAAAGTTGGCGACCGGGTAGTCGTAGAACCAATCTTTAAAAACTTTGATAGCCCCTTTATTGCAAACGGAGAATACAACCTGTCAGAACCATTAGGCTTTGTTGGCCTATCAAGCAATGGCGGATTTGCTTCTTACGTTGTAGTAGAGGATTATATGGTGCACAAAATACCAGACACTATGTCCTTCGAGAAAGGTGCATTGGTAGAACCCGCAGCAGTAGCAGTTTATGCGGTCATGCAAAGTAATCTAAAAATCGGCGGAACTGTTCTAGTTTCCGGAGCCGGTCCAATTGGTTTATTATGTGTTCAGGCGGCCCTGGCAGCCGGAGCTAGTACCGTTATCGTAACCGATATCGCCGACAAACGTCTTGAAAAAGCAAAATCTATAGGCGCTACCCATATCATCAATGCGAAAGAGGACGGTATACCCGAAAAAATTAAGACCATAACAGGTCTCGGAGTAGATGTTTTCCTTGATTGCGCAGGTGTACAAGCCTCCTATACAACGGGTATCACGAGTTTAAAAAATGGAGGAACCGCTGTATTAGTAGCACTATTTGGAAAACCTGTGACAACTGATGCGCTCGATCAAGTACTTCGTGAGATCACCATTAAAGGAATTATTGCCTATCGCAATATTTTCCCGCAAGTCATTGCACTGATCGATAGCGGTAGGATGCCGGTAGAGAAATTGGTTACACGCAAGATTGTTTTAGATGAAATCGTCACGAACGGATTTGAAGCCTTAGTTAACGATCCTACGGAAGTTAAGATATTGATTGATATACAAGCAAGCTAAATTTAAAAACAACTGCACAAAAGTTGGCTTGAAAATAATCATTAGGAATAAACAGCAAAGCCCAATCTTTCGATTGGGCTTTTTAGCTTTCGGACCAAAGAAAACGACTCTAAACCCTCTTCGTTAATTATTAAATATTTCATAACCTCAAAAAACTACCACTCTCGCGATCAGCACCATTAACTGATAAAAATTCACCAATAGCCAACCGCACGTGATCACAATAATTTGAAATTCTTGAAAAAAAATTTGCGTAGTCAAATAACTACACTTATATTTGTAGTCAAATGACTTCATAATTTAAAACTAACCAGTACTATGGAGATTTGGAACATAAAAAACCGATATATAATTAAAGAAATCGTATAGCGATGTACTTATTTAATTCCGGAACAGTAAAAGATCAAACAATGGATCGAAAACTAACATGCGATAAATAAGGTATTAAGTAATACCGCTCAAGTATAAACAGATCAACATACGAATTGTACCGATTAAAAAACACAGTATGAAAAAGAGAGATAAAATCATCTATTGGTTTTCTACCATTTGGCTAAGTTTAGGAATAGTGTCAACTGGAATTGTGCAGATCATCCACATGGATGAAGAAGTTCATAAAATGAAAGATCTAGGCTATCCCTCCTATTTTCTCACCATTATCGGTATTTGGAAGCTGCTAGGAGTAATTGCTATTCTCCTTCCAAAGCTCCCAGTAGTAAAAGAATGGGCATATGCAGGATTTTTCTTTCTAATGTCGGGCGCAATTTTCACCCACCTTGCAGTTGCTGATAAAGCAGTCACCTATTTTGGTCCTGCGCTGTTACTCCTGCTCACGATTATTTCGTGGTATTTCAGACCAGTTGAACGTAAAGTTGAGAACAGATGAAAATAGAACTGAATCCAGGAGTTGACAAATATTTGATGGATGGCTGTATGCGTTGCAAATATGGCGGTACACCATTATGCAAAGTCAATAACTGGAGAGAAGAATTAGAAATGCTCCGCCAAATTGTACTGGAAGCGGGTTTGAAGGAAGAAATAAAATGGGGTGCACCCGTATATACCTCCCAAGGAAAAAATATTGTTTCCGTTGCTGCATTAAAACAATCCGCCAATATCGGTTTTTTTAAAGGAGTATTGTTATCCGACGATCTTAAAATCTTAACCCAACAAGGTAATTTACAATCGGACAGGATCATCAAATTTACCAATATAGCAGAAATCAAAAGATTAGAAAATACCTTAAAATCGTATATATCCGAGGCCATAGCGATAGAAGAAAGTGGTCAAAAGGTAACATTTCAAAAAAATCCAGAACCTGTCCCCGAAGAACTCCTACAGGTATTCGAACAAGACTCTAAGTTAAAAACAGCATTTTACGCATTGACACCGGGGCGGCAAAGAGGATACATCATTTATTTTTCACAACCCAAAGTAGCACAGACAAGAATTGGAAGAATTGAAAAATACCGACAACAAATTATAAACGGTATAGGATTAAACGATAAATACAGTTCCAAATAGCGTTAATAAAACATGATCATAAACACATCAAGCAATGACAGGACAGATCATAATAGACTGAAGTGTTAAAGCGAATAAGAGCATAACAATGAATTTAAGAAGAGACGTTTTTCAAGCCCTTGCCGATCCGACAAGAAGAGCAATATTGCTACTGGTTGCCTCACATGCGATGCCTGCTGGAGCCATTGCTTCCAATTTTGATACATCCAGGCCCACCGTTTCTAAGCACCTGCAGATTTTGACCGAATGTGAACTCCTAAAGCCTGAGCAAAATGGCCGGGAAATCTATTACCATCTCAATCCGCAAAAAATGAAAGAAATTGCAGATTTTATCGAACCGTTCCGCCAGATGTGGGATGACAGATTCAATAAATTAGAAGCCGTAATGAAAAACTATATAGCCAAATAATCATGGAACAGAAAACAAAAATCAGTGCCGAACATGACAAACAAGAAATCATCATCACACGCGAATTTGATCTTCCTCTAGAATTGCTTTTTAAGGCATATGAAGATGCCGATCTCTTTGAGCAATGGATGGGTACAAAAGTACTGAAACTGGAAAACAAGAAACATGGTGCCTATGCATTTGAAACATCACACAATGGCACTGTTGTATTTCGGGCAAACGGAACAATCCATGAATTTGTACCAAACGAAAAAATCACAAGAACATTCGAAATGGAAGATAGTCCATTCCCTGTTCAGCTTGAATACCTCACATTTGAACCCTGTACAGATGCAAGCAGTAAACTTACTATCCAGATTATTTTTAAATCTGTTGCTTTTAGAGACCAGCTGCTCAAGATGCCTTTTGCACAAGGCATCAATATGGCGCACAACCGGTTACAGGAGATCTTAAATACACAGAAACAAGATTAAGACAACTCAATCTATTAACAGACCGTTTCTTTGTCTATGAATTACGTCTAGCTGTTCCAGACAATAAATCAGGCCTTATACCTAAAAAACAACCATTATGAACACACAGTTAGAACATTTCTTTGAAAAAACACAACAATGGTCCGAAGAGTTCAATTTACTTCGTGATATCATTACTGAAAACAAATCCTTAGAAGAAGAATACAAATGGATGCATCCATGCTACACGCTCGATGGAAAAAACATCGTTCTTATTCATGGATTTAAAGAATATTGCGCGCTCCTGTTTCATAAGGGAGCTTTACTCAAAGATCCTGAAGGTATATTGATCCAGCAAACAGAAAATGTACAGGCAGGCAGACAGATCAGATTTAAACATATAACAGAGATTATCACACTAAGATCTGTTATCCAAGCTTACATACGGGAAGCCATTGAGATCGAAAAAGCAGGATTAAAGGTGGAAATGAAAAAAGTGAACGACTACCCTATTCCTGAAGAATTCCAGCAGGCACTGGCACAAGATCAAGAATTAAATACAGCATTCTATTCCCTAACACCTGGACGACAAAAGGGATATCTATTTTATTTTAATCAGGCGAAACAATCCAAAACTCGGCAAAATCGAATTGAAAAGTATTATCAGCAGATCCTGGACGGCAAAGGGATTGATGATTAAAGTCCAGTAAAACCGAGCCCTCTATCACAAAATAAAGAAGCCCGGTTTTACTATCCTTTACCACCACATCAATCTAATTATTGGGGTATTACATTCTCTGCACGAAGACGTTCAAACAAGTGGATAAATGCTTCTTCGGTATTCTGGTAAGCCGTAAATCCCAGTTTTCGGCTATTGGCCATATCCACCATCACTTCGATAGGTCTGCCCAGATCAAGATCTGTATGCCATGGTGAAGCCAATTGAAAAAGTTCATGCTGTTCCAGTCCATACTCCTTTACCATATCAGACCACAATTGACCATCATTTTTAAGTTGTTCGGCAAGAGGCCTCGGCTCTCCATGAAATCCTTCAGCCTCAATGCCGAAATATGACGCGATGCGCTCCCATAACCAACTCCACCGAAAGACATCGCCGTTCACAATATTAAAAGCCATATTCTTAGCTTCCTCAGTCGTCGAAGCCCAGATTAACTGCTTCGCCAGAACACCAGTATCCGTTACATCCGAAATTCCGTTCCATTGCGCTTCCGAACCCGGCCAGATCAATTTCGCCCCTTTTTGTTTACAAATACTGGCATATACGGCAAGCGTTACCCCGAGATTCATCAAATTACCGATCGCATGCCCGATAACCGTATGCGGCCTATGTATACTCCACGTAAATCCATCTCTTGCCGAAGCTTCATATACCGCATCTTCCTGAGCGTAGTAAAAATTAGGATGACTTAGTCTAGGCTGTTCTTCCCGAATAGGTGTATCAGGAAACACACCCGTAGCAACGTATGACTCAAAAGGACCTAAATAATGCTTTAACCCCGTTACCAAAGCCACATGTGCAACAGTTTTCTTTTCAGACAGAACATCGAGAAGATTACGGACAAGAGCTCGATTTACAATAATATTTTCTGCCTCATTGTCTTTCCGCATCCATGTTGTAAAAAACACATGTGTTGGGTAAACATTTTCAAGTGCGATCTTCAGATTTTCAACATCCATAAGATCAGCTTTTACCGGAATTACGCCGTTATCAGTTTGACCGGGATGACGTGCCAGACCATAAGTTTGCCATCCTTGGCCAACAAGCTCCTCAGCCAAACGACTTCCCGTGATCCCAGTTGCGCCAACTACTAATGCAATTTTATCCATTGTTATATCTCTTTAAATTTCTACAACAAAGTTCGCCGCATTAAAAACTGAAAGAGATGATACAGATCAAGAAATTCCATTGATCCAGATCAACGAAATTAATCTGTAGATGCAATTTTCTTACGGATTCTACTCAGGGTTTCAGGAGCCAATCCCAGATAAGATGCCACCAGATGTTGCGGCACACGTTGCATAATTTCAGGACTAGCCTGTAACATACGCTGAAATTTTTCTTCAGCAGTATAGCTGTTCGAACTGATCAGCCGTTCATCTTTTGTAACCAAACTATTTTGATAGAGCATTCTAAAATACCGCTCCATCACCGGGACCTCTTCCATCAATTGTTCATAATCTGCCCGCGATAAAAGCAGTAACTCGGTATCTTCAATAGCATCTATATAGAGAATTGCCGGTTGCTGATTAATAAAACTCTTAAAATCAGACACCCACCAGCCTTCCCATCCAAAAAGGCTGATATGCTCATTTCCTTTCTCATCCAAACGGTACGATTTGATAAGACCTTTTTTCACAAATGAAAGATGCGTACAAACAGCTCCTTCTTCCAAGATATATTGCTTCTTTCTGATTTTTTTGAATGTAAAAAAAGAAGCTATCGCCTCTTTGTCACCACGAGAGAGCGTCACTTTTTTTTCAATATGAGAAAATAATACTTCTAACATGAATTTTCATTTATAGCGTACTCAAACTTAAATAAATTTGTTTTATTTACCCCAGAAAAACCTCCTAAACACCAAACATATTCACGCAGGCATCTGTTTTATAGCCGATATAAAAACTTTAAATCCAAAGACATGATCATTCAATATTTGACAACCGAATTCGAACAAGAGGTCAACAACACCCGTAAATTACTGCAGGCAGTGCCTGAAAAAGACATACACTACAAGCCAGCAGCTATTTCCTGGACAATGGGAGAACTGGCACAACATATCGCAACCATTTATTATTGGTACGTAGGCACATTCACAGAAGATGTATATGATATGGCCACCGATCATCTTGAGCGCGGTGCACCTGATGATATCAAAGCCACGCTCGAACTTTTTGAAAAAAATGTAGCACGAGCCAGAACCGCTCTATCAACACTTACAGAAGAAAAACTACGCGATCACTGGACAATGAAAGCAGGTGAACGCATACTCTTAGGCCCAATGGAAAGAGGCATTGTGGCACGAGGATTCCTTTTTAATCATATTTATCATCATCGCGGAGAATTGATTGTCTATCTAAGAGCAACCGGAAATAAAGTGCCTGGACTGTATGGTCCTACTTACGAAGACAGCAAAAAGTTGTAAACCCAAGTTATGCGGCAGTAGAGGGAAATTTTTCATGCAGATCAGTTACAAAACTAAAATGACAGAACAAATTAATCCCATACCAGACCTACCCAATGATAGATCTGCTATGGGATTAATAGTAACTGTTCTTTCAAGACAAAACGTGCCACGAAATTTAATCCTTCTCGTCGCTTAGTTTAAAACCTTTTACAATTTTCTGACCAGGCATATGAAACTCCAAAACCAGGCTATCTGGCGTATCCTTCAGGATATCCAGGCCGATCACACTTTCATATCCTACCTTAAGATTATCATTTTTCAGGAAATCGGCATCGGTAAACAAAATCACCTTCTCAACAATTCCTTTATTTTTAATAATCTGTAACCGCGGACGGGCCATCACACTTTGAATAAGCTGTACTCTATATTTCCCGGTATCTGGTGTATAGTACGATCGTCTTTCCATGCCCGTACTTGAAAATAGAATACCAAAAAAAGGCAACATCATCGCGGCTATGCTAAACAATAGCCCCAATACTAATACGATACAGTATATTTTCGTATAAATACTTTTCCAGAAAATAATTAGAAATGGAAGCGTCGTGAGTAACCATATCCAAAAGACCAAGCGGTCACTCCAATACCCCGCCAAACTGATCTGCCACGTCAGTATAAGTGTAATATCGACCAACATGATCAGTGAGATCAGCATATAAGCGATATAAAACTTTTTTCTACCTGTCACTTTTTGCATAACTCCATTAGATAACTTAACGATAACTTCATTAACGGCTAAAATAGAATTATTCTTCTGAAATTAAACTATGGGGTCATATTAATATGACTTGCCTTCACTAAGGAAGGAAAATACGGCAACACTTCTGCTCCCAGCTCATCAATAACATCGACAATAGGTCTCTTACTAAATTGAATCCCTAAGGCAGCATGATTGACACCCGCTTCCTGCCATTCATGTAACAGTTCCAATAAACCATTCCTTCCTGTTTTAAGCACAAATCCACCCTGCAATGGCGTTCGCGGAAAATTGGGATCTTCCGTTAGTTCAATCCATTCATTGGTCATATGAGGCTTAAAAATCTGATCGGGAATTAAGTCACGCCAAGCTTTTATCTTTTCTCTCAACGGCCTAACATGTAATTTCGACGTTGTTGCTCCCGGATAAGTAATCCAGCCATCCCCATGTTCAGCAATCCAAGAAAGAGGCTGTTGACTGCCACCGGTTATTAAACTCGGAATATATTCTTGAACGGGTTTAGGGATAAGATCCAATCCGTCAATGTGGGTCAGCTCAGACTTAATTTTTGGATAATGTTCCTTATTTAGGCGTCGAAAATCCTGTAAAACCTGTCTAAAACGTTCACCTCGATGCTCAAAATCTAATCCAAATACAGGAAATTCAATCGATCTATCCCCCGATCCTACTCCTAGCAATAATCTGTTATTGGATAGCTGATCTAAAGAAGCGGCTGTCTTTGCTAAAGAAATCGGGTGCCAGAAAGGTAAAACAATACTTCCTGTTCCTAATGCAACCCTGCTTGTCTGTCCGGCGATAAAAGATAAATAACTAAAAGCATCATACACTTGACCAGCATCACCAAAACTCGGATCAAACATCGGAATATCACGAACCCATATCGACGCAAAATCTAAGCGATCGATCTGTTTTATATATGCCATATGCTCCTCAACTAGGGGAAGCTTTCCGCTATATACTTCTAAGGGAAGAAATAGGCCAATAGTCAACACATCTGGAGCAAATACACGGTTAAATGCATAGTGGTTTTCAAAGTTTCTTATCATGTTCTAAAATTTTAATATAAAGCATTATACAATTTCGATATATCTAGATTTATAGATATATCGGATTAAAAAAAGGAAGGCTTCTTACCTTCTGAAATGAATTATCAAATAAAATGAGTGGTATGTACAGATCTAAATCAGGTCAATAGTTTATTCAATAAAATATTTCGATATATCTAGATTTATAGATATACTTGAGTAAAAAAAATGAAGATATTTATATCTCCATCCATCAAATAAATAATGAGTAACTACAGCGTATTCTTGATATAAGAAGCCAATTCCTGAAGTTTTTCCTCATTTCTCTTATAATAAGTCCACTGTCCCTCCCGTACAGATTTCAACAAACCACAATTCACCATCGATGTCAAATAAGATGATATCGTTGATTGGGACAAACCTGCCTTCTTTTGGATGACGCTCATACAAACACCATAATCCGTTACCTCCGGTTCAATATCTTCGGCGATAAAATTAGCATGCGGATTCTTCAACCACTGCAATATCTGTAACCGATGTTCATTTGCTAAAATCTTAAAAATATCAACCATATCTATATATCTAATAATCTCGAAACAAACATAACAATTAAGCGCTCCATATTTGTTGTCTTTATGTCATCTTGATACATTTATTAATGAGCTTTTCAACAAAGTAACATTGAGCTTTTGAGCAAAACACCCTCTTTATAATACCGCTAACTTTGAATAAACAAATCAGCAGAACATGAAAAAGATAAATCAGATTTATGTAAACGGTGCCTTTATCACACCACATGGGACAGAAACTTTTGATCTCATCAGCCCCACTACTAATGAAAAATTGGGTGAAGTTACCCTTGGGGACGAAATGGATACCCATATTGCGGTCCAGGCCGCAAAAGAAGCATTCAAAACATTCTCTAAAACAAGTAAAGAAGAACGTATTGCTTACCTGGAAAAACTACATCATGCTGTCAGTAAGCGCGAAGAAGAACTGATTGCTATTATGGTCGAAGAATACGGCGGAACTTACCAATTTTGCCAAGCCAGTGTGCAGATTGCGATCGCGTCATTCCCAACAATGATCGAAACACTTCAAAACTATGACTTTGAAAAAACTGTTGGACAATCACAGGTTCGTATGGAGTCATTAGGGGTTGTCGGCATTATCACCCCCTGGAACGCCAGCAATGGTTTTATCTGCAGTAAGCTTGCCACAGCTATTGCTGCCGGATGTACCGTCGTCATCAAGCCCAGCGAAATGAGTGCCCAACAGACACAGCTTATTGCCACATGTTTCCATGAGGCGGGTTTACCTAAAGGCTTATTCAATATCGTAAATGGTCTAGGAAATGTTGTAGGCGCCGCAATAACCAATCACCCCGATATTGCCAAAATATCCTTCACAGGTTCAACTGCGGTTGGCAAAACAATTGCTAAAGACGCAGTAGATACGATGAAACGTGTCACTTTGGAGCTTGGTGGTAAATCCCCGAATATTATTTTAGAAGATGCCGATTTAGAAACCGTTATCCCCATGGCTATCTATGGCGCTTATATGAATAGTGGCCAAGCCTGTATTGCTCCTACCCGACTGCTAGTCCCTGCGAGCAAACTAGATCAGATCAATGCTTTAGCACAAGCCACCATCGCACATGTAAAAGTCGGTAATCCTACAGATCCAGATACCCATGTAGGACCTATGGTAAGCCATAAGCAATATGAAAGAGTTCAACAGTTCATTCAGATTGGACTTGATGAAGGAGCAACGTTACTAATAGGAGGTCTGGGTAAGCCAGCAGGTTTGGAAAAAGGTAACTTTGTTCAAGCCACCATCTTTACAAACGTTCGTAATGATATGCGTATCGCACAAGAAGAAATATTCGGTCCAGTCCTCTCCATCATTCCGTACCAGAATGACGAAGACGCTATTTCCATTGCAAATGACACCACTTACGGTCTAGCGGCATATATCAGCTCACCAGATCTTGCACGTGCCAATCGCATAGCATCACAGATTGATGCAGGAAGAATCTGTATCAATGGCTTTAAACACGATCCACAGGCTCCTTTCGGAGGATTCAAACAGTCAGGTATCGGCCGAGAGTTCGGAACTTATGGATTAGACGCATATTTAGAACCCAAAGCAATTTTAAGCTAAATAGCTAAAATTCAACATCCTTATCTTAAATTTGCATCAGAGATGGAAACAAAAAAAGACAACATTCAGGCATCGGGCATTGCTTATTCGTGTTACGCGACAAAAAGCAGAGAAGGAGAACACTTCGTCCAAGAATGCACCTTCACCTATCAGATAGCTGGTTCCCTGGTGCTGAATGATGGAAATCAAACCTACATTTCCAATGCGGGAGCATTTCGTCTGGTAAGGAGAAATCAATTGTTAAAATTTATAAAGGAACCGCCTGAAAATGGCGAGTTCCGATCTTTGACTATTTTTCTTGACCAGCAGACATTAAAAGATTTCAGTCTCGAATACGGCATTAATGCGGAACAAAAACAATATGATCAACCTGTCTTGGATATCGAAGATCATGTACTGTTGCATAGCTATTTTCAATCTTTGATGACGTATCACCAGACCCACAGTTTTGACAATCCCAAACTCGTTCAGATTAAAATGAAAGAAGCGATATTACTCCTCCTACAGATCAATCCTGAACTCAAAAATGTATTGTTTGATTTTACCGAACCGCATAAAATAGACTTAGAAAACTTTATGAACAAAAATTTCCACTTTAATGTTCATTTAGAACGATTTGCCTATTTAACAGGTAGAAGTCTGGCAACCTTTAAAAGAGATTTTGAAAAAACATTCAATACCACACCTGGACGCTGGCTGCTGCACAAAAGACTACAAGAAGCATATTACCTCTTAAAAGAAAAAGGTAAGGCAGCCTCAGACATTTATTTGGAATTGGGATTCGAAGACCTTTCCCATTTTTCATTTGCCTTTAAAAAAGCATTTGGCGAGGCTCCTTCAAAAATCATGAACCGATATAGCCTGGTCAATACCGCTTCTTTCAACAGCATGTAATTAAGCCTAACCATTCAGCACCCCATACATGAAAATATTTTATAAAACTATGCTCATCATCCTCATCCTTATCATCGTATTCGTTGCGATTATCGTCCTGTACATGCAACAGCCCAAATTTGGTAAAGTACCAAGTGGCGCTCGGCTTGAATTAATTAAGAAATCACCCAATTACAAAGACGGTAAATTTGTCAACTTTAGCCATACCCCTCAAATCGTTGAAGATGCAAGCTATGCGAGCGTACTCTATGATTACTTTTTCAAAAAAATAGACCGGAAGAGTCCACTGGAAAATATACCGACCATAAAAACAGATCTGCAGAACTTGTCCCGCAAGGAAGACGTATTGGTCTGGTTCGGTCACTCCTCTTATTTTATGCAAATAGACGGAAAACGTATGTTGGTCGATCCCGTATTCAGCGGAAGTGTCTCTCCTGTTCCCGGAACCAATAAATCATTTAAAGGAACAGACATTTATACAGTAGAAGACCTACCGGAGATTGACTATTTATTTATTACCCACGATCATTATGATCACCTGGATTATGAAACCATTATCAAATTAAAAACAAAAACCAAGAAAGTAATCTGCGGACTTGGTGTGGGTTCACACCTGGAATACTGGGGTTACAATCCTCAAGATATAATTGAAAAAGATTGGCATGACAGCATTTCACTCGACAGTGGATTTACCGTATACACAACTCCTGCAAGACATTTTTCAGGTCGGTCTCTTCAAAGCAGCAAGACACTATGGATGTCCTATGTTGTACAGACGCCAACGATGAAAATCTTTATCGGCGGAGACAGTGGCTATGACACTCATTATGCGGCTATTGGTGAAAAATTTGGTCCTATTGATCTAGCTATTCTAGATAATGGGCAATTTGACAGCACTTGGCGTTATATCCACCATCTCCCTGAAGAAGTATTAAAAGCAGCAAAGGATCTGAAAACGAAGCGTCTATTCCCGGTGCATAACTCCAAGTTTGATATCGCCAATCACTCTTGGGATACGCCATTAATTCAGATTACCGAATTAAATAAAGAAGCGCATATTCCATTGATAACACCTATGATCGGGGAAGAGGTATTGCTAAAAGACGATCAACAGCAATTTAAACAATGGTGGGTAGGCAGAAAATAACGCACTGAAAATAATAAGTAGCATCGGACTGTAAAGAAAATAAATTATTTATAGTCCGATACAACAATCATAATTTCAAATAAATGCTATCGAAATTCATGTTCCTTTACATATGAAAAACATTAAACCGATGGCCATCGGGGTCCGCAAATACAAAACCATAATATCCCTTTCCAAAAGCTGCAGGCTTAGAAATCAATGTTCCTCCAGCATCTTCCACCTCAGTAGCCCAACGATCCGCCTCTTCTGTACTTGATGCGGCAAGCGTAAAAATGATTTCATTAGATTTGGATGTATCGGCCATAGCCCCTAACATCGCCTCGCGAAGGATATGCTTTAAGAAAAAATGGATTACAAAATGATCTTCACCAAACAGAAAACTTGTCAGATCTGCTGATCGCCCATTCGGTTGAAAACCCAACGCAGTATAAAATTTTGTTGTCCGGTCTAAATCGGTCACTGCCAAATTAGACCATATCTTTTTTGGATTCATACGCTACTATCTTTTATATCTATTATAAAATTAAGCAAATCAAATTCTATTCTACTTCTCATAGGACAAGTAAATCACATCATCTACTTAAACCTTTCATATCCGCACAAAAGGATGACACTTAATTTGTTTGAATTTTATACATTTACACCATGAAACAAGCAGAAAGTGTCAATGATTTTTACAGCCGCTTGCCAAGTCATGCACCCACTCATGTGCCATTGGACAATGCAGGCATCGGTCATATCAATGTTTTCAGTCGAGAGACCTGCGCAGTTGTAAGCCCCTATAGCAGACGTGATTTTTATAAAGTTTCCCTGATCATTGGCAAAGGAAAGATTTATTATGCCGATAAATGGATCCAGATTGATCGTCCAGCACTGCTTTTTTCGAATCCCATTGTCCCCTATTCTTGGGAAGCTGAATCCGAACAACAGTCCGGTTGGTACTGCCTCTTCACAGAAGATTTCATTCAACATAGTGAACGCACAAGTCAGTTACACGACACGCCCTTATTTCAGATCGGATCTAATCCCATTTTCTTCCCAAACGAAGCCCAATTAGCGGAGCTGTCCTTTATTTTCCAGAAAATGCAGGCCGAGATGTCTTCCACCTACGCTCATAAATACGATGTATTGCGCAGTTACCTGCACTTGATCATTCATGAGGCAATGAAAAACAATCCCACGACCAACTTTCATAAGTATGTGAATGCTACTTCTAGAATATCCGCCTTATTTCTCGAACTACTGGAAAGACAATTTCCCATAGATTCTCCAGCACTCGTACTCAAATTGAAGAACCCTGCAGATTATGCCACTGCACTATCCCTGCACATCAATCATCTTAACCGGTCGGTCAAAGAAATAACGGGTAAAACCACTACAGCACATATCGCCGCACGCATCATCAAAGAAGCAAAAGCTTTACTGCAGCATACCGATTGGAATATTTCCGATATCGCCTACAGTTTAGGTTTCGAATACCCCTCTTACTTTACACTATACTTTAAAAAACACACCGGCATGGCACCCACACAGCTTCGGTAGATTGTTTGATTATTATAACAATCTGTTTGATCGTTATAAGTCAGTTTTTGAGACCGTGCGCTACATTTGTATAAACAAAATGAGAACATCATGAAATACAGAAAACTCGGAACAACAGACGAACAGCTATCCGCATTAGGATTGGGCTGCATGGGTATGAGCTTTGCTTATGGACCTACGGACGATAAAGAGAGCTTAGCCACATTAGAAAAATCCCTTGACCTGGGCATCAATTTCTGGGATACCGCCGACATGTACGCTAATGGAGCAAATGAAGAACTGATCGCTAAAATTTTAGTCCCCAATCGGGAAAAGATCTTAATTGCTACTAAATTTGGATTTCGCTTTAAAGATGGGATTGCAGGACCAAGCAATGCCGCAGGAACTTATTTTGACGCTTCGCCCGCATGGATGAAAATTGCCGTTGAACAAAGTCTCAAGCGACTTAAAATTGATACCATTGATCTGTATTATGCACATCGTGTCGATGCCAATATCCCTATTGAAGAAACTGTCGGTGCAATGGCCGATCTCGTTAAAGAAGGAAAAATACGATACCTTGGACTGAGTGAAGCTTCGCCGGCATCATTAAGAAAAGCACATGCAGTACATCCCATTTCTGCACTCCAAAGCGAATACTCCCTGCTAACCAGAGATGTAGAAAGTGAGATTTTGCAGACAACACGTGAACTTGGGATTTCACTTGTGCCCTATTCACCTCTAGCTCGTGGTTTAGTAACCAATACGCTCCAGATGGATACCCTTGCAGCCGATGATTTTCGAAAATCTTTACCACGCTATCAAGAGGAAAACATCGTCAATAACAATAAACTTGTGGCCGGATTTGCGGCATTAGCCAATCATATAAATTGTACACCCGCACAACTTGCTTTAGCTTGGGTCTTAGCACAGGGAGAAGACATTATCCCGATTCCCGGAACTAAAAAAAGAAAGTACCTGGAAGAAAATGTAGGTGCTATTGATGTGCAGCTAACACCTGAACATTTAACAGAAATTAATTCCCTGATCCAACGTTACCCCATCTTGGGAGAACGTTACAACGAAGGGTCTATGAAACTTGTGAATCAATAATTCATGAGGAATCGGAAGAAACCCTAATGTAGTGTTTTTTAGTGTAAAGACGCACATAGAGATTTGTACAAACCGCTAAACAATAAAAAAAGCAACTTTAAGAGTTGCTTTTTTTTATTATTTGAAATAATTTATCTACTTATAAAAATCATTAAACTGTAAATCCGTAAGTAAAGCCATTTCCATATTTGAGGACCCTTATTCTAAAATATCCACCCGTAACGCGAAAGCTCTTCTCCTCATTATCGTTAAATAAATTAGCATCAAAAGTTCCTTCAATCCAAACAAAATTTGAGTCTTTGATTTCTTCCACTTTTAAGATTTTAAATTTTGAATCAAGCTGACTTTCTGCTGTAAGCTTTGATTCTTGATTCATGGTTTTACTACTAAACGTTGAGCCAAAACCAACTCCTTTTACTCCCATCCTTAGGGCGACACCCTCCTGTTTACCCCTGCGTCCAAAATCTACAGCATAATTGTAATCTCTTTCTTGATAAAATAAGGCAGATTTTCGAGGATAATACATACCACCTGATTTCAACATTTCTGATATTCTATTATTTTTTATAAAATAAAAGCGAGCTGTAATATCTCGATCGCCAAAACTATAATTAGAGACAGAATAATATTGCACTGAATCTGGTGCACCGATCCAGTACCTATGGTCTGGACCAGAATGAGACCAATTCGCAGATGTATCACTCAATCTCAAATTGACGCCTTCATTACCATGTCCACTTCCAACAGCAATATAATCATCAGAAGTAAACCCATACTGTTTTCCATTGAGAACAAATGAAATACTATCTAAAAGCATAGCTGGCTTTGCCTCTACAATGATTTCAGGAGTTACTACTGCCTCTGTTTTTTCACATGAGCTAGTCAACAGAATTGCCACAATTGGCAAAAGAAAATAATATTTATTCATATTTAATTTTAAAAACTCAAACATAACATTTTTTTCAACCCACAGCAAAGTGTATTTACAAATACAACGATACAACAGCCTGTACCTTACATATTTAAAATATTTGTATCAAAAACATAAAACATAGCCATTAATAAAAAACACATTCATTTGTCCAACGATCTGCTTCTTCGATAAGGGATACAAAAAGTGTAAAGATGTCTTGATAAGATATAAAAAGATCTTCATCGCCTCTTACGTATGTTTGTGAAGAATATGCCTTAAGAAAATGTGCTTATTGATTACTGCTTTGTCAGAAGCATATCGACAAAGCAGTAATACTTAATAAGTAGATCTATTTCCAGATCTGTAGACCTTACTTCTAAAATAACCATCTGTAACACGAACCAACTTTTGCTCTTGATCATCAAATAAATTTACTTCAAATTTACCTTCGATCATAACGAGCTTAGTTCCTTTTATTTCTTCCACTTTGAGTATTTCAAACTTGGAGTCATTTTGACTAGTGGTATTCAGTTGTGTTTCAAAACGATTAGCTAGTGTACTAAAAGACGTTAGTCCTCCTATATCTTTTAAGGATAATTCAATAGCAACTCCCTCATCCCAGTTCCTACGTTTAAAATCTACGGCATAGTCATATTTACCTACTTTATAGAATATTTTATCTTTTCGAGGCACTAGCGTATTACTATCTTCCACCAATTCTATTTCCTTATAGTTTTTTACATAATTAAATTCAATAGAACCTCCTGGAAAATAATTCGTATAACTTGTTGAATATTGTATAGAATCGGGTGCACCTACCCAGTATAGATCTTTTCCTGCACTACCGTATGTCCATTTGCCTTTCGTATCACTTAACCTCAAGTTGGCACCTCCATTCCTATATCCATACTTTTCAATGTCACTATCTACTTCTGTGGTATAGTGTTTTCCATTGACATAGAATGACACACTATCAGATTTCGAATACAAATCAACCTCGACTTTATTTTCTTCTAATATTTCTGTTTTTTGACAAGCACTCGCTAATAAAATAATTGCCAGAGGCAAAAGTTTATAGTATATGTTCATTCCAATAATTATTTTGACCCCAAATATACAACATTATTTTTCCTACCATCGAGATATTTAAACATTATTTCAAAAGCCATCAAAATCATGAATACTAAACTCGATAACTAAAAACAAACGTCAACTACTATCACGCTATTAATTCATGCTTATCTTCTTATCTCAATAACCAGAGTTGTAAAAATCAGAATAATAGATCTGGCGGTAATTTTATTAAAAATGAAATTGTCCGATCATCAAAATCAGTAAGGAAATAAACATATGCTCTTGATGAAGGACTAAAAAATATCGGCAATGACAAACGTTTGCATGACCGTTTTACTTAAAAAAAACAGAAATAAAAACAGGTCTGTCGATCAGCTGCATTTCTTTGAGAACACGTATTAATCTGATTACAATGGTCGTAAATGCATTTTTAAACCAATATCCGCTTTGAAATCCTGATCTATTAAACTATGTTTGCACATAATATATCGGACATAAAGCCCCAATATAAAACCTTAAATCTTTTAAAAACCGAACTTACTAATTTATTAAAATGACAAATTGGTTCAGAAAAAACATGTCGGTCGTTATGATCGCTTTCATCAGCTTTCAGGCACAGGCACAGGCAAATTCTACGCCCAAAGTCTACGACTTAACAAAGTATGGCATCAACCCCAATACGGGAAAAAATAGCAGTGCAACCCTCAATCAAGCGATTCAGAAAATAGTTACTGAGGCTGGAAAAGGTAATCCTATAGTAATCAAATTCAAAAAAGGACGTTACGATTTCCATGAAGAAGGAGCACAAAAAAGAACCTATTACATCTCCAATCATGATCAGGACAATCCTAAGACCGTTGGTATTACCTTAGAAAACCTCAGCAACATCACCATAGACGGACAAGGGTCAGACCTGATCTTTCATGGACGTATGTTACCCCTTGCATTGGTTGAAAATCAAAACCTCAACCTTAAAAATCTGCATATCGACTTCGAGCAACCCCAGATCTGTCAGGTTAAAATCTTAGAAAACGATACCCAAGCAGGTACAATCACGTACCAGACTGCTCCCTGGGTCACTTATACCATTAAAGACAGCACCTTCTACAATACCGGTGAAGGTTGGGAAATGAAACCCACCTCCGGTATCGCTTTTGAAGAAAAAACAAAGCATATCGTGTACAATACCAGTGATATCACATTGGGCACAGCACATGTAGCAGAAATATCAAAAGGAATCATCAAAGCCTTCAAGTGGAAGAATTCAAAATTAATACCTGGAACAGTCGTTGCCATGAGAAGCTGGCATAGACCTAATCCCGGTATTTTCGTGCACAAAGGTAAAGACACCAGATTAGAAAATATATCGGTTCACTATTCCGAAGGAATGGGTCTGTTGGCACAGCTGACTGAAAACATTTATTTAGAAAAATTCAATGTCTCATTAAGAGGGAAAAACGATCCCCGTTATTTTACAGCACAGGCAGATGCAACCCATTTCTCAGGCTGTAAAGGTGTGATCATATCCAATAATGGACTATATGAAAACATGATGGACGATGCGATCAATATTCATGGTACCTATCTCAAAATCACACAAAAACTGGACAATAAAACCGTACTTGCAAAATACATGCACGAACAGTCCTATGGTTTTGACTGGGGCTATGCGACCGATTCAGTACAGTTTATCCAATCCAAAACAATGGAGCTCTGGGACAATAAAAACAGTATTCAATCCATCGAAGTAATCCGTAAAAAAGATAGCGATCCGATCCAGGATTTCAAAATTGTATTCACAAAACCCTTAGATGATTACATCGATCCAACCAAATTGGACATCGGTATTGAAAACCTGACGTGGACACCAAAAGTAGAGTTTAAAGGCAATACTGTACGAAACAACAGAGCACGGGGTGCACTGTTCAGTACTCCGCAAAAGACCGTAGTGGAAAATAATCTATTTGATCATACCTCAGGAACAGCCATTCTTTTATGTGGCGATAGCAACGGCTGGTACGAAACAGGCACATGCCGTGATATCACGATCAAAAACAATAAGTTTATCAATGCTTTGACCAACATGTTCCAGTTCACCAATGCGGTGATCTCCATCTATCCAGAGATTCCTGACTTGAAAAACCAGCAGAAATACTTCCATAGCGGTATCAAGATCGAAAACAACTATTTTGAAACTTTTGATAAGCCGATTCTATATGCGAAATCTGTAGATGGCATTACATTCACTAACAATACGATTAAGACAAATAAGGAGTATCCGGCATTTCACTGGAACAAAAAGGAAATTTTGTTTGAGCGCGTTATCAATGCCAATATCAAAAATAATACGATTGATGGTAAACCTTTCGTTTATCCTGCTAATTAATCGCAGCTTATAAAAAGTAAAACGGCCAATCTCACTACAGGAGATTGGCCGTTTTATTTCTAACCCTATCCCGAACGGATTCGGTCACAGTGATCATTATGAGAACTGCAGATTCAGCTGATCGAGCATCAAAAATAATTCATTTTCTGTCTAAGTACATGGCATTGGTCAAAAGTTACTCCTGTTGAATCCACTCAAATTTACCGTTATTCATGTAAATGATCCCACCACCACAAGCTTCTGCCTGGTGGATAAAAACACCATCATGCGGTAATTTAATTTTATCCTTTTCATCGACCTCATCTTCTGTCATAATTTCACCTTCATCACTCACATTATTATAATAGACCTCTCCTCTCGGCGCTTTTTCAAAAATACCGACCCAGTCAATATCATCAAATCCCTGACCTAAAATATCCTGTCCCATTCCTAGATAAGTTGTTTTTTTGTTGCCAAAAGACACTTTAAGACCATATTTATGATTTATCGTATTTTGAACGATATGCACCGTATCCAAACGGCTGTCGCCATCCATATCACAGACAACAACATTGGGATCATGTTTTTTAGAAATCACGATGGTATAAGCCAATACCGTTCTTTTATCTGCCTGCATAACCAGGGAATCACGTATAACGAAAGTGCTGTCCTGATCCTCAGTCCTATTGTGTACCGTATCTGCAGCTTTATTCTGGCAACTCCACACCGTGAATATTATACCAGATAACAAAACAAACAGTCCCAACCAGTTTATATTTCTCACCATAGCTCCATGATTTTAATTTCTAATAACGATTATGAAATAGAAAATTATCGGATTACTTAGCTGCCGCAAGCAATATAATACGTCGGCACACCATCCACTTCAGTAGGTTCTTCGGCAATACCCTCGAAAAATACATGGTCGCCAAGTTCCTTATTTGCCTGTTGATTATGTGCCTTCATCAAAAATTCCAAAGCACTGAAATTCTGACCATTACCTGCTTTAAACTGAGCTACAATCTCGACCTGATATCCTTCATCATCGGCCTCCCCATCAAAAATATCCTCATCCTCCGAAATCAGACGTTCATTCTCCAGCAAGTCCGATGGTTTCATGATCCAGGCTTCATATTGAATCTGCACCACTGAGGCGTCAAGCACGATCTCATTCGGATTCCATCGCTCGGCCGACCCGAAAATATCTTTTTGGTATTGCATTACCTCCTCATCAAATAGTGCTGCATCTGTGTACGCTTCCGATGAAAAAGACCATGCAATCTGATTTAAAGTCGATTTACGTTCCGTATTTCCTTCACTATTATCCATTAAATCCGCGTAAACTGTAAATGTCTTTTCAATAATCTGATCTTTATTATCCCAGTACTGTACATCCAGGATCTCAGAAATTTCATGCTGTTCAGCATCCGTTAGATATTTCGGAATATCCCACAACTTCTCTATTTCTTGATTATCCTCCAGATGTTCAATAATTTCATATTGCTTTTGTATTATAGCTAATGACTCCGTTGCTTTTAAGCGCATCAATGCCCTTACCGCATGGCCATAACAAGCCGTTCCCCAATTACAGAAAAACTGCAGAAAACCGCCATTATACATATCCATTTCAAGTTTCCAAAGCGCTGCCAATTCCTGTTCGTGCTCCGACAGGGCGTTCCAATCGTTCTCATTATTACTGAGCTTATCAACAAATTGTGAGGTAAAATCAAACCATTTTTTATCCAGATCAGCACCATCATTTGTTGGAGGTTGCTCCATTTTATTTTTCAGCTCCTGAACACACCATTCCTCAAAATTCTTAGCCGTGCTATCCCCTAACGCGGCACTTTTTTGAAAATATGGCAATGCCTTTTCATATTCCTTACCATAGTAGTAAGCATAGCCCACCCTAAAATTCCACAAGGAATCATCCGCTCCTGCTGTACTTTCCGACAGTAAAATGTCAAGCGCTTTTCCGTAATCCGAAATATTATTATAGGCCCGTCCCAGCATGTTTTTCAACGTATAGGTTAATTCCGATGCCGGCAGTTGTTCAAGCGTCTCAATAATTTGACGGTGCTTACTTTTCTCATGCCATAGATTGAGCTGTTCAATTAATTTATCGTCCATTTTTTAGTTTTAATCATTACCGTTAATACGATCAAATTTTAGTCCGCTTTTAATTTTAACGGAAGCTCTTCCAAATTATTTTTAGCTGTTATCTTTTCTATTTCACCTTGCTTATTAATTTTACAGGTAACAACTATTGTTATTTTCTGTTTACTCATCGTAAGCTTCTCAAACACATTAAACGTATCTTCCTCATCTAAAACAACATAATCACGCTTTGTTTTACCATCAGGTCCAGTCGAAGTTAAAAATAAAGACGAAGGTACAGCATGCACTGGAAAATCCTGTTCAGGCAATAGACTGTCGATGATGGTCACCTGCTCACCATTAAAAAATTCAACTTCCACCTCCGGATTAACCAAATCAGCATCCTTCACAAACTGAAGACGCCACGCATAGGGTCTGCGATACTTTTGACGCCATTTATCATATGCCTGCGGATTAGCCGCTGTATGTGTGTGCTCAACCCAGTCTTTTGATACACGAAGTCTTCCCAATTCCTCCTGAATCATCTGACGTTGACCAAGTTCAATCTCCGTACTATCTATTTTTTGTGCTTGATAAAAACTCACTTCGACAGCATTTCCCCAATTTCCGCCAACCCATAACGCCGCATCTCCTCCTGGTGCCAATCCGACAATAATTTCATCATAAGTCCGATGGAATATGCCATTGTGATTCTTCGCTTCAAAACCCTTCTTAAACAGGCCACTTATTTTTTCTTTATCCAGGGCCACATTGAGTTTATAATAACAATCTTCCACAACAGAATACCAGGAAAGACGCAAGCTGTCCGGCATCACCAGAGCACCCTGGTCCGAGCTCATAAAAGTAGACGTACCTATCCCCCAGCGACTATCATAAAATTTATTGTCAATATCCGGAAAAGCATTATTTCTGCTCCACGATTCAATAAAAAAACGACCTTCCACCACACGAACCGGATAGCCTTCAGGATTGGATATTGCAGGTTCCCATTCGTATTTTTCAGAATTGCGCCATTTCCGCTCAACCGTCATTTCAGACCGGGAAACCGTCGTATGCTTAAGAATAAGTACGATATTCGCAATCACGGCAATCAAACAGTAGATACCGATGATCCACATTTGCCTGACGGTCAATTCTTGGCCCTTTGTACCTGTACCACAAATGATCAGCAGCACAATAAAGTGGAGTATAAACTGAGACAGTAGAATCACAACCCCTAACAGGTTGGCAAAACTAGCCCATATACCATGCGTTTCAAATGCAACACCGTCTCCCAGAAAGAGATAAAACAAAAAACCAAAGCCCGTAAGCGCACCAGCTATTAGCAGGATTTTATGGAGGTGTATTAAAGTCATGCTGTTCTTATCTTGATGAGCGGTATTGAAAGATTAAAGTCTTAAATATAAATTGGTATTAGCGGCAATAGCCAGTACTCAAATATACACAACTCCTCTTGATTACAAAATCACAAAAAACGGTACCCAAGCATATTTTAAACGTCCTGGATACCGTCCCTTAATCAGCCAGTCTTAAAAATAGGTGTCACTGAAAATTTCTTAATTGCGAAGAGCCCAACTACTTATCCAGCCACACCACCTTTTGCTCACTCACATGTTCTTTTCCTAAAATATCTCGGTACAGGGCAGGCTTCCTTGCCTTGATATAGCGGTATCCGCCCGCTTTCACCAACTTATCGGCAGTTAGTTCCGCTACGCAGATCTCATTATCCAATGAACGGCATTCCACCATAATATCACCATAAGGATCGATAATCATCGCACAGCCATTCTTCAACTGATCGTCATCCATACCGATAGGATTTGAAAAAACAGCATATATGGCATTGTCATAGGCACGTGCAGGTAACCATTTCATCAGCCAGCTGCGGCCTTTCAACCCGTCAAACTCTTCCCGAAGTAACGTAGCATTTTCTTGTTTATTTTCCCATAATTTGGCATCTACAAATCCAGCACCCGGACGTGTTGAAGGTGTACACATGGTTACATGCGGCATAAAGATCACCTGCGCCCCAAGTAAAGTCGTCGCTCGAACATTTTCAATTATATTATTATCATAACAGATTAAGACCCCACATTTCCAGCCCTTGATCTCAAAAACGGTATAAGCTGTTCCCGGAGAAAGATGCGGATTGATAAAGGGATGCAGCTTTCGGTGTTTCGCGATCAGACCTGTTTCATCAACACAGATATACGCTTTAAAAAGATTACCGGCAATATCTTTTTCAAAAAGACCGGCCAAGATGGTCATTTTATATTCTTTAGCGATTGCTGTTAATGCGTTTACTGATGGACCATCAGGGATCAGCTCCGCGAGCTCCAGCATTTCCTCACGGGAAAGGTTGCGGGCAAAGGTATAACCGGTAACCGAACATTCATGAAAAGCAACCACATCAGCTCCCTGTTCTGCCGCTTCAGAAGTAAGCTTTTTGATCAGGTCAAGATTATAAACCTTATCTCCACTTCGATTTTCAAACTGTACACTGGCAATTTTTAAGTTTTCCATTGATTTCTAATTTTTTTAAACCATTAATGATTCAAAATTAGCGGGACAAACACACAATAAATTGGAAAAAACCGACAATATCGTTTTACAGCACCTGCATCAGGTTGATCGCAAGAAGATGATCATGATGGCGATACTGCATCGGGGTAACCCCTGCCTGACGCTTGAAACAATTATTCAGATGCGCCTGATCATAATAGCCACAGGCATATACAACCTGAGAAAGGTTAATATCTGAAGAAGATTTTTGCAATGATTTGAGAAAATGCTGGAACTTGATGACGTCTATAAATTTCTTAGGAGCGATTCCGACCTGTTCCTTAAACTTGCGCTCCAGTTGCCGTTCCGTTACCGGCAGTTTTTGGATCAGGTCAGCAACAGCAATCATTCCGTTTGCTTGATAAATCAAATCTAAAGCCCCGTGCATAAGACCATCTTGCTTTTGAAACCGATTCACGCGGCATATCAACAGCTTTTCGATCGCTTTTATCGCTTCAGAAGGGCTTTTAGAACTCAATACCTGCTCCTCCATATCACTTCCCTCCTGACCAAAAACAGTACGCAAAGCTGTAATGGTATTGTTCAATTCATAAGCCGATAAGTTCGTCAGCGCATGCAGACCATGTGGATGGAGAACAACAATCAACATATCCAATTTTCCGACCGACTTGATATCATTAAAATGTGTCATCTGTCCATAAAGAAAACTATGCGGCTGTTTACTTCCTGATTCACAAGCATTCACCTGTAAGAAAGGATCTTTAAAGTGAAAGACCAAACCCGGATTGCCATCCGAAAACAAGCGATAATCGGCATACCCATCATGATCATGCTTGATGATAAGGTAGTGTTTTACAATAGCGGAAAGCATCAATGACGGATAAAGCTGCATAATCTCAATAGATAATTAAACAAAGGTAATCCATTTATTCTGATGGAAGAAACACCTTCGGATCAAAACCTTCCAGATAATCAATTTTCCAGATACCGTTAGCTAACACAGCCTTCGCTTTGTAATTAAAGCCATCTCCCCACGACCAGTTGAAAGTGGCCAGATTGTTGGCAAAATTCACATCTTTTAATATGATCTTTTCCCAGAAATTATCTGGATTATCCTGACAGTTGCACCAGGGATTTGCTCCGTTACCAAATGGCGGAAGTTCACCCACATACCATACCCACGATTTGTTTCGGAGTTTCTCGTCGATGATCAAGCCTATATTATCATAATTGGAAATAAACTGATCCGTGAATAGATTTGTTTCCCGCAGTTCGTTGATGCTCTTTTTATGTCTTTCCAGATCAAGTCCCGCATAAACACTATCCGTCTCTTTCAGTTGCAACGGTTCAAAATCCACATGAATGCTCTTGGTTTCATTCCATTTATACAGTTCTTTTACTTTATCATTTAAGTCCCCTATCAAGTCGATCCCGTTACTTGTCCGGGCTGTTTCCTGTTCTTTTCCTTTTGATGCCACAGCATTCCCATGCTGGTTACAGGCAGAAAAGAGCACTAATGCAAGTAATATGGTGGTTAATTTCAAATATTTCATGTTTATGATCAACTTCATTAAGGTTTACTATATAACGATCCTTTAAGTTCTTTAGTAGAACATCAAATAGTTAATTGCTGTGCTAAAATAAACATATTTCGCTATAAAACATACGTGCTATTAAGTTTTAATAAAATAAACCATTAAACCTATGACAATAACTAATCTGCCATCCTTAAACGAACATCTCGTCTAAAGATGACAGATTTATATATCCTGATTATGTTGATCAATTAAACAAATGACTAAATCCTATTTAAAACGAAACACTATAGTTTTCCAGTTCCCTCAAATCAATTTATCTAATACACCTTTTAAACATGGCATGAGATTCCATGGATCTACTTGTTCAAATATTCCAAAGCGGCATTCAGAACTTCATCTTGCCCCGCTTTGATTCCTTTTATCGTTGGTGACACCAAGTGATCAATCTTTATTCCAACACGTTGCGTTTTACTTTGGTCAGGATAATAAACACCAAGTCCTGTTATCGATGTTTTCAGATTGCCCGGTAAATCAATGTAACTCACATTTCCATCCGCACCGGCAGTTTGAGATCCAAAAACCTTTACACTTGGAGAAGTTTGATAAGCCATAACATGATATTCGGCCGAGCTTTGCGTATCTTCATTAACCAAGACTGCTATCTTACCTTTATAATAATCGTTTGTTTCCTTTCCTACCTGAAGTGCGGGACTCATAATAAATGTACCGGGCTGACTAAGATTTGTATTTGTAAAACGTACGAAGTCGGTGGGTTTCGGAAGCAATAATGCACCTAGTTTGAAGACCAAAAAATCTCTCGGGTAGTTTCTATTATCAATAACAACACCTTTAACTTTGCTCCATTCATCCATATTTTCCTCTAGCATCTTACTTGTCAACAAACTGTGCTTGATATACAGAATATTATTATCCAACATTTTATAGGCAACAGTATCCGTCTGTGGAGCTCTAAACTGATTCAACGGTACTGCAGGTACATTCACTTCCATTTCTCGACCATTACGGATTAGCTTTATCGGTACTAGATCACTATTACTCATCATTAATCGTGCTGCAAATTCCCGATTTGTTACTGCTTCATTCGGTGTTGCTATGTAAGTCCAGACAGAATCTTTAATCTCTCCTATCTTTTTATTTTCCTTACCCATCAATACATCACCTACTTGAAGCATATTGACACCATCATTGATAGCTAACAACTTGGTCACAACAGCCTTACCTTCCACGATGCGAATCTGTGCAGGAAGATGGTATGTACCATAATAGCTTTGCAACGCCTTTGGTCTACTCCACAATCCCGTATGAGCATCTTTAACCCGTGACAACATTTTCAAGACAGCTAATCCATAACTCTTATCATCACGGCTCAAAATCATTTCGGGTACAGATATTTTCAACACTTCATTCCAATTAGGTTCTGTGAGATCTTTATTCGGTGAAAAATATTCGACCATATTCCAGAAACGAAAGAGCGTCAATAAACGAAAACCCGCATCTGCACTTTGGATATTGTCATATTTCTTTTCATTATGAAAAAGTACATTACCTATCCCATTTGCAAAACTAAAATAGTGATGCTTATCAAAATTAGTGTAACGAATACGCTTCAACTTATCTTTCAAATCCTTTTTGAAAGATAGCTTATCGATCCAGGAATAGTCTACTTCGTATATCATGTGCTCCATTTTAGGTTTCGGGTAGTCCTGTGTTGTACCCAAACTATCCAAAAGAGTTGCATAGTAAGCTTCCACGGTTTGATTATCCTGAGCTGTAATAACAGCATGAATAGATTTAAATAGGTATTGATCCCAATCCAGCTTACCTTGTGCTACAGCTGGATGTCTGTATTTCAGAAAACCCCAAATTCTTCCCAGATCAACTAACCTCTGATCGATTTCAGGACTATTATTGAAATCTGTAATACCTGATTCAACTGGATCTTTTTTTGCAAATGGAACAAACTTGCCGGTTTCTTTAGTGATATCCTTTCCGTCTACGGTAACGATAACATCATCGAACCAAACCTTCCCTTCACCTGAAAGGAAGAATGCCAAAGAAATACCTTCAGTCTTATCCGGGTTTAACTTCGCCGTCACCGTAAAGTTTTCCCAATCTTTTGTACCCCTCACTTCGCGCTTTGCCATATTGTCGAAAAAGATTTCCGGATCTATTCTTAACATAACGTTTACCACAGAACTGGCGGTTACATTTTCACGCTTAATCATGACAGACAAACGAATGGAATCACCCTTTAAATTGGAAGGAAGTCCCACCATAACACCTCCAAAACCATTGCTTTTTTTAAGGCTTTCAACCCGCAAAGAACCTTTCCCTTTATAATACACATCGTGATCAATAACCGTTTTAAAAACACTACTGTCACCGAGTCTATACCAAGGGCGAGCAATTGGTGTCTCGAAAGAAAAATTAAAACGTTCCTGGCTCCGGGCAGGAAAAACCAAGCTCAGGAAAAAGACAGCAAATAAAATTGCTAATGAGGTTTGTTTCATAATTTAAATTTGCATTAAATTAATAAATTATATCATATTTAACAACATTTAATTGCTTACTTGGCATTTAAATAAAATATTACAAATAATTGTTTTTACAAAATTGATAAAATTGACCGAATGAAAATTCCCTTAATATGGATAAATGCATAATGAATATGCATTTAAAAAGGCATTAACACGAATAAACCAAATCATACTAACATAAAAATTAACTTTGGTTTCAAAAATTACATGATATCGTAATGGAGATAAGATCAAAATTATGAGTAAGTTCATCCTTCAAAAACTTCCCTTAAAAATTAACATATTTCGCTATAAATAACTACCTTCAAGAAAGATTAAATCAAATGGAGCCTGTTAACAATAAAATATGATGAAACAACTAGCTATACTCCTTATACTAGGATTAAGTTTGGGTACAGCCGATGCGCAAATTACCAGCATTTCGGTCAATAAAGCCAATTTCGAACAATCTGGTTTTCCCTTCAAAGGAAAAAGAGTGCTACAGGTAGAGCATATCACCACAGCAAATGAAGATAATTTTATCGTATTCTCTAAAGAACAACGGAATGCAGATCCCGATCACCTCTATATCCAGCAGTTTCAAAAAAATAACGCCAAATGGACTGTTGTTGCCGAAGACCATGTCTCAGAAAAAGATATCGTCAATTCCGTCTGGGATGCCCGCAAAGCTTTTTTTGATGCCGATAAAGATGGAAAACTAGATGCTATTTTTGTCTATTCACGACACCCAAAAGGTGATATGGATAAACAGCTTAGCTGCATCGCACTTGTACTCTACAACAAACAGTTTTATAGGTTACAGGCTGATCAAGCAGATGGTTACCAAAAGACGACATACTCGGATAATTACAGTCAGTTGCCTGAAGTGATCAAAGCACAGGTAACACAATTCTGGGAAAAACTAGATAAGGATTAAAAACATAGCGCTTCGTCTGTATCGGACGAAGCGCTATACAGAAATTTCAAAAATAAATTATAGAGAAGCTAAGACCATCTTTTCTTCATCTGCCCCTATTTTACTGATGGTATAGCGTTTAATATCGACATGCTTCATTTCGTCCAGCGCCTGTACCACATCCACCGCCCGTGCTTCCTTACTTGGTTTGATCAATACGATCATATCCTTGCCATCCGCCTTTGCAGGGATCTCCAATTTCATGCGATCCAATACTTTTCTTATCCCATTCTGACTGAGGTCAGTGAACTCCGGTTTCGAGATCGGATGGTTAAAATCGCCATGATACCACATCAATCCTTTATCGGTTAACAGAAGCGATACCACACGTCTTTCGTCCAATAATATCGGTTCATGCCCAGATTTATCAGGCATTGCGATATCTAGACGATGAGGTTTATTTAATGTTGTCGTCAGCATAAAAAAGGTGATCAGTAAGAATGCAAGATCCACCATTGCTGTCAGATCGACTTTAGGAGCCAGTTTTTTACTTCTGATTTTCTTTTTTCCTGCTTCCGGTTGTTTTTGATTTAGCTCTGCCATGATGTTCTAGATTAAATGATAGAATTGGTTAATACTCATCTTTAAGATGCCAGCATCAATCATATTCCATATTATTTTTCAATAAAAAAGATGCATGATCAATGTTCCTCATCCAGTACTCCAAATGTCTTCAGCTTATTTTTTCACGTAAATCACAGCATTTCAGCGGGTAATAACATCCTAAAATCAACTAATCCACGCGCTGATCACTCCTACCCAAACACCCGATTGGTCTCCCCATGAGGCTGTGATTGAAGTGCTTTATACAATCTACAGTAAAAAACTAGCCGAAAAGAAAAATATTTGCTGTACAACTGTGATTTTTTGACACCCACTGCGAATAATTAAGGAAATAAGTTTAATTAATATTTTTCACAATGGAATTTTCAATAATTGCTGCCACTTTAAATCGTATGCTACCGAAGCGGGTAGCACCTGTTTTCCATCATTGGAAACCGTACTTTCAGGTTACTAACATCCAGCTTTTCTGGTCGAGCATAGCAAAGTTCGTTTTAGCAAACATTTCTGCGCAAAGCCTTATTATGGATAAAGCAAGAGATAAAAACATCAAGTATAACCCAACAACTTTACATAAAATTAAGAGTTGGCATGCGCACTTATCATGAACAAGCAGGAACAAAAAGAATTCTTTCAGCAAATAATTGAACAGCACAAAGGAATTTTGTTCAAAGTTGCCCGTGTGTATTGCCACGACGAGCATGATAGGGATGATCTGATGCAGGAAATGATGATATAGATCTGGCAATCTGTTCCGAGATATAAAGAGCAGTTTAAAATATCAACCTGGTTATACCGTATCTCACTCAATGTCGCGATTTCTTTTTATCGGAAAAACACAACGAGGGCAAACCGATTCACGGTTCTTAACGAGCAGACATCAGATTTATACAATGAAGAAAAAGTAGAAACAGAACAGCAGCTAAACTTATTAGAACAGTTTATCAGCGAATTGAGAGAATTGGACAAAGCCCTTATATTGATGTATCTGGAAGACAAAAGCCATCACGAGATGGCAGAGATTTTAGGGCTATCCATCAGCAACATAGGAACAAAAATAGGACGCATCAAGGATAAATTAAAAACAAAGTTTTCACCATAAAACCATAAAGAAATGAACGAGTTAGAATTAAAAAAGCTTTGGCAAACGGCACAGGAAAAGTTGGATACTAACCTGGCTATCAGCACACAAAATACAGCAGCTATTACGCATATAAAAGTGGCGCATTTCCTATCATCAATGAAGCCGATCAAGCTTTTCACGATCTTAGTGGGGGTCGTCTGGGTCGGTCTTTTAGGAACAGTAGTTGTTTACTTATTCTTAAACGCTTTCCCTAAAACAAATCTCTTTTTTCTGTTTTCAGCTACGGTTCAAGTCATGCTGTCTGCCATTGCATTGATCACCTATAGCTACCAGCTTATCACCATTTATCAGGTCGATATCAGCGGCCCCATCTTAGAGACACAAAAGAAAATAGCTCATCTAAAATCAACCACCTTATGGGTCACCCGTCTACTTTTCTTACAGTTACCGGTCTGGACCACCTTTTATTGGAATGATAGCATGCTGGACAATGGAAGCTGGCTGTTATGGTTTTTACAGGGCAGCATAACCTTTGGATGCACTTATCTGTCCATTTGGCTTTTCATCAATATCAATTTTGAAAATAGAGATAAGAAATGGTTTCGCTTTATTTTCAACGGCAATGATTGGACGCCCCTACTAAAGTCAATGAAACTTTTAGAACAGATTGATGCTTATCAAAATGACAATAAACCACAGCAAAGCAACCTGAGTTAAATCCTTAATAAATCCCACCATTCGGCTATTCGACGATTGTTATGCAATAACATTTGTTCGCATTTTTCTTCATCTTTTTATTAAACCAAAAAGATGAAGAAAATAAACAAATTAACGACATTTAGCCACCCATTAACACCTCAAAACCGGCTATTATTTCGTATATTTATCGTTTAAGAATAATGCATCTTGAGGCCCTCAAAATAGACATTTAAACAACCTACACCCCCTATTTGCAGGCTGTTTTCACTGCGTTTTTTTTATCCTTGTAGATTATTCGCAAACACAAAAAAATACTGCTGCGGTAACCTGAAAAATAAGGATATATTTTGATCCAAAGCAGTACATGAACACGGCTGCCAAAAAATTATAAATAGGAACGCTTACTTGTCAATAGACCCTATTCGCAGGATACATTTCTTAAAGAATAAAACATCATAAGCTGTGCACATACGGCACTAATTTAAAAACAACATACAGATGGATATCATACTGATCAAAGTACTGGGTATAAATTTTATTGCAACATTAGTCAGATCGACGTTTGGATTCGGCGAAGCCTTAATCGCAGTTCCGTTATTAAGTTTTATTCTGCCGCTCGATATCGCAGTTCCCATGTCCGTCATGTTATCCGTCGCCATTGCCTTATTGGTCGTTGTTCAGGATCACAAAAAAATAGATGTTAAAAGTGCCAAATACCTCGTACTTGCCGCATTGATTGGCCTGCCAGCCGGTTTGGGTATTCTGCTGTATGGCAATGATAAATTGATTAAAATCGGATTAGGAATATTACTAATTGCATATTCAGTCTATGCCTTAACTGCTAAAAAGACACAGGCTAAAACCGCAAATAATAACAGCTTATGGCTCTGGACCTGTGGTATAGCTTCAGGTGTATTGGGTGGAGCCTTTGGCATCAACGGTCCTCCGCTCGTTGTATACGGAAAAATCAAAGGCTGGAATCCCAGCGAATTTAGAGCAACCTTACAAGGTTATTTTTTACCTGTCAGCTTCATCAGCGTAATCGGTTATTATTTTAAAGATCTGATCACAGAAGAAGTTGTCCTCTATTTCTTAAAATCAATTCCGGTCATGATTCCGGCTATCTATATCGGCAGATGGCTAAACCACCGCATCGAGCATAAAAAATTCTTTATCTATGTCTACATCGGACTGATCGTAATCGGAATCACCTCAATATTAAATACATGGATCTAACATTTTAGTACTTCCCACAATTCCTTCGCTCCTTTCCTTTATGGTAAAATCTTTATCAAATTAAAGTTTGAGAAAAAAAACTACATCGTTTTAAAATCAGTCGGACGCATATTGGTCAGCTGGGAAAATGTATTACTGAATGCCGAAATATTCGAATAGCCCACTTCATAGGCAATTTCGGTAATCGTAAGATCCGTGTCCTTCATCAATTCCATCGCACGGATCACCCGGAGCATTTTCACATACTGCACAATAGAAATATGCAATTTGCTTTTGAACAAGCGCGTTAAGGTCCTTACACTATAACCAAAAGTTCTGGCAATGTCCTCCAGCGCCAAAGATTCACTTATTTTCGAACGTAAATAGTTCGTGATAGCATTCAGACGGGTGTCATCAGTAACCGGAAGCTGAATTGCAAATTTCTTCAGATGCTCCTTCGGCAACAGGTTTTTCACCGTATTCAAAAACTCAAATTCCCAGGATCCCTGAAAAAAATCACCCTGCCATTTTTCACTGAAGACGAGCATTTCGGACAAGAGCTTACTCACCGGATAAATCCCCAGTTCATCGTAAAAATCAGCATCACCCTGACTGGGGTAGTAAAAATTGATAATCTGTAAATCCTTGGTATTGAACATCAGATTATGGGAAAAATGGCCCGGGATCCAGATATAATGATTAGAAGGAATATAATAGTCCCTTTCCTGCGTCTGCAGATAAGCAATCCCACCGTAAACCAGTAAAAGTTGCCCCTTATCATGCTGGTGGGCGAGCAATTGCTGTTCCGTCTGTTGACGGATCACCAAAATCGAATCGGGATTTTGATCGATATTCTTAATGAGCTGCTCCAAAAGATCCATATGGCCCAATTTAACAAACTTTAGGCTAATTATATAAAATACCTCCTCTTTTCTTCCAATAATTTTGCACAAAGATTATAATACAGCATATAAAAATGAAACAGTACCCCTTTTTAATCATCGCATTGATCGGCAATCTTTTCCTCACAAACGCTTCTTTCGCACAAGCTCCTGATAGCACCTGGACATTGGAAAAGATATGGGATCTCGCCGCAAAGCAGAACCGGCAGCTGCATCTGGCGGATTTAAGTGTACAGGAAAGCAGGACCAGTATCCAGGAAGCACGGGACAAACTGCTTCCCGATCTGGCAGTATCCGGAAATTACGCCCTTAACTCCAAATTTCTAATTTACGATAACGGACTCTTTTCAAAACCGCAGGATGTTCCTGTTTCCAGTTATGGCTATGGCTTTGGTTACAACCTGGATTTCAACATTTACAATGGTGGAAGGGATAAACGAAATATCCACATCAAACAAGAAGAGCAACAGCGCAAACAAGTTGAATTTGAACTGCAACATGACAACATCAAGTTTGCCATCGCCATGGTCTATTACGAACTGTACAAGTATCTACGATACCATGAATTTCTGCAGACAGAAATCAAAACCGAAAAACAGCAGCTCAGCAGCATCCAGAGCCTACATAAAAATGGTGTCGTCCTCAAAAGTGACGTCCTACGTACTTCGGTCAAGCTCTCGCAATTGGAACTCAGTTTGTCGGACGTAGAGAAAAAAGTAGTGCTGGCCAAACAGCGTCTCAATATACTCATCGGAAGAAACGAAACCGAACCACTGGAAATTTCTATTCAGGAAATCGTGAACTTAGAGGCAGGCAATAGGGCAGCTTATGCAAGCTATCAGGCAGAGGCTCTCAGTCAATCGCCGGAATTTAAAATCACCCAAAGTGATATCAAAATCAGCGAGCTTCAGATCAAACAGGCAAAATCCACCTTGCAGCCTAAGATCTCCTTGTATTCACATTACAACTACACGTATCCGCAAGTATCCTTTTATCCCTACTCCAACGATCCCTGGGGCTATGGACAGACCGGTATCAAGATGCAGTTTGCGCTAGACAACCTCTACAAAAGCAAACATACCATCGCACACGCACGCAATCTCAGCGAACAGCAGAAAGAAAAAGCAAATATCAAAAAAGATGAAATTTCGATCAGGGTCAAGGAAGCATACCTGCAACAGCAACAGGCACTCGAAAGCGTCACTACAGCAACCGACAATATCATCCAGACGACCGAAACTGTGCGGGTCATCCGAAACAGCTACCTCAATCAGGAATCCCTGCTCACCGATCTGCTCGATGCGGAGAACATCCTGCTGGAATCAAAATTTAATTTAACACAAGCACAGGTCAATCTAAAATTAAGCCATATCAAGCTTCTGCTGATTACAGGAGCACTTTAATTGTAAACACCATGGACAAAAATAAAACAGATAAAATTGTAGTCGCAATCACCAAATGGTTAGGCATCTTATTATTGGTCGGTATCAGCAGCTGGTGCGTCGTCTATTTCTGGCAAGCATATCAATACGAGCAAACCAACGATGCGCAGATCGATGCCTACCTCTCACCCGTAAACGCAAAAGTCGGTGGATACATCAGCAAGATTTATTTCCAGGATAACCAACAGGTAAAAAAAGGCGATACCTTATTGCTCATCGAAGAAAGTGAGTACGGACTGAAACAGGAAGCCGCATTGGCCGAACTGATGAGTTCACGTGCAAAACTCCCGATCCTCAGTGCAAATGAAGATACCCAGCTCAAGACCATCGAAGTGATCAAAGCACATCTTTCCGGATCAAATGCAAAACTAACACAGCAACAAAAAGAATTTAACCGCTATCAGAACCTGCTAGCTGAACAATCCACCACACAGCAGAAATTTGATCATGTGGAGGCAAACTTGGCCATCAATCAAGCAGATTATGATGAATCGCAGGCTAATCTGCAGGTTGCACAGTCCAAACTGCAAGATTTCAAAGCCCAGCGATCGGCGATTGAGGCCGAAATCCGGATCAAAGAAGCCCTGCTAAAAAGACAGGAATTGGATGTCCGCTACACCGTGATTACCGCACCTTTTGATGGGCAACTGGGTAAAAAAAATATTCAGGAAGGACAATTGGTACAACCGGGACAGACCTTAGCATTTCTCACCAATGATACCGAAGAGAAATGGGTCGTGGCCAATTTTATGGAAACCCAGATCGGCAGCCTACATATCGGAAATACGGTCAACATTGAAGTTGATGCCTTTCCTGGAGAGCAATTCACCGGAACCATCCAGTCCATTTCCCCCACTACCGGATCGCGCTACTCCCTGTTACCTCCCGATAATGCCACCGGTAATTTCGTGAAGATCATCCAGCGCATGCCTGTCCGCATTAAACTAAACCAAAGCCAAGGGCTAGCCAAACTCGCTGCCGGCATGAACGCACATGTATATGTGGTAAAAAACTAAAGATGCAAGCACACAAAATTCCTTTATTTAAACACTGGGTATCCGAGTGGCTGGCCAGATCGGTTATCTTCGCAATCCTGATGACCTGCTTATTCAGTTTTGCCCTCTACAGCAGTCCTGTAACCGTGATGGGGTATTACGGCGTAGCACCCACAGATGTACAATATGCCATGGTACTCATCTATGGATCCACAGTGACATTCTTGGCGCTCGATTCCCGTATTGTGAAATACTTCACCTCACGCAAATACCTCTTGATCGGATTAGCGACCAATGGTATCTGCACATTGATCTGCTTCCATAGTAAAAGCTGGACCCTCTTTCTCATCTGTCAATTTGCACAGGGCATCACCTGCGCACTGCTATCGGGTATTGTACTCCATCTGGTGTTTCCCAGACTGCATAGCACCCGGGCCAGAGTCATCGGGTACACCATCCTCTATGCTGGCATTCAGATTTCTATTCCACTTTATTCCATCTACTGCAGCATGGTGCTTCATTATCTGGATTTTAACTGGCTGTTTTACGGAGCCAATATCTTACTGCTGCTGCTCACCGCTACGGTATTGATCACGATGGATGCCAAAGCAAGATTGCATAAAAAGATACCGCTCTATCAGGTGGACTGGATCGGCTACCTCTTCTATACCAGTTTTGTACTGCTTTTGGGCTATATCCTCATTTACGGCAGGCAGCTGGGCTGGTTCAGCAATACCATGATCTGCCAGCTGGTTCTGGCCGCAGTGTGCATCCTTATACTTTTTATTATCAGGGAAATGCGGTTAAAACGTCCGTTGATTAATCTGCGGATTTTCAAAGCGAAAAACTTTGTTATCGGTCTTTTACTGCTTTTTGTATTTTACCTCTTCAAAGGCAGTACAGGACTGACCTACAGCCATCTGGAAACGATCTTAAAAACCGATCCTTTACATACCATTCCCATCTGGTTGGCTGTCATATCCGGAACAGTACTCAGTATGTATGTAACAGCGCGCTTTATACTATTGGGAACCCATCTTATTCGGATGATCATCGTCGGATTTATCATCATGGGCCTGTATTATACCTATATGCTGTTCTTTATTTCCGTGACCGGATCGACAGCAGACTTTATACTGCCTATGTTTATCTATGGCATTGCGACCGGAGTCTTATTTGTGCCTATCGTAACCTTCACAGCATCCGCTGCTCCTGCTAAGATCGCTGTAAATGCATCACTCATCGGTATTCTGGCTAGATTTATCGGATTTTGTGGCAGTATGGCAGTTAACAACGAACTGCAGTTATTTACCCGGGCCGCGGTTCAGGATCAGGTACGCCATGCGGTCAACCAGATCAATCCGCAGTTGCCCCTCGCCTTGCAGCAGATCGAACAGACCTATCAAAATGCAGGTAATGATGGTGTAAAATCGCAGGTGGCCGCCAATGCCTTTTTCAATACCATGCTCAAAGAACAGATCCTCGCCCGCGCAAGCCGCGATTATTATGACCTGATGCTTACCGGAGTCGTACTGGTCATTATTATGCTGATCTTTTTACCCAAAATGCAACAGGTGGTACTGAGATTGACAAAATTCAATGTTCCTTACTAGATCTGAACAGATGTGTAAAAATAAATCGAAACCAATACAGCGCCTCTTTGTTTACCTAATGTCAGAAGGCAAAGCACACGTACGATATTGATCTAGGTCAATAATTATAACGGTGTTAACCCTTATTTTTGTAGCAGAATATTAGAGAAGAAAACAAAAAATTTATAAACAAATTTAAACATTAAAGTTATGGCAAATTGGAGTTTAGACAAAGCACACAGTGAAATAGAGTTTAAAGTAAAACACATGATGATTACTAACGTAAAAGGTCAATTTCAAGATTTTGACGTTACGGTAGATAGTGATTCAAACCATTTAGAAAATGCCAAAATAGACCTGACCATTCAGACAGCGTCTATCAACACGAAAAACGAACAACGTGACGAGCATTTGAAAAGTGCAGACTTTTTTGATGTTGCGGCCAACCCGACCATTACATTTCATGCTACGAGCAGTAAAAAAGACGGTGATGATATTAAATTAACAGGCGATCTAACGATCAAAGGCATTACCAAATCCGTTACATTCGACGTGGAGTTTGGTGGTGTAGCAAAAGATCCTTGGGGTAATGAAAAAATCGGTTATACCGCTACTGGTAAAATCAACCGTCAGGATTTCGGATTAACTTGGAACGCGGCTTTAGAAACAGGTGGATTGATGGTGAGCGACGAAGTAAAATTCCAAGCAGATTTTCAGTTCATTGTGACGAAATAAGCAACATATACCCTTATAAAAAAAGTCATGCTCCTATCAGAAGCATGACTTTTTTTGTATATGCATGAGATCGATAGTTACCGCACTAAGCAGGCACTTTCCGTACTTTCTCCCGATCCCATACCCGGTGACCTTTCATCGCTTTGATAAAGTCTGCCGTCAGGTTATTTTTTGATTCGAGTACCACGCCGGCATCTTTTTCCTGCTTGGCGATATACGATCCTGCAATTAATTTTTCAGCACCTTTAGCAAAGGCCAAAGCCTTACAATGTCTAAATCCTTCGTTGATAAAATGGATATAATCCGGCTCATCCTCCAATGTTGCAACTGAATCGCCATCGGGTGTATAGAATGCATCATAACAGACCGAAGCTTCCGTCAGATAAGTATGCTGAATTTCCGCTTCTCCACCTTCCTTAAACTTCACGTTACCCGTATGTGTCGAGATCAGAACGGCCTCAGCACCCTCCGCTTCCAATGCTTTTTTCATGACATCGACCGATGCTTTGCTCACACCATCTGCCACTAGAAAAGCCACTTTCCGAGTTTCAATCGTTCCTTCGCCCGGAGCGGTAGCCATACTCAATGCGGCAGATTTCTCTACCTCTGGCTTAGGCGCTTTCACAGGATATTCCGAATGGTTCTGACGCGCAAACTGTAATGTCAGTTCATCCAGTTGCTCCGGAGGTGTCAATCCCAGATTGGCCCCCACTCTTTTCGCCAGTTCCTGATCGATCTGATTTAAGATCGCCAGCTCCCGTGTACGGATCGCTACCGAATTTACTTTCGATAGCTCAAAGCTATAACCACTGATGATATGTTCCTTTTCAGGTGCTGTCTGCGAATTGAAAAACAAACGGGCTTGTGTAAAGTGATCAGCAAATGACGAAGACCTGCGTCTTACTTTATAGCCATCCACTTTTTCTTCATGGCTCTTAAAACCGGTCTCGCCTTTTAACATGGCCTGATAGGGACAACCGCCACCCAAACTATTTGGGAAATAGCTGACGTTGCCTTTCAGGATATCCTGTCTGCCAAAACCGTCTTTTTGATTGTTATGTTTACCGTTGACCGGTCTATTGATCGGAAGCTCATGAAAATTAGGACCTCCCAATCGGTAATTCTGTGTATCTGCATAAGAGAATATACGTCCCTGCAATAAAGGATCATTGGTCAGGTCAATACCCGGTACGAGACGTCCTGGATCAAAGGCTACCTGCTCGGTTTCTGCAAAGAAATTTTCCGGATTACGGTTCAATGTCATCGTTCCGATAATCGTCACCGGAATTAATTCTTCCGGAATGATCTTCGTTGCATCCAATAAATCGAACGAATATTTCTGTTCATCCTCTTCCGGGACAAGCTGTACACCCAGGTCCCACTGTGGAAAATTACCCTTTTCGATATTCTCCCACAGATCCCGGCGTAAGAAATCCGAATCAAATCCAGATAATTTTTGCGCCTCGTTCCATGCCACCGAATGCACTCCCAATTTAGGTTTCCAATGAAACTTCACAAAAGTGCCTTTACCTGCTGCATTGACAAATTTGAACGTGTGGACACCAAAACCTTCCATCATTCTAAAAGAACGTGGAATAGCACGGTCGGACATCGCCCACATCAGCATATGTGCAGATTCAGGCATCAAAGAAATAAAATCCCAGAACGTATCATGAGCCGATGCGGCCTGAGGCATCTCATTATTCGGTTCTGGCTTAACAGCGTGGATCAAATCCGGAAAGTTCATCGAATCCTGAATAAAAAATACCGGAATATTGTTACCCACTAAATCATAATTACCCTCCTCCGTATAAAACTTTACCGAGAATCCCCTTACATCGCGCGCCAGATCAGTCGATCCTTTAAAGCCCGCAACGGTTGAAAAACGGATAAATAACGGCGTTACCGTACCTTTCTTTAAAAAAGCGGCACTGGTATATTGAGAAACATCTGCTGTCGCTTCAAAAACACCGTGAGCACCAGAACCTCTTGCATGTACCACGCGTTCCGGAATCCGCTCGCGGTCAAAATGAGCCAGCTTATCTTGAAAAATAAAATCTTCTATAATTGCAGGGCCACGTTCTCCTGCTTTGAGCATGTTGTTGTTATCATTGATAGGAACTCCATCATTAGTCGTCAATACCCGATTGGCATTGTCAATCGTATGCTCCTGAATCTGTTGCACTTTTTTGTTTTCTTGTTGCTTAGCCATGTTTAAATAAAGTTATTGATGAAGATTAGAACATGTCGGTACCCTTCACATGACCGACACTATTACTAGTAACAACGTAACCTCCGATTTGTTTCTAAAGATCCCCGGCGCAACAAGCCCCGACCGAAGACGTAAGACTGAGCGGCAGTCTTTCTAAAGTCAATTTAAAGGTAATATAGTTTTAATAAAAGGTAATAAACTTGCATTTTTATTCATTCTAACCTCCTATTTTTAACCTAGTCATTTGTTTCGTCAAATAATCAAGCGGGAGATTTTTAGCGAAACACCTGACAGCCAGAGCAAGATCACGTATAGCAATTGCCTAAATCCGTACATATACGGTTCGTCCCGAATAAGATGCAAGTACCCGTTTTTTCAATACGATCATTTAGAATAACCCATATATCCTTTAACCAAAAACAACTGTTATGAAAATTTACCATCTCGTACTTGCAGTGGCCCTCCTATTCGGTTCCTGTAAAAGAACAGAAATTCTCACCCGTATTGATGCCAATACGAACACCCTCGACACCGTCTACACGTCAGACCACCCCTACAACCTCAACGTCGTCTTGTTTGTCCCCTCGGACATGGTTCCCAATCCCGATTACGAAAGACGTATCAGCGAAACACTGATCTACCAACAAAACTTTGTCAAAACCTGGATGCAGCATTGGGGACATGGCGACAAAACCTTCGGATTGTTAAAAAATGCTTCCAATAGGGTCAAAATCCATGTTGTACAGGGCAATCTCCCGACTTCCTCCTATCCATATGAGGGTGGAGAATCGACCATGTGGCAGGAAATCACCACGTATTTTCAGACCCATCAAAAATCCAGTGACCATTACCTGATCCTGACCACGGTCAATAAGTTCGGTGAGCAAAATGCGCCGTACTATGGCATCGGAACAAAATGCTACGGCATCGATTTCCCCGATATGGAGATCGCCAATATGAACCGGACAGATACAGCTGGACTGGCTTCTTCCTGGATCGGAGGCAATACGCATGAGATGATGCACGGTCTCAATCTGCCGCATAATGGCGGTCTGGTATCGCAGAACAATCTCTACGGTACACCGATCATCACCGGAAACGGTGGTACTTTTGTCGTAGCACCGACTTATTTAGATGCCTGGGATTGTGCTGTACTGAGCCGCGGACAGGTGTTCAGTACCACAACACGTTCGGACTGGTATGCCGCTGCCAATGCGAAAATCACCAAATTGAATGCCCGCTATGACGATGCTACGCAAAAAGTAATTGTATCGGGACGGTTCAGCAGCAACAAAAAGGTGGACTTCATCGGCTTTACCAACGATGCTAAGCGCAGTGCCGGAGATGGTAACTACGACTCTGAAAACTGGGTAACCACCCCGATCGGTCTGGATAGTTTTTATACCGAAATCGCCATGACCGAATTCAAAGACCGAAGCAACCTACAGAATGATTTTACGATCAGCTTGATCCATGAAAATGGCTACAGACATTGGAACAGCTACAGTTATCAGATGCAGAACGGTAAACCGGATATTCAATTTGGCGACAGACCCGAATACAATAAAGCAAACTGGACTATCGTTGCCGTAAGTTCTGAAGAGACTCAGGCAGAAAGCGGTCAGGCTGTGCATCTCATCGACGGAGATAAAACAACGCAATGGGTGAGCCGCTGGACGGGAGCCAATTCTACCCATCCGCATTTCTTTACCATCGATATGGGAGCCTCAAAACCGGTGAACCGCTTTACCTTTGTACAGCGCTCTGGAGGAAGCAAACCCAAGAATATTCAAATCCAGGTCAGTACCAATAACAGCACCTGGCAAAATGCCGGCAGTTTTGTGCTCCCGGATGCGGCAGGTCCTGCCTACGTGACTTTACCCAATAGCCTAACCTTCCGTTACTTTAAAGTGACGATTTCAAGTGCCACCGATGGCACCCAATGGGCGGCGCTGAATGAAGTGGGCACTTATCAAGATTAACCTTAATTTCATCAAAAAAGCTCCTGAACGGATCCGTTCAGGAGCTTTTTAAATATATAGCTAGCAACAGGCTGCGTCACAAGCACCAGATCATTCCCTTTTCTTTTACCTAAAAAAAGAAAACCAGGCTTAAATGCCTCTAGATTTCATTCAAAAAATCACTTAAAGACTGATCTTTCCCTACTGGTAGTTTTTTACGTAAACGGTACCGGTGTATTTCAACTCCTCTGACCGTAATATTCTGCAACTGCGCGATCTGCTTGGTGGTGAAATTCAATTTCAGATAAGCACAGACTTTAAGATCATTCCGTGATAACCCCTCGTGATTGGATTTCAGCTTATTCAAAAAGCCATCATTCAGTTCATCAAAATGCAGCGCAAACTGATCCCAGTTGGCACTATTTTTCTCCACATCTTTCAGTAAATTATTGATCCGTTTTAATTCCGAAGCCTCTTCCTCACTCCCTTCTATTTTTGCCAGTTCATCGCGGACTTTGACAAGCGTTCCCGAATTTTCCAAAAGCTGCATACTCGCACTGGCCAGCTCTTTCGTCTTCACCAGTACTTCCTGTTCCAGCTTTTCATTATTGAGCTTTACAATTTCCTTTTCGCTTTTTTCGATTTCCAGCTGATGGATGTAGCGGAGCTGTGCCATTTTCTTCTCATACTGAAGCTGTTGCTTTTTCCAGACCCGCTTTTGCACCTTAAAAAAGAGATAGATGCCCAATGCTCCCAATAGCATATAGACGAGCTTTGCCCAGATGCTCAGATACCAGGGTGGTAAAATCGTAAAATCATAGCTAACGGTTTCGGAGATCTGGTTTAAATTGTTTCGAACCCGAACCTGAAAACGATACTTTCCACTTGGCAGGTTGGTATATGATTTTTCAGCGATATTTGCCCATGTGGACCAATCCTCATCATAACCGACCAGTTGATAGCTGAACTCCATATGCTCATGGATACCAAAACTTGGCGAAGAGAAAGCAAACTGAAAAGAATTGAATTTGGAGGCCAACTCCAACTGGTCTGCACGGAGCTGTTCGTAAGTTCCGGTTGCATTTTTAGTGAAATACCCGGCAAATAGAATACTGTCCTGCGCTGATTTTGCCGTTACCTGCGACAATAGCACAAGTGGTTTCCGCGCTTCCTGAATATATTTTTCATAGTTGATATGGATGATCCCTTTTTCAGCACCGATATAGATGTTGTTTTTATCATAGGTATTGATATGATCGAATCCCGAAGTATTCATGCCTTCAATTTCTGGAAATTTGATAAGCTGATAGCTCTTATTTTTTGCATCAAATTGTGCGACCCCGACGTATTTATCTGTACAGTACCAGATATTACCCTCTTTATCCTCCTTTAAATAGCGGATCGTCAGACCATCAAATTCCTTATAATCAGCAGACTTGACAAACGCATTTTTGGTATAATCGTAGATGTACAGCCCCTTTTCTGTAGCAAAAACGATCTGATCCTTAATCTTGAACACAAAATTCTGATAGTCTGACGGTAAACCATTCTTCTTCGTTAAGAGAACAGCATCGTAAGCATGGCGGTCTACCGCCAGTCGCATGCGGTAAATGCCGCGATAAGGATGTGAGGCCCAAATTGTATTTTTGTCGTCCAATTCTAAAAAGCGATAAGAATCCACAAACCCGCGCAACTGACCGCCGGACTGAAAAATACCATTTTGATAATTTAACAGCTCTAAACCCTGATAAGTACCCACCAGAGCCTGTTCTACCGGATAAACGGAACTTAACGGCAATACATTCCAGGTGCCTGTGCGATTGGACAGCGGCAGTAAAGCTTGATCCTGAATCTGAAACAATCCTTTGTTGTGCCCCAGTAATAAGCGTCCGTTCAGTTCTTCCAGCAACCAGGCCTCGCCACCATCACTTTTAGGAAAAAGTGAAAAAGAACTCAATGAACGGCTCTGATCTTTCAGTCCTTTGCTGATAGGTGCCACGTATACCCCGTTGGATGAAGATAAATAAAGCTTATGATCAAAGATCAGCGACGATAGCCCAGTCACCTCATTTTCAAGATTGGGACGCAGATACCGTACCGCAGATCCGTACGAAATCACCGAAATCCCATTGTCACTGGCCACCCAGATATTTTTTTGCTGGTCTACAAATACCGCTGAAATATTCTTGTTCACCAAACCTTCCCGAATACCGATGCGTTGAATCGTTTTCCCATCGCGATCACGGATATGACAGCCCTCTTTTGCATTGCCGACAACAAAGGTGGAGTCATCAATACGCGCGGCAGATGGTGTATAACTATCATCCCACCGCTCCTTATTCAACTGCAATAACACCCTGTCTTTCAACAAGTAGTTCTGGTTATTTAAAGTCGATAAGACGATCTGGCCTTTACCCAAAGGAAGCATCGATGCGATTTTCATTTCGCGATAAGGCAACGTTGCCAGCACGGGTGACCAGTGGTTATTCCGGTAGACCAATAAGCCATTTTTTTTATCTTGCGCAAAAAGCGATTCACCCACCTTACCCATAAAATACCATTCCGCGGCGGCGGGATGTACCGTTATTTTTTGCCCTTTGAGTTCAAAAATCACATTGGTCGCCCTAAAAAAAACAGACTGCCCAAAAGACAGCGTATTCCAGATGTCAGCAAAATTGCGGTACTCCTCCGGAATCAGGGCTTTCAGTGATGTATACGTCAGACCACCCTGCTCAGCTGGTTCGAAGTAACCGAAATCTCCCTGACCGCCCACATAGATCCGATCATGGCTGTCAATCCATAGCGAACGGATAATGGTATGGTTAGGTAATGCATAAGATTTCCAGTAGCGGCCATCAAAAGTAATCAGCCCTTCACTGTTACCAAAATATAGGATGCCCCTGCTATCCTGTTTAATATCCCAGGTCCGGCTGCCGCCACCATATACGGTTTTATTGTAGTTATTGACTAAGGGTAATCCCAATAAATTCTGTCCGCACAAAGAAATCGGTGCTATAAAAAAAACGAAAAAATAAAGGAATGCGAGATACTTCATATACTGTTTATAAGGGTTGACGTACAATTGACGTACCCCAAATATAGCGATTTTAACCGCATTAACGCAACATGAAGTAGTAATGAAGTAGTGTTTAAATTTAACTTATGCCCATCTAAATCTAATTTTGGGCTAATTATAAACATTCCTAAATTTTTTAATTCATCAAGCATGAAAAATAATGTTAGCATCATGGCAAGTGTTGCTCTTCTGTCTTGTCTTACCCATACGGTAAGTGCACAGAACAGAACGATCACAGGTAAAGTCACAAATGAACTGGGGATTCCGCTAGTGGCAAGTATTACCTTATCCGGAGGTTCCAAAATTGGAACAAGTAGCAACGAGCAGGGAGATTTCTCCCTCTCTCTTCCTCAAAACACCAGTTATTTGACGGTCTCTTCTTTGGGCTATGAAACCAAAACAGTTGCCATCACCGGCAATTCCGTCAACATCCAATTAAAAGCAAATGCCGATTTTAATCTGGATGAAGTCGTAGTAGTGGGTTACGGTACACAACGAAAAGGCGATCTAACAGCGCCTATTTCAACGGTCAATATGCAGGATATGGCCAAACGTACGGTTTCAAATTCGATGGATGCCCTTCAGGGTGCCGTTGCAGGGGTACAGATCGTCAGCTCAGGAGCTCCGGGATCAACGCCCTCCGTGCGTGTCCGCGGTGTAGGTTCATTCAACAATGAAAGTCCGCTCTATGTCGTGGATGGGATGTTTATGGATAATATTGATTTCTTAAACCCCAACGACATCGCCGATATCTCCATCTTAAAAGATGCCTCCGGAGCAGCCATCTACGGAGTACGTGCCGCAAATGGGGTTATCCTCGTCACCACGAAAAAAGGAAGCATCAATATGAAATCGCGTGTCACCTACAATGGATTTGCAGGTTTCCAGACCCCGACCAACATCTTAAAAATGGCCAATGCGCAACAATACGCGAATTATGCCAATGCGACCGGAAATGGTGCCTTTGTCAAAAAATCGGTTGAAAAGTATGGTGGTACCGAAACCAATCCGGCCATGGATACCGACTGGTTCGATGAACTATTGCGCTCAAAAGCACTCATCACGAACCACAATCTTGACATCATGGGCGGCAGTGAAAAGATTACCTATGCTTTTGGTCTCAACTACGTTAAACAAGAAGGCATCATGGACGCTAAAAACAACAACCAAAAGTTTAACATGCGCATGCAGGCCGATGCTAAGGTTACAGATTGGCTGAAAGTTGGGTTTATGGCACATTTAAATAACTTTAAATCCTACCATCCTAATAATGCAGCTTTCCGTCAGGCGTATTTTGCATCGCCTTTATACCCTGTTTACGATCCGACCATCGAACTTTCAAAACCTGAAAAGTTCGGATCCAGTACGGCAATCGGTATGCAGTCGGGATTTTGGTACAACAATCCGATCGCGACAGCCTTCTACAACAACAATCAGACGAAAGGATTTCAGATCCTGCCGAGTTTCTATGTAGAGGCAGAACTATGGAAAGATAAAATCACCTTTAAGTCACAGCTCAGCCAGCGCTATCAATCGACACATAACATCGGCTATAACCCAATTTATTACATCGATAACGACCAGCGAAATGACCGCTCTTTCTTACGTTCGGCACAGGCACGTAACAACAACTACATCTTAGACAATTTATTGACGTATAAAGATGAAGCCGGCAAACACCACTGGTCGGTCCTGTTGGGACAGTCGACACGTGAGGAACGCTGGCGTGAAACCTGGGTGCAGGCCAATGATGTACCTGAATCGGAAGAATTCTGGTATGTAGGAGTTGGCGCTCAGGGAATCGGTTCGGCAACAGGATACGGTGAGAACGGCTCCCGAAATGCCGGTATATCTTATTTTACGAGAGGAACGTACGATTATGACAACAAATACTTACTGACCGCTACTTTCCGTGCTGACGGAAGTTCAAAATACCAGACCAAGTGGGGCTATTTCCCATCTGTGGGTTTAGGATGGGTGCTGACGAGAGAAAAGTTTATGGAAAACCAAAAGCTTTTCAATCAACTGAAACTCCGTGGAAGCTGGGGTAAACTGGGGAATGACGGTATCCAGCCCAATGCAGGCTATGCAACCGTGTATTCCGGAAACAATTTCTCAGGCATCTTTGGCAGTGAGGGCACGACAAACGGAACCCGTATTCCGGGATACCGTGTCGGCAGGTTCTTTTCACAGGTCCGCTGGGAAGTGGTGGAAGAATGGGATGGCGGGATAGATTTTGCCTTGTTGAACAACCGGCTGAGCGGTACATTAGACTATTACCACAGAACAACCCATGATCTTGCCTTCAGCAGGCCTATTCCATTTTCGTGGGATCGCGTATATGGAAATTGGGGCAGTGTCGCCAACAGCGGATGGGAGCTTTCGCTTCAATGGAAAGATAAAGTCGGTGCATTGGGCTATTCCATTGGCGGAAATGTAACGACATTGAAAAATACCGTTAAAAATCTGGGCGGACTCGAGAATATCATGAACGGTTATCCGGAATGGTCGGCAGAATTTCCGGCTAGAATCCAGATCAACGAACCCATCAACTTTTACTATGGTTATGAAGTCGCTGGCGTGTACCAAAATCAGGCGCAGATCGATGCCGATCCAATAGCAAAGGCGTACAACGAGCAAAATCCAAACGCCCCTATTTTACCGGGGTATCTCCAGTATAAGGATCAGAATAATAATGGCGAACTGGACGAGAACGACCGTATCAATCTCGGAAACTACCTGCCAAAGATCACCTATGGCTTCAACTTGGCATTCGATTACAAAAAGTTTGATCTAAGCGTTGCCTTTCAAGGCGTGAGCGGCAATAAAATCCATAACCTCAACCGGGCTATGCGCAGAAAATACAATCAGATGAATGTGGATGCGGCCTTTGTTGATAAACTATGGACCGGTGAAGGAACAAGCAACACCCATCCATCGGCAGCAGGTTCGGTGGCTTCATGGAACCTACAGGCTAGTTCGTTCTTTGTCGAAAGTGGCGCTTACCTCCGCGTACAAAATATTCAGTTAGGTTATAGTTTTGACTTCCCGAAAATGCCAACCCGCATATTCGTTACGGCAGATCGACCTTTTATGTTTACCAAATACAACGGTTTTACTCCTGAAGTATCAGGAATGGGATTTGATGCCAATGTGTATCCAATTGCATCGACGTATAGCCTAGGAGTCAAAGTTTCCTTTTAATTTTTAACCTTACTTTTTAATCTTATGAATACCTTTAAATATATCCTCATAGCAAGCTGTATAGCAGTACCGTTATCCATGACGAGCTGTAAAAAGTTTTTGGACAAGCCTCTTGAAAACCAGCAGCGTTCGGAAGAAATCGATTACAGCAACCCTGCGCTGATGTACAGCCCCGTTTCTGGTGTATACCGCTCGGCAGCTGATGACAACCTGGTCCATTGGATCGATCTATCCATCCGCTGCATGCGCGATGATGATTACCTGCAGGCTGCTCCCAGCCCCAATGATAATCCGGAGCTCATGGCCATCAAAAACTTCCAGAACGATGTAACTGTGCAGTCGTACTGGGGACTGAACCAATCGTGGATCAGTTATTACAGCCTGGTCATCGCGGCCAACAATGCCCTGATCGAACTGGACAATTTCGCGGCAAAAATACCGGCAGGCAACAGCAAAGACCTCAACCTCAACAAGCAGTACAAAGCGGAGGTCCGTTTTCTGCGTGCATACGCCCACCTGATGGCCTCCCGCCTGTTCGGAAACGTGCCTATCTTGATCGACAGTGAAAATATTGGACGCCTGGCAACCATCGAAAAAAGCACTGCGGCCCAAGTAAGAGCCTTTATCATTGCCGAAATGAATGAATGCATCGAAGCACTGGAAGATGCACGTCCAAATCAGTCCATCCATATCGGTGCCGTGACCAAGTATACGGCACTGCTTCTCAAAGCCAAAGCCGCAGCAGATCTTGCCGGTAATGATAACAGCAGTCCGCATTGGGAAGAAGTCTTGGATGCGACCAATAAGATCATTGCGAGCAATAAATTCTCCTTATATCCAAACCTCTACGAGCTCTTTAAGCTTCCCGGAAAACTGGCCAATGAATCCTTATTTGAACTGCAATATTCCGATTTTGGTGTAGGTACTGGCGATATTGTACGTCCCGGAGTGGACTGGGGAACATTCTTTAGGTGGCAGGGACCGTCGGGTGATCAAAAAGGAAGTCCCATCTCCGGAGCGGGCTGGGTACCGCCATCTCAAAATATTGTCGATTTCCTAACGAACCGTGGCGATGTTGAACGCTTAAAAAACACGATTCAGTACTGTGGCATCAACGGTAATCCTGCTACTTCGGTTACTACCCCGAGCGGTGACGTGGTCTATGGCAATCCATTTGGTATCAAATATTTCAACGGAAAAGCGTATCTTCCTAAAGCACAGATGACCGAAGGACGTATGGAATATGGCGCCAACAATAATGTTCGTATCTTACGTTATGCAGATGTATTGCTTTTAAATGCGGAAGCAAAAGTACGGAAAGGACAAAATGGCGACGAACCGTTCCGATTGGTACGCGAAAGGGCTAAATTGGGTGCTATTGCCAATGTGACGCTAAACCAGATTTTAGACGAGCGCAGAGCAGAATTTGCCTGTGAATGGTGGGGTGAACGTTTCAATGACCTGGTACGTACCGGTAAAGCAAAAGAAGTATTTGGCGCTAAATTTATTCCTGGTGTGAGTGAATCATTGCCTATACCGCAAACGCAGATCGATGCTAACCCTAATTTCAGATAAATCATGATGCATATAAAAACAGGAATTTTATGTTCCCTGCTCCTTTTCAACGTACAGCTGGCGGTATCGCAGGACAATAAACCCGTCAAAACCGTCATCGCTAAAGAAAACGGTGGTTATACCATCAAGCGTGACGGTAAGCCGTATTTTATCAAAGGCGCCGGTGGCAGCAATTATATGGATCGTCTAAAAGCGTATGGAGGTAACTCCATACGTACTTGGAACCCGCACAATGCGGGAAAAATATTGGACGATGCCCATCGCTTGGGACTTACCGTGACCTTAGGACTGGATGTACGGGCCGAAAGACATGGATTTGACTATAGCAACCCCGAACAGGTAGCGCAACAATTGGAGGGCATCCGTAAGACCGTCCTGCAGTACCGAAACCATCCTGCGCTTTTAGCCTGGGGAATCGGCAATGAACTGAACCTCCATTACAGCAATCCCAAGGTATGGGATGCGGTCAATGCGATTGCAGTAATGATTCATGAACTAGACCCTAATCACTTGGTGACAACCATGTTGGCGGGTATCAACCAAAAGGAATTTGATTATATTCAGGAGAAATGCCCGGCTATCGATCTGATCGCAGTTCAGGTATATGGAGGACTCGCCTCCGTACCGCAACAGATTAAAAGTGTCGGCTGGACTAAACCTTATATCGTGACCGAATGGGGTCCTACAGGGCACTGGGAGGTGACACAGACACCTTGGTCTGCTTCTATAGAAGAGAACAGCAGTGAAAAAGCGGCGGTCTACAAAAGCCGTTATGAAGCCTCTATCGGCACAGATAAAAACTGCTTAGGGTCTTATGTTTTCTTATGGGGTCAGAAACAAGAGCGCACCCCCACCTGGTACGGACTGTTCACCGAAGCTGGTGAAGAAAACGAAGTGGTCGATGTGATGCAATACCTCTGGTCAAAAAAATGGCCTGAAAACCGATCTCCACATGTATCGTCCCTCCTGTTAGATGGAAAAAAAGCGGCTGACTTTGTTTATGTCGAACCGGGTAAAACTTATCCCGTTGCTGTGTCTGTAAACGATCCGGATGGCGACAAGTTAACGACACGCTGGGAGCTTCTGCACGAAAGTACCGACCTGAAAGAAGGTGGTGACCGTGAAGAAAGACCGAAGGCTATCCCAGGACGTGTGGCAGATGAGGGGCAGCAGCACACACAGCTCACAGCTCCTGCGGAAGAAGGCGCATACCGATTATTTGTCTATGTTTCCGATGGTCATAACAATGTGGCTACTGCCAATATCCCCTTCTATGTAACGGCTAAAAAGTCAAATACCAGTGCTTCATCAACCCAGAAAAATGCCTACCGCTTTTCAACTGAACCTGTCTGGGCAGATGAATTTAATTACGAAGGCTTACCCGACACCACCAAATGGTCGTATGATATAGGTTCAAAATATAACGGTTGGGGCAATAATGAGGATCAGTATTATGTTGCATCTTCGCTAAAAAACTCAGTTGTCGGTAAAGGGGTTTTAAAAATCAAAGCTTTAAAAGAAAGCAAAGGCGGTAAACCTTACACTTCTGCCCGATTAGTGAGCAAAGATAAAGGTGATTTCCTGTACGGCCGCTTTGAAGCTCGTGCCAAATTACCGCGGGGACGCGGCAATTGGCCTGCGATCTGGATGTTGCCAACAGCATCTAAATATGGCAATTGGCCCAACTCGGGTGAGATCGATATCTTGGAACACGTGGGTTACGATCAGGATGTACTGCATATCTCCACCCATACCAAAGCCTATAACCACAATATCAATACCCAAAAAACAGCAACAACAAAAGTTGCAGGTGTTTCCGATAATTTTCACCTGTACCGTGTGGATTGGACACCCGAATATATCAAGGGGTTTATCGATGATCAGGAGATTTTTTCTGTTGAAAACGAACATAAAACCTTTGCCGAATGGCCTTTTGATCAAAAATTTCACTGGTTGCTTAATTTAGCCATCGGCGGAAATTGGGGCGGTATATATGGGGTTGATGACAAGATATTCCCGAATGTTTTTGAAATCGATTACGTCCGTGTATATGAACTGTTACCTTAGATCATATTTATTATATAGCTATAATAGAGCACATAACAGATAACAAAAAGACCTTTTCAGCTATGGGCTGAAAAGGTCTTTTTGTTATACTACTTCGAGAGATCGATTCTGTTTAAGCTCCCGTTAAATCCCGAAACTTGAGCAGGTAAATCTTCCAGTTTAACTTCATGCTTATCATCCGCTCTTATCGCACTTACTTTTACCGAATCCTTATTTTTGATGTTTTTCGGGATTTCAATAAAGCCGTAGGACTTATAGGGAGCCTCATGATGCCCCAATAAAGAACGAGGCCCTCCACCTAGGCAACCGCTGTGATATAAAATCACCGATTCCTTTTTAGCAGGGTAATACACATGTTGATGACCGGATAAATACAGGTCTACCTGATTTTCTTTTAAAAACTGTAAGGTCTCATCAGCATGCTCCAGAACTTCTCCTGGTTTATTTTTACTTTCAACGAGTGCATATAAAGGCAGGTGACCTAAGACGATTTTAAATCTCGCCTCTTTAGCCAAAGGGCTATCCAACTGCTCCTTCATCCAGCTTTTCACTTCAGCTGGGATTTGAGATGATGACGCATCCCAGGAAATAATGAACACATTATTTTTTAAATAAGAAAAGTAATACGGAAAATGACTGCTCTCGATGAAAGTAAGATTGACATCAGCTTTATGATTGGCCCAAAAAGATGCCGAAACTTCACGGTCCAGCACAAAATTGGGAGATGCATCATGATTGCCCATCGTAAATCCAAATGGTACGCCAGAATCCTTGATAGGTTGCAGTACAGCCTGATCAAATCCCTTCCACATAGCCTGAATAGCCTCTCTCGTTAAAGTCTTTTTTTGTCCTGCGACCATATCGCCACCACACAAAATAAGATCAGGCTTTAATGTGGAAACACTTCCCACTAGATCCAACACTTCCTGACTATAAGCCGTAGATCCATAACCATCATTTAAATCCGATATGACTAAGATCTTCAGACTTTTATTTTGCTGTTCCTTCCTGATATCCTTGTCAGAAATCTGAGAAAATACAGGATCAATAACGATGATCAGCGCAAAGAAACAAAGCAAAGCCAATAAATTAGATTTCATATGATGAGGTTTGAAGTACAAGATTCAAATGTAAAACTATAATTTTATAATCCAGTTAAAAATGGAAATCATAGCCAGCAGCATTTTTGACTTCAGAAAATATTATTCCAGCACCTTTTTCTTATGATTAATGCCCCAATCCTTCAGTGCATAAATTACTGGAGTCAGCGTATCGGCATATTCCTCCAGCTGGTAGGAGATCTTTACCGGATATTCCTCGATAACAATTCTCCTAACCAGCTTATGCTGCTCCAGATCTTTGAGTTCTTTAGCCAAAACTTTGGGAGAGATCCCGGGAATACTCTCCTGGATATCCGTGAAACGATCATTACCGACACCAATGGATATGATAATAGGTATTTTCCATTTACCGTTGATCACATCCAACGTGTCGCGCACCGGTCTTATGATTTCCAGACAGTCACAGTGAACTTTTTTTTGTGCCATTGTTTTAGTTTTAAATATAATGAAAAGCGGATTAGGTTCATGTTAATCCGTGCTATCATCGGCATTGATTTCGCTCATCACTTCAGCAAACAATTCGGTCGACTTGATTCGATCTTTGAAATCATAGATTGTCGATACGACGATCAGCTCATCCACTTGTGTTTGCTCAAGAAACGCTTTGGTCTGTTCTTTTACCCTTTCCTTAGTACCCACAAATGAGTACTTCAGCATCTGATGTACACTTGGATGATGGAATATATCCTGCAAATCCTCTGTCATTTCTGTTGGTGGATGCAGCGGTTGAGAATTTCCGGTCAAGATACCCAAAAACATTCTGACCACCGATGTAAACAATTTTTGTGCTTCTTCATCCGTTTCCGCAATAATCACATTAACACCTGCAATCGTGTATGGTTTCTCCAGTATTGCAGAAGGCTGAAACTCCTCCCGGTAGATTTTTAATGCCGACATTAAATGATCGGTGGCAAAATGGCTCGCAAATGCATAAGGCAATCCTTTGCGAGCAGCGAGATGCGCACTATCGGTACTTGATCCCAAAATATAAATGGGCACATCAGCACCTTCTGCGATCGGTGCTCTGACTTTACCCGTGCTGTTGGATTTTGAAAAATAATGTTCAATTTTCTCAATTTCTGCAGGAAAAGAGTGCGCAGCTTTCATAAAGTCCGAACGGATCTCCTGAGCTGTCAGTGTATCTGTACCGGGAGCTCTTCCCAGACCTAAATCAATCCGGTTTGGATAAAGATGCGCCAATGTTCCAAATTGCTCTGCAATAATCAGAGGCGAGTGATTGGGTAACATAATACCACCCGACCCTACTCTTATTTTACTGGTGTTTTCGGCTACGTATAAAATTAATAACGAAGTGGCACTGCTGCCTACCGAAGCAGAATTATGATGTTCCGCAAACCAGTAACGTTTATAATGATTTGCTTCTGCTACTTTAGCCAGTTCCAGCGAATGCTGTAATGTCTGTCCAAATGTACTGCCTTCTGAAACGATGGCAAGTTCTAAAATGGAATGAGCGATATGTTTTTTCATGTTTTTGTATTTTTGATTAACTAAATAACAGCTATAAAATAGCTGCAAATGCGCCATCTCAACTGGAGATTTCTAAAGTACTGACTGCACTTCTTTTACACTTTACAAAATTACAGCAAAATCACTAACCAAAAGATAGTAGTTACCTAAAGGAAAGTGAAATATATCACGGATCCTACTTTTCAAATGCGCCAATTGGGATCACGCCAAAAATTATAATTTTAGAAATTACTGACGATACAGCTCCTATTAGACATAAACCCCGATAGCAGGTAACAACAATTAAACAGCTACAATTCAAGATATAACACAACTAGTCCAAAATCAAAAAAGTCATTTCAGCTAATGGCTGAAATGACTTTTTTTGTTGATTCCATTGCTGCAACATATTCTTGTTAAGCAGATCTTATCGCTCATTTTATATAAATACCCGAAAACAAATAGTCTTCATCAAAGTTAAGAGTAACCTTACCGTTCCCTCTTTTGACTTCTATATAATTCGAAAATTTTAGATCATTGAAATTGATGATATCATTTTTGTTGAATAGTTTGATAGCTTCCTTAAAAGAGATTCCAGAGCGAAGACCATTCTCAAATGAAATATCCACCTGTTTAAAATCCTGCAGGCTATAGCCACTTAAAAGATTGTTTTTGGGATTCTCACCATTACCTTGACCTGCAGAAAAATACAAAAAGAAGTTTTTGTCTTTATTGTCATAAGATACTTCCGTGGTCGAAGCCGTACTGCCGTCGATCACAACCGTTCGTTCAAAATTTTTATTCATAGCTGCGGATACGAACTCCTGTTCCGTAGTTTTCCCTACCACCAGCTGATTGAGGTTCCAATCTTTGTCTATTTTCACAACAGGCTTTTCTGTCACTTCCTTTTCAGGACTGGTATTTTTAAGCAGTTCCTTCGTATACGCCTCCTGATCACATCCGCCAAAATCAATCGTTCCGTTCATGATATCCCAATAACAGGTTTTGGAAAGATCTGTACTGTTTAAAACGATCAATCGGTCATAATCTGGCGCAAAGAAGATGTATTTTTGCTCTTTCGCGACATTCCAATACAGCCCATTATCGGTATTCGGATTTTTAGTTCCTTTTCCATACCTGCTTTCCAATTTTGCGAGTATCTTTTTCTTGAACTCCTCCGTTTTCATTTCGATCCGCATCCCGTAAATGGTATTTGCTGCTTGATAGTTTTTTAGGATTTCAGCAAGCTCATTCTTGTCTTTGAAAGATCGCACGTCGATATGACCACCACCCTGTTTCGTCAGGCTGTCTGTTTTAAGCAATTCGGAATCGATCTGGAAAAATACCTTTTGGCCCGTCAGATCAAGACCGTCAAAAGTATAGTTTGCACCATCATTTATTTCAATCATCAAGCAAAAGGGGTATTCAACCGTTTCAACACCAATTGTTTTAAGTTCACCAAAATCAATGAGGCTCTCGATGCTTTCATTCAAGTGCAATTGGGACAGATCTATCTTGTCGCGGTCTTTACAAGATAGCAGGACAGGAAGCAGAGCAAATAGTAGGATAAGTTTTTTCATAAAGTTCAATTCAAGGTCAGGTACGCTAGCGTAATAAGTCCGCAATGGTTTCTTTTCGTTTATTTTTTCTTAACAGCTCGGACAGGTTGTCTTCAAATATCGTCCACCTTCGTTGCTGTCCAAAAGTATCATGCAGATTTTTCACAAAGCGTTTTGCATCTGCCTGATTATTTGTTAACAGTAAATATTCAAATAGTTCCTGATAATTGTTGAGCCCATTTTTGTTGATCATCAAATCCGTCAGATCGCTGGTCCTGTTGATGTTATCATATAACAACACCACCGATTTTAGATCCTGGTGAAGTGTCAAACTTAAAGTTTCCAAGTCCGTGTCCTTTGTGATCAAGTAACCGTCATCGGTGGCATTGATCAGCGAAGAAATGCGATCTTTGAAATAACACTCGTATTCTTTCGGTTCCACAAGTTCCGATCGACCTATCACTTTATCGATAACGGTCGAATGAATACCACAATTAATATAAAATTTTGTCTGTTCAGAACTGTTCCCATAACTATTTTGAACGTTCAAAAGGAAAACCAGATCAGCATTTCTTTTATAAAAGCTCATCCCTTTCTTCGTGAAGCCATTTTCTTTCAGTAACGGTTTTACCACTTCTGCGATCAGCTGATTAAATTTTTCTTTCATTGTCTGGGTTCAAATATTATCTTAAAGGGTTTAAAAGAGGTCGATCAGTTTGTCAATATCCATTCGAATTACTCCAATAGATAACAAAATACCGCCGGCTTTAGTTTTGAGCCATACCATCAATGACAGACGGTAGTGCCAGTCCATATATATTGCCAAAGCTCACGGGGGCAATTTAGAAAAAATAGCGCAATCATTTTATAACTCAGTATACGATGCATAACTTGCAGGTGACTTCACATATTATAATCTCATATGAATGCTATAAAAGATACATTGCGAGCACATATCGAAAAAATCATCAGCCTTTCGGATGAGGAAATATCATCGCTATTTAATCATTTCACATTTCAGGAATTCAAGAAAAATGAACTGATCATCGCAGCAGGTCAACCAGTTAAGCATGTATACTTTGTGCTCTCCGGATTAGTGAAGCTAACATATACTGATAGCGATGCAAAGGAACATCTCATTTCTTTTGCGATGGAAGACTGGTGGGAAACAGATTTCGTAGCTTTTTACTCCAAGAGCCGCGCTACCTTATCGTTAAAATGCATTGAAAATACACAAATGCTTTGCCTTACCCTAGAAAATTTTGAGAAGCTATGCGCGCAAATACAAAAGATGGAGCACTTTTTCCTTAAAAAATCTATTGCTGGGCATATTGGCTCGCAACAGCGTATTTTATCATTTCTTACTTCCAGTGCAAAGGAAAGATACGATCAGATCATTAAAAACCAGCCCTCTTTGATACAGCGCATTCCCAAAACATTGTTGGCATCCTATCTCGGCGTATCCCGCGAAACATTGAGCCGCATCTTATAAGACATTTGAAAACTGTGATATTTGTCACACGCTCATATAAAGCAACATCTTGATCTTTGTACCATACTTTAATAAAACATTAAAATGGAAAAAAAGATCATCAATCCATGGACTTGGCAAGATGCCCGAAGCTATGTCCAGGCAGTAGAAGTAAAACATGTTGAAAGTACCTTGTATGTATCCGGCCAGACAGCGATCGACGAGCATGGCATTTCAAGTGATGAGCATATGCGCGTCCAACTGCAGAAGACATTGGAAAATCTTGAAAAAGTAATTCGTGAAGCTGATTTCCAACTCAAGAATATCGTCAGGCTCAATATCTACACAACAGACTCAGCGACATTTTTTGAAAATTTTGATCTTTTCCAAGAATGGATCAATCGGAACCAAATCAAGCAAACAAGTACAGTACTGGAAGTACAGCAACTATTTGAAAACCTTAAAGTTGAATTAGAAGCCACTGTCGTTAAATAGCAAACCATAGAGCCAAAGATCCACCCGATGGAATTTCCAGCTTATCACTTTTTTATCATAATTCCTTGTAAGGCCCTGCTTACAAGGAATTATGTGGCTTTACTCCTTTCAAATTTAATTAAGTATATTCAATAAGCACTAATACGGATTCCTGACTGTTGACTTGTTAGCTACCAAACTTATAGGGTTCTGAAATTGTTGTATTCTAAACGATATCATTTACTAAGTATACTATATGCTCACAACGGACAAAGAAAAACGGGAATCAGGAGATTTTTATAAAGACGCACTACTCCTCTTACAGGAGTGTGAGTGTCAGTTTATGTTAGGCGGTGCTTTTGCCATGTTCCACTACACGGGCATCTTTAGAGACACCAAAGATTTGGATATCTTCTGCAAGAGCAGTGAATATCCTAAAATTCTGAAACACTTTGCCGAAAAGGGTTATCAAACCGAGCTGACGGATGTAAGATGGCTTGCAAAAGTCTTCCATGGGGATTATTTTATCGATATTATATTCGATACCGTAAACAATATCTGTACAGTAGACGATAGCTGGTACGAACGGGCACCAAGCGGTCATTTTGCAGACGTACCTGTTAAATTTATTCCCGTAGAAGAACTCCTTTGGTGTAAAATTTATGTGCAGAACCGGGAGCGCCACGATAGTGCAGATATTAACCATATTCTGTTGAAATATGGAAAAAATGTGGATTGGGAATTACTGCTGAAACGCTTAGACCCACACTGGCACCTCCTCTTGGCACAATTGCTTATTTTCCAGTTTGTATATCCTTCAGACTATCGCGAGATCATCCCCAAATGGTTATTTGACGAACTGATGAGAAGAGCTGCAGAGCAATATGACATTCCCTCTCCCGTCGAAAAAGTATGTCGGGGTCCGCTTATAGACCAAACCCAATATGAGGTAGATGTAAAAGAATGGAATTACAAATCATACACGATAACGACAATATAATCTATGGAAGTACGCAAAAAAACGAGAATCGCCGCCATGGCGGATATACATGTTCGTGTTTCAGACAAAGGATTGTTCAGGGGCATATTTGAAGAATTAAATGAAAAAGCCGATGTACTGGCGATATGCGGTGATCTGACTGATACCGGGGACGAAGAAGAAGCTAAAATATTAGGTGAAGAGTTAAAAGCATTGCGCATACCTGTTGTCGGCGTTTTAGGCAATCATGATTACGAAAAAGGCAGACAGAAAATCATCAAACAAATTCTGACTGAACATCATATGACTATTTTAGATGGTGAATCTATTGTCTTAGCAGATGTTGCATTTGCAGGGGTAAAAGGATTTGGAGGTGGATTTGATCAATATATGCTGTCTATTTTCGGAGAAGATATGATGAAGCAATTTGTGCATGAAGTCGTCAATGAATCTTTGCAGCTTGACCGTGCACTGACTCGCCTAGAACAAGAATGTCCTCATCTGCCTAAAGCCGTACTGCTTCACTATGCGCCGATAAAAGATACCGTTGTAGGTGAACCCGAGCAGCTGTTCCCGTTTCTTGGCTCTTCACACCTGGCAGAACCCCTCACCAGAAGACAGGTGTCGATTGCCTTTCATGGGCATGCACATGGTGGCACACTCAGCGGCCATACCACAAGTGAAATCCCTGTATACAATGTCGCTCTTCCGGTATTAAAACGGGAGAAAGAGGGTCAGTCCTATTTAATTGTGGAAGTTTAAAAATTTCCTGATCAGAAAAGGCATTAGGCAATCACCTTACTGCCCTTCGTCTTTTTAAATTCTGATAAGCTCATCTGATGCCGTTTTTTGAAAAACTTATTCAGATGGCTTTCATCTGAAAAACCAAACTCCGTGACGATTTCATTGACACGCATATCACTGAACAGCACCCGGTGTTCAATCAGGCGCATTTTATAATTCAAGATGTATTGCTGAATCGTTTCTCCGGACTGATTTTTAAAGTAACTGCCCAGATAGGTTTCTGAAAACCCAAATTTCTTCGCGATCACAGCAACTTTCAATAGTGCTGGATCATGGATATTGCCTTGGATATAATCAATGATCTGAATCACCCTCTTATCCGAATTGGAGGTAATCTGCTCCGCTCGCATCTTCGAAATATTTCGTGCTGCGATGACAATCAACGCATTCACGTAATTCAACGTCAGCTCATCCTGATACAGATCCGGATGATGGATACCATGAAGCAGTGATTCTACTATCGAATTGACCAAAACAACATCAGGCTTATTCTGTAAAATACAGCCCGACAAAAAAGAAGCACCATACAGAAGGCATTCCATGGAATTAATGCTGTTCCAGGGATAGTTTTTCACATAACGTTCACTGAACTTCACAAGCAACAGGTCCGTACTTTCCAAGATTTCGAGGTGATGCTGATCATTTGGTGTCAGGAGAATCAGACTGCCTTTACTGTAAGAAGCCATATTGTTGTTGATGTTCAGAACCCCTCTTCCGGAAATAACATACACAATCTGAAAAAAGGAAAAATGCATATCACGCAAAGGACAGCTAGCGCCCTGATGATATTCTACCTTGACCAATTCATCGATGTTCTCACGTTTCATAGGACAAAAATACCTAATTATCATGAAAATATACTGATTTTTCACATTTTTTCTGTTCAATTTTGCCATACATAAATTTTAACACATAATGAAAACATCAATTTACGTCTTAGCGCTTGGCGCTTTTGGCATTATAACCACAGAATTTGGGATCGTCGGCATCCTCCCGACCATCAGTCGGCAATTTGACGTATCCATCGATACCGCAGGTTGGCTGTTAAGTGCCTTTGCGATTACTGTCGCCGTTTCCTCCCCTTTTATCACCTCATTTACGACCAAGATAAACCGGAAGCTATTGCTCTGTCTGGTCATGAGTATATTTGTTTTTTCGAATTTAGTTTCTGCCTTTTCGACCAACTTCACCATGCTGATGGTCGCCCGTATCTTACCAGCGATCTTGCACCCCCTATTCTGGAATATCGCCATCGCCATTGCATTTAAAGAAAAGGGTGCAAAAGGTGTTTCCACCGTTATGCTGGGATTAAGCTTGGCCACGGTGCTGGGTATCCCCCTCACCACCTATGCCGTAGATCTGTTCCAGAACTGGCAGGCTTCCTTCTTCCTCAGTAGCGCGATCAGTTTAATCGCTTTTATAGGTCTATTGCTCTTTATTCCATCAATGCCGGCAGATCAGGCGATATCGACCAAAAATCAGGTCGAAGTGCTCAAAAGCCCGCTTCTATGGCTCAATCTCATTTCGACCATAGCCACTTTAGCGGCCATGTTTGCCAGCTATACCTACCTGACCGCCTATCTGGAAGAGATTACCAAGATGGACGGTGCGCAGATCAGTATGATGTTGCTCCTCTTCGGTGGCATGGGAACTTTAGGAAACTGGCTGATGGGACTGGCCCTGAACCGCAATGTGCTTTTAACAGCCAGACTGTTTTTAATGCTCTTAGTAACGATACAGATCCTCGCCTACTATTTTGGCGGACATTATATTCCGATGGTCATCATCGTATCCCTTTGGGGAATGATCCATACCGGCGGATTTTTGGTGTCCAATATCCGGACCACACAATCTGTTCCCCATCATGCCTTAGAATTTGTGAACAGCTTACTGACTTCCTCTTTTAATATCGGAATTTCCTTAGGGGCATTTCTAGGCGGAATAGTCAGTGTACATTATGGTGTTCATCATGTATTATGGGTGAGTATCCTGTTGCTGTCGGTAACGTTTATCCTAAGTTTTGTAAGCTTCCCGAAGAAGTTCTCAGAAAACGAAGAAGAAAACCAATTGGACAGGGCTGCATCAGCCTGCGTACATAGTTAAATGAGACGAATGTTATATATAACCAAAGAGCGCTTCCATATGGAGGCGCTCTTTGGTTATAATTGACACAATACCCATAAAATTGCTATTATATCGTTATAAAAACGAGTCGTTTTCTACGACGAATTATCCCTCCATGGTCATTTAATATTCCATTGCCGGAAAGTAGATCAGCACACTTTTGCTATAAACTTTTGTTTGCTAAAATAAGAATCAAATTTCTTCGTTTATGATTGTATCTATGAATTAACATCAGCTTGTGAGCCAATAAGGCATCAATTTTGTGTTATACTATTGGTCTGGCTAGAGACGTAATAAAAAAAGGTAATTACCTATTTTTATTACGTCTCCGAGATGCCTGTCAAGTATTAATTTTTAATTTTAAAAACTATGAAATATCCGTTAATTATTTGCGCTCTCCTAGCGCTGGCAACTTTAGGATCAAGTTGTACCAGTAATAAAAAATTTGCCGCACTACAAGCAAGTTACACCCAGCTACAACAAAGTAATCAGGACCTGAGCAGTCGCTTACAGGCATCTGAAAGTGATTTAAACGGTTCAAAAATCAGAATTAAGAGTCTCGATGAGCAGATTGCTTCCGAAAAAGCAAATGTTGCCGCTTTACAGACAGCTTTAAACAATTGTCTAAGTTCCAGCACGCAGGGAAATGCAAATATTTCGAAACTTGTCGATGAGATCAATTCATCCAACAAATACATTCAGCAGCTTGTCAATAGCAAAAACAAAAGTGATTCACTTAATTTAGTGTTGACCAACAACTTGACACGCTCCCTGAGCAGAGAAGAAATCAGAGATGTTGATATTCAGGTATTAAAAGGAGTTGTCTATATATCCCTTGCTGATAATATGCTGTACAAATCTGGAAGCTATGAGATCTCAGATAAAGCAGGTGAAACATTAGCGAAGATTGCTAAGATTATCACGGATTACAACAGTTACGATGTACTGATTGAAGGTAACACGGATAATGTGCCTATCAGCATGCCTAATATCCGCAACAACTGGGATTTAAGTACATTAAGAGCTTCATCTGTGGTGATGGCTTTACAAAACAATTATGGAGTAGATCCAAAACGTTTAACCGCAGCGGGACGTGGCGAGTATAATACCATCGCACCTAACGATACCGAAGCTGGAAAAGCAAGAAACAGAAGAACACAGATCATCATTACCCCTAAGTTAGATCAATTTATGGAACTTATCGGTAAAGCGCCAGAAACAAGTCTGGACTAAATAATTGGACAGGTGGCATTGTTCTATCAAATTATAAAAACAGACAAATGCTATCAATAATAAAAAACAGCTCTTCTATTTGGAAGAGCTGTTTTTTTTATCATTATTACAAGCAATGGAAGGATATACTTTATATGCTTTAATCTATCTCAAGCCCCCATCGACTTTCTTAAATTTATAAATATGCGCAATTCCTTTTAATTTTATTAAAATATAATCAGCGTCGTCAGTAATTTCAATATCTTCTTTCGCTATATTACCCTTTCCTGAAATAGATCCAGTCCAGAAAGTTGAATAATTACCTTCAGATCTTGTTAAAGAATGGCAGAAGATCTTCAAATCACTATAGCCTCCCTCTATAAGTATCATCTTGTTATTCTCAAAGAAAAAAGAAGTCAACGCCCCTTTTAACAAATCATGCGGTATGTCCGCTGTTTCAAGTATAATTTTACCGGTAGATCGATCATACATATACAGTTTACCATTACTGTAAAACCAGACTGTCTTTGTTGTAAATGTTATAGTATAAACATATTTATTCGCATCGTTTGACAGATTTCTTCCAACATTTATTAGTTTACCTTCATTAGGAAAGATAACTTCAAACGAAATAATTGGCTGGTCAGGTGACGTGATATTTGGTGCTTCAAACATTAATAAAACCGCATTCCCCTCTGTTAATACATCACTCGGATAGAATCTAAAAGTGTTGATTTTATTCTTTAATGATGTATCCAATTGTGCCGTTTTCTTTAAGTATACTTTACCTGACGCATCAATATAAGCGACCATATAATCGATGTCGTTACGCCCAACGACAACTTTATAGTTTTTGTTTTTAGTCATCCCTTCATATACATGAGCATAATCTTTCAGCTCAGGCAGGACAGAAATGTATTTTGCTTTTATCTTATCGGCAGCAATTTCTTCTATTTGCCTGATCGGATCATCCGAAGAACTTTTGCTACAGCCGGTTAGTGCTAGCGATGCTACGATTAAAATTGGTAATATCCTTTTCATAATTTCCATATGTTAATACAACATTAAAAAAAGTGATAAAGAAAAAGCTGAATTTACTTGTTTATATATAAGACACCTACGTTAGGGACATATTACCAATTACTGATTGTATTCGATTTATCAATAATCTGTTTTACGATTGCATTAAGATGAGCATTCAGTCCATTGGTAGCATCTTCTAAAAGCAATTTGCCATTTTGGTCATAAATCGCCACTCGATCGTTCTTGCCTTTAACAAGATTTAGCGTCGTCCAGCCACTATTACCATAGCCTCTTCCAGCTCTGAAAGTTCCTTCGTACCATCTTTTAAGTTCAAAAGTAGGACTGTTGACCCGAATCTTGCCATCTTTAAAAAGAAAGGACAAGGTATACGACAGGTCATATTTATAATTCGTTTTTCCAAAACCACCACTGCTGTGTTTTACAGGTATGGCTTTTTCTTCATATGCTGTCAAGGTAATACTTTCACCCTCTAAGACACTGAGACCTTTTTGAGGATTGCTGTACAGCGAATTTATGGCATTGAGTACGTTCTTGTACAAGTCCGCCTGTTTTACGTTGGGAACATCTACGACCGCAAAATCTTTATTGTCGTTGGATACAAAACCGTTGGCTGTTAGCTTAAAATATTGCGCAAAACTCAGCTGTGTAACCAGCAAAAGTATCACCATACCTAGCATTTTCTTCCTATTCATCATCTTGAAAATTTTCAATTCTACCTTTGTTGCTGGATTCATGATATACATCATGAATGATCCACTTTGGATCAACAAAAATATAATTATTTATCAAATGGCAAAAAATAAGTTTTAGAGATGTGTGATTTTCAGAAGGTCACGCCTTTATTTAAAAGTAAATTACCAATTATTGATCGTTCCAGATTTATCAATGATCTGTTTTAAGAGCGCATTGAAATGACTGTTTAAACCATCGTAGGCATCTTCAAATCTGACTTTTCCATTATCTTCAAAAAGATATAATTTCGATTTTCCGACTTTTTTCAGGCTTAACGTAACCCATTCGTCCCCACTCCAACCACTTGCGCCTTTGTAAGAACCTTCGACATATCGTCTCGCTTCAAAAGCAGGACTGTTGATCCGAATCTTGCCATCTTTAAAAAGAAAAGTCAGTGTATACGATAAATCATATTTACGAAGAGTTTTTCCCAGCCCATTAGAAAGTTTTATGGGTAAAACTTCCTCCTCATACGCTGCTATACTAATACTTTCCCCCTCAACGACACTAAGGCCCTTCTGTGGATTTCTGTAGATACTATTAATCGCATTAAGGACATTTTTATACAGATCCGTTTGTTTTACATTCGGGACTTCCACCACCGTATAATCACTGTTGTCGTTGGATACAAAACCCTTAGGCGTTAATTTAAAATATTGAGCAAAACTCATCTGGGTGACCAGTACAAGAATGACAATACCTAGCATTTTTTTCATATTCATAATTTTTTAGTATTTTAAATGAACTGCTTTCTCTTGGATCAATGATTGTTCCACTTTACTAAATTACTACCTTTTTTATTTTAAAATTTACGTAAATAGACTGGAGACCAATTTTGATTGCAGTTTTGAGTATTTCAGTTGCATTTGGATACTAGAAACACTTAGCACTTTGGTGGTTTTAGCCGCTTCATTAATCGGTTATTTATTGACACGAATAGGACTACAAACACGACAGAAAATAAGGGCGAACATACAACAGCCGTTTGGCAAAATAAAACAATAAAAAAACGAAAACACGATAGCTAACAAAGTATTATCAAAAGAGTGACTGAAGGAAATCAATTAAACTTTTTAATTATATTTGAATATAGGTATTTCTAAAAAATGGCAGCGCTAAAAATATTCGCGGCAACTTTATTGTTCGCCAACAGCTAAAGATAAATAAAATGTCAAAATCAGTCCTAACCATAACATTAAACCCCTGCATTGATAAAAGCAGCACGGTTAAAGGAATTCTACCCGAAAAGAAACTGCGTTGTGAAGCTCCAAAATATGAACCTGGTGGCGGAGGTATTAATGTATCAAGAGCATTAAAAAGATTAGGGATAGCATCAGGTACAATTTTTACATCGGGAGGCAGGACAGGGAAACTTCTTGAAGAGCTTTTGCAAAAGGAGGAAATTGATATTTTGCCTTTGCCGGTTGGAAATGAAACAAGAGAAAACTTTATTGTTGTGGACGCTTTAAATAATCAGCAGTTCAGGTTCGGTTTTCCGGGACGCTCTATATCTGAGGAAGAACAAAGCGATATTTTAAGAACTATTGAAAGCATCAGTACTTTTCCCGAAATAACCATCATAAGCGGTAGCTTACCTGAACAAGTTAAGCCTGAATTTCTAAAGGACATTATTCAGATATGTAAGCACAAAAACAGTAAAGTCATTGTAGACACTTCTGGCAAAGCATTGGAAATAGCTGTGAACGAGGGTATTTTTCTTGTGAAGCCCAATATTGGAGAGTTAGCAGCTCTTTCAGGAAAAAGCGAACTGACCGAAACCACCATGGATGATGCCGCCAAAAATTTGATAGCAAGCGGTAAAGCGGAAATAATACTTGTTTCTTTAGGCGCTAAAGGTGCTGTACTGTATTCTGAAAAAGGAAAGATACAACAAGCCGCTCCGCTTGTGAAGGTCCGTAGTACTGTCGGAGCAGGAGATAGTATGGTCGCAGGTATGGTTTCTGTTTTGGCAAATGAGGGAAATGCGGAAGAAATATTGCGTATGGGCATAGCTTGTGGTACAGCGACCACAATGGCAGAAGGAACAGCGCTATTTTTGAAGGAAGACGTCGATAATTTATACCAGCATCTCCCCCAAATACATAAGGGTAAAGGTAAATAAGCAACCGGTTAAGAAGTGCCAAATACGGTAAGAATGCCATCTAGACAACTCTCCACGAATGGACAAAAACATTGCTGAAGGTGGTGATCCAATCGTAGCTATGCTGATATAGTAGTAAAGAGTATAATATGAACCTGTATTAATTAATATTGATGATTATCTTATATGCATTTATAGATAAAGACCAGCACCAGAAGTTGATCAACAAATATGGTAGTATTTTTACGGATAGCTTTAAAACAAAAATTTTAAAATATAAAAAATGGCAAGATGCACAACTGTCTTTACTTGGTAGAGTACTTCTAAAATACGGTTTAGAACATTATTACAATATTTCAACCTTTGAAATCGGTTTGTCCCTGGAGAACAAACCATTTTTAATAAATCAGGATATACATTTTAATATCGCTCATGCAAAAAATCTAGTCGTTTGCTGCATAGCCGATTTCTCTATCGGTATCGACGTAGAATATATCGACTACAACATAAATGTCGAAAGTTTTAATGCACAGATGACTGAAAACGAATGCTTTCAGATCAACAATTCCATAGATAAATATACTGATTTTTTCACCATGTGGACACAAAAAGAAGCTATTCTGAAAGCTAATGGAAGAGGATTATTAATACCTTTAACTTCGTTTGAAATCGTTGAAAACCAAGCTCAACTACAACATAAACGATATTACCTAAGAGAGATCTGCATCAGCACCATGTACAAATGCTATATTGCTATCAATAAGCCCATCGATCAAAAAGAAATACAACTAGAACAAATTAATATTGAACTGTTACAGTACTAAAATTACAATATTTTGTACAATCCCTCTGATCATAGTTCCTAAAATGATTTGCTACTCCAGCTTATAGCCCAAATTTATTTACAGGAAGTTTAGACATTTTTGTTTGTTACAAACATCACTCATTTTATACCTCCTTTTAAAAATCTTGAATATAATTTTCTCTGTCATGAATAAATTGCCTTTAAGTTATAAATATAATTAAAACTATTTTACACCCTCTGCACAGCTTTAATTTAATAGGTTCATTTTAATGTAAATAAATCCAATAAGAAAATTTAAAAAAATCTTAAATAAATTAAATACAATAAAATTAATTTCTTATTATATTTAACTGTAATTATTAACCAAAAAATTTTAACCAATGAAACATCAAATCACAAATAGCATTGTTGATTTTGACATTGATCAAAATCATTTCAAAAACGTAGTTACAATCTTTAATGCTGTAAATCAAATCTATAAAGATAAAACAGCGCTAATCTCCGAAAAGAAAAACCTTTCTTACCAAGAAGTCGACAATCTATCCAACCAACTTGCACGACACCTTATTTCTCTAGGGGTAAACAAGGGCGCTTCAATAGCAGTATGCATGTCACAGTCAGTCGAACGTATCGTAGCATTCCTAGCAGTACTAAAAATAGGCTCAGCATACGTACCTATTGATGGACAATTACCTGAGAATAGGATTAAAATGATGATTGAAGATTCTCAAACAGAAATTATCATTACTGATAGTACATTCATCAATAAGTTCTCAGAAGCAGCTGTTAGACTGGTAAACATGGATAATCTGCACATCAATACTGATGAAAAGGACCTGAAAATCATGAATCCGGAAGATATAAGTCCAATGCAGACTGCCTATATCATCTATACTTCCGGCAGTACCGGTATCCCAAAAGGCGTTCAGATTCATCATGAAGCATTCTGCACCTTCGTACAGTCTTTTGTCGCATTATGGGGTTTCTCCAATAAGGACAGAACGCTTCAATTCAGCTCTATCGGTTTTGATGTGTCCATCATTGACATCTGGATTCCCCTATTGACCGGAGCAACTATAGTTTTATATCCTGACAATAAAATCATAGGAAAACCACTGTTAGATTTTATTATTGACCATAAAATCAATACCGTTCCCTATCTCCCTCCAGCTGTACTAAGCACGCTGCCTACAGATCTTCCTATTGGTTCTCTTCATACCTTATCCATTGCAGGTGAGGCTCCCGCAGAACAAACGGTAAAAAACTGGTGCAATCGTGTTCGATTAATTAATGTTTATGGTCCTACAGAAACTACCGTGAGTGTTGTGAGTCATCAGTTTCAGGGAACGGATACAAATCCTCACCTCATAGGCAAACCTTTGAACAGCGCCCAAGTATACATACTGGATAATAATTTTGAACAAGTCAATCCAGGGATCACCGGTGAAATATACATCGGTGGAAAACAATTAGCGAAAGGTTATATAAATAGACCCGCAGAAACTGCCGAAGCCTTTATAGAAGCTCCCGAATGGCTAAAATTAATTCACGGCAAAGAATACCGTTTGTATAAATCGGGTGACCGAGCATTTTGGAGAGAAGACGGTAATATTGAATTTGTGGGACGCCTGGATGATCAGGTCAAGTTAAGAGGTTTTAGAATTGAGCTTAAGGAAATCGAACATCATATAGGACAACTTGCTCAGGTGGCAAATGCAGCCGTAAAAGTCCATCGCCCGGAACAGGGATTGCCCATTCTAATTGCTTTTATTGAACTTTACGATGCCGATAAAGAACATGTAACACAGGAGAATATACGAGGGAGATTAAAACAAAGCCTTCCCACTTATATGCTTCCAGAAAAAATTGTCCTCTACGATAAACTTCCGCTAACCTTAACAGGGAAAATTGATAAAAGCAAACTGCACATTCCACTGCAACGAATAGCTAAAAAGGCTAAGGAAAAAGTTGATGCTTCAGATCTCAAACAGGAAATGACAGAAATCTGGATGGATCTGCTAAATCTGGATGAAATTGATGGCGATGATGATTTCTTTGAACTGGGCGGACATTCTTTGATGTTAGCGCAGATGCACGATCGGTTGCCTTTAAATATTCAGAAAAAAGTCTCTTTACCGGAATTATATCGATTCCCGACGATCAACCTCTTTGTTAAAGAAGCCCAAAGCCGGTTGAATCAAAACGAAGTTACGCAACAGCAAAAGGCCCGTTTGGTAGAAGAACAATTATTAAAAGATTCGGAACTACCTTTTGATTTTAATATTACGGAACAGCCAGATCCGCAAATATTAGCCAATCCTTCCACGATCTTTCTTACTGGTGTGACCGGATTTGTTGGCTCACATCTTTTAGAAGAATTGATACCCAAAAATCCTAATGCCACCATCTATTGCCTCGTGCGAGCAGAAAGTGAAAAACTTGGCATAGAACGCATCAAAAGTACATTTCTAAAATTCAAATTAGTGTGGAAAAATGCGTATGAAGATAAAATAAAAATTGTATTAGGAGATATGACAAAGCCTAATCTGGGGATTCATGAAAATTTATATCTGGAACTGCAAAAGAACATGGAAGTCATATATCATATGGGCAGTGATGTCAGCTATGTCCAGCCTTATGAGCATATCAAAAAAACAAATGTTGATGGTATGGCCAATATATTACATCTGGCTGTGAACGGTAAAATTAAGTTTCTTATTATTTCCTCTTCCATGGGGGTTTACAGTTGGGGAAGAAGCTTTACAGGAAAAACATGGATGACGGAAGATGACCCCATCGAACAGAACCTTCCTGCTGTGTGTCGAGATATGGGATATATACGAAGTAAATGGGTAATGGAAAGTATGGCTTCCAAAGCTCGTGAAAAGGGACTCCCTCTGATTAATTTCCGTTTAGGATTTGTTGTATGCCATGGAGAAACTGGAGCAACACCTTTAAATCAATGGTGGAGTTCCTTAATGCGATCGTGTATTGAACTAAAAGCATTTCCTTATGTAATGGGGTTGAAAGATGAAGTCGTAACAGTTGATTATGTCTGCAAAACCATTGCCCATATCAGTCAAAACAAGGATGCTGTAGGATTAAACTTTAATCTTAATCCCCTACCCGAACATGATCTCTCGCTTACTGATTTTTGTGTACGCATCACCGACTACTGCGGACTAGAGATGAAAGGTCTGGATTTTCAAAATTGGTTTGAGCAATGGAGGCGAAATCAGGAACTGCCTCTATATTCATTACTTTATTTGTTTACAGACGATGTACATGAAGGAAAAACTCTTGTAGAGGCTTATGAAAACACTTATTATTTTAAAAGTAATAATACAGAACAGTTTTTGAAAGACACAAACATTAGACCTGCAATTTTCAATAAACAGCTTATGGAAGCTTATCTTAGATTTATGAAGATGATTTAATCTAGCGTATTTTTTATAATATTACTGTTGTAAAGGTTTTACAGCAGTAATATTATTCTTTTGGAAGTATTGATTATACAGCATGTATTCAAAAGGAAATCAATAAGTTGATGCCCTCCATTAGCAATTTATCGAATTCGTGCGTTGAACAGCCATCAATCTAAGGGAGAATGTTTTAGGAAGCTTATATTTAAAGGGTATCTGTACCCCTGTTTATTTGTCACTTTTATAGTGTTTACAATAATCATCACCTGGCTGAACACAGCTAAGACTATCGATATCGGGTGAATAGAAAGCAGCAGACAAGGCAAGATATAAAGGGTCATACTCAGCTGAAAGTTAATGACATCTGTAGCATGTTTTCTAATTCCTTTAACTTGATCACGTTTTAAGATCCAAATGATGATCGGCGGTATAATGAACAGCAGTAAGCCACTTAAATGCAGTAGCGGTAACCATTTATCTGTACTTTTGTCATCAGACATGTCTAAGTCACCTTCATTATTAACAAGTACATGGTATTCCACTTCCAATGCTGTAGCAATGGCCTGTAGTGTATAGGCACGCGGGTCTACGTCTCCATTCTCAATGCGCTGTATTGTCCTCACGCTAATGTCTGTCTTTGCCGCCAGTTCCTCCTGTGTGATACCCTTTTTTAACCTTAAGTCTCTTATCAATTGTCCTGTTTTCATGGCTGTATTTTTATTTCAAATTAAGTAAGAAGGTTTTGCTACCACAACTACAAATACACGACATTTACACGACATTATACTCAAAATAATTATTTTATGCATTACAGCCCAATCAATTACACTTCTACGGTAACAATATATAATCCCTATCTTCAAAGCAACCGCACGCCATTCACAGCTCTATTGCTTTCCTTTTGGAATACTTAAGATCGCTTTTTAATTCTTTTATCAAAACTGGTAACAAGTCATCACAGTCGAACTACAGGTTATGGAAAGCTGACATTTGGCCTAGCCGAAATGCTAATGTTAAAAAACCCGCTTGATCAAGTTTCATGTATTTAGTAGGTCCATATCGCGATATTCCCTAAATAACCGCTTGAAATCTTTCCTATTAAAGTCGAAAAAATGGACTTTTCAACTCAAATATTCCCTGTAAAGAGAATTTAATTTTGTTAATCTATTTTACAATCACTACTTTTATAAAGAAAACTAAATGTGATGTAAGCAAAAATAGCGCTTTTAACCTTATAAGTTTAACGAAATGAAAATAACCGGCATCAACATGCGATATATTCTTATCCTTTTTCTAGGAGCCATCGTATTCCAGTCCTGCACAAAAACAACTCCCGAAGAACCAAAAGTAATACCTGAGCCCGAACCTGAGAAAGGTCCAGACCCGATCAAGGATCAGACATATGTTTACAGCTCGGAGAGCCAATTGGAATTTGGCCTTTATCAAAATAATAACTTGCTATCTTCATTTGCACAAAGTGATCAAGATAAGAACTTCAAGAACCGTCCAAAATATTTCAGACCTCAGACCATGACGCTCAAAAAGGACTCCTTGTTCATTTCCAAAGCTGGTGGCTACAAAGAATCGTACAAAATAAAATGGGAAAAAGAAGATTTGTTTATTTATCAGGATCAAGAAAAAGACTGGAAACACTTTGCTACGAAGAACGACAAAAATGAGATCTCATTAAATATTGCACTCTATAACAGCCAATTAAAAAGCGAAAATTCCAATGCACGCCGCTCGGGTCAGCTTTACAACCCATCGTCGATCAATGACATATTGAGTGATAAAAGTAGAGCCGCTATGAAAACGATCTGGTTAAAGATCAAGGTTATTTATGTACCCGAAATTATAAAATCATGAAAGTAAAAATACTCATCATATTATTGCACCTATTTTGTTTAAACGTCCAAGCACAAGAAGCCGACGATGACAAAGACAGGATTTTCACCAATAAAAATATTGAGAAATTATACCTGGGTGCAATTATGAAGATCAGTTCGCTCAATGCCGATAATTATGAATTTATTGAAGCTCCGAATCTCCCGGATGTAGACTATTTACAAACAACAGATGTCACGCTAGTAGCTCCGACCAAATCTGCGATGATCAAATTTATACTGAAAGATATTGAGGGCGATGACCTATCAACAATAGTCAGCACATCGTGGCCCAATACCCGAAAAGTAGCATCGTATGACAAGTTAGGGACATTTTTTGGTCAAAAGATAAATGCTGAAATAATGCTTGCTGTCAACCCAAAAGCTAAAAATTCCAAACCCCTATATGCGGCAAAATTCACCAATCTTATCTATAGCTTAGACTGTATGCCTGATTATGCCAAAGCAAGAGCACATACTGCGATGAAAGGTCTCGATCCAAAGGACTATATGTATGTTGATGGAATTTCCTTTGGCAGGGCAGCATCAATTTTCATGGAGTCTGATGCGGACTATGAAACGATAAAGGCACTGATCGAGAAAAAATACTTAAAAAGAGAACTAACCGAGCAGGACGAAGCAATCTTGGCAAATTCAACCATTCATTTCCAAATTTCGGATACAAAACAAGTAGATCTTCTGGATGGAGACCCTTTTGACATTATTCGCGATTATATGACTAGCCCGATCACAAAGGAGGACTTCCTAAGGCCAATCTGGTTTACTGGATCTGATTTAAAAGATGGCTATATGGTATTTACGCCGTAGAAATATTTGAACAGGATCACATCTAAATGATTATCGATTGGCACAAAGTCTAAAACCTAATTACGGGTTGGATATGATGGCGCCGGATAATCCCTGTCGACATGCATTTTATTGATCAAAATATCGTTGATCCGTTCACGCATGCGCTTATCATCGACCGAGATTTTTAGAATTTTGTTGCTATAATAGGTATCGCTTTTAAATTCGCTTTCTATTTTATTGGCAAATTCTGGGGCCAGCGATTTATATGCAAATGAAAGCTCAGTTTCGTTTGCTGCTATTTTTTTTACGGTCAGTGTCCAGATAAACCCATATTCAGGAAATAAAAAGCTTTTTTTGATCGGTACAAACTGCGTTTTTTTACCTTTTAACTTGTAATTATAGAGCATATAAATACTTGGTTTGGAAACGTCTTTCGCTGCTGCTGCGACCAACTTATTATACTCTTTTTCGTTGTCAACAAGAATTTCAGTACTTAAACCTTTCTCCTGGATTTCAAAGGTAGCCGTAGTATCTGTATGCGCCAGGGCTTTAACCTCCATATCCTGATCAATATACCAGCCAGGCATATCAGGGATAGCATCTTTTACACGTTCAAAACTTGCCTTTAATTTGGTTGGAAGCAATTTACTGGTCACCGTTTGCGCACGCAGACCATTCACTGCAGCGATAAAAAGAAGCATTATACAAAAATATTTTCTCATCATGATTATATTCATTTAGCAAAATGAAGAACTCCCGTAAATTACAAGTTTTATCGCTGGCAATCTATAACCAATTAATATTTGAGGGGCATCGTTTACAATTCGTAAGGTATTTGTGTTCATTCGTACAGTTTGATATGTTATACACCACTACCCGGTCGACGACTTGTAGTACAATTTAGCATCTGATTGTTAGTGACTATGGAGATGTTTTCTTTTTTTACAACAATAGTCACTCCCTAAATTGCTTTATTGTTTTCCTTTAGGAAGACTTAATATCTCTTGTTTAAATTCTTTTGTCAAAAGCGGTAACAAGTCATCATAATCGAACAACACCATTGGAGCAATTTGAATGTGCTCAACAGGATACCAATTTTTTGCAAACCTTATTATCGCTTGTTTTGCTTTATCGATTTGCCCTGTCAGATAAAAAAGTCTTGCGGCATTTATGTGAATATCATCTAGGAAAATTTTAGCAGCAAACTTTTCATAATAGGCTAGACTTTCGTCCGTATTCCCTGACTCTAACATAAAGTGAAGCAGGTATGCTGCTCCTTTTTCACTATCAAATGTCAATTTTGGACGATACTGCTTCAGTTGTGCAATAAATTCAGCAGTTGATTTACCGTCATTTATAATCTTAATCGGTTTATCCCAAATACTCGAGATGTTTTCTCCCTTTAGTTTAGCTAAATGACGTTCAATTTGAGACCTATAAGTACGTATCTGATGTTCAGGTAAATTTAATTTTTCTTTTTCAGTCAAGAATTTGCTGTAAAAAGTCTCTGCTCTTAAAATACTGCCCGTCATTAGAGCCGTATTTGTGTATGCAGAAAAGTGCTCACTTAAAACGTTTCCAGCATACCATTGGTCATTAAATGGCAAACCACTTTCATCGTTTGTCATCGCGATTTCGTAATTGCTCTTGAAGTAATTTATCTCCGCATGAACAATAGCTTTCTGAGGTTCAAAGCCTTTTATTTGCTCTAACTGCTCTAGACCAATTTCAATTTGTACACCTCGTAAAGTGTCCAAGATATCTCGTAATTTTTTCGGTATTTTTACAGTGCTCATTTTTAAATTTCAATACTTTTGTGGAATTAGTACTTTAATGTCTTCCATAAGATTTAGTCTTTAGAGACGACTTCATTTCAAAAATTGCTTTAAAAGTCAAACCTGCCTTTAGGTTTATGATCACATTCATTTTCCAATCCTTCCTCATAAAGCCGTTTCAATATTTTCTCATCCATACCTCCGTACCTTAGCCCCGCAATACATGAAACCTGCATAGCACATATCGCTCTTTCCAATTCATCTGGAGTTTCTGGTTGTTTTTTAAAATAACAATGTTCGTATTCAGCTTTCGAATGATCAATGAGGTCAGGCGCCACAGATTCTGGAGCCCCGCAACGAATACAAGCATCATTCTCTACATAAAAATCTCCTTGAGAATTTTCTGAATACCTAACAGGTGGCTCATTGCTGTGTTTTTTATCAAATATTTTCATTGCGTTATTATCTAAGGTACTTTGGCATTATTTTTATGAAATTTAATCATTTTTAACATCAAAAGAATTTCCACGTTGTCCTATTTAAACAAACAAAAGCGGCTCAATAGCAGATTTTGTTACAAAGCAATTGTCCCCTTTTAACAAAAACTAATTTACTGAAAAAATTCATTTAAGCTTCAAAACCGATACTTTTCAGATTATGGGAAATTTATATTTTTCCCTTATGCAGGAAAAAAAACTTGACAACTCTACTTTTCTTGTTTAATTTTAGTAAACATATATAAATTTCCCCTTTTATTACTGAATATGATTCGTGTTTTAACTAACCTAAGGGAGCTCATAGCAGCTTATGGTATCCCGCATTTAAACAAAGAAGAAGATGAACAGATGGATCAAGACCTCTTAGCTGCGCTAAAGGATATGGAGATCAATTCGCATACGAGATACCTCAGTCATGGCAACCGTGAGCTCGTTCAACAATCCTTCCGTATTTTCTACAGTCAACTGCGACGGATGTTCAATATAATTTACCGTAAAAAAAAATCAGCAGGTTGATTTAATCATATTGAAATTTCATGAGCTCTTTAAGACATATGAAGATATATACAGTCAAGATATGCATCTTGAAGAACCATTGACCGATTATCAATATAAGCTTTTAAAAATAGAAGTGCAGGAGAAATTTCCTACGTTAAAAGAAGCACTTCTACAAAAGAAAATAGAGATACACCTGCTGGCAGAAATCCAATCAGCAATTGATCATCATTTCAACAGCGCTGTGTCGCAGATCTGTTATTACCATTATCTGTTTTTCAGCAAGTTGCTACAGTCTTTAACCCATATTGCTGAGGACAACCGCAACAAAGATTGGGAACGTCGCTTTATTGAGACCATGATCAATATCAACTTCAATCATATGGGATTCTTTAATCGATGTACGGAGCTGATTAACTATCAGCTTCAAATTCTTTGCGAAAACCATCAAATGATGTGTATTGATATTAACCAACTTAGAATAAGTCAAGCCTCCCGTGATCCTAAATTATACTTTGATCCTACACGTAGGCATCTTGCAGATCTCCTCATCGAATATGTGGAACAAAGAAAGTCCATCAAACCAAAATCTATAGTGGCAACCGAAACCAAACCTGAAGAAGTAAATAAAATAGAGGAGCTTAATAAATCCGCAGAAGTTGAGAAACCGACCGCAATACCGACGCAATTATATGCGAGCCATATCAATCTATTTACGCATTATATGCATCTTGCTGAGGTGTACCCCGAAGATATGACCAAGCGTGAAGTATGTTCCTATGTTTCCACCTGTGTCCGGACTAAACGTGGGCATTTGGTATCCAAAGAAGGACTGGAAAAATTCGATAGACAAAAACTGGAAAACGGTGCTACTCATGTTCACGGCATTTTGACAAAAATGATCCAGGCTATAGAGCGTGATTTTGACCATCTGGGCGGAAAAAATCGCAGATAAATTAAAAATTATCATAAATCAGGGACTCCCCCCATGATTTCTCATGTCCATAAAAAATTAAGGTCAATATTCAAGCGTAATACGCTTGAATGGCCTTTTATAGCAAAAAACTCTTCTACACCAATTTCACATCATTTCTCCCCTGTGCTAAAAGGTAGAGCATCTAAAGTCCTTTAAAACAGGTTTCATCCCCAAAAAGTCTCCCCTCCAAAATGTTCGTTTTCGTATTAGTTTTGAATTGAAGCGTACGATAGAGGTAGTACAAAAGCTTTGTGAAAGTACAATGGTCGCGATTCTCTTTTAAGTAAGAGATTGAGTATAAAAATATTAATCGTCGGTGATGTTGGATGCCGCCAATTAATGTGAAACCAGCCATGACTCCCTAGCTCCAAAAGAGCTAGGGTTTCAATGAATAAAATTTAAAAAGAATATGATGAAAACAGATAAGACAATTATCAAGCGATACCGACAAAAATTCGCAATCTTCCCCGGCAGGCGGGTACGATTAGATAAAGTCCACGTTCATATAAATGACTTCTCATCAGGATGATTTTATGTGGCGATATGTTGAATTGCGGAATGACATATTTTAACCTACAAATAAACCCTTATTGATAGAAAAAATACCTATCAATAAGCAATTATAGATTAAAGTTTTATGGCTTTTTGATTTAAAAAGCTGTCACACGAATGCCTTTATACCAATTAAATGTAGGAGGAAATCCTACGAATCCAATGGATTACACGGCGACTCCTACCCCAACTTGTCCAACTGGAACAAATAAGATCTGTTCCATTACAGCAGCAGACGATGGATCAGGAAGACCAGTATTTACAACTGCCTTAAGAAACGCCATGATCGAGTCATTGCATAACAGAACTCCAAATTTACCAACAGTAAATTTAAAAGCTTAATGCACAAATAAAAGCGGGCGCCATATTGGCGCCCGCTTTTAATTTTCCTTAAACACCAATACCTCTATATCTCGCCAATCTTCCTTGATCATTACCCCATAATTTGCTAAATAATGATTTAATTCATCAAGATTATTGAAATCCGGTATTTCCATATCAACAATTAACTTTACCTCATCAATAACAGGTGGATATTTACCGGAATAATCCATAAAAAAAGCAAATGTTTCTGTACCATCATACCGCATTCCTTTTTGTTTTAATTCAACATGCTTTTGTGCTGTTTTTGTAATTACTAAACAACGACGTTTTCGAAATTCCCATGATACCTTCACTCCAAAAAAATCAGAGAGATCATTCAGAACATGTAAAGCACGTGTACTGTCTGAAACATCAAGATGATCCATTCTTTTGTAGCAGACGCTATATTTCTCCAGCCACATTTGATACGGCAAAGACTTAGACTCATCATATTGGTAACGGTCCGGATTTTTAACATTCCACTCAATTCGTTCTTTCTGCAGCAGGTATGTAGGTTTCTTTACTGGAGCCCATGCCGCGGTAAATGCTCCCAATAAATCCAAATTATTAAAATAAGTGGTGTGCACACCCTGCGTGCTGTCATGTATAAACTTAATACCCGTTGAATTCAATTTCGGATTATAACCGGTTATCTGGATACTACCGATCATCTTCTTGTGATCCTCATCCGATACCTGATCATCAGAAGTTATCTCGACAATACTAAAATCATCTTTCAAAGGGATGTCAGTAGGCTCGCCTTTTAATATTTTTTGGATATTCTCTGCCGTAACGTAATCAGGGTGACTTATTGCCATAACCTTATTCTTATAAATCCAAGCAACATGCGAAACAGCAACATGCGGGAAATACTTTTGCAATAATGTATCAGAAACAATTGTAGGTAATGCGACGGCATGTTCTTTCAGAAATTTATTGTTCCTGTAAAATCTTTCCATCGTCCCCCTATCTTCTGGTGTAACCATAATAACTTCAAGTTTGCGTCCAAACTCCTTTTTTAATTTTTGCAATGCCGGCATTTTTGCAATACAGCTTGTACAGCCTGTATTAAACAGGTCAAATATAATAAGCTTGTCATCCTGCTTAGTATCATTAAAGAAGTTCTCACCATAATTGACAATAGGTAGTTTTGGTAAGGGCGGTAACTGATCACCGATCTTAAGTTGTAAACTACGGTCTAACTGTTTTTGTTGTGCATTTGCGGTTATATAAACGAATATCACCAAGAAAACTGTTATTATTTTTTTCATGCTTTGTTAATTTAATCAGCGCTTATTTTGTTCAATTTTTGCTGTACTGATAATCTCCATTGGGATCAGCAAGGCATAGGAAAGGCTATTGGGCGCTAATGAATAGGTTTCCGTTCCCAACTGCCTGACAAGATTTTTTTGCGTAGCGGGATCCTGATTCAACCGCTTGAGGTCAGCCCACCTTAGTCCCCTAAAAACAAGCTCTTTTCTACGTTCCTCCAAGATCAATTGAAGCAGGTCGGCCTCATCAGTTACAGTAATGGGTTGAAAATCAGCAGCAGGATACCGATATTTCAATAGATTATTGATTGTTGCTAAAGCAACATCAACTTTATTTAAACGAACTGTAGCTTCAGCCTTTACAAGATACATTTCGCTGGAAGTAAGGCCTACAAAATTTCCCATCTGCGTATTATCATAGGTACCTTTAAAATCATAGCTGATTTCCTCCAGATCATAGTTTTTCATAAAATAAATCTTCTTGCGCAAATCTGAAGATGAATAGCTATTATACAGGTCATCATCGATACGTGCATTTCCCTGCATCAAGGCATAACTAAACCCCGTTGTCGCGGGAAAAAGAACTTCAATATTAAAAATCGGAATTGGAGCAAAAGAATTTGCATTTAAACCATTGTAGTCCAGTAATGCTCCAGATAATTGAAGCGATGAATCCGCATAATGATATGCCTTTTGATAATCTTGCATATCTAAGTACAAACGTGCCAGTCCTGCATAAGCGGCAGCCTTACCCGGTAGTCCCTTACCTGCAGGAGTAGAACCTAACAAAGAAACAGCCTTGCGATAATCAACAATAATCTGATCATAACATGCACTTATAGAAGGACGTGAAGTCGGTTCATCTAAATCAGGACTTAACTTGAGCGGTATTCCTAATTCTTGTCCAGCTGTCGCCTGTTTATAAGGTAAAGCATAATTTATCAGCAACTGCTGAAAAGTAAAGGCACGATAAAAGTAGGCCGCTCCTTCCAGATTTCGATATTGTGCCGTCTCTGACAAGGACGTATTATGCTCTCGAAGCACTTTAAGAACCTGATTTGCCGTAAACACAATTTTATAGGCGTTCATCCATTGGAAAGTTATACGAGGTTCATGGTCAGCCCAGATATATAAATTTTTCTCATCAACATTCGAGATTGCCTGCCAGTTTTCCAAAGGCAAATAATAATCATCTGAACTCACTTCTGCCCCGTTCGGATAACTGCAGTTCATCGTAGAATAATCATTTAAAAGCATTTCGCAATCCGCTAAAGTAGTCGGCACCACCATTTTTCCATCAGGTTTTACATCCAGAAATTCCGAGCAGGAACTGAGTCCGCACAAAATCATAAAAAAGATAATCACCTGTTCAATTTTGATATTTTTCATAATAGGTCTCGATTTAAAATTTACAACTAAACCCTAAAGAGTAAGATCTAGGATCAGGATAAGTCTGCCCAAATTCAGGATCTAAACCCAATTTATTGGCTCTCCAAATGGTACAGATATTATTAACATAGCCATACACCCTAAATTCTTTAAACAGCTTTTTATTCAACGAAGACAGATTATAACCGAGCTGGATATCACGCAGTTTAATTTGATCTGCAGGTTCTATAAGAGCTGCGGAGTAAGCGTAAAATTGACTTTCATTAAAACTCAATGGATAAGTCAGAGCGGGCACATTGGTATGCAGTTCATCACCCGGTTTTTGCCAGCGCAATTCATAATCTTTATGTCCCACTTCACGATCCCAAAACCCGTTGCTGTCGAAAGATAATCTTCGGAATTTATGTCCCAATTGGTAGCTGATATTAAATGACAGTTCAAAAGCATGGTAATTGATGGTATTTCTAAAACTTCCAAAATAAACAGGTTGCATAGATCCCATATTCACCATATCTGAAACTTTCGTTTCATTAAAGATTGCACTATAATCATTTGACTCCTTGCCTTCAAAAAATCCAATCGGTTTACCATGGACTGCATCAAGCCCTTTCCATGCAAAACCCAATGCCGAATACACATCAAATCCTTCAAAAGGTGTGAGAATGCGACCACCGCTCACATAATACCTCCCGTCCTCATTACTGCTGTATGATTTTGTCACTTTTGTCCTATTGTAGGCAAATACCAGATTGGAAATCCACTTGAAATTTGTTTTATTGATGTTAATCGTCTGTAGATTGATATCGACACCCTTTCCCTGCATATTGGCACTGTTGATATTGAGCATATTGAAACCGGAAGTTGCATCAATCAGCGCCGGCGCAATCAGATCGGTAGAATTTTTGACATAATACTCGAGCGAACCAGATACCCTATTGTTCTTTAATCCAAAATCGAGTCCGAAGTTGAGCATGCCCACATTTTCCCATCTCAATTTTGGATTTGGTGGCGTAGAAATATTTGAATAAATATTTCCAGTTACAAAATCAGGATAAGCCGAAACATCCATAATTGGATATGCAGAAACGGTATTGTTCACATTTCCATTATACCCAAATGTTGCACGTAGCTTTAGGTATTCAACTATCTTCTGATTTTTAAAGAAAGTCTCATTGGACAGCAACCATGCGGCACCTGCGGACCAAAAAGGTTGCGCTTTATCGTTTGTCTTTACGCCAAACAGGTTTGAGGCATCTTTACGGACGCTCCCACTGGCGATACAACGGTCTTTAAAGGTGTATGATGCATTCCCAAAATAAGAAGTAAACCTGCTCACCCGGTTTTGGGATTCCTGAGGACTGTAGATTTTGTTATAGCCCAAAATACCATTGGCCCAAGGAAATACAGAAACCAGATCTACCGGTTGCCATGTGAGATGCTCTTTGTTATAACCCCAATAGTTTGCACTGTACGTAACCGTTTTGGAGTCCTTGATCTCTGTCCCGACAATAGCAGATAAAGCATGAAGATCATTAAATTTGCGATCAAAGGACAACTGGAACCGTCCCTGATGCATGATCCCTTTCGTATTCAAAATATAGAGGTTGTCACCTAAAGGAAGATTCCGTTTTACGGGTATATAATCCCACTCGGTGAAGGTATTGATCATACTTCTCATATCATATGAATGGACACTTTTCCAATTATCTTGATTCTGTTGCTGATTACGATAGTTGTAGACCACTGATGCCGTCAATCCAAACGGAAGTTTATATTCGGTATTAAAGTCCAGTACAATATCATTGATATCGACACTTCCGGTCATTAAATCCAGATCTTCCAATGGCCTATACTTCCAGTCCAGCAATTTAGGATAGGCTGTTAGTGTATCTAAGAAAAAAGGATTGACCCCCACACCTTCGACCACAAGCGGTTTACCATTTTCATCTGCCAATTGGGTATAGGGATAATTTCCTCCTTGAAGATTACCATAAGCAGTACTACTGGCATTTTTCTCCATGAACTTTGAATTTGTATAGGTAATACCTGCACCGATATTCAGATTCTTTATTGGAGACATTTGGGCACTGCTTCTCAGATTAACTTTATCGTAGCTGGAGTTGACGATATTATTTAGATTCTTATCTAAACCGGCAGAGAACAAATAATTAATAGCCTGACCACCCCCAGAGATCTGTGCATTATATTGCTGTTTCACTCCCTTTCGGTAAATATATTTCAGAAACTGATCTCGGGTATCTATTTTCTCCAACTTTTCAAATTCTCCCTGCACCTGCTCAGCCGTCAGCATACCTTTTTGCTGTTTCATCAGTAAGATCTGCACTGGCGAAAAGCGATTGAACACTTCATTGAGTTTAAAATTATAAGCGCCCTTTTCAAACAGAAATTTTTCAACTTCAATATAATCCTTACTGCTCATTTGCGGTATGGCATACAAATCAGGTTTATCCTCTATCGTTAGGTTTGAATTAAAGGAAACCTGTAGGGGCTGATTGTATTTACCTCTTTTAGTGGTGATCACGATTACCCCGTTTCCTGCCTGTGCACCCCAAATGGATGCGGCAGCAGCGTCTTTTAATACGGTGATATTTTCAATATCATTGGGATTGATATTATTAAAGTCACCAAAAAAAGAAGTACCATTTACCCAATTGAGATCACCTTTATAAGGCATTCCGTCAATCACGATCAATGGCCAGGCATATGATCGCATGGTACTGACACCTCGAACATTGACAAATGGAAAGCGTGTGCGGTCAAAAGATTTTTCGCGGCTTATACCAGGAACGATATCTTCCAGTCGGCTTAGAAAATCAGTCGAAACCTTCCTGTTGAATAACTTATTATCTACAAATTCAAAGCTTCCGGTAGCCCGTTCTTTTGGTATTTTTTGGTATCCTGTAGACACCACTTCCACCTCGTCAAGCTGATTTTCAGTGGTATATAGTTGCACATGCAATGATGAGCCTGCAGTATAATCCAGCTCTAGGGTTTTGTAGCCTACTGAGGTGAACTTCACTTTGCCGGTACGCTGAGCCACGGTGATGCTGAAAGAACCATCTTTCTTGGTCGATGTTTTCACATTATCTGCTTCAACACGCACAGATACAGCCTGTAAAGGCTTCTTATCTACAGCAGAAATGACCGTACCCTGCAACGCATAATTTTGCTTATTCTGAGCTTGTGTGAATACTGATCCGAAAGTCATCATCAGCAGTAATAGCAACATTGCTGAAAACACTGGTTTTAGTGATAGCTTTACAAAACGCTCATTCACAACATCTCTAACACGTCCTTTCACTTGATTTGAAAAGCATTTTAAGCCACTAGACAGATTATTAATGCAAAACCACCCAGATGCCTGACAAAAGAAATTGGACTGCTTAAATCCTCTTATTTTAGATAAAGCGCTTTCCGTGTAGGGATTAAGTATGGATGAAGCATAGATAAAGCGTTGATAGTGCGTTAGTAGTGCGTAAACGGGTACCGTTTTACGCACTATCCATGCTTTACCAGTACTTAGCATACGTATTACGGACGCTTGGGCTATACACCAAGCGCTCTCGAGCAATATGTTGCTAACAACACCCTCATCCTGAAACAAAAGGCTTTTTTGGCCAGCGTTTGTTTTAACCTTGTTCGGACTTTCTTTTAACCGTCTTTTAACCTTGTAGTAAGTTTCCCCGTAACTGCACCACACTTGCACCGCAGTTGCACCGTCCTTTTCCTGGTGCAGGGACGGGAGAGTTACGGTGCACATACGATGCAACGACGACCGAAGGTAAAACAAGATCCGAAGCGGGTTAAAAGCAGGTATATAGCGGGTACCTGCCAGAAAATGCTTCGATTTACTGTTTGCCACAGCCCAAAACTTTCTACTAACTTTCTTTTCCCTGTCTTGACCTCTTTTTCTACTTCCACTTGACTTTTGCTCGACTATCCTTCGACTTTTCATGCACTGTAGCCGATGAAATCCCGATGCCGACCCGAAGCCGAGTCGCAGAAACTTAAAAGTTGGTGTTAATTTGGTTAGGAAAAAATCAGAAGTTTCTAGCTTGAGTTCCTTTTGTTTGACACCTGTTCGAGTGTTGTTCGAGTGCGCTTCGACAGCTGTTCGACTGTCCTTCGAGTCTTGTTCGAGACTCCTTCGACACTCCTTCGAGTCTTGTTCGGGTGCTGTTCGACTGCGCCTCGACTGGCCTTCGACAAGTTGTCGAACAGCAGTCGAAGAACCACCGAAGGATTCTCGAACTAATACAAACTTTGTTACGGCTTTGTCTCGAAGGATTGCCGAACATTCATCGGATAACATCCGAAGGTCAACAAACTCATTAGTTGCTTGTGCAATATTATTTTCTAATGAATTATTAGCGACAGAATATTTTGGAAATATCCCGTACTTGTTGTACTTATTTTTTATCGTATAAATGGATTGGAGAATACCCTTAAAATAGGCATGTATGCTCCCACCCTTAATAAAATTCATCATTTTTTAAGGTTTAAAAGAAGTAATTTTAGCTATCCAAATTATCCTTGTCGATATCTATTCAGGATATCTTTACGGATCAATGGAAACACTGGATCACCTGATCATACTTTTTAATTCATAAACTTTAGATGCCGTTTTAATTTAAGATCTCGGGTTATTTATGGCTACGTCACGGACATCTATGAAAAAATAAAAAACCGGCTTGTCTCATTGTGCAACAATAAGTTTAATCGTACAACTGCTTATTGACCGTGTGATTTTATTTTCGAAGAATATGTGTCAAGATATCAAAAGAAAAAGTTATAAATCAGCAAGCGGGGGAATTGTAAAACTAAGTACAAGCCGGTAAAACCTTATTAGATCTGACAACAGCGCCCATTCAATACATATTGAAATAAGACACGGTGCCTCTGTAACTCGGTTTTAGTTTCATTTAAACCGTCAGCTTGGCGCACGGATTTTGTACTGTGCAAATTGCATAAATAGTTTCCGGAGATAATCCCAGAACTTGACTTTATATTGTATGGTTATATTCATTATTTTAATTTTTTGGATTAAAGCTTCCCTGCTCTTTTAACTACCGAGGGGACTTGATCATAAAGCCTTTTTCCCTCGGCAGCATCCGGAGATCACAGGTAGTGAAACTTTATTAATACTTTTCTAAGATTAACTCTTGGTTTTCTTTTACCGTTCTTTTGGCTTTAATGATCATCATAAGCTGTTCCTCCCAGATCAACTCTACAGACTCTCCTGCTATGCTCAATACCTTCCGGCTATCTTTTACGATGGTCAATCTTTCTAAGGTCACTTCTATTCCAAAGTGCTTATTGAGATCGTCCAGTATCCGTTGTCGGTACTCTTCCCTTTCTGTCCGTCCAGGTACCGCCAGTTCATAGCAATATGAAAAGATACTTTCCCCTTTCTCTATTGGTATAAACCGCTCCTTATGCTCTCCCAACACCAGTATTTGATTGATCGGAAAGTTAGCAGGCAGTCCCAGAGCAAAGAGATAAATCTCAATGACAGTCATATTGATCAGTGAAATCCGCAGTACATCGGTATTATCATTGCGTACCACCATACTGAAAGAATCCGAAGGCTCTAACAAGCGGATCATAAGCGAATAATAACGCTGTGATGGTCTTTCCTTCATGACATACTTTATCGCCGATTGCTCAGAACTTTCGGAAGCTGGTAACGACACATTTTTAAAGAATCGTTCGGGTAAAAGAGTGATCATAGTTCGTTTTTTAATAACTGGAACACCGTTTTCACGCAGATAAGAAGACATTTCTTCCCTTAGGGTTAGCGCATAGCTATCCCAATAGCAAGTATTTTGCATTTTTTAAAAGATTAAATTGGTCCCCTTAAAACCGAACTATTTGGACATGGCTCGCGCTGTAAGGAAACCAGTTAAAAAAATATTAAATCAAGAAAATGCAATTTTACGTCTGCGTCAATTGGTTATATAATGGTATTAAATATTGCATTTCAATTAAGATTACTTGCATCAAATTAGCTCTCTACAATTATTTATGATGCAACAGTCTTCATCTACGTCAATCCTTTTTCCCAAAAAGTGCATGGTTAGATTGTCTTAACCTCACTTCTTCTTCCGTGAGCTTTTTGGTAGGAAGCAATGGTATTTCTAAATCCACCATATTCATCTTATATTTGTGTGCTAGATAATACGCAACAAGTGCTCTAAACAAGTCTAGCGAATAAGCTTCTAGATAACGTTTATCTGGTTTCTCCATTATACCCTCGGGATCATCTACATGTCCCAAAAACATAGCTACAATATGATCTCTACTACTGTTTATATCATATTTTTTCCAAAAATTCTCAATATTTAATATTGGATTGTATCCTTCGACATGGATCTCATTAAAGACTTGGTCAAATGGTATTAATTTAAAAAAATCTGCGTTCATTGTCTTAATTGTTTTTTTGAATAATTACTGCATTACAGAAGTTACTACATAGAACATATTTCCCCTTTAACTAGTACATAGCTCTCCCAATAGCAAATTCTTTGCATTATTTAAAGGTTTAAATTGTCTCCCTTAAAACCGAACTATTTGGACATGGCTCGCGCTGTAAGGAAACCAGTTAAAAAAATATTAAATCAAGAAAATGCAATTTTACGTCTTCGTCAATCGGTTATATGATGGTCTTCATTATTGCATTATTTGGGTTAAAGAGCAAGATCCGACTTTCCTTTATTGATGTAATTCAATAAAATTTGATGACAATAATTTGCTTTATGACTAGAAAAGTGTAATTTTAAGTTGCAACACGTTAAAATCCGATCCAATTTAGGCTATGCAAGCAATTGTATATCAAAATGAAAGTCGGTAACATAAATACCATAATAGCATGGGAACAAGCTAGTTTTAACCTTATTAGCACATCATTTTTAATATTAAGTATGGTCGCTACCCTATGCTTTTATTAAAATACGCCTTTTAGATTTGGAACAAAATCCCCTATGCTATTTATACTTATGTTTTATTAAACGCCCTATTCTGGCGCAGAGGATATGTTCTTTATTAAATGGAAATCTGCGAACCGATGACACTGATCCTGGATCAGGTAACTGTGGGTTCTTGTGGTGGTGAATTTTCGTTTCATCATAATTTTTAGAGTTATGCAAACGATGTTGGTCTCAAAGGGCTAGAAATACCTTGTAAAAAACAAGGGGTAATCTCACACTTTAGACCCACAGGTGACCAAACCTTCTTCCAAATCAAAAATTGATTAGAAGTTCCGTCTAAAGCTAACGCGAGACTACCCACATGCTTTTCTATAAAGAATTACAAAAGTAATAAACTTTTTGAGCATGGGGCAATTTCACGGTTATCTCAGTGGAATTTGGTCGTTCGTGGACCGAGAAAACATCGTTTATCAAGGCTTTATGCCGTGATTATCAAATTGCTAAAACAAATATAAACAACATTTTCCATATATACAAATTAAGAAATATAGAAAATAATAATTTAATATGGTAGAAAAAGAGCTATTACAATTAGACTTAGAAAACTTTTCAAAGTATGTTGAAAAGAGAAGGCTACACTTAAATCTCTCAAAGCAAAAGTTTGCCGAGATAAGCAAGGTTTCTACTGGAGAAATTACTAAGATAATCAACCTAAATAAAAAAGGAGTTTCGCTTCAATCCTTTTACAATATTGCAATTAATAGCGGTGATACTATTGCTAATGCTCGTGACTCCGTTTACTCCCACCGTACTTTCGAATTAAAAATTCCTGTCCTTAGAAATAGAACTCAGTTTGGTAACTATTTAGCAAAAAATATTGAAGTGGAGGGTAAAAACACTTTCGAAATAATTCAAGCTAAGACAAACATTTCCGAAAGTAGACTAACTGAAATATATTATAAAAATGGTGCTCCAGATCCATATGAGTTCTTACTTATCGAAAAAGCCGTCGGAAAGAAACCTGGTGAAATGATGAAGGACTATATCGAAAAGCATCCCATTAAAAAAACGAAAGACACATAACAAAGTATTATTATAGATCCATTTCCATTAAATACAGTGATTCTAAATGAAAGGCAATAAAAATTTAAAAAGTCAGTTTTTGAACTCACTAAAACGCGGGACTGGTGAAGCATATCTTATAGCGAAGAGCAATCCTAACATTGACTTTTCAAACCAAATTATAAAAGGTGCTTTAAACATTTTTGCTTATGATGGTCAATGTGAAGGAAATCGAGCTCAATATATTTTTGATATAATTTCGTTGTCAAAACAGAAAACAAAAGTTCGGAAAGCTGTTTTAAAAGGCTTAGCAAAAGAAAGTGATGACACTTGGAATTTAACTCACTTATTTGCTCTGACGAAACTTTATGCAGAAAAGGGCGACACTGAAGCAAGACAAGCCATATATGATAGATTTCTACATAATCCAATCTTTGGTTCTGACTGGGTTGGTTACTCAGAGATTTTGGATCTTGATGGATTGGACGGTCTCCTTTACATTTCAGAAAAATTTGGCAAATATTTAGAACAAAATCCTGATGATTGGCAGGACGACAGTATAATTTCAGAGTTTCAAGAAGAAAGTAAGCACTTAAATGTTTACAAAGAGCTAGAAAAGAAGGCTAAGAAAAATAAATACATTCATATTTATCTTGATGCTGTATTTAGAAATAATAATAGTCGTAAGAAAAATAACTCCAAACCTACAATCTTTAAAGACATAATTGATGAAATATATAATAGTAAACCAATTCTGTCATTCAAAAGGAAAAATAATTTAACGGAAGAGGAAGTTACTCTAATTGCAGAGCAGTTAATCATAGAAACGGATAAATCAAAGATCGAAAAGCTCTTGTCTATATTTGATCGATACAGATTTCCGTTAGATAGTGAAGTAATATTAAATTTTGCTAAGCAGAAAAGAAGTTCAAAATATAGCATCGTAGAGAATGCGGTGTATGCATTACAACATTTAAAAAGTAAATCAATTCGGAGGTTTGCTTTAGATAAAATTCAAAATTCTAAAAATCCAATCGACTATTTGGAAATATTGATTTCAAATTATAAAAAAGGTGATCATAAGATCCTTACTGAAATCGTAGCGAATACTAATTATGAAGACGAGGTAGAGAGCTTAGCAGCGATTTTTACCGAAATATATAAGGTAAACAAAACTAAAAAATGTAAAGAACCGCTTGAAATTCTCTATAATAAAATGAACTGTGGCATTCACCGAAATGGTATCATTGAGATATTAATCGAAAACGGAATATTGTCTAAAAAGATAAAGAAAGAAATGAAGTTCGATAGTTACCTAAAGACAAGGGAGTTAGTAAAGTAGAATAAAACATAATGACATTCGGAAAAAGCATACGCTTATATTTAAAGGACGGCACTGTAACTGGGTTAAAATTTGGAGAAATTGTAAATCATACAATTCAGGCCATTTCATGTCCACGAAGTAGGTTAAGGCCATGAGTTTATTTTGAATTTAGAAAAGACGAACCAAAAATAATATAAACCACAATATGAATCATCTCAAACTTCTCTATCGCTTATCTAATTGCGATAATAGTTGAGTGATGTGTCTTGTATAAATTACGGGAAACCGGAATTAAAGAAATAACCAATTTGCTAGATTTACGACAATTATTGATTTTGTAAAAATAGACTTGAAAAACCTTTTATTAGTTATTAGCTTATTCTGCTGTTCATTGTGTTTTGGAATGCTGCCATCCTCGGATAGGTATTGTATAGGTGTCGTGAAATCTGACAACGGTATTTACTATGCTTTATATAGTGATAACACTTGGAAAGAAAGTTCTCACTCAACAGACCAAGTAATCAAAGCTATAAACAATCGGAAGAATCCACCTGCAAAAGAGGTATCAACTGCAGATGTATACGGAATAGTAAGCTCCTCTCCTACTAGAACTATTACCTCTTCGAATAAATCTTCAAGTAGCGCGAAATCTTATCAAAACAGTAGAATATCAAGTAGAAGAAAATCAAGAACATATATCTGAAGACCTCGTGATGGCTACTCCTCCATCACTAGCAATGGAGGAAAGATGTATGTTGACAGGAGTTTGTGTAATTAACTAAAATAAAAAAAATACAGATATTATATGAAAGAATATATACACGGAGCAAAGTGGTGGAAATTTGATTTTCATAATCATACACCGGCCTCAAATGACTTTGGAAAAGGAGATGCTACACATATGGCAATCACACCTGAAAATTGGTTACTTATGTATATGGCAGCAGGTATAGATTGTGTTGCTATTACTGACCACAATTCAGGTGAATGGATTGATATATTAAAGACAGCATTAATGGCAATGGAAATTGCTGAACCTAAACCCACTGGTTATAGAAAATTACATTTATTTCCTGGTGTTGAAATTTCAGCATCAGGAAACATTCATATTTTAGCTTTATTTGATCCAACAGCAGGACAAGCTGATATTCAATCACTTTTAGGAACAATTAGATTTCCTACTCAACACATTGGAACAACCAATGCTGTTTCGCCAGAAAGTGTAGAGAATGTTATTAATGCAATTCATTCAGCAGGCGGAATTGCTATTCCTGCTCATGTTGATGAGGCTTGTGGATTGTTTACATTAACAGGTTATACTTTTACACAAGCAATTAATACAGATGGATTACTTGCAATTGAAGTAATTGACAAATCAAAAATAAAACCTGAATTATACACACAATCAAGACTTCAATTAACAGAAGTGATTGGAACTGATAGCCATATTGCGGCACAAGTTGGAACTAATTACACTTTGGTTAAAATGGGAGAACCTTCTTTAAATGGATTAAAACTTGCGTTACACGACAAAGAGGACGGAGTAATTAGAAAAGATGAAATCACAGTTGATCCAAACTTAATTTCAAATCGCTATTTTATAAAATCACTCTCATTAACAAGGGGCTTTAAAGCAGGCAATGGAACTCCACTTAACACAGAGTTTAGTCCTTGGCTTACGTCTGTAATAGGTGGAAGAGGTTCAGGAAAATCAACTATCATCAATTATTTAAGAATTGCTTTGGCAAGAGTTGACGAAATGCCAAATGAAGTTCAATTGGAATTTGATAAATTCAATCAAATTGGTAGAAAAAACGGAGCAGGAATGTTGCGTAATGAAACGACTATTAAAGTAGAAGTTTTTAAAGATGGGAAGTTATATTTAATTAAATGGAACAATTCTATTCATACATTACAAGAGTTTGATAATTCAACTGGAAATTGGAGCGAACCGAGTACTGTTTCCAATATAAAAGAACTATTTCCAATACAAATTTTTAATCAAAAAGAACTTTACGCATTAACAACGAACCCTTCAAAACTTATTGAATTAATTGATTCACAATTTGACAAACATGCTTGGGTCGAAGCAAAAGATATTCTAATAAATAAATGGCTTTCCAATTGTGCTAAAAGGAGACAATTAAATAATGCTATTTCAGAAGAAACAAATATCGGAGCTCAATTACGTGTGGTAAACAATAAAATTACCCTATTTGAAAGTTCAGAGTATAAAGAAACATTAGACAATTTCAATAAACTTACTGAGACAAATAAATTTTTCACGGATACTAATACTACTGTTTCAAATTTTGAAAAGCAAATTCAGCAATTGAAACAGGCAGTTCCAAGAATAGAAATTCCTGAAAATATTTCTCATGCTAGTATAAATGATTCATTGAGTTTCATTCAAGAAATTAACTCTGCACTTGAAGGAGTAAAAGTAAAACTAACAGAAGCCCTTTCTCTAATAACACCTTATACAGAAAATCTTCACGTACAATTAAATGCTCTTTCTTGGTTTCAACAATTTGAAGTTGCCAAACAAGCATATTTGGCTATCGCTGCAAGTATCCAAGAATTAGGAACAGAAAGTTATGAAGCATTAATTCAGCGAAGAACAACACTAACAGATAAACTTAGTTTAATAGAATCCCAAAAAATAGAACTTCATGTTCTTAACACAACACTCGAAGGTCTTTACAATTCTATAATTGATAAAGAAAAAGAATTAAGGGTAAAACGAAATGAAATTATTTCAAGGTGGAAAGCTTTTGAAGATGCGAATAATCCATTTTTGATTATAGAATTACAACCAATGGCAGACGTTGAAAATGCAAATATTACATTCAGAGAATTACTTAGAAAATCAGGAGGAGAATTTTTAAATGATATTTTTACTATTAATGAGGACAATGGGCATACTAGGGGAATAATAGCAAGAATTATCAATACAGATGAAGCAACAAGATGGCAGACAAGAAAAACTGAAATTGAAGAGTTCATTTCTTCAACAGAGGCTGACAAGAAAAACCTTGATATGCGTTTAGCAAGACACCTCGATGCTTTAAAGCAAAATACACCTGAAGACATTGACCGTTTACTTGTTTGGGTCCCTGAAGATAAACTCATTTTAAAATTCAAAAAACAAGGTAAAGAAGAAGATATTCAAACGGGTTCAGCAGGAGAAAGAACAGCAGGAATGTTAGGTTTACTTTTAGCGTTAAATGATATCCCTTTAATAGTTGATCAACCCGAAGATGATTTAGATACCAAATTAATTTCAAATTTTGTTGTTGAAGGTTTTAAAAAAATAAAGAAAAAGCGACAATTAGTTATTGTAACACATAATCCAAATATTGCTGTCAACGCAAACTCCGACAACGTTATCTATATGGATTTCGTTGGAGGACAAGTTGTAAAAACAGGAAACAATGCTTTACAAGACAAAAATATTAGGAATGCTGTTTGTGAAGTAATGGAAGGTGGTAGAGATGCACTGAATAAACGATATTATAGAATATCAAAAGCATTAAAGAATTAAATAATGAAAAAACAGCCGCAAAAAAACTGGTCAAATGCTGAAGGATTATATCGAAAAACATCCGGTTAAAAAGACGAAACGATAATGAAGTATATCCCATGCTATTGCAGAGTTCAAGGTTTGTAATCAGATTACGAGAAGCCCTATAAATAACGTATCTCTAATCTATTTTTATTTCTGATGAGAATTAAATTTATTCTCGTTTTTTTATAATTTATTGATGCACCTACTATGAACCACAAGCAGAAATTTAAAGGAAGACACAGAGAAATATCTCATCGCTCGATTTTTAATTCGACAACTATTCCTGTTATCGAATTTGTGAAACTTGTTTTTGCCAATAGTTTAACTCATTTACTTGACGTCGTATTAAATACAAATATACAATGAGCTTTAAAATAATTGCAATTCGCCCCTTAGATAATTGTGCAGATAATATCCTCAAAAATTTAGTACGGAGGGAATTTTACTTTTTTGATAATACATATGAATATAACAGTGATCTGGAAGAAATTGTTAAAAAGAAAAAACACTTAGATCTTCCTAAAGATTTCTTCTCCCTTAGAACAAAAAAAGATGATAATTTTTCATCTCTTGAATCAATTAACATTCATGCAATCGTTGGTAAAAATGGCTCGGGAAAGAGTTCTTTAATAGAGTTATTGATTAGAATATTGAACAATTTTTATAAAGCTAGAAAAAATGCAAAATTGAGTGATAACTTGAAATATGCCAAAGGAGTAGCGGCTGAACTTTATTTTAAAGTCCAGGAAAACATGTATAAAATTCATGTTGACACATCTAAGCTTAAAGACAGAGGTTACAATCAAATAAGCAAAATGATTAGTATTGAACCTGAAATTGATGATGTATCTCAACAGTTATTCTTCACTATGTATATTAACTACTCTCTTTATGGATTGGATTCATATGATTTTTTAGAAGAGACATTATTCCATGCGAATCATAATGATGAAAAGTCTTGGTTAGAAAATGTTTTTCATAAAAATGATGACTATCAAACTGAATTAGTCATTCATCCTTGGCGCATTAAAGGTCAGATTGATATCCGAAATGAGAAAGAGCTCATGCGACAACGATTGATAAGTCAGATAATATTAGACGATTCATTTAGAGACTTTACAGAAAATCACGATATTAAATCTTTTAAATTTCAATTTAAGGGGCGAAAATATTTAGAGGATCATTTTCTTTCGGAATCCAAAATGAAAAGTACTATTGATAAGGAGCATCATAAATCTTCTCTTTATGATTCTTTAATGTGTTTTTTCTTAGACCAGATTACATTAAATAATTTGGAATTTTTTAAATTGATACGAGGCCATGTAGATGAAATTATTGGTAAATATAAGCTAGTAAAGAAAGATGAGGATAAAATTAATATTGATATTGATAAGGAGTATCCTCTACTAAAGGGCTTCCACCGACTCGAAACACATCAACTAAAAGAAATCGCAATTTTGTCCTTATGCTTCCAAGCACTTAAGGAAAGGATCGGAAGACAAATGCAAATCTCTGAAAATTCATTTTTACAGAATTTATTTCTTTATGCTTTGGTTAAGCTTCGTAAGACACTTAAATATCCTCGTTATGTTCACCTTTATAATGATTATATAGATTTTTCTAATCCAAAGTCTGTTTCGGAACTTTTATACAAACTATTTGACATTACAAGTGATAGTAGTCATATATCAATAAAATTGAGACAAGCAATAGAAATTCTTAAACTAGCAAAGGATTCTCCCAATAATTCACTAATTGAGTTCTATCAACATTTGGTTAACGAAAGGAATATCGAGAATCAAGATGTATCTAAATTGAGAAAAAGTCTAAATGAAGTGGTACAAGAAAGAAAAGATGAACCCATCTATTTTATACCTCCGCAAATTTTTGAAGTAGATATTATGCTGGAAGCAAAAAATAAAGAAACTGATAAAAAAATAGTACCTAATAATAAAGGAATTCCCTGGAAATCTATTAGTTCGGGAGAATTTCAGAAAATCGGTATGATTAGCTCACTTATCTATCATTTGAGTAATTTAGACTCTGTAGTTAAGGATGATAGTATGGGAGTGAACTTTTACAATTATCAAAATATTAATATAATACTTGACGAGATTGACCTTTACTTCCACCCAGAGTATCAACGTACTTTTGTTCACGAACTGATATCAAGATTGGAGAAAGTACATTTTAAACAAATAAAAAATATCAATATAACTTTTATTACACATTCTCCTTTTATACTTTCTGACATTCCGTCTCAGAATGTTTTAAAATTAAAAAATGGTGAACTAGTACAAAATGGATTTGAAAGAACCTTTGCCGCTAACATACATAACCTTCTGAAAGGTGGATTTTTCATGAATGGAGCAATGGGAGAATTCGCCAAATCTCATATTGACAATGTAATCATTGATTTGAAAAGTCCATTAATCTCCATTGATAATTTAGAACACATACAAGAAAAGAAAAATAAAATAGAAAAAGAGATCGAAATTATTGGTGAACCTCTGATAAGAAATTCGTTAAAAAAGATGTGGAATGAACGATTCAATGAGAACGGAGCCGAGAGACCTTCATATGAAGAATTATTAGAATTTTACAAGAAACATATTGAGTCATAATTATGAAACAAATAAAAGAAACGCATTTTATTTCAATAATAAACGATCTTAAGAAAAATAGCGGTTTTAATTCATTTATCAAAACAGTTCAAAATGAAATTGATGAATTAATTGACAATAAAGAGTGGTATGAGGACGAAAGCAATTGTTATAAAAGCGCTGAATTAGAAATTGTTAGGAAGCTAAACCAGAAGTTTGAAAAAATATTAAATGTATTATCAGACGTTGAAAACTTGATGTTTATGTCACCAATAGAATTAAATCAAAAATTATTAGAGTCGCAAGATTTAGAATTAGATAACAAAAAACCAAAAGAAAAAAATTTTAGTAAAAAAATACAAAAAATATTGAGCTATAAGGAATTAAGGTCTGGCAAAAAAAAACTATTATATAAATTTTATAGAAAATTAGGTATTAAAGCATGTGTCTACTGTAATTCCCAGCACACGATAATACTAGAGGGCGATAAGAAAACAATGCGGTTCCAAGCTGATCATAAAATTAACCAAGGAAAATTTCCAATGTTTTCAATTACTTTAGCTAATTTATATCCAACATGTAATAATTGCAATCATCTTAAAAATCAAAATAATATAAATTATGATCTATATTACAGTGACCCAATAGAAAAACATAGTATGAAATTCTCTTTGTCTTCAGAAAGTATAGTAAAGTACTGTGAACAAAAGGATACGGAGGATGCATCGGAATTGATTGAAATAAAGTTTAAGGACTATAATGATATATCGGAAAAGGATCGGAACGATAATCTAAATAAGGTATTGCATATTGATAAAATATATGAAAATCATAAGGATATTGTCGCGAACCTCATTAACAAAAAGTTAGTTTACAATAATCAATATCTCGAAGATTTGAGTAATATCTTTAAATCGTTATTTGAGAACAACGATGATACTATCAATAAGCTTTTATTCAATGAAATGATTTATGGAAAATCTTTAGAAGAAGAGGATATTAATAAAGGGGTATTTGCTAAATTAACACTTGATATTAAAAATCAGTTAGATGAAATTGAATTTGAAGATGGATTTGTGTTACCAAAAATTCGTTTGTAACAAATCATGTTGTAAAAAGATAAAATGCTATAAATAAATTGATAGAAAAAACATCTGTAACTGGTAAATACAATGTCAGAACTTTGGGTAAAAATGGTGGTGTATTTTGACGTAGGTGAACTCGCTTATCAAAGCCTATTTTCAGTGATTCAAATGGCTATTGCACCGGTCAGTTCTGTATAGAGATTGTCAAATTCATAGCTGTAAGCAAAATCATCCTGAGATCATATACTGCAAATACTCGTTCACAAACCGGGAAAATTTTTAAAGCGAATGGGCACAGTTCCTCGTCTGCCATGATGGTATCAAACTCATTGTGGATAATGCACGTGGAAAATGTTATCGAATCTGGAAAAATCTAAACCTTCAAATAATAATTCGTTTGAAATCTGGTTGCATTCATCAATAGGATAGCCGTTCTGGAAAGCATGTGCATAGGAAGATTCAGCAAATTGAATATTCCGGGGAAAGTACACTCCCCATTCCGAGCGAAAGTGCATCAGTTTTAAAGAGCAACAATTCTTGTCTTACGTCACTGGTTTTATTTTAACTTTTCATTCTTACTGAAATCGTAGCGAAGACTAATGATGAAGACAACAAGATAGAGAGCTTAGCAGGGGTTCTCACAAAACATTTAAGGTAAACAAAACTAAAAAATGTAAAGAACCGCTTGAAATTCTTTATAACAAAATCCACAGAAATGATATCAATAAAATTTTAATTGCAAATAATGTACTGTCAAAAAAATAAAGAGAGAAATTAAGTGGATAGCTATCAAAAAACAAGGAAATTAACGAAATAAAAGAGTTTCTTTTAGGAATCAATTATTGATATCTCTATGAAATAATAATTAATCAATAAAAAAACAAGAAAGATCTTAGCTTTTCGATCAAAAACTAAGGTCTTTCTTTATATTATTTAATATCTATAAGTCCCAAATTAATTAATCTATAGGTCATTGCTGATGAACTAACTTTAAATTTCTCAGCCAAATTTTGAATATTTGAATCATCATAAAAGTCATTTAACGAATTCGCAAATTGCATTCGAACTGCTTTTTCTGGCATCAGAATATTTGCCGCAAAATAATTCGCTTCCTTTTCAAGTTGCACATCTTGAGAACTGTATTCTTGAGAGCTTTTACGAAATAGCACTTTATCCATGAACATATTACCCTTATCTTTATGAAGAACAAAATGCCCTAATTCATGAGCCATAGTAAACCTCTTTCTAACATCTGAATGGCTTTGATTTATTCCGATTGTTGATTGATTATCGTTTAACACTAAAACACCTGAAATCTCATCATCGAATGTATAATTAACCAAGTCAATTTTCATTTTTTTAATGATGTGCTCAATTTTCACAGGTAACTCAATTTCACTATTATCACTAAAAACTTCATTAATAAATGATTTAGTATCATTCAAGATCTTTTTAGAAATAGCCATATAATATGTATTGGTTTAAATTATTTATTTTGTCCTTAAAGTTTGTAAAAAACTATTAAGAGATTCTTTTGTTGTTTGATTTTCTTCATCTATATCCATTCCCCTAATATCTAGATTATCTACATCTATGTCATTTATACTGGGTATCAAATCAGATATATCTACTTTTAAAAAATTTGCTATTAACGCTAATGTTAAAGCGCTAGGTCTCTGACGGCCTTTTTCAATGTTAGCCACAGATGGTCTTGATAACTTTAGAAATTCTGCCAATACTTCTTGACTAATATCTTTATCATTCCTAACAGCAGCTATCTTAGATCCTAATTCAGCATAAAACTGCTCTTCACTATTCATCGTATACTCCTTTCTTCGGCAGTGCAAAGGTAATAATATATTCTAAATATACACATAATATCAATAAATCAAAATATAATAAAATAAAATAAACAAAATTCACACAGATATTACAATTGTAAATAAATAAATACACCTGTAAATCAATGATTTAATAAAAATTGTTTATATTTCAAACAATTTAATGATTCATTTATATCAAAGATTTTAAAAAATCTATTTTATATTACAAAAAATATCCTATATTTGTAACGTAATAAAAGATACATTGTTTTGATAGTAGCAAGAAATAATATGAATTTATATAAAAAAGGAAAGTACAATAAAAAACCAGGCTAATAAATCACCTGGCTTTTAATTCAATTAGAGGATAGGCCCTTGCAAGGCCTATAATTTTGTCTTAGTAACCAAAAATACTCCTTTCAATCGAATTTTCCAAGTCTTTAGTGATTTATTTAGAATTGTTACAATCAAGTAACATTCATGCCTCATGTTTATAAAATAAACAATAAGAGACGCAAAATAAAATATTACATGTGTCAGCATAGCTGACAGGCCGTTGAAACGATATACACGCCATGAGATAATTCACAAAGTACAATACATCCATAAAAAAAATAAAATGGAAAATACGAATAGTGCATCTACTGCACAAAAATCAAAACAACCTTTAAAATTTGTAATAGAAGGTAAAGAATTCGAGACATACGATCAGTATAAAACAGGTCGTGAGTTAAAACAAATAGCTGATATTCCTCTAGATACAGAACTATACCTTTCGATAAGCAAGCCTTATAAGGACGAGCTAATTGAAAACGAAAAATCAGTTAATCTTGCTCGTCCAGATACTGAATATTTCTTTGTCAAGAAGAAGCTCCAGTTTTCAATTAATGGGCAATCATATACATGGTATAAGCAATATATCCGCGGTATTCAAATTAGAGAATTAGGCAATATCCCTGCTGACCAGGAGATTTTCCTTGATCTTAAGGACGGGTGGCAAGATGATCAGATATTAGATGATGAAATCGTAGATCTAGCTCGTCCAGGGAAAGAAAAATTTTTCTCAAAGTCGAATCCAACGGAATTTACAATTATTGTTAATGCTTGTCCGCATATTTGGAACGAAACAAATATATCATTTGAACAACTTGTAGTACTAGCATTTGGATCATATGACAATAATCCTGATAAGGGTTATACAGTTACTTATAGCAGAGGTTGGGATCCAAAACCGGAAGGTACTATGGTTAAAGGTTCAGTAGTTCGTGTAAAAAATAAAATGATCTTCGATGTCACAGCAACTGATAAATCATAGTCCAGATCTTAAACGTCTAAGAGACGAAGGTTATGAGATAGAGGTACTTGGTGGATATTTACTTCTCCACCAAGTACCCTTCGTGGATCAGAACAAACAAATCCAATATGGCGTTTTAGTAAGTACACTTACCTTAAGTAGTAGTGATCATACTGGTACGCCTGATAATCATGTGATTCATTTTATAGGGGATAATCCTTGTGAAACTGATGGTACAGTTATTTCTGCAATCCAACATAATAATGCTCCTACTGTCATGAATGATATGATAACGGTAAGCAGATCTTTTTCAAATAAACCTCCTGCAGGGTATCCAAATTATTATGAAAAGTTTAAGCGATACGTAGACATAATTTCTGCACCAGCAAAATTTATGAATCCAGAGGTTACTGAAAAAACTTTCAAAATGATACCTGACAGGGAAAACCAAACTGTGTTTCAATATATAGATACAAATTCTAGTCGTGCAAACATCGAAATAATCAACGCTAAATTAGAAAATCAAAAAATAGCAATTATTGGATTAGGTGGTACAGGTGCATATATATTAGATATGGTAGCGAAAACCCCTGTAAAAGAAATTCACCTTTACGATGGAGATAGTTTTGATCAACACAATGCTTTCCGTTCACCTGGAGCAGCATCAATGAATGATTTGAGCGAAAGTCCTAGAAAAGTAATCTATTACCAAAGGTTATATTCAAACATGCACAAATATATTCATACTCATGACTATTATGTAACGCAAGAAAACTTCCAAGAATTACATCAAATGGATTATGTTTTTGTATGTGTAGATAAGAATGCTGCAAGAAAGAAAATAACAGATTATTTGGTAGATGCAGGAATATCATTTTCAGACGTTGGATTAGGAGTTAATGTTGTTGATAATAAACTCATAGGTGCAATAAGGGTTACTTCCGCAACTCGTGACAAAAATGATCATCTACCACTCCGTATATTCGCAGAGGATTCAGACAATAATGAATACTCAACTAATATTCAGATTGCAGAATTGAATGCATTAAATGGTATTCTTGCGGTATTAAAATGGAAGAAAATATCTGGAATTTATGTTGATTTAGAAAATGAACATCATAGCTCCTATTCTATTGGTGTATCTAAAATATTTAATGAAGATGTTGCGTCATAAATTCGTTGAGTTCATCCCTCAAGTGGTTGAAGAAGGTGTTTTATACGTATCTATTGAATACTGCACTGCAATCCACATGTGTATCTGTGGATGCGGGAATAAAGTAGTAACACCGCTATCTCCGACTGATTGGAAATTGACTTTTAATGGAAAAGCTGTTACGCTTCATCCATCAATAGGTAATTGGAATTTCAAATGTCAGTCACACTACTGGATAATAAACAATAAAATAGAGTTTGCTAGTAGTTGGAATAAACGAGAAATTCGAAAAGGTAGAGAAAGAGATATCGAGCGTAAGAAAGAATATTTTGAAGTAAAAGATATTCCAACAGAAAAACCACGCATTTCTAAAGGTGTAAAACCTACTTTTTGGTACAAAGTACTAAAGGGTCTAGGTCTGTAAATGTAGGGATAGCCGAAGGATTACCTTCGGCTATTTTTATTTACACGTTTTTAATAGTTAACAATTTACAAACATCTTACAACTAACTATTGATTATTGCAACATTTAACTTATGTTTTAAAAATGCCTTTATATCTCAAATAACTCTTTGCAATCTATACATTCATTATTAATAAGACTATCTTTAAATTCTTTGCTCCAAAATGGATGTACCATAGCTGTACGAGTATTATCTTTATATCTTATAAAGTAAATCCCTCCGTCAAACTGTATATCAGCACCATATTTATTTGCTATTAAACGTTTTAAATAGTAATCAAAATAGCTCTTCCAATATTCTTGCTTAAAATTTAACTCGGTGTATTCATTATTACTTAACATTGCCAAATCTAATGCAAAACGCCAATGCAATAAACTGTGGTTATTTTGATTATTATAATCTCTTAAACAGTCGTAACATGAACTAAAACATTTGATATGATTTGCTTTACATAATTCTTCATAAGTACTACCTCCTACAAGTAGATTTTGAATAAAAATATCAAATGATCTTTCTTTATCTACGTTTCCGTTAAGATAATTAGTATATCCAGCTCCATTTTCGGCCGTTTCAACTATAAATACTTCATGACTTTTATTACTAGGAGATATTCGATAACCTATGTTGAACTCATTAGTTTCAATATCTAAGGTCGTACATATTGACTTACGCAATAAATACCCCCAAGAAAGGAAAATTGCTTTTTGATATACATTTGTCACATCAAACTGAATGTTTTTGTGATGTTTATTAATTGTCAGGGCCAACACACCTGTCTTTTTTGTAGCTAATAAAGCATATTTTTCGACTTGATTAGTATATTGTTCAGATTTTCCTAACAATAACTTATCTACCCACCGAAAACTATCTTTTATTTTTGTAAGTTCATACATTTTTCCTCCATTATCATTAATTAGATGTACAAGTCCTTCGTCAGGAATTATATTAGATGATATTAACAAATTATTTATTTCTGATTTTTCTTTTAAATCTGAATATGGATCAAGTGTAACTTCACCGGCTCGATTAACAAAATCAAATCTGCCACTAAAATCCCTATTGCTTTTCCTTGTATCTGCACAATAACCTAATGGAGAAATAACATTGATTTTTTCAAGGTCACCTTCACACTGTATACAAATACTAGTTTCCAAATTTTTGGCATAAATAGTTTTACAGATAATACATCGATAAACATCTTTCCTTGGTTTACCGCGTCCGTCTACTTCAGTCGGTTCCCTATTCAAATACTTGTAATCAATTACTCCTACACACCGTATTATTCTTTTATCTTTAACAATCTCGCTTCCTGGCGCAAACTCAGAAATAGAAATACTAAGATCTCTCGATATTAAATTATCTGCTGGTAACCTCACAGGCTTTTCTTCATATAAAACACGGACTTGCGTAGGAAAACCGAACATCGGTAGTAATCCAGCATTTGCTAATTTTTCACTTAGATCTTCTTGCGGATAATTATTATGATCTAAACAGATTTCATTGATTTGCTGTATCAAATTCCGTTTTAAGTCATTGTAAATATTTTCACTGCTATATTCAATTTTGGTACCTATTCTCAGACTATCAATCAATGATAAAATTTCTAGCATATTTTGATCGATGTATTTTTGAACACTTATGCTATTATTATCCCATTCATAGTCTTTTCCAAAATTACCGTGAACACTACTTGAATGAACATCAATATTTTTAAAGGCATTTTTCAAGATATCCTTATTTACAAAACGTAAGAAAATTTGTTCCCGATACATTTCTAAATAAGGGTCTGTTGGCACAGCAGAAACCATTCGATAAGATTCATTATAATGAATTTGATCATGCGAATTACTTTTGGCGACTGTTAAAGCAATAGATAACGGACTACCCCTTCTTCCAGCTCGACCAACACGCTGTTGATAGTTAAATCTTTGAGGTGGCACATTACCCAACATTACTGCATTCAATGAACCAATGTCCACACCAGCTTCCATCGTAGTAGTAACACTTAATAAGTCTATTTTCTCTATCAATACTTTTTCATCTTTCTGAAAGCGTCCCTGAAACAAACGTTGCCGTTTTCTGCCATCATCTGGATCTGTTTGTCCAGTTAATTCTTCACAATGAAGCCTAAATTGGCTTGCTTGATTATGGTTAATTAGATGAAGATAATAATTTCGGCTAACTATTCGTTTTAGATCTTCTGGAGTTGCTAGAATAAGTTTGTCAGCACAACAATTAGTACAAACATTTCTGTAATTTACCAACTGAATATTGTTACAACTTAAACATCTATATGTATGCTGATTAGGTCTTACAGGTCTAAAAATCAAATTAGTGCCTGTTAAAAATACTCCAGAATCTTCATTTAATTGCTGATTATTAAGAAAATCTATAAAATTTGGTTTAAACTCCTTATTATTACGAGAAATATTTAAACACTTACAGGCATATTTCCACAACTTAATAGGAATTGATTCAAAGGAATATTTCTCAGATTCAGTATCCATTGTTTTTAACCTATAAGATTCACCAAGTAATTTTATACAATTTATCAAAAAATCTTTCGGATATTTAAGTTTTACCCTTTCTTCAAAATCAATATAACCTAAGTTCAATGATTCAAAAGATCTTCTGTTCCCAGACATAAGTCCTAGTAATATTTCATTCTCAAGTGATCTCCTTATATTTTTAATAAGAGTTGGATGTTGGGCATCCTTAAAAACCAAACTACCATCCTCTTCATCAAGATCTTTGTGCCATGAATTACCATCATCATCTCGAGAAACGGAATCTTTTGGTCCACCTGGATTTACGCCTAATTTCAAAAGTTCTCTACTTAACCGACTCCTTAATTCATCAATATTAACTCCGTTATTATTAGAACCCTTTATCCGATTGCTCAATTCCTCATAAGTAGCCCCTTCTCCTACACGGAAATCGTTAATATCATTATATAATTCCCGTAACCCTTTATTTTCTGAGGTATTAATTATCTTTTTAATTTTTATTCGTTCACTGTCAATTAGACTTTTATCAAGATATTTATGTAAAAGTTGATATACTTCTTCTTCTGTTTCTACTTTGGTCATTAGAATTGATCTGACGAGATCTCTATAGTGATCTAGCTCAATCCCAGCTGCTAATTTAGCTGCTGCTTGCCGACTATCAGAAAAAAGCACCAGTTTAGCATTTCCCTTATCCTTTTTAGACAGTTCTCTCATTAGTACATCTGCCATTAATTGATTTACTTTCTGTACACCAGTATAGTGTCGATGAATAGGTGTTAGCGTATTTTCATCTACCTTATCAATTTTCATATTTGCACCGCAACATACACATATATTGGGATACAAGGATCGATAATCAACTCTTTTTGAAACAAATACGACGCCATTACTTCTTAAGAAACTTTGATTGTATTTAGCATTTTTAAAATCTAATTCAATAAATTTCCATTGATCCAGACTAGAATTTAGACTCTTTAGAGATATATCATCCATACTGAACTTACTATTTGCATTAATATAAATTACTTTGTTAACAAAATCTTCTTTATTTATACTAGGGCTTTGTAAAAGTTCAACTGATTTGGGAGAATGATTTTTTTTCACCCAAGAATTCAAAAATATTTCACCACAATGTCTACAACTTAATAATTCGAGAATTAATGAACCACACTGACATTTTGATTGTGGTCTTTTATATAGTCGCCCCACATTCCTACCCTCAAATCGGAAACTTTCATCAATTTCTGAGCAATTAGGATCAATACAAGCCCACAGCCCATCAATATTCCTAAAAAACAAATGACCACGAATCGCTTGTAAACTGTTGGATTTCTCATCTTGCAATGTTGTTAAAACTGAAAGGATTTCTTCTAACAAAGCAATTGACTCTATCAAGTTACTATTAGGAAATAATAATTGTGCAATAACATCAGCTTCAAGAGGCTTAGATATAATTTCTTTTAATTTATGTAGTAAGCCTGACTGCATAAACAATTCTAATTGTTCTTCTTTGGACTTTAATCCTAAATCAACTAAATCGGAATAATTAAGATCTTTTTCATTAATTGGACCTGCATATACTTTTAGAGTATCCTTTACAATTGTGAATCTTTCTCTTAATGAACTTTCTGAGACGCCAAAGAAACCTGAAATAAATTTTTGTACTCGATAGCTTTCTTGCATGGAAGCACTAGAGCATAAAAATTGAATTTGATTAGATTCTGGAGTTAAACCTAAACGATAAAGTAATTGTCTAATTAAATAAGCAACTTCAGTTCCACTAGTCCCTCTATAAGAATGAAGTTCATCAATGACCAAATGGAAGATATGCTCTTCTGATTCTTCAAGCCATTCTCTTGTAGAATCGAAAATATTAGACTCTTCAGATCTTAACAACATCACATTTAACATACTATAGTTGGTGATCAATAAATCAGGTGGATTATCTTGAATAGACCATCTATCAAAAAGTTCAATATTTTTATAATCTCGATTTGGAATATCGTATAAGTGATCTTCTGGATCAAGAACATTATCTTTTACAAAATCTTTTGTGTCTTGCCATTCTTTATTTATTTTGTCAATTGATTCTTTTATCTTTTTTTGAACACTAATACTATCTCTTTTTCCAGATTTTGGTGTTAAAGATGTATATCGCGCAAATGAAATATAATCACTATTTAAATCATTTTCGAACCATTTTACTACATCTTTAGAAGATAATGACTTTCTTAACCTTCTCATTTGATCCTCTGCCAAAGCATTTAATGGATATAAAATTAATCCCCTAATAGCAGGAACTCCCTTTTTATTATTTATCTGATTATTTATTTTTTCTGAAATAATATCATAAAGAAGCGGAAATAAGAAACACTCGGTTTTACCAGATCCTGTACCAGTAGTCACAATTAAATGTTTTCTTTCTATTATTGTATCGCGAAAAGATTCATACTGATGAACATACATCTTGCTGTCGATTCCATTTCTACTAGGAAATAAGCCTAACTTAGCAAATGCTGCAAATTTATTATCTATACCTAATTCTTTACAAACTTCTTCCACAGTTCCATACTCCTCATATTTTGGCGTAAACTCAATTATAGGATACTTTGTAATGGTATTTTCTGATTCTAACAATAAATGCCGTTCATCCTCAAGCTTTTTATCACTAAAAAACAAACTTGTGTCAATATATTTAACAAATGTTTCTTTGAGCTCACGCCAAGTTTCAAAAATATTCTCCATTTACAACACCTTATAATTTAACTGTAATTTCTTTACTAACTTCTTAAACAACTTAAGATCAATATGATATTTGTTCTGTTTTGGAAAATCCCCACAATTGAAAACGTGCTCAAGAAATAAGATTTTTTTTAAAAACACGGGAATTGGTTTAAAACTTGGTACTTCTAATATACTTTCTTTAGAGTGATATTTAAACAATGGTCTAGAGATGTACATCTTAATCCAGTTAATTTTTTCAAATTCAGTTGGATTAATAAGATATTGATGTCTTCCAAATGAGTATAAATAGGTGTAAAAACCTTCATTAAAACGATATATTTTAAAAAGTCCTTGCGTACCCAATCTTCTATTATAAGTAATCCATTTAAAATTGGAATAAAATTCTACTTGATTGCTACTGTTCAAAATATCTTTTGAAGTTTCTTTCCAATATTTAACAATTCTCTTCAAGCCATAAAACACCTCTATTATGTCCCATAAATTATCTTTGTAATAATATTGATGGTCAATATTAATATCTGATTTTTCAATCACTGTCAATCCTAATTTAAAACTTCTTACATGATTTGAAATTTGCTTTTCCAAATTTAAATTCAAATTAATTCCCAATAAATAAGTACTATTTTCCCGACCAATAATCCTTGTATCGGTTAAACAAAACCTATTCATATCAAACCAATCAATTAAACCCATCTCTAGTAACCTATAGAATGGTGTCATATACCCATCAATATCTATCCCGTCATATTTTAGTGTAGTTTTGATTTGATTATAAGATTGATACAGCTGTCCCTCATTATGTAATTGCACAAACTTGTAGTAAAGAAAATCCTCCATTTTTAAAAATAGCTTTCACGATAATTATCTGAATTAAAATAATTTGATACCGTTCGAAAATCCAAAGGTTTTTTAATGCTCAATTCATCTATTCGAATTTTTAAATCTTTTTCAATAAATGTCCATTTACTTTCATCATAGGTACTTGAATTTAATGGAAAGCCAAACTGCTCAACTTCGTCATCACATTGTATAAGAATTAAATAAAAATTTTCAGGCCATTTGCTTGACTCACCAGGAATATTCCTTCGAATCCCATTCGCAATATCAATTATAGGTTTTCCATAGCATTCAAAACTTGCAATATTAAAGTCAGATAATATAAAAAAAACATTAATACTTGGATCCGCTAGAGCAAAATCCAAAGCATTAGACAAACCATTAATTTTTAAAAGTTCATACTTTAACCAATCAACCTCAGCATTTTGAATGAATACTACTGAATCGCCTATACAATTCAATGCCTCAACTATTACTTTTGTATTGTCGCCAATTACAAATTTCTTTGATTTTATTTGTTGAAGAATAAGTTCCAATTTACCAACTTGTACACCTTTAATAAAATTATCTTCACATTCGCGAAAATCTTGAAAATCATCAAATAGAGGCGCAGTGTATTGTTCTATCAATTCAAAAGTCTCTTTTGCTACAAATTGCGTATGGCTCCTCAATAATGAGGAGTTATCAACAATTTCTCTAGACATAGTAGCTGCTAATTTTATTGAAAGAATTAGATCCTCCCTATTCTTTTCGATACGTTTAATTTCTATTGTTTTTTCAATTATTTGATTTGAAAATCTTAATAAAGCCAACTCTTCTGATTCCACTTCCGCCTGCATTGATAAGAGTTTTTCATTTTTTTCGTATAACAATAGTGATATATCAGATAGCGCTTTTTCTTTTAATATATTTTCGTGCTTTTGAACGATCTCATCAACAAGAATTGAAAATTCGCCTTTTATTGAATTCAGTTCTTCATAGTTAAACTTCAGTTGATTAAGGATTTCCGAAGCTCGATTTAGCCTTATACCGTCAAGCCCTAGTAAACCACCATTCAGCTTTTTAATAATTTGATGGGTTTTCTCAATAGTATTTATTTCGGCCTTTTCAGAAGTCAATTGTGATTTTAAAAATTCAATTAACTGAGAGTCATGCATACAATCTATTTCACCAATGCTTTCCTTTGGATTACTGAGTATATAGTAGGTATCATCTCTATCAACTTCAAACATTTCAGCAAGATTAAATCGATAAAACATTACCTCCTTCCCTATCTTAGCATCAATTCGATCCTTCACTTTGTTATATTTTAAAGGACCATATACAAAATTACTATCAGTTATATAGAAACTTGTTAGATCTTCAATATATATTCCTCTACTTTTAAGGTTTTTAAAAATTCGTACCAAATCAAGGTAATTTTGATTAATTAATGCTTCACTAATTTCTAAAACCTGAAAACCAATTAGTTTAACTTCCTTTGTTCTTACAAAACAGTATTTCCTTTCATCATCATTTTTTTCAACTTCCCCGTAAGGAGTTATTTCAACAAAATCACCAATTTTTAAATCGGGATTGTATTCAAATAACTTATTTAAGAATATAAAAGTTGAACCATTGAAAAAAGTAGTTATTTGATTTTCTTCTTTTAATATATGTTGATTGACTAGCAAACCTTTAACCTCTAACTCACCTCCAAAACCATCAGATTTCTTCAAACGTATCAGGGCATAAATCTTATTTATCTTTTCCATGAAAACTTTGTTTAATTACATTTAATAAAAAACTATTTGTTTTTAATCTTTCTTGTTTACTGACAGTTCTTATCCATGTACGTATATTTAATTCTTCATTTTTCTTTATATATCCCTGATTTAAAAATCCTGATACTCCAGTTTTATTACTAAAATTCAATGTAGTAAGATCTAATAACATAGGACTATTATTCACTACATGAAATAATTTAGGTTTCGGAATTATTTCAAAATAATAGTTTTGGTAACCACTGACAAGTACTTTATACTTTCCTATATCAGCTTTAAATTCATAACATAAATATCCATCTTTAAATAATAGATATTGGACAGGTGTGGTTAGTTTTATTTCAAGCTTTGTATTTTCAAAATATTGCCTTTTCAATCCTATTTTCTGTCCAATCAATATAAAAGGGTATTTATTAGTGCTTTGCATCTTTTGTAGAAACAAGGGCAAATCCAACGAACTACTGAAAGAATAAATATTTACGTTTACAAACTTTTCATAAATAATACCTTTTCCTAAATATTTTTCAGATTCTTTTATTACAGCTGTATTTTTAGGGGTATTATGTATTAGCAATAAATAATTCATTTCGAAATTTAGTTTATCAACAGAAATATATTCATTTGGATAATCATATAACTGTTCAAACACTAAAAAATCAGCACTTTCGAATATAGAAATGGGATCTACATCTGCTTCAAATAACAGTAATTCATTATAAAATGAGATAATATATTTAACACCTTCTCTTAATTTTATTTCCTTCTCATAAGGATTACTATCATTCCACGCATCTGAAATATATCTATCAAAAATTTGCTTTAATCTAATCTCTTCGAAATGAGGATTCTCATTAAAACTCAGTGAATCGATATGTTTATTTCTTTTACGCTTTAAATATTTTACAAAAAGTGAGATATTCTCCTCATACTCAATAATGAAAGTTTCAAATGATAACATTTCAAACTTGTTATTTAAGTATTCAAAAAATGGGACATAATCTTTTAGATCTTCAAAATTCAATACAACTTGACTTAATGGATACTTAATATACCTACGGTGGCCCGGTTGTAGGGCAGGAATTTCAATATCAAATGATTTATCTTTAAAAAATTCATACGCACTCATCCATATCTTCTCTTGAACCGTAATAAAAGCAATAGATTCTAAAAAAAAACGACTTAATCTCTTTGAATCTTCAATCCCAACTAAAGCAATAAATCGATCTCGATAATTATTTGCTCGTATATCTAAATCCTCATCAAATTCCATAACCACAGCTGCATAAGACTGAAGTGCTAGAAGCCCAAAATACTGCGGAATACCGCCAATTGTAATTAATAATTTAGACCACGACCCTAATTTAATTTCATTAAAATCTGTAGTTTTACAATCGATAGATTTTAAGAATAAGTCCAGCTCTCCTACTTCAATAGCAAGTGTATTCTTCTTTCCTTTTATGCTCCTATTAATAAAATAATCGTGAGCCCATTTATTAAACAATCTATATTTACTCATTCATAATGCAGCTTATATGCAATAATTTTATTGTAGTGTTATCTCAAATGGAAATCCTAAGTAATAATTTTTTTTAAAAATTGAGTAAAGAAAGAAGCTTTCTAACTACAGTACAGATTAAAAAATCTAAAATTATTTTTTATTACTTGGTTTATCTGAAATACTATAATAAAGATTTTCACTAGTAATCTAGGTTCAATTTTTAATGCCTCGGTAAAATCCTTGCAATCTCTAAGATACTTACATTTAACATCTAATCAAATTGAATTTCGTAAAATAGATAAAATGCCCTTAAACAAATTCATAGAACGATATCTATGCATTATTGGACTATTTAAATAATTTACATAATATTGATTACTTGAATTTAAATAACTGCTTGCTTAGTACCAACCAAATAAAGAATTACAGATTTTGTCAAGTGATTCCCTCATGAATCCGATTTATTTTTAATCTTTAATATGCATGCTTTTGGGATAATAAATATAGTATAGTAAATTAGAAAACGACCCCGAGTAATTGCCTCTTTTTGTGTTAGAAGTAAAAAGAGTTTTCTTATGCCAGAAACCATCGATGTATTTATCTAATACTAATTTTGAAAACACTCATTTATTAAAAAATTTCCGTTACCAAAGAACAAGATTTCATAAATTAAAATTATCTTCTGATATATTCGATGAGCTGAAGCCATTTGATCTATCAGAAGTAATAACATCTAATTTTAATTGATAACTAGGAATACTAACTCCATCAAAAGTTCTATCAACATTAAAATCCATTATATCCTGCCCCTTTTCGTAAAGGGCATTATTAGCAAATTTACCTATGCATTTACCTCCTTCGTTTTTAGCATAAAAATTTTTTCCGTATGCTAATTTCAAATAATACCTTCCTTCAGGGATATAACCGACTGAAAAACTTGTTCCAGCATTAATATAAACATATCTTACACATATATCATTATCGTAATCCATCAGCTTAACAACTACATCGGCGCCATTACCAACTGTTATATGAAGTGATGATGCGTATTCACCAGTCTGAGGTCTATAATTATAGCATTTAGGCATATTGCCATTATTATAAGCACTTCTTATGTATCCATCTTCTTCAAGAAGATCTAATGGACTTTTAGGTTGCTCATATACGACTTCAGGCTCCGGTGCACTATGGTATGTTGATTCATTTAATACTTGATGACTAAATTCAACATCTCCATTTTCCTGGCTTTTATTAGATTCCTGATTATCGCATCCAACAAGAAACATATAGCTAAAAAAAGCAACAACTAACTTAATTTTCATTCTTATTTACTTAACAAATACATGATTACTACTAAAATAACAAAACCTCCACACGTTATTATGGAGTTTAAAGTGGCTTTCTTTTTTATTTCCTCTTTAACCGCTTCTAGTCGTTCATCATTTGTTTTTTGCATAAGATGAAGAAATTCTTGGTTCATTTTATTTAAATCTTTCAACTCATCTATTCTCGAGCTTAAATCAACAACTTTACTGCATACTTCATCAATTATTGTGATGGTATTGGAGCTATTTATTGCTTCAATTTTCTGCTGGATGCTTTTTTCAAACATTTTACCCTGATTTAAAAAAAGTGAATTCAAATCATCAACTCTTTTTCTTGATTCTTGAATTATGTCCTTTGATTCCTTATCCAAATTTTTACGAAAATTATTAATATACATAGTAAACTCTGAAGTATGCTTTTCTAAATCAGATTTATTAGTATTAAATGACTGTTTTTGGCTTTGAACTAGTTGATCTAAGCCGCAATTAGCCTTCTCAAAATTTTTAACCAATCGCTTTTCAAATACTTCTACATTGCTATTAAACTGTTTTGTGGCAGTAGCAAAATTGTCTATGTATATCGAATTCTCCTGCGTTAAATTATTATTTACACTTTCAACTTTGATCAATACCTGCTGATAAGAATTCGTCAAAGTATCCATCACGTCAATCAATGTTTGAACCTGCTTCTGTGTGGATTCAATATTTTTTAAATTATCTTGTAATTCAGCTAAAGACACTGAAAGTAAGTTATTGCTCATATTGTAAAAATTTATTAGCTATCTTATTAAACTGTGTGATATGCACAGTCATCTCTACTTCTTCTTTTAAAGAATCTAAAAGTTCCTTTGGTAAATGGATTTGCAGAATACTATTGTAAGCATTGGAAAAACGCCAAAACGATTTTTGCGAATCAAACCTATTAGAGAATTCAATCATACCCTCTTTATAACGAAACTCCAATTGGTTTTTAAGATTTTCATTATTCTTAGTGCCTAAATACGCTAAACAAAATACCTCTAGTAAATAAAGTGTAGGATTGGAATCAGTCAAAGAGCGAGTTATCAATCGAACAGCACCGTAAAGATGTCTTACATTATCCAGTGGCGTACCTACCCCGACAAGATCGTCGTTGATAACACGTAAATATTTGTTTAGTATTAATTCATTTGAATACTTTCCTTCATCGGTATCTACCACCAAAGAGAATGGCTCTTCAGTATCAGCTACATAATCTGGCTTAGCATATTTGGAATTGAAATAATAGTAGAGGTAATCTTTTAGATTTTCATTGGCTGTCAACCAATCATCGCCATAGCTCAATCCTTCAACACAAAAGTTTCGCGTATCATCTATCGCTCGTTTGCGCTTTTCAGAAATCTTGTCGTAGACAAATGAAGTTAAATAACCTAAACATTGATAAATCTCTTTGGCTAATGGATGCTCATCCTCGTTTTTAATGAAAACTTCTCTCGCCTTATTAATCTCTAATAAAGCTCTATCTTGACTATAATATCTTAAAAGAAAGCGTTCCAAACTTTTAAAATAGCTACCTAAAGGTCTACCTTTAACTACTATACGAAATTCTTTATTTGCGTAGTCTTGCGTAAAGTCATCTATCAATTCAATGCAACACATACGATAAATGGCTTTTGAAAGATCTGCCGCTTGACTTTCTAAATAAGGTATATAGATAACAAGCTCAACGACTTCATTAATCTCCAAGAGTGGTGTCAAAAATCCGTTGTAATACTTCGGACTTTCATCTCCGCACCTTATCTCACTAACATTTAACAATTCATGCATAAATGACTTTTCAATAATATCACCCTTGAATGACTCACCAAAAAAATACATAACGACACCATAATCGGGATTAAGATATTCAAAGTCTTTCTGCCTAAACTTATAGTTATATTGTAATAATTCGATCTGTAATTCTTTTTCGGCTCTCCACCCTCTTAAATAATAAGGGATATCCTTCAACTTACATTTACGAAAAGCATCACAGGCTGCACTACATATATTATTATCGAACATATTCTTGTCCTTATCGCACCGCAATTTGACAATATCGTTGATCGGATTTGCGTGTAGCAAGTCTTCATCAGCTATATGGATGTTATAATGTGCTAAGATATTATTTAGATCATCTGCATGATACCACTCATCTTTAATGAGTGGTAATGGGAATGTATCATCTCTATAACTACCCTTGATAAGAGATAATGAATAATCTGATACTAAAATGGTTGCTAATGCCATTTTTCGATCTCTTCCTGCTCTACCGGCCTCTTGAACAAATGATTCTAGTGAACTTGAATAATTCATATTGACGGTAAAACGCACATTGGGCTTATCGATACCCATACCAAATGCCTTTGTAGCAACCATTAATGGACTTTTATTATCTCGAAACTGCTCAAGACTTGCTATTGCGACATCATCATTGTCCCTTCCTGAGAATGATACGACATCAACAACCCCTGCTTTATTTAGCGATTCTTTATTAAAATTAACCGATATTCCTGTGGAATTAACATGGGGACAAAAGACTATTCCCGACTCACTATAATAGTCCTGTTCTTCGTAATAATCGTCTGGGAAAGGTATTCTTAAATCCTCTGATATACCGGTATCATTGCCTTGTCGATCTTCAAAATTAGTTTTGATGGTATGAATATTCTTAATATTTACTAATTCTTGAAAGTAATTTGGTAAATCCGCATACATCTTTTGTAGATAACTTGCCTTAGCCGAGAAAGCCTGAGATGTGCTAAATTTTATGGGTTTAGGTAAACCTTCCCCTACTTGATTTTTTTTATCGAAGTTAATGTTCGTTTCAAAACGTACAGGCACTTTTTCTATTTTATACTGTAACTCTAGACGGTTTGTATTTTCGTATCGAACTATCGTATCACTGTCCAGCTCAAATGTTCCATTAGCGGATAGCTCGCGCTCTACATCGGCTAGAACATCAAATGATGCAGTAGCAGTTAATCCGTAAAGGGAAATCTCTTTGTTTTTGGAACGTACATAATGATAAAGGTTACGCCCCAAATGTAAATAGGAAAATCTAAAGTCATGACCCCATTCGGATACACAGTGTACCTCGTCTATGACGCCATATGCAAAATACACATTGTAATCGTGCATATGCTTTAAACGCTCTCTAAAGGAAGCTATAGATAACCTTTCGGGTGAAAGAAATATAAATTGCAACTCTGAACTTTCAAGCCTACGTTCTCTTGAGGAACGTTCACTTGCCGTCAAAGAACTATTAATAAATGATGCACTATCTACACCATTGGCGAGTAGTCCATCATATTGATCTTTCATCAGAGACTTCAGCGGATCTATGATAATAGTTACTCCAGGTTGTAGCAGGGCTGCAACTTGATAGGTTAAAGATTTTCCTCCGCCTGTCGGTAATAACCCTATCACTGGTTTATGCTGCAAGGCTCTATCTAATATAGGTATCTGCCCTGGTCGGAAGTCTTCCTTTCTAAATAATAATCGTATAAAATACTTTAACGTATTACACGTCTCTTCTATCTCAAGATAATTACCAGACTGGTCTTTCGTTACTAAATTTTTATACGTGATTAAATCAGAGGTGTATATTAAACGTTTAGTGCTTTTAACCGTAGCACTGATCATATTAAAATAACAGTTGTTATGTGCCTTATATCGACTGAATTTCTCTATTTTAGTCTTATCGGTGTCAAAGAATGAATGTGTAACCACCAAATCATACACTTTACGTGATGATTCAGTATCAACTTCCTTGAGTGTATGAGCATCCTGATGTAATGGCGAATCAGAAAAAACTGTTTCATTGATAACCGTCAGATTAATTTGTGGAAGTATAAGGTGATTATACGACTCAGTTATTTCTATCAGATGCGTATATAATTGAGTAAAATCAGTTATAGCTAATTGTGCAAATGGCACGTCTTTTTCTTCAACGAGAATATTCCACTCCGTTTTTTCTAACGGTAGATGTCCTGTGATTATAGCCTCAAGCAATACCTTTTGAAATCTTGCAACTGCTAATGGTGTCAGCAATACTTGAAGCTGTAAAATATTTTCTTTACTTAACTGATTTAAATCGACATTCTCGCTATTTAATAAATCAAAAATACCTTTATCAAATCGCTCCGATACATAATCAATTTGCCCGTATTTTACAGTTCTATATGATATACCTAACAAATCTGACATAGTTTCTTCAATGTAGAGACTGACCTTTGTCGGGATACCACGACAGATGATATTGTTGAGCACTGCTAGAACTGGATTGATGTCATCATATACACTAGCTCCTAAGTCAAATAATGCAGCCGTCTCAAAGTGTGTGAAAGACGTAGGATATTCAAAGTTTTCTGCTTTTCTAAGAGCGCGAATACAATCTAATTCGTATGCTGCTAAGAACTGTACCGTAGGATAATATGCAATAGGGATAAGTTGTGCTGAGTCTCCTTTGGCTAACTTAAATATTTTGGTCTTATTCGTCCAATCTTTATCTCTATAACTGTAAGTTTCATATTGATGCAGCATCTCACCTCTTTCTGTATCAAAATAGTTTAGAAAGGCATCTATACGTTGGTTTGTAGGATTTAAGGGTCCTACGCAAACTAAGTAACTGTCGATATCATTATTTGCTACTAGTGCGGCAAGATGTTTAAGATCTATCTGTGCTACATCAAGGATATTCGAGAATATATGTATGGTCTGTACATTTTTCCCCTCTGATATCTGCTCTGCTGTTATTTTTTCAAAATAACTTTGAATAGTATCAATCCGAACATTATCTTTTTCTGAAAAATATCGTTCCACATGTAATCTAGCGCGATTTAAAGCAGATAAACCGGGTTCAATTAAAGTAATTTGTTTTACCTTACATGCGCTTTTTTCTCTATGGATGTAATCTAGAAGATTGATAGTACCTATACCCTGTCCACAACCCCAATCGATTATACGTATATCGGAAGAAAGGGCACTGTCTGGTAGATTTGCAAATGCATCTAGTAGTTTTGCCTGATGCATAGATCCATAAGAAAACATATATTGGCAGAGATGCTCGTTTGTATTAAGAATCGCAATGCCACGATCTAATTCTCTCCAAAGACTATCTTTTTTAAGTTGATCTAATCTTAATATTTGACCAACGGCTATACTCCTGATCGAATTGAAATCTACGTTCACTAAACTATTTAGTGACTTTTCATAATTTTGTATCAAAGCTTACAGTATAGTTCTGAATGTTAGGTTTATTCTTTCCTTCATCTCTTTTTTGGATTTAGGTACTTGATGCTTCCAATAGTGTTGTAATTCGCCTAACATAATTAGAAGGCTACCGTGTTTTAAGATGATTTCGAACTTCTCTCCTGTCTCCATATGCTTTAATTGAAAAGCTCGTTCTTCTCCAAAATTGACAGAGGCTATAATAGGATTTTTGCCCAGTTCTTTCTCAGCATCTGTATGCCAAGATATAGAGTCATTCCCATTTCTATATCTATTCAATAATACACTATTAAAATTAACACCACTAAGCGGCTCAATAAGGTTTTTTATCTTTTTTAGACTATCATTCCAAGGATGAGGTTGCAAAGTAATCCCAGAAAATGAATAAGGTTTATCTGAATCGCCATACCAAGTTGTTAATCTTGGAAACAAAACCTCCTTCCCATACATATACATCTTTTGCTGTTCCCACTCAATATTTTCAACAAAATCCTTTAAATAATTATCTGCATCAATCTTTGAAAAGAAATGTGGGATATATACATATTCTCCATTGGTAATTTTTATCGGACTCAACGGGTCCGGAGCTGTATTAAATAAGTCTAATTGATCCATAATTAATCTAAAGTTACACAACTTTTATGAGTCTAAATATAAAACATAAGCAAAAGTTATGTCACTCAAAGATGTATTCCGATCGTAATAATAAAAAATATGATAAATCAAGTCGCAATCATTTGATTTTCATTAAATCATTATTCTAGAATGCCAATGTTTGCTACAAACAAAGCGCCTAATGACACATCATATTCATATTGCAGTATATATTCTTATATTCATTTAGAATAAATTGATCCTTTATAAAACTAGTAATACCAATAAAAGTAGGTATATGATTCTTTTCATCATTTAGTCCGGATTTCTCAAAAAAAAGGCTCTAGAAATCACATAAAATATAAACTGAAAATAAATAAAAAATTAAAAGCAAAATAGTTTTGTAACTTTCAATTTTTGCGCAATGATAAATAATCTTATTTTATTAATTATACGGGAAACCGTAAAGGAGAAAAAAGAGGGATACATTCGCCTTTGTCGAGTCTGCTTAACAGACCCTGCATAATTTATACTACCGATTGCAATTGCGCCTTTGTCTTTTGATTCGTTTCAGGTATCAAAATGATAATTATACCTTTTATATTAATTCAAAATCAATTACATTCATCGCTGATAAAAGTCTTTTTTATTTCCTTTTGTAGTATATTAGCATATACTAACAGTGATACAAATTTAAAATTCAGTCTGCCATTTTCGCCAAGCCACAAACCATAATCTGTAATTTTATAAATACGACAAATACAAAATGAGCGTTTATAAAACGGGAATTATTCTGATTATTTTAAGTTGGATTGCTTGCTTAAATCCTTATTGGATAATATTTGGAGGACCAGTTTTTATAATCGGACTTTTGATAGTATGGCTCTCTAAAATCAAGCTAAAGACAAAATTACTAACGACCTTTTTACCACTGCTACTTTGGTATCCTGGAATGCTTGCATTCGTCTTTTTAGCCTCAAAGCATATGACACCAGAGACCTTTCTTATTCCTAAAGATTTTAGAGGTCAAATCACGCTAATTTATAATGAGCCTTGCGGACAGACTGTTCCAAAAGTAGACGGAAGACTGATTTACAAAATTCCAAATAATGGAGTTATGATACTCACAAACAAATTTGAGACTGGTATCATAGACCAAGAGTATTATTTTGTTGATAACAACTGGAACAAAATAGAAAAAATACCGGAACTTATACAGCAAGACTTTAACGAAGACTACACACTTGAAAAGAACAAAAATGAGCCTCCAAGAAATAAGGTCGGTATATTTTTACTTGAGACAGGTAGAGGATCCACGGCAATGAATAAGAATTATAAGTATCATATGATGGCAGTCAATTCCTGGGACAATTTTAGAGTTCAATACGATGGAGGTATTCCGGACAAATTAATCGACAGCTTATTATTCCAATGCAAGAAAAAATAACCATACAATATTTAATTGGTGCAGGACTTGCACTTTTGATAATTCCAATAGTTACACCCTCTTATATCCCACGATTCCATTCAGAATCAGTCGCCAGGATAGGCTTATTCATACCATCGGTATAGGCGGAAACATGATCAAAGTCTTCCGCTAATAGTTCAAAGCCAAAGCAAAGATCCAAATGATAGTTTTTATTTTCATTACAAGAAAATTATTTTCATCGTATCATTATCAAAACCAAACTATTTACTATCGGCTCTTACACAAATAGTTCTTACTAAATTCACTGATAGGAAGTGTATTTAAGGATGTATACTGTAAAAAATGTTCTACTTTATATGCCCTTAAGCGATCTTTTCTGGTTAATTTCCACATTAATGTGCCAAAATTTAATTTCGAAAAATCTATTCTTAGTTTTTCTAATTCCAGTCGATGAACTTGCATATCCTTCTCTAAAAATTGATCAAAAAGAAGTAGCCTGTTGCACAAAAAGTAGACATTATCTTCTTCCAAAAATATATCTTTTTTAAAAGAAGACAGCAAGGAATCTTTAATTCTCCCCCAGAAAGATTCTTCTCTAAGAAAAATTAAATTATCCAGTTTTTCGACTTCTAGATTCAATCTATTCATTAGATAAGCAACAATATTTTTGGGTGAAATTTGATTTTTATAGAAATTCCTCAAATTGTCAATAGATTCCCATCTACTTCTATCTAAAGACAAATCAATTTGATTTATATAAGCATATAAAAATACAACAAAATCATAATCTATTTTCATCACTCATTTCATATAAAATTTACTATTTCCACCAATTTTTATTAAAAAAAGACTCTATTCTTTTTAGATTTGAAGGAGCACCTACAATCACTAAAATTTAAAAATCAGCAAGTTAATATAAGTGACTTGTTGATTTTTTATATCATCAAAATTTAGAATTAAACTTTTACTTCATAGCTCGCTCGGTGAAGGTAATAAAACAGCAAATAAAACAAAGTATATTTTTTCATCAGTTACATAAGCGAATAACATTACTACAATGATTGCCGGACCTGGTAACGTAGTCGTCAGATGAAATTAAGAATAATATTCATATCATTTTTGAATCTTTCTTTATATCGGAAGTCATACACACAAAAATAAAGATACACTTCAGTTATTATTCAGTCCTTATTCGGGACTGCTTCGCCCCTTATTCGGAACGCCTCTACTGTTTCTCTACTCTGCCTATACTTCGCCTCTACTGTTTCTGTAGAGGCAAGGTAGACAAACAGTATACAAACAGTAGAGGCACAATAGACATTTCCCGAAGCCCTCCCGAACAGCATGCGAATAGGTTGCGAAGCTAAATACGATGATATTTATCTGAATTCCTGAAAAGGTCTGCTTGAAGAAGGAAAGAAAACGTTATATTATTTATATCTTCAACACGCAGGTTATAACCAATTTACAGAATTAGAAGATTTACAGGACAAAGTTTGGTATGCGTGCTATGGCTCTAATCTTTTGGATGAGCGTTTTCTTTGCTACATAATGGGTGGACAAGCGGCAGGTGCAAAAACAGTATATGGTGGATGTCTTGATAAAACATTAACCTAGGAAAGTGAAGATATGCATATTAACTCAGAGCTTTATTTGGTAGAGCTTCTAATAATTGGGATTATGCCGCAGCTGAAAGCTTTTTTAAAACGCTGAAAACTGAAATGGTCTACCATAGAAAATTTCTAGATCAGCAGTCCGCAAAACTGCGTAGTTGAGCGTTATGTTTTTCGTGTGCTAACGGGGGAATCCATTTCTAACAACTAATCTGCTAAGCTAATAGCTACTAGCAATTGCGGATATTCATCACTTACTTCATGAACATGATCAATACTGGTTAGTGATATAGTGTTATTAAACACTTCAAATTTTAATATGAAATTGTCTTTTTTGTTGTAAAGTAATCCATGCTCTTTCCCTTCAGCATCTTCATAGTAACCGACTAATAGCGTCCTTTCTAAATTAATGTTGTTTGATATGATTAAATTTTTCAAATCAAGCCATTCATTATTTAGTAATTCGGTTAATTCTTCTATTTCTAATTTATAATCTTGGAATTCTTCTGTGGTCATTTTCATAGTTAATAAAGGTTTATAGGATCTTAATGTTCTGTTTAAAATGAAATTGTTGTTTATAAATTCCTATCAAAAGCCTTGTTTAATTTAGGTTTTATTTTCCGTTAAACTGCTTTTGAAAATCAAGTCTGGAAGCGACTGTTTGAAATCAATCTCTTGTAAAGCTAACTTTTTCATAGTTCAAAATTATCTACTTTTTTGTGTGAAAACTTCAGCGTATACTTTATCTCTCCTACTTGTTTTGTTGCAATGCGTGCTTGATTAAGGTCAAGTCGATAATCTTTGAGACAAGTTTTGATACTGCTAACCGCTTTTTCACTGTCTACAACCTTACAAAAAATATTTAATTTCTTTTGACCCATATCAAAACCATCCACATCGCCTACTCCATTCCAGCCTAGATGGTCTTTTAGATATTCTTGCACCTTGTCTTTAAGCCATAAATCTCTTTTATTTCCTAATTCACTCTTTAAAGGAAACTGAACAACAACCCAATGATGATTGTCTTCATCGATTTGATAATAGCCATTACTTTCACAGTCTTTACAGAAATTATGTACAAAATCGTCATTTGCATTTTTCGTTTCAATCGGTATCTCTTCTACTTTTCCCTTATAACCAACTTTTCCATAGTGAACAATGGCTACTTTTCTGTTTTCGTCAAACCAAGTTTCTTTGTAAAGTAGTTGTTCTTTATCGTCAGCTTTATAGTATTTTAGCATGGTGAGTTCACTTTATTTATTGTGTACTGGAGTCATTTTGACCAGCATATCCAATTAATTTTCGGTAGTTATCATAACCCTATTCATTTTTTATTGGTTATTATAATTAAGACAACAGCTTCATATACTAAAATCTTTAATAAACAATAACCGTTGACAAACATTGCTCCAACTTATATGCCTAAATTATGCTGGCATCTGGTTAAAAGTAAATAATGATATATTATGACTATTTTCAGAATTATAACCGGAAAGCGAAATATTCTAGTGAATTTTCTTTAAAATGAAGTCGTCGGTATCGTCTTTATTATAAATTACAATTACCTTTTCTCCTATTTCAAAATATGAAGGGTAAGTTCCGACAGAATATTTACGTCTGACGTTCTCCTTATCCAAAGTTTGATATCTGACTACTGGGTAATAAACACTGGTTCTACTCAAGCGATCAAAATCTAAATCGACAATAATTCCTTCTGTTCTTAGTCCGCTCTTTTCTAACCCACGTTTCTGCTGTGTCCTCGAAACCAATACATATACTATTACAGTACTGATAAACAGAACGAAGACTACAGTGATAAAATCATTCATTTCCATTTAATTTTTGTTAATTACTTTCTTAAACCAATTGTTGAAATAATTTGTGGTAGCTTCTTTATACTGATTAGTTGCTTCTATCATTTTTTTAAGGTTCGCTTTTACTTGTAAATAAAAGTTTTCCGATTCACTCCTAACGGTTATTTCATTTGAGGATTTTACCAGCGTTCTTTTCATTTCTTAATTGAAAGATACGACATTCCCCCGTTCTATTAAAGCATTCCTGAATTTCTGAAAAAATCTGAAATTCATCTAGCATCTGTTACAATTTTTTTTTGTGGCAATGGGAATCCAGAATTAGCCAGTATGGTGAATTTTCCGTTTTCCGCCCCTGCTGTATTATCTTTTCGTTGCACCTAATGTTTTCCGTTTCAAAAAACCAAAGCACACTCGTACCTGCTATGATACAAGCCCTTCTGATTTGAACAAACTTGAGTACGCTTCAAAATGTTCAAATAAAATTATATCATTATCCATTGTCGATCTCTCCAGGTCATCTTCATATGGATCAAAACTTATTTTATTATTTTTTTTAATGCTTTTTGAGCTTCCTTTCTTACGAGAGGTTTAGGGTGATCAGTCAATATTGCTATTTTATCTTTTGCTTTTTGTGATTTAATTTTTCCAAGTGCTATTAAAGCGTGAGCAATTACTTCATCATCATTAAGCAAATTTATTAGGACATCTTCCACTTCTGCAGATTTAATTTTCCCTAAAGCGAAAACAAACATCTGTCTTGAGGTTCTGTTTGTTTTATCCTGAACAATCGGTAAAATGCTCTTGACGTCATCTTGAGAAATTGTCATATCTATAGTATTGCCAATAGCCCAACGTAATGAATCCTTATCTTTAGGGATTTGGTGATACATAGTGATTAAATAAGGAGTTGCCTTTCCTTTTGCTTCCTTTACAGCTAATGCCCTTATTATTCCTTCTATATTTCTTTCATGATAGTCTTTTTGTAGGTGATCTAATAGAATTGGGATAGCATCAGGATATCGTTCATTTGTTTTAACCAAGTCCCATACAGAATTTATTTTAATTCCTATTGAATTTAGGTCGTTCACTAATTCTGCTTCCTCCTCACTTAAAGATTTTTCTAAAGCAATTCTTATTTCTTCTTGTAATTTTAAATCTTCAGTAGATTTAAATGATTTAGTGATTAATTCTTTAAATTTCTCATTCAATTCATGTATGTTCAAATTCATGACTATCTATTTAACTGGAATATGTTTATGAATTATTTTTCCTGCATCTTAAAGTTTGCAATGGAGCAGAAATAGTTCAGATGCTTGCAGTTGATTTGGCCGTGTAATATAATTTTATATTTTCATTTTTTTACAAAAAATGAAAATAGTACTTGCCACTTATTACATATATCTAAGCAGACTCATATAAACAAGCTTTCATGTCCATTTTGAACTTTTCTTTATCAAAATCTTTTACGGCCTTGGGCAGCTTATCTAAATTTGATAAGGACTCCAATATTCTAGTTTTTAAAAGTTCTATACTATCATAATCGTTGCCAGAAACAAAACCTTCATACTCATCAGAAGTTAAAACAATGTCATCAAGGAATAATTTCACCATTCTCTGCATCTCTCCTGTAAATCTGTTTTTTGTGGTTTTATCACGAACGTACAAAGGTTTCTTGGCTTTAAAAAGATGCTCAAAACCGGGAGGGTTAAAACACTTGTAAAACCAATAATATAATTTTCTAGGTCTGAACCATAAGACCTTCCTTCAAAAAAAAATTTTATTTTTTTTTGAAGATCGATAACAAGATCTGATTTATGTTTAGATCCTGCATCCATTATTAAGCTTAAATTAAATTTCATAAATAATTATCTAAAAATTTTATTTTCTGGAGGCAATTGCCAATGGGTTATAAAATGGTTGTATATCTTAGACTTCTCTGCAATTTTTATCTGCATCTGATTTCCATAAAATTGAGGATCCATATTAACACCCTTAGGACCTATTGATCTTAAATATTAAGATTGGAGTTGATAACTTATTCGACAGTGTAAGTTAAGAATAATTGTTATGATAGCATTTTAAAATGGAAATGAAAGATCAGTTTGGCTACATCAGCAGCACTTTCCATGCATCCATTACACGTCCATTATCTAACAATTGCTGAGCTTTTAATTGCAGGAGCACCGTGCGATTCTTGATAGTGGTATTAAGCAGCTCTTTTACTTCATCAGTTTTACTAAAGGCTTCTACCTCCTCATCTGATGGTAGCGATTTAACAAGTGCCAATAAACCCAAATTATTCCCGGTTAATACGCTGGAGTTTTTAACCTGTTGAGGAAAAGCATCTATGCCGATACCTACCCCTCCATTATCTATGGGTTTGGCTATTTTAAATAAACTGTCGCTGGTTACCCTACAATACCAATCACCACCTAAACGGGCTACCAGATCCATTTTATGAGGGTCTAATTTACCATTAACATCCAAAATATCTTCATTGATATGAATGCGTTTTACCTCAGCAATAATCAAATTACCTGCTCCTCCGTTTTTCCCTAACGATATTACATCATTCACGACACATTCCAATTGAATGTTAGATTCTGCTACCCTGGGTGGTTTTACCGTTTCTGAAGGCAGTTCAGTAAACCCTGCTTTTAAAAACTCATTTACTTCTTTTGGATAGTCGGTGCTTGTTAAATAGGTCTGTTGAACCATATTATAGCTCACAATATTAATCACACATTCAGGTATTTCCAAAACGTTTTCAAGCGTATGCTTATTGCTGTTATCCCGCGCCCTGCTTGTCACCGAAAAAACACATATCGGAGGATTCATACTGACTACATTAAAAAAACTAAACGGACTTAAATTAATCTTGCCGTATTTATCAATAGTGGATGCGAAGCATATCGGGCGGGGTGCAATGGCGGCGTGCAAATAACTTTGTATTTCCGTTTGCGTTAATGATGAAATATCAAAAGTTCTTAAGCCCATTTAAATTTTTATTAATGTGAGTTTGGAATAAGAAAAGTATACAAAAGATATGGGTTCTGCCTGCTACATGATTGCCAACAATATATACACTAGTACCAAAATCCTTTGCTTAGAAATGAAGTTACAAAAATGTTTGTAAACACTCCTACTACACCATACAGAAAACATTGATCAATGCGATAAAACTACCTACTTGTCAATAACAAAGGCACAAAAAAAACCGCTTGGTCATCCCAAACGGTTCTATATATTTTAGAACACTGTTCTATTTCAGTTTTTCGATCTCTTCTATTGAAAGTCCGGTACCCTTAGCGATTTGCTCTACAGGTAAACCCATCTCTTTAAACCTCAAAGCTGTCTCCATTGCTTTTTTGTGCTCGCCTTGGGCTTCAGCACTTACAATTGCTTTTTTAGCTTCTTTTTCTGCTTTCTTAGCTTCTCTTCTAGCTTCTTCCAATTGCTTTTCTAGTCCTCCCAATTGTTCCTCTAATCCTTCTTGATACATCCGCACTGCTTCAGCATCCCACTTACGTTTTAAACTAATATCATACATAGTCCGTTCCTCCTTTGTCAATTTTGCGTAGCTGGCCAACTGAAAGAAGCGTTGAAATACTTCGGAATTCATAATCCTTGGCAGGGTCTTTAACGTAGACATATTCTTAAGCATAAAGAATACTTTGTCCAGTTCGTCTTCAACCTCAGCTTCGCTTTTAACAAAGTTAATTAATTCCAAGTATATAAACCCAAATCCTTCATAGAAAATTTGGCCTGAATCTCTATGACACAGGCAGGTATCGTGAAAATAGGTTTTATGATCACCTCCCGGCATATGAAAACCATCCATCAGGACAATGGTATAAACCTCGGGAATGGCATAACCCCAGGCTTTGCGGTTTCCTTTGGGTGCTGTGTCTGAAATGACCTTGCTGGCATAATACAGCATACGTTGCTTCAGGTTGGTCTGTGTACTCGTCTGCATCTCAATGATGATCTCTTCTCCTGTACTGATCTGGACTACAAGATCAAAGATAACTTTACCGATCTCTTCGGTTGCTCCGATACGCTCGGTATCCCGATAAGTAAGATCTGTGATGGTCTTACGACCACGAAAGATGATGTTGAGAAAGTTGATCAGGTTGACCTTGTCTCCGAATAACCGCTTGAATCCTTCATCGGTGGTAGGATCAATAAATACGGGTTCTGCATGTGTTAACATAATTTTAGGGTTTATTTAAATAATCAATTACATAAATCAAATATGATAAAAACTAAAAATATTAGCCGTTTATTAAACATTTGTAGTCGTTTGTAATCATTTGTTGTCGGCTAGCACAAATTGGATCAATATTTCGAGATACAGTAGAAAAAGAAGAGCCGCATCTCACGATGCGGCTCTGACTAAACATATGCATTCTAACTTAACTTACTTATACGTGTTGATGGATTGCGATACTTTCCAGTTGCCTCCGTCATTGACCAAGGTGATTAAATCGGTCTTGGTAAATCCTTCGAATTGTTGAGTCACTTTTGCTACAATATAGTCACTGGATTGCTCAACAATGGTAGTACTGGTTTTACAATTGAGTTGCTCTCCTTTTTGCTTTTTCAAGAAGGAAATTACTTCTGAACGGCTGTTCGTCTTATCTTCTGATGCATGTACTTTCTGTTTAAAATCTGAAGTGAACAACTGCTCTACTCCTGCCGAATGTCCCTCTGTCATAACCGCTACGTAATGATCAATCGCGAGATCTGCTGTGGATAGATTGATTACCGCTTTTTTAGAGTTGTCTCCTGCTGGTTTGCCTGCTGCCATCGTGAATGTTGATACTGCGATCAAGGCTGCTGCTGCGAATGTTTTTGCTAAAGTTTTCATAATATCTTTATGTTATATT